>Ga0209056_10006417_pt1 | contig 12158 bp, 10 predicted proteins | sample GraSoiAngelo_114_FD_185876 | JGI IMG/M metagenome (GOLD analysis project Ga0209056, IMG submission 185876) | Grasslands soil microbial communities from the Angelo Coastal Reserve, California, USA - 14_0903_13_40cm (SPAdes) (version 2) | ecosystem: Environmental > Terrestrial > Soil > Grasslands... | reverse complement strand
TCCGACTCAGGTCGTTGCTCTTCGAGCTGTGCCCCGACCATCCAGTCGCGTTCTGCGAGACCTGCCGCCGAGCTTACACGCCCGAGCAACTCGGGACGGAGATCGGCAACGGCTGCTACCTCTGCCGTCAGTGCGGAGCCGATCTGAGGGAGTCGCTCGTCGCGCACACACGGACGTGCCGGAATCTCGCGCCGCAGAAGCCGCTGGCGCGGATGCCGTCTGTCAGCGGCTCGACGATCCCTCCAGCGACCTCGGAGCGTTTCGCGGCGCGGCGTAGAAGCCGGCTCGGGCTGGACACGCCACGTAGCAGTCGGTGGTACCCCGGCTCGCCTCGGTAGACAGGTTGCCGCGCACGCGGCAGGGTTCCTTGGCGCCGCCTTCACGGGCCATCGGGAGCTGCAGTCATCGAAGGCGCGGTCAACGTCCACCGAAGGAGCGCTGCATGAAGATTCACGACCTGAAACGCACATCTGGCAAGGCCGTCCTCTCGGTGTGGCCGCCGCAAGTGCTGGCGGAAGTTCGCACTACCTTCGTGCGCCCCGGTGATGGCGTGCTCAAGGCGTGAGGAGGATAGCCAAGCGCCTGTCACTCGTCATCGAGCACGGGGGGCGAGGAGTTGTCGGCCGTCTCGAATGCGACGAACCATCGACGCTGGACGCCGTCGAGAAGGTGCTCAGGGCGCATATTGATGAACCAATCCAGGGCCATCGGCGATCTGGACGTTTAGCCTCGCTCGCAAGGCGGCGCAGGCGAGGTGAATGGAAGGCGCTATGGTGAGTCTCGTGAGCGTCGGGCAGTGCACGGGGCTTCGCCGATTCTTCGGCACCCGATGGTAGGCATTATCGGAGCTGTCGCGAGCGTTGTGGCCGTCGTCTTGCAATAGTCTTTTACCTTGAGATCCAGCGCTATCCAGAATTGGTATACCTCGCTCACCCTGCATCCGTGGTATTGGCTCCGCCGAGGCGATCCGATACACCGATCGCGAGGTCAGCGGACTAACACAGCCGAGGCTCCCTGTTGAGACGTTGAGACACGTAGGCCGTACTGGAGCTCGTCTCGCGTCGCATCCACCTCCTCCACTACGCCGCCCCCGCAGGGGCCTCGAGCTTAGACTTGGCAAGATCCCCCGCTCGGCTTCTCGGACGATTAGACCGACTGTGCGGTCCGCACGGCCTCGCGAGCCCAGTCTCCCTCCCGGCAGAACGTGATATGGCCGCATTGACACGCCTTGCCGATGCCCAAGTCCCGCAAGTTCACCTGATTCTGGCATCGGCTACACTCCGTGATGCTCTCGATCGTGGCGTGGATCATCCCTGGGCGTGTCGACATGCTTGGCCGCTGAGAGAGCCCGTTCGGCGTGTTCTTCAAATTCCGTTTCCAGGCGGCGGCGTGGTTCGAATCAATGAAGCGCCGGGCATTGTAGATTCGTGGGGGTACCCACCCGAGAGCCTTGGGGTCACGGGGCCAGGGTATTGGTCGTCCGCAGGCACACTCGCAGAGCTTCAAGGGCCAACCGGTCGGTGAGCGGCCATGTGGTGCCGGCAGCACGGAGGGGTCAGCGCGTATCTTTGACTGCACGCCGCCAACTGCGACGCTGACGTAGGCGCTCACGAAGGCGTCTTCCCCTGAACGGTCCGGCGCTATGCGCGACCGGACTAGAGAGTCGCGTTTGCCTCGGGGCGGACTGGCGCTTCGTGTCGACGTGGTCTGGCTAATCACGGCATGGTGATCCATCCGCCTCACTCCTCCTGTCAGCGCGCGTCGCCACGGACTTCGCACCTCTTTGCTCGTCAGCTTCCTGCGAGGCCGAACGGGATCCAGACCGAGCGCTCTCGCGCACGGCCGTCACCGGAACTCGGTCACCGAACTAGCGGACGGACCTTGCACGCGGCTTCGAGTCCCTCTTTTTCTTTGTGAGACGCTCGAAGGTGTAACGGATCGGTTCAGATACGGCTGCGCGTCGTTAGCCGTGTCGTCGCCGTTCCTCGTCCGCGACAACCGTTCCCATCGACACATCGGCCTCCCCTGGGCCAGCGCGGCCCCTCGCGGGCTCACCATGCCGGTGTCCACGAGATCTGGCTCCGATGGGTCGCCGGGGTGGTCGTCCACGGCGGCGAGGTGACCGCGGACGAAGTAGATAATGAAGTCCAGTGGCATCTCGCCGAGCCGATAACGAGCAAGATGGTCCTTCATGACCAGGCCGATGGCAGTTACCGCCACGGTCGCAAGCGTCCCCTCGACCGGCGCGATCAGCGTTTGGTGAGCCACGCTGACGAGTTGAGTCGGCGCTGGCATCCCCGGCGGCACGCAGGTCGTTGTCAGCGTCGACCGGGGAGACACGGCTGGCGGCACGGTCTCTGCCGGCGCGGGTTCGATGTTCGGCGCCGGTGCCTGGGTCCGAGCATCGCCGCCGGCAGCGCGCTGCTGCCACTCCGCCTGAGTCGGCATCCGGCCGCCTTCGCTGTCTTTCACAATGTCACGCAGGGACTCAGCAGATGCCGGGCCAACGCCAATAACACACGAGAGCCAAATGCGGGGATTCGACGCCCTAGTCGTGCTCACTGCGAGCACGAGCGGTGGTTTGCCCGCCCGGCCATGGACAAGTTGGTATACAACGTACTGCGTATAACCTGGATTGAGATACTACCTGTAGCGAATATTGTGTGTCAAGTACATTTCGCCCACAGTATCTTGTGGCTGCCTGCCTATGCCCCCGCCGAGAGGGATGATCGCGACGAGGAGGACTCGGCAGCGCCGCGCACAGGGCCGCGGTCACAGATCACCGCAGTCGAGGGGATGAAGACTCTAAGGCAAGCGACGAAGCTCTAGCAGTGAGGAGCTGGAGCCGGAGTTCGCCTGGCTGCAGAAAGCCAGGCAGGCCAGACAATGCGAGCCGCGGGCCGGCCCCCTTCATGAACCTCGGGCGGATTTACCTCCAAGTGGGGCGTTGTTGGGAGGCGCTCCGTGAGGTCGAGGGGTCCAGTGCGGCTATGCTCTGGGCGACGCTCGCGCGGCCAAGATTCATCCGCGACGTCCGTCTCACCCTTGACGCAAAGGAGGGCCGTCCCATGCCCAGTCGCGTGCGGGCCCGCCTAGCTACCACAGGCATCTACCTTCTGTACGACCTCCCGCGTGACCTTCACGCGCCCTTGCGGGGCGTGAGGGGATCACGCTGCGTTCGGTGCTCCTACAAGCCCTGCGCGAGAACGCCGCGGGAACCTGGGCACCACAGCCAGATGAGAAATCGTGCGAGGCGCCTCTAGCCAACGCTGGTGACCGGCCGTCATTTTTCTGAAACATTCCCCCAGTAGCGGCTGGGTTTTTCAGAAACTGTCCCCCACCCCGTTTTCAGAAACATTCCCCCACCTGGGCGCGGCGCCGACCGGGCCATGCTGCCTCCAACCCAAGGAGGTGGGCATGCCCTATCGAGGTGGGGATGGTCCAAGTGCGCGAGATCGTGCGGCGGTGGCTGGCCGGCGACGGCCTGCGCGCCATCGCCCGGGCGCTGGGGGTAGACCGCAAAACGGTGGCCCGGTACGTCCACGTGGCCACCGACGTGGTCGGCCTCGTGCGCGGCGGCGCGCCGCCCACCGAGGCGCAGCTCGTGGCTATCGCGGCGTGCCGACGGCCCGGGCGGCCTTCGACGGGGCTGGAGCCCAGCGCGGAGATCGCGGCGCTGTGGCCCCACCAGGCCACCATCCGCCGCGGGCTGCACGAAGACGAGCTCCGGCGGCGGGTTTCGGTCCATGGTGAACGCTCAGATCGGTCCAACGTGAACAGCCAGATCGGCGCAACGTGAACATCGGGATCGGCCCATCGTGAACACCAAGATCGGCATGGTGAACACGTAGATCGGTGATCGTGAACAGGCGACCCTGCCCCCCAGGGGGCGGCCGCCCGTCGGCAGCGACGCTGGATGGTCCAGCGCGCCGTCCGCTCCGAGACCGAAAGGGCGCGATGGCGGAGGGAGCTTGGATGACGACCTACATTGCTCTCGCCCCGATCTTCCTCGTCTCGCTCGCCGCCACGCGGACGGCCGACGGCGAGATCCCAGTGCCGCCGACTTCGCCGCCTGCAACGCAGAAGCGCCTGAAGCGGTCAAGGCAGGAACTGCCTCGCCGACCAGGGGTGACTACGTCCGGGCCGATAGCGCACGCGCCGGCGCCGTGACAATGGACCCCATCGACTTCACGGGCAGCGTCATCGAGTCGTCCGATCCACAAATCCACGGTATGAAGCCGGAAGGAGCACAAGATGCCACGTCCCAGGCCGCATATCGCAGTTGCATGGGGAGGGCTTCTAAGCGGCGCGTGCGGTCGTTCGGTCCGATGTCGTAGTGCCTTGCCCGTCGACCACCGTGCTCTTCGGCCTTTGCTCACGCGCCGCCGGTCCTCGCGGTGGAGCACTCCACTGAGAGGATGGTAGCCGGCGTGAATGTCTGGATCACGCCACCACACGGCACCTCCGGAGTACACACCGCCGGTTCCTCGCTACGCTACGAGCCGACCGGGATGGTGATCGGAGACGAGTGGGGAGCGGCACAACACCGCTGCCTTGCTCGCGAAGCCCAAGAGCCGCGATCACGTTAGCGTCCGCGCCTGCGTCGCCGCCGTGCAGCAGTTCGTCCTGGTGATCCCGGTGTGCCCTGCCCCGGCTTCTTGCCGAAACCACGGCTGCACTCGTTGCAGAATCTTTGCGCTTCATCCTTGAGTTCTCGCTTACAGGTTGCGCACTTGGCCATGGCCGTCCTCCATCACGCGGAGCTATCAAGTCCTCGCCCGCGTCCCGCCCACCGCCTGGTGCCATCGCCGGGACCGTAAATGCACGGACACGCCTCGCGCGAGAACCGGGAGGGCCTGTCGTCACACGCCGGCGCCGTCTCAGGGCTCCGACCGTTCCGAGCAAGCCGGCGCACTCTCGCCGGCGGCGCTTCTTCAGGAGCTTTTCGCCCGTTCTGAGACGAACGCTGTCAGGCTGCAACTGCGCCGAAGGGCGTGCCGGTTCGGAGGATCCGGGCGACCTCTTTGCCGTCGAGCGATTCGCGCTCGAGCAGCGCGCGCGCCAGCGCGTGGAGCTTTTCGAGGTTCTCTTCGAGGATCTGCCGCGCGCGGCGCGCGCAGTCGCCGATGATGCGCTTGATCTCCACGTCGATCTGGAGCGCGGTCTCCTCGCTGTAATCCTTCTGCCGCGCGACTTCGCGGCCGAGGAAGATGTACTCCACGTTCTTGCCGAACGTGAGGGGGCCGAGCTTCTCGGACATGCCCCACTCGCACACCATCTTGCGCGCCATCTCCGTGGCCTTCTCGAGGTCATTCCCGACGCCAATTGTGAGCTGGTTCAGCACGATCTCCTCCGCCGCCCGGCCCCCGAGGAGAATCGTGATCCGGTTGACGAGGTACTCCTTCGAGTAGTTGTATTTGTCGTCGAGGGGCAGCTGCTGGGTGAGTCCGAGGGCCCGACCCCGCGGAATGATCGTGACCTTGTGCACGGGATCGGTGCCGGGCAGGAAGTCGGCGATCAGGGTGTGGCCCGCCTCGTGATACGCGATCGTCTGCTTCTCGGCGTCGCTGATGATCATCGACCGCCGCTCGACGCCCATCAACACCTTGTCCTTGGCGTTCTCGAAGTCCGTCATCTCGACGAACTTCTTGTTCTGCCGGGCAGCGAGGAGGGCGGACTCGTTGACCAGGTTCGCGAGGTCGGCCCCCGAGAAGCCGGGGGTACCCCGCGCCAGCACCTTCAGCTCGACGTTCGGCGCGAGCGGGATCCGCCGGGCGTGGACCCGGAGGATCTCCTCTCGTCCCTTGACGTCGGGTCGTGGCACCACAACCTGCCGGTCGAAGCGGCCCGGGCGCAGCAGCGCGGGGTCGAGCACGTCCGGCCGGTTGGTGGCGGCGATCAGGATGACCCCGTCGTTGGTCTCGAAGCCGTCCATCTCGACGAGGAGCTGGTTCAGCGTCTGCTCGCGCTCGTCGTGCCCGCCGCCGAGCCCGGCGCCCCGATGGCGACCGACCGCGTCGATCTCGTCCATGAAGATGATACAGGGGACGTGCTTCTTGCCCTGCTCGAACAGGTCGCGCACCCGGGAGGCGCCGACGCCGACGAACATCTCGACGAAGTCCGACCCCGAAATCGAGAAGAAGGGCACGTTCGCCTCGCCCGCGATCGCCTTGGCGAGGAGCGTCTTGCCGGTGCCGGGCGGGCCGACCAGGAGCACGCCCTTCGGGATCCTCCCGCCGAGCTTCTGGAACTTCTGCGGATCCCGCAGGAACTCGATGATCTCTCGGAGCTCCTCCTTGGCCTCGTCGACGCCGGCCACGTCCTGGAAGGTGACCTTGTTCTGCTTCTCCGAGATGCGGCGCGCCCGCGCCTTGCCGAACGAGAAGGCCTTGGCGCCCACGCCCTGCATCTGCCGCATGAAGAAGATCCAGACACCGATGAAGAGCAGCATCGGCGCCCACTGCAAGAACATCGCGTACCACGGGTTCGAATCGGGTGGCCGCACCGCGATCTTCACGCCGTGGTCGCGGAGCATCCTCACTAGGTCCGGGTAGTCGACGACGTAGGTCTTCTGCGTAGGGCCGCCGTCCTTCAGCGTGTAGGTCACCAGGTTGCCCCGGATGACCACGGACTCGACCCGCCCCTCCTCCACCGCCTTGAGGAAGTCGGAGAAGTTGGGTTGTTCCTGGCCGTTCTGCTGGGTACCCTGGAAGACCGTAAACAACAGGATGACAATCAGGCCTATCACCATCCAGAGGGCGATGTTCTTGTAGACCCGATTCATGTCAGGAAGTATAACACGCTGAATTGTCGATCCGTTTTCCTCGCGGCGATCGAGTTCGTCCCGACAACGAGGAACGGCGTTGCCCATCGGTCGATTCGCCCAGTAGGTCATGGCCAGGACATAGCACGCCATACCCGCGGTGAAGACGACGGAGGAGCTGGTCCAGATGCTCTTGTTGATCAGGGAACGCGTAGTTCCACATCGCGATCTGATTCCCTACGGTCGTGGCCCGCTAGAGCAGACTTTCCTCCAACGCTTCCCCATGTTCGACGTTCCGGGCCCCATACGCTCGTCCGAGGGCAACGAGCCGGGACGCCCAAGATGAATGCCTACAGAACAGGCAGGTTCTCTTCGGCTGATTCTCCGGCGCATCGAGCGACTCGCATGGCACCCCACGTGACCGAGAAGGCCGGACCCGCAGGGAGAGAGAAACGGAGCACTCTTGGCGGGAGTATCTCTCGGCCGGATGGTCGCCGAGAGCAAACCTTCGGAAGACGGGCCGTCAGTCTCGCGGACGCCGCGGGGACAGCCCATGTGACGCCTTCCGAACGGCAGGGGGGGCTCGTGGCGTGTCACGTGGTCTGTTCAGCAACGGGAGGGAGCGAGACTTGGGTCCAAATCGCAAATCCGGGCTAAAAGGGAACACCATTCACATCGATGAAAGCATCGACGCTAAGCTAAGCAAGAGGTAGAGACCTTCGTGAATGCTGCATTGGCAAACGGCGGTATGCCGTCGTGGCGTACGACTTCACATAGTTCCTCGTTCGACGAAACTTGAAGCGGTGGCCTCACTTGCTACGAGGGTCCACGCCCAAGAGGCCGAGATCTGATGTTTATTCTGCAGATTGGTGGCTGGTTCGTTTTCTCGTGCATTCTGATGTCCTTATATTCAGGAAACCCTACGCCTTCCGGCGCTCGCGGCCAAGCTGAGCCTGGCGGCGCCGACGGGGATCGATGCCCATGGCTACGGTATCGAGCTCAAAGGCATCGTCACCAAATCCGTCGAGCGACTTAGCGTCCATTTCAACGGAGGATATGAAGTCCTCACGGGCTCGAGGCGAACTGAACGTGACGGCCGCTACGAGCTCACGCTCGGCGCTAGCTACCCGATCGGGGCGCCGCAGTTCACGCGGGCGACCCTTGCCGCTGACGTTTTCGCCGAGCAACCGATCGTTCGAGGCGAATCGACAATTCTCGGCACCGAGGTCGGACTCAGGTACCAGCTGACGCCGGGGATCGTGTGGGACGTCGGACTGGGAACCGAATTCGCCGGTCCTGCCGATCGCTCGTCGTTCTTCGCCACTACGGGCCTCTCGTTCGGATTCTAGAGGGCGCCGTTGTCCCCATTACCGGCGGCTGGCCGTGCGGAAGCGCCGCCCCGTGGAAGACCGTCTCTCCCCGTCATCGGTCAGAGAGGTTTAGCGATGACCTCCGCTACCGCGCCCGCCGAAGTCACCGTGCCCGCCGGAGCCCCCGCGCCCGCTGAAGGCGCCGTGCCTACCGAGGCCGCCGTCCCTGCCGAGTCCGCGATGGGCAAAGCCATGGCCCCAGCCGCGATGATCCCAGTGGCCGTGGTCCCACCCGTGGTGCCAGCCGTCCCAGGCGCCATACGTACCGAAGGTGCCGTAGATCGGGCCGTACGGGTACCTGTCGTAGGAGTAACCGACTGGCTCCGCCACGCAGCCGGACAAGGAAAGAGTGATGCCGAGCAGAAGGAGTATAGCTTTCGTGACAATCGCACCGCGAGTCATCGTTGCCTCCGGCCTTTATCGTTCACCTGCGTTCCGGCCGCGCCCACGCCGCGTTCGGCGAGCTACATCCGGTCATAGACATCCACGTAGTCAGCGGTCTGACCGTTTCCCTTGGTCAGTATGCCCTTGCATATCATCTGCTTCTGGTCCGCCGAGAGCGTGCAAGTCTGGGCGTCCGATTGACCGGCCGGTCCCTTGAACGTTGCTTGAAGAGTGTCACTGCTCAGGCGGAACGAGACCGTCGTGTCGTCACTGAGAGGACGAAACTCACCGTCCGCCGCGGCTTCGAATGTCTCGGCGTATGATTGGCCGTCCGGGGTGAGGATGGTGATCGACCAGTTCACGGTGCCCGGATCCGCTCTTGAGATCTCGCTGATGAAATCCTGCGGCATCGGCTCGCCGCGCGGAGGCGTGGAATGTGCCTTGTTCCAGTGCCAGCGGCCAACAAAGGGGCTGCTATTGGCCCACGCGAAGCCGGCGCTCAGCACGGCACAGAGTCCCATGATTACTCCGATGCGCCCACATCGGTTCATTGCCTTCCCCCTTGACATTTCGCTATGTGCCGATCGGTCCCGCCGTCGCCCAACCGCAACACCCTCCACCCTTCCGAGAGGTATGTGGGGGCCGACGCTTCAGGCGGGCTCAGGTTTCCGCACGAATTCGAAAGGCGCGGCACGGTGCTCGCCCGCTGGCCCCGGGGCAGGGTTGTCCTGGGCAGGAATGCGGGGCAGACGGGCCCCGAATGTAAGAGCACATCTCATTTGGCAGCGGAGTAACTTGAATGTCATGAGTCGGCCTCCGGGACGCTCGGTACGCCCGGCGAGAGGAGCCTCGTCGTCGAGGACGACCGAGCGTCTTCCTCGCGCGCTTCATCCCGGTGCTTCGGGGTCATTGGCGCGTTTACGGTCGGCGTGGCACAGATGGATTGGTGGCGGTTCGTTCTATGGAACATGGCAGGTGCGGTGGCCAGGGCGGCCACCGTGGCGCTCGTCGCCTACTACCTCTGGGCCGCGGCGGTCGCGACGATGGGCCTCTTTGGGCTGGTGGGCGCTGCCGGCGTAATCGCCGGTGCGGCGACCGTCTTCGCCATCGTACACCGCGCCCGTTTGCGTGAAAATCGGCGAGCTGGCACGTCATCGGCAACCCGCCGCACCTGGAGTCGCCGCGGGGATGCACCCGCACCTTTCGGCCAGAGGGTGCGAGAAGCCCTCACCTCCCGGCCAGTCGCCGCTGTCGATTTAGGGGCTCGCCGTTCGACCTAGCGACGGAGACGAAACGGCGGGCGCAGAGGAGGGGACCAGTGCGACAGACAACGCAAAAGATCACCCCGTTTCTGTGGTTCGATAACCAGGCTGAAGAGGCGGTGAATTTTTATGTGTCGATTTTTAAAAAGTCTAAGATCACAGGCCTTGCCCGCTATGAAGAAGAGTCAGCGAAGGCCTCGGGAAGACCGCAGGGCTCGGTCATGACGGTGGCATTTGAGCTCAATGGGCAAGAATTTGTTGCGTTGAACGGGGGCCCACTCTTCAAATTTACCGAGGCAATATCCTTCGTCGTGAACTGCGTGACGCAGGAAGAAGTAGACCACTTTTGGGAGCGGCTCTCCGCAGGTGGCCAGCAAGTCCAGTGCGGTTGGCTCAAGGACAGATTCGGTGTTTCCTGGCAAGTCATCCCCACGGTCTTGGTCGAGATGCTGCAGGACAAGGACCCCGAAAGATCGAAGCGGGTCATGACGGCGGTGCTGAAAATGAAAAAAATTGAGATCGGCGCATTGCGGCGAGCATTCGCGGGGCGGCCGGGCTCGGCATCGTAGATGCCCCGAATGGGGGTCGTCGCGATGCTACCGAAGCCAACCTGGCACACAGAAAGTGAGAAGCCTCCCGAAGGATCTTCGGCAACGTGGCCGTTCGCGGCCTAAGGAAGTCGATGGCGTTCTTCGGGCGCTCGGCTTCGACGTCAATCAGAAATTCACGGACGAGAAGGTCGCGTGCATGGTGATCAGCGACGAGGCGTCCCTGATGCTCCTTAGCGAACCGTTCTTCAAGAGGTTTACCACGCGCGAACTCTGCGACACGACCAAGCACACCGAGGCACTCTTCGCGCTTTCCTGCGGCAGCCGGGAAGAGGTCGATACTTATGGTAGGGAAAGCGATCGGCGCTGTCGGAAAGCCGGCCCGGGATTTGCCGGACCACGGGTTCATGTACGGCTCGAGCTTCTATGACATCGATGGGCACGACCGGGAGGTCTTCTGGATGGACCCGAAGGCGGTGCAGTAGCGCCTCGTCCGACACGGGCGTTTCATGGAGGGCGACTGGCTACAGTCGCCTCGCTATGGTGGCGGCATCGCCAGCTCCCCGACCCGGGGCCCACTCACGGCTCGGGGCGGCGGGAGAAGCCGCGCCGAATTCAGAATGAAGGTCAGCTCCGACGCGACGTGGATGAATGCCGCGAACAGCGGACCGAGAAAACCGAAGGCGGCCAACCCGACCCCGAGCGCGTCGACGGCAAGCGTGCCGGCGAAGTTCTGCCAGATGATGCCCCGGGTGCGGCGGGCGACGGCGAGGGTTTCGACGAAGCGGGCGAGATCGTTCCCGAGCAGCACCACGTCTGCGCTCTCGCGCGCGACGTCCGTGCCTGAACCCATGCCGACGCCGACACTGGCCGCGGCGAGGGCGGGCGCGTCGTTGATGCCATCGCCGATCATGGCTTCGGTTCTCCCGGCGGCCACCAGCCGATTGATCCGCTGAAGTTTGTCTTCGGGCAGGAGGTCGGCCTCGACCTCCCGGATGCCGAGCCCGCCCGCGACGGCCTCGGCGACCTCCCGCGTGTCTCCGGTGAGCAAGATCGTGCGCATGCGCATCCGGCCGAGGGCGTCGATCGCTCGCTGCGCTTCCGGGCGCACGGTGTCGGCGACACCGATCGCGCCGAGCAGGCGCCCGTTGCGGGCGACGAGGACCTCGGAGGCCGCCGCCGTCGCGCGGTGGCCATCGATGCCAGGCACGCTATCCGGCATCACGACACCACGATCCCTCATCCAGGCTCGGTTGCCGACCAGGACCGTGGTGCCGGCAACCTCGGCCGCGATCCCGCGGCCGGGCGTATAGACAAAACCGTCGGGCTCGATGGCGGGCCGCCGCCGCGCGCGAGCGTGCGCGACGATCGCCTGCCCGAGCGGATGCTCCGAACGCAGCTCGGCGCTCGCGGCGGCGTTCAGCACGTCTTCCGATGTCGCGCCATCCACGGGAAGAACGCGTTGCACCTCAGGCCGCCCGTACGTGAGGGTGCCGGTCTTGTCAAGCACGACCGTGTCCACGCGACCGAGCGTCTCGAGGTGGACTCCGCCCTTAACGATCGCGCCGAGCCGCGCCGCGCGGCCGATGCCGCCGAGAATGGCGAGCGGTGTGCCGGCGGCGATCCCGCACGCACCGGCAACGATCACGACGGCGATGGTCGAGCGCATGTCGCGCGTGAGGAGAAGGGTGAGCGCCGCGGCGCCCAGCGCCAGGTAGACGAGATAGGCGGCCAGGCGATCGGCCAGGCGCTGGACAGGCGCGCGCGAGCGCTCCGCGCGCTCGACCGCCTCGATGATCCGGCCGTAGCTGGTGTCACGGCCGATCCGCTC
>Ga0209056_10006415_pt1 | contig 12160 bp, 10 predicted proteins | sample GraSoiAngelo_114_FD_185876 | JGI IMG/M metagenome (GOLD analysis project Ga0209056, IMG submission 185876) | Grasslands soil microbial communities from the Angelo Coastal Reserve, California, USA - 14_0903_13_40cm (SPAdes) (version 2) | ecosystem: Environmental > Terrestrial > Soil > Grasslands... | reverse complement strand
GGAGGAGGGGAAGATCCTCGCCGAGGGGCGCGCCGAGGCCCTGCGCGCCGTGGACACGATGATGGAGTCCGCCGAGGAGGCCAAGCGCGTCCACGGCGAGACGGTCGCCCTCGACGCGGCCGCCCACGGCCGCGGCAAGCTCGGCGTGACGCTCCGGGTCCCGTGCGGCGTCGTCGTGGCGATCAGCCCGTTCAACTTTCCCCTCAACCTCGTCTGCCACAAGGTGGGGCCCGCGATCGCGGGCGGCAACGCGGTTGTCCTCAAGCCCGCGACCGACACGCCGCTCTCGGCGCTCCGGCTGACGGAGATCCTGCTTGAGGCGGGACTGCCGCCCGAGGGGATCAACACCCTCACCGGCATGGGCGGCGAGATCGGCGACCTGCTAGTGGCCGACCGACGGGTGAGGAAGATCACCTTCACGGGCAGCCGCGACGTCGGCGAACGCATCTGCAAGACGGCCGGCATCAAGCGCGTCACGATGGAGCTCGGCTCGAATTCGCCCGTCGTCGTGATGCCGGATGCGGACCTCGACAGAGTCGCCGCGGCCGTGGCCGCCACGGGCTACGCCAACGCGGGACAGGTCTGCATCTCGACCCAGCGCGTGCTCACGGCGGGGAAGGTCTACGGCGACTTCCTCGACGCGCTCCGGCCGAAAGTCGCGGCGCTGAAGGTGGGCAACCAGCTCGATCCGACGGTCCACGTCGGGCCGATGATTCGTGAGAAAGAGGCGATCCGGGTGGACGAGTGGGTGAAGGAGGCCGTGGCGAGCGGCGCCCGGCTGGTCACCGGCGGGCGGCGGCAGGGGGCGACGTACGAGCCGACGATCGTCGCCGACGTGAAGCCGGACATGCGGATCTCGGGCGATGAGCTCTTCGGTCCGGCCGTTGCCGTCACGCCGTTCAACGACATCGACGAGGCGATCGCGCTCGCGAACGACACGAACTACGGGCTCGCGGCCGGGATCTTCACCGAGAACCTCGAGTGGGCCTGGAAGTTCGCGCGCGAGGTCCAGTCGGGCAACCTCCACGTCAACTGGGGGCCCCAGTGGCGGGCCGACCGGATGCCGTACGGCGGGCTCAAGGAGTCCGGGTTCGGCAAGGAGGGCCCGGCGTACGCGATCAACGAGATGACGGAGCTCAAGATGGTGGTGTTCCACCTCTCGTCCTGAGAGGACAGGGGGTCCAAAAGGAAGGAGGCCGAGGGATGGCTGACGAGGGGCTCTGCTGGCTGCCGGCGACGGAGCTGGCGGCGGCGATCAGACGAAAGAGGGTCTCGCCGGTCGAGGTCGTGGACGCGATCCTCGAACGGGTCGAGCGTATCAACCCGAAGCTCAACGCCTTCGTGACGCTGACCGACGAGGCGGCACGGCGCGAGGCGAAGGCGGCCGAGCGCGCGCTGATGAAGCGGAGGGCTGTGCTCGGACCGCTCCACGGCGTGCCCTTCTCGGTGAAGGATCTGGTCGTCACCAAAGGGGTGCGCACGACGTTCGGCACGCCGCTCTACCGCGACAACGTGCCCACCGAGGACGCCCCGATGGTCGAGCGCATGAAGCGCGCCGGCGCGATCATGCTCGGCAAGACGAACACGCCGACCTTCGGCTGGATCGGCGCGACCCACAACCTCCTCTTCGGGCCGACGCGCAATCCCTGGAACCTCGAGCGGACGCCGGGAGGCTCGTCCGGGGGCGCGTCCGCGGCCGCGGCGGCGGGACTGGGCCCGCTCCACATCGGGACCGACGGCGGCGGCTCGATCCGCATCCCCGCCTCCTGCGCGGGGATCTTCGGCCTGAAGCCCTCCTACGGGCGCATCCCCGCCTACCCGCCGAGCGGCGCGTGGAGCCTCTCGCACATCGGCCCCATGGCGCGGACCGTGGCCGACGCGGCGCTCATGATGAATGTGTGCGCCGGCCCCGACGAGCGCGACCAGTACTCGCTCCCCGCCGCGCGCGTCGATCACCTGAAGGCGCTCCGCGGGGGCGTGAAGGGACTGCGCATCGCCTACAGCGACGACCTTGGCTTCGCCGACGCGGTGGACCCCGAGGTCCGCGCCGTCTCCGCCAAGGCCGCCGTGGCCTTCCGAGAGCTGGGTTGCCACGTGGAGACCGTCAACCCGCGCTGGCCCTCGCCGCGCGACTGCTGGGAGCAGACATTCTGCGGCGGCATCGCCACCCGCATGGCGCCGTACATCGACCGCCGCGCGGAGATCGAGCCAGGCCTCTACCGGATCATCGAGGCGACCCTCCGGAACCCGCCGACGCGATACGTGCAGGCGTGGTTCGACCGCCTCGCGTGGTGGCAGCACCCGCGCGCGTTCTTCGAGACGTACGACCTGCTACTGACGCCGACGATCGCGTGCCCGCCCTTCGCGATCGGGCTCGACAACCCTTCCGAGATCGCCGGCAAGCGCGTCGAGCCGTACGCCTGGATCCCGTTCACGTTCCCGTTCAACCTGACCGGTCAGCCCGCTGCGTCGGTGCCGTGCGGCTTCACCAAGGACGGGCTGCCGATCGGGCTGCAGATCGTGGGGCGTCGCTTCGACGACGTGGGCGTCCTGCGCGCCGCCGCGGCGTTCGAGCGCGCGCGCCCCTGGGCCGACCGGCGCCCCCCGATCGGCTAGGACGCCGGCCGACGTTGATATGGAGCGGCTGGTGTTCATCGTGTCGCAGGAGCGGCGGGAGCTGTTCGAGAGCCTGAAGCGAGTCCTCGCGAGCGAGAGGGCCGTCGACATCATCCTCGACCGCCGGGTGGTGAAGCGCCGCTATCGGGAGGAGCCGCCCGCGGCCGAGCGCCGGCGGTTCGCGCGCCGCTCGAAGGCGCACGAGAACGCCGAGATCCACGCCCGCGGCTGGACCGTCGTCCGCCTGCCGTAGCGAATCTTGGACGTTGACGCGGGCGGCCCCGGCGGCGACGCTGGCCCGCGTGAACCTTGCCGAGCTCCTCGTCACGATCGCGCTGCTTGGCACCGTCTTCGCCGGAACCCTCACTGCACTTGAGCAGGGGCAGCGCGCGTATACGATCGGCGCCGCGCGGGTCGAGGCCCAGCAGAACGGCCGCTTCGCCCTCGAGCGGCTCGCCAGCGAGGTCCGGAACGCTGGCGCCGGCGGCGTCGGGTTCGACGCGATCTCGGTGGCCGAACGGGAGCGCATCATCCTTCACGTAGACCGCGACGGCGACGGGCGCACCACCGCGCTCGCCAGCGAGATCCGGAACGCCGGCGCCGGCGGCGTCGGGTTCGACGCGATCTCGGTGGCCGAACGGGAGCGCATCGTCCTTCACGTGGACCGCGACGGCGACGGTCGCACCACCGCGCGCGACGAGACGATCACGTGGCGCCTGGCAGGCACGGTGCTCCGGCGCGACGCCGGGGGCGGGGCGCAGCCGATCGTCGACGGCGTCCGCAGCCTGGTCCTCGAGTACCTGGATGCCGCGCGACGCCCCACGGCCGTCCCCGCGGAGGTTCGGACGGTCGTGATCACGCTCACGACCGAGGGCGCGGGCGGTATTGGCGCCCTGACGCTGACGACCCAAACGCGCCTCCGGACCCGGTGAGGTAGACTCGAACGGTGAAGGTTCGTACAGCCCTCGCTGCAGTCACCCTCGCTACAACCAGCCTTACCGCCTGCGCGACGGTGCCCGTCACGGGCCGCCATCAGCTCCTGCTCCTCCCGGAGAGCCAGGAGCAGCAGATGGGGCTCGACGCCTACCGGCAGGTCCTCAAGAAGGCCAAGCTCTCCACGGATCCGGTTGCCATCGAGCAGGTGAGGCGCGTAGGCCGGCGGATCGCCGAGGCGACCGGCCGTACGGACTATCAGTGGGAGTTCAACCTGATCGAGGACAAGCAAGCGAACGCGTTCTGCCTGCCCGGGGGCAAGGTGGCGGTGTATACCGGCATCCTGCCGATCACCCGCGACGACAGCGGGCTTGCCGCCGTCCTCGGCCACGAGGTCTCCCACGCCATCGCCCGCCACGGCGGCGAGCGGGTGACCCAGACGCTCCTCGTTCAGATGGGCCTTGCCGCGACCCAGGTGGCGTTGGCTCGGAACGACCCCGCGGTCGTCCAGCAGGTGACCGCGCTCCTCGGCGCTGGAGCGACGGTGGGGTTGTTGCTACCCTGGAGCCGCGCCCAGGAGTCGGAGGCCGACCATCTCGGCCTGATCTTCATGGCCAAGGCAGGTTATGACCCTCACGCGGCGCTCGATCTCTGGAATCGGATGGCCGAGGCCGCAAAGGGGCGTGACCGCCCGCCCGAGTACCTGTCCACTCACCCGTCGGAAGAGACTCGGATCAAGCAGATCGAGGCCTGGATCCCGGAGGCCCTGCAGTTCTACGCCCCCCGCTGACCCCCCAATAAGCACCATTCGGTGGGTTGGAGTGGGGCTGGCCACACCACCGGTCGCCCTCCGGTCATATCGCCGGAATCTTACGAAAAATCATACGTTTTTCCTTGACAGGACCTTTAGGGTGACGCTAACGTGCCCATTCAAGTGGGACGAAGTGGGATGAGGCGATGAAGTCCCATTCCTTTCCCATGAAACGGGCATGTTCATTGGGCGCTATCAGCACACGATCGACCCGAAGGGTCGGGTGAGCATTCCCGCGCGATACCGGACCACGCTCGCGCAATACGAGGGCAACTTGATCGTGGTGCCGCAGGAGCAGTGCCTCGACGTGTATCCGTTCACGGCGTGGGAGCGCGTCGTCGGCGCGCTCAACGACCAATCGCAGTTCGACGAGCGGCTGCGTCGCGTCGGCCGGCTGTGGATCTCGCGCGCGAAGGAAGTCGAGCTCGACCGCGCGGGACGCATTCTGCTCCCGCCCGACAGCCGGCAGCAGGCGGGACTCGCGAAGGACGTGACGCTCGTCGGCCTGGGGCGCGACTTCTTCGAGATCTGGGACCGCAAGCGGTTCGAGGAGTACGAGCGGGCGAAGCGCGACGAGTTGGGTGGTGATTTCGCCTGGCTCTCGCAGGTGGGAGTCAAGTCGAAGTAGCTCACGTTCCGGTGCTCGTCGACGAAGTCGCGTTTCTCCTGCGACCGCGCGGCGAGGGATGGGTGATCGATGCGACGGTGGGAATGGGCGGTCACGCCGAGGCGCTCCTGATGGCGAGCCCGGCGTCTGTCCGGCTCCTGGGACTCGACGTGGACCCGGACGCACTGAGGCACGCGGGCGCGCGGCTCGCGCGCTTCGGCGATCGCGTGCGCCTCGCGCACGAAACGTTCCGCAACCTCCGGACCACGGCAGAGGCGCACGGCGTCGCGCGTGCGCGCGCGATCCTGCTCGACCTCGGCGTGTCGTCCCACCAGCTCGAGGCGTCGGGGCGCGGCTTCTCGTTCCAGAAGGATGAGCCGCTCGACATGCGCCTCGATCCCACGCGCGGCGAAACTGCGGCGCAGCTCGTGAATCGGCTGACCGAGGCCGAGCTCGCGCGGATCCTCGTCGAGCACGGCGAGGAGCGGCACGCGCGGCGGATCGCCCGCGCGATCGTGCGGCGGCGCCCGCTCCGCACGACCGGCGACCTCGTCGCCGCCGTGCGGGGCGCGGTGCCACGCGCGGCGTGGCCCCGGCGCCTCCACGTCGCGACGCGCACGTTCCAGGCGTTGCGGGTGGCGGTGAACGACGAGCCCGCGGCGCTCCGCCAGGCGCTTCGCGACGCGCCGGCGCTGCTCGAGGTCGGCGGCCGCCTTGGCGTGATTGCTTTCCACTCGGGCGAAGATCGCATCGTGAAGCAGACGTTTCGAGCTCTGCAGCCGGCGGGCTTCGCCGAGCTGGAGCCGTCGCCCCTCGGGCCCGAGGACGACGAGGTGCGGGCGAACCCCCGCGCCCGGAGCGCGAAGCTACGCGTGCTGGAGCGGCTCCCGTGACGAACGAACAGCGACTCCATCGTGAACACGACCCGCGCGCCCGGCGGATCCTCGTCGGGGCGCTCACCGTCGCGGCGCTGCTCGTCGGGGGCGCGCTGATCGTCGTCGGGATGCGGGTGCAGCAGATCCAGCTCGCGTACCGCCTCGACGAGCTCCGCACGCAGCACGCGCGGGCGCAGGGGAACGTCCGGCAGCTCGAGATCGAGGTGGCCACGCTCCGCTCGCCCGGGCGGCTGGAGGCGCGTGCCAGGCAGCTGGGCCTGGTGGCGCCCGGTCGCGATCAGATCCGGCTCGCGCGCGAGTATGTCGCCGGCGGGACCGGCCTGGCGGCCACGCGCTTCGGCCGCGTCGAGGCGCTGGCGAAGTGACGCGCGGCGATCTCCGAGCGCGGGTCCTGATTCTCGCGGCCCTGCTCGCCGCCGCGTTCGGAGGCCTGACCGGGCGCCTCGCATGGCTCCAGGTCGTCAAGCGCGCCGAGCTCGCGCAACTCGCCGAGCGGCAGTACTCGCGCACCGTCGCCCTCTACGCCCAGCGCGGCCCGATCCTCGACCGCCAGGGCATGCCACTCGCCACCTCCACGCCGACCGAGTCGCTCTTCGTCCAGCCCCGGAGCGTCGGCGACCCCGTGCGCGTCACCGCGCGGCTGGCGCCGATCGTTGGCCTGCCGCCCGCGGAGGTGCACGCGGCCCTGACGAGCTCGCGCTCGTTCGTCTGGCTCCGGCGGAAGCTCCCGCCCGCAATCGCCGCCGCGGTCCGGGCGCTGCGCGAGCCCGGACTCGGCTTCCTGCCCGAGCCCCTCCGCCTCTACCCGAACCGCGAGCTGGCGGCGCACGTCGTCGGGTTCGAGGGGGTCGAGGGCGGGCTCGAGGGTATTGAGCGCGTCTTCGACGCCGAGCTCGCGGGCACGCCCGGAAAGGCGATCGTCGGCCGCGACGCGCTCGGGCGCGAGGTCGCCGCGCCGCACGTGCTGGAGCCGCCCCAGCCCGGGCACGGCGTCATGCTCACGATCGACCGGACGATCCAGTACATCGCCGAGCGCGAGATCGACGCCGCCTACCGGCGGACCGGCGCCCGGTCGGCGATGGCGGTCGTCCTCGACCCGCGCACCGGCGAGGTGCTGGCGCTCGTGATCCGACCGACCTTCAACCCGAACACCTTCCTCGACGTGCCGTCCAAGGACCACTGGCGCAACCGCGCGGTGACCGATCCCTTCGAGCCCGGCTCGACCTTCAAGGTGATCCTCGCCGCGGCCGCGCTCGAGGAGGGCGTGGTCCGGCCCGACGACCGCATCTACGGCGAGAACGGGTCATTCACCATCGCGAAGACCACGATCCACGACTGGAAGAAGTACGGCTGGCTGACGTTCAGCGAGGTGCTGCAGAACTCGTCGAACGTGGGCTCGATCAAGGTGGGCCTCGCCCTCGGGCGCGATCGGTTCTACCGCTACATGAGCGCGTTCGGTTTCGGGGCGGCGACCGGCGTCGGCCTCCCAGGCGAGAGCCGCGGGCTCCTGCGCGCCCCCGGGCGATGGTCGCTCCTGTCGCTGCCGACGATGTCCATCGGCCAGGAGATCTCGGTGACCGCGCTCCAGATGGTCGCGGCGGTCGGGGCCGTCGCCAACGGCGGCACGCTCGTCCAGCCGCGGATCGTGAGCGCGACCTTCGACGCCGAGGGGCAGGAGATCCGGCGCTTCGAGCCGGCGCCGGTCCGCCAGGTGATCTCGCCCGAGACGGCCCGCTTGCTGACGCGCATCCTCGTGCGGGCCGTCGAGTCCGGCACCGGGCACAACGCGGCGATCGCCGGATACGAGGTCGCGGGCAAGACGGGGACGGCGCAGAAGCTCGATCCGGCGACCCGGCACTACTCGCGGGCGCCGGGCGTGTTGTCGTTCGTCGGTTGGGCGCCCGCGGACGAGCCGCGCTTCGTCATGCTCGTTACGCTCGACGAGCCGAGGAACGAGCAGTGGGGTAGCGAGGCCGCCGCGCCGGTCTTCAGCGCGATCGGCCGCGACATCCTGCGCTACCTCGAGGTGCCGCCGCGCGACGCCCCGCCCGTGCAGATCGTCACCGGGCCGGTGCCCGACTCCCTCGCTCCCGGTGTGACCGCCCCGGTGAAGCTCGTCAGCACCGACGTGACGCCCGACGCCAACGGGAGCCCAGTCATGCCGGACGTCACGGGTCGAACACTCCGGAGTGCCTTGGTGGTGCTCGCGCCGCTCCATCTCGCGGTGGAGATCCAGGGGCAGGGCCGCGTCGTCCGGCAGGCGCCCCGGCCGGGGGAGCCGCTCCGGCCCGGCCTCACCGCTCGGCTCGCTCTCGCGCCAGGGGCGGCGAAATGAGATGGCGCGCGAGATGCCCGTGAGCGAGCTCCTCGCGGCGCTGCCCGTCAAGACCGTCGTCGGCGCGCCCCCCTCGTCGGTCTCGTCCGTCACGGACGACTCGCGGCGGGTCGAGCCGGGGAGCTGCTTCGTCGCGCTGCCTGGGCTCCGACAGGATGCGCGTCGCTTCGTCCCCGACGCGGTGCGTCGAGGGGCGACGCTGATCGTCACGGAGGGCGAGGCGCTCTCCACCGTGGCCGTCGCTCAGGTGCTCGTGCCCTCGGCGCGCGAGTCACTCGCGCGCCTGGCGGACACGTATTACGGTCATCCCTCGCGCGCGCTGCTGCTCGTCGGGATCACCGGGACGAACGGCAAGACGACCACCTCGTACCTGGTCGAGGCGCTGCTGCGCGCGCGGGGGCTCGCGACCGGCGTCATCGGCACCATCCAGTACGTGCTCGGGGCCGAGCGCCGACCGGCGCGTCAGACGACTCCCGACGCGCTCGAGCTCCAGTCCATGCTGGCGCTCATGCGCGATCGCGCGATCCGTGGCGTCGCCATGGAGGTGTCCTCGCACGCCTTGGCCCTCTCGCGCGTGGACGCCCTCGCGTTCGACGTCGCGGTCTTCACCAACCTGACCCAGGACCACCTCGACTTCCACGGCACCCTGGGCGAGTACCGTCGCGCCAAGCGCCGGCTCTTCGAGCTCCTCGCCCGCTCCCCCAAGCCCCGACGCACGGCCGTGATCAACGGCGACGACCCGTCAGGGGGGGCGATGGTCGATGGCCTCGGCCTCTCCGTGCTGACCTTCGGGCTCCGCGAAGGCACCCAGGTGCGTGCGGTGGACTACGCCTCCACGGTGGAGGGGCTTCGCATGACAGCGGACACGCCCGCCGGTCGGCTGGCCTTGACCTCGCCGCTGATCGGTGAGCACAACGTGATGAACCTCCTGGGCGCCGTCGCCACGGGCCTGGCGCTCGGCCTCGAGCCCGCCGCGATCGGCCGCGCGCTCGCGACGGTCGGTGCCGTGCCCGGCCGTTTCGAGCAGGTGAGGGCCGGTCAGCCGTTCCTTGTCGTCGTGGACTACGCCCACACCCCCGACGCCCTCGAGCGCGTGCTGACCACGGCGCGCAAGCTGACAGGCAGACGGTTGGGCGTGGTCTTCGGCTGCGGCGGCGACCGCGATCGCGGGAAGCGCCCGATCATGGGCGGCATCGCCGCCCGTCTCGCGGACCGCGTCTGGGTGACCTCCGACAACCCGCGCTCGGAGCGGCCGGAGGGGATCATCGACGAGATCATCGTCGGCGTGCGCGAGGCCGGCGCCGGCCCCGGCCGGTATGCGGTCGAGCCCGACCGCTCCCGGGCAATCCGCGCGGCGCTGCATTGGGCCGAAGCCGGTGATACGGTGGTGGTAGCGGGCAAAGGCCACGAGACGTACCAGATAGTGGGTTCCGACGTGCTCCCCTTCGACGATCGCGAGGTCGCCCGGCGGATCCTCCTGGAGCGCTCGCGATAGGAGCTCGGATGCCACTGTTCACCGTCCAGGACATCGTTCGCGCGACGCGGGGCGCGCTGGTCGCGGGTGACCTCGGCGTCCCCGTGACGGGGGTGTCGATCGACTCGCGCGCGCTCAGCGTGGGCGAGGCGTTCTTCGCGATCCGGGGCCACCGGCTCGACGGCCACGCATTCCTCGCGGACGCGGCTGGCCGGGGTGCCGCCTGCCTGGTCGTCCACGCGCTCCACGATGACGCGCCAGCCAACGTGCCGCTCGTGCTCGTCGAGGACACGACGAAGGCGCTCGGCCTGCTCGCCGCATATCATCGCGCGAGGTTTTCGATTCCGGTTGTGGCCGTGACCGGTTCCAACGGCAAGACCACGACCAAGGAGCTGATCGCGGGCGTCCTCGGCACGCGCTGGCAAGTCCTCAAGCCCACGGCGAGCTTCAACAACCAGTGGGGGCTCCCGCTCACGCTCCTCAGGCTCGTCCCCGAGCACGAGGCGCTCGTGCTCGAGCTCGGCACCAACCGGCCCGGCGAGATCGCCTACCTGACGGAGCTGGCGCGGCCGACGTTCGGCGTCGTGACGAACGTGGCGGCCGTCCACACGGAGTTCCTCGGCTCGCTCGACGGCGTGTACCAGGAGAAGGCGGCGCTCGTGCGCGCCGTGCCCACCACCGGCTGGGTCGCGCTCAACGCCGACGACCCGCGCGTCGCCGGGATGGCGCGCGACGCCAAGGCCCACGTCGTCACCTACGGGCGCGCGGCGACGGCGCAGGTCCGCCTCGTGGGCGACGTCGTCGAGGACGCGCACGGCCTCGGGTTCACGCTCGAGGCGGCGGACGCGCTGCAGCCCGTGACGCTCGCCTTCGCCGGACGCCACAACGCGATCAACGCGCTCGCCGCCGCCGCCGTGGGCGCGGCGCTCGGCTTCACGCTCGAGGAGATCGCGCGGGGGCTCGCCGCCGCGCGGCCGATCGGCGGCCGCGGCGTGTGGCGCGAGGTCGGTGGCGTCAGGATCCTCGACGACACGTACAACGCCAACCCGGTCTCGGTGCGGGCCGCGCTCGAGACGGTCGCGGCGCGTCGCGACGCCGGCCGGCTCGTCGCCGTGCTCGGCGACATGCTGGAGCTCGGCGGTATCGCCGAGGAGGCCCACCGGGAGATCGGCCGCGCGGTCGTGGCCGCGGGCGCCGACGAGCTGGTCGGCGTCGGGCACCTGGCGCTCCTCGCCGTGGAGGCCGCCCGCGAGGCGGGGATCGCCGAGGCGCGCCACGCGACCACCTTCGAGGACACCGTGGCGTACCTGCTCAAGCGTCTGGTGCCCGGCGACACAGTGCTCGTGAAGGGTTCGCGGGGGATGCGCCTGGAGCGGGTCGTGGACGCGCTCGTCGCGCGCCTGGCCCGAGAATGAGGGCGGTGGATGCTTTACCACTTCCTCGTCCCGCTGGCCAAAGACCACATCCTCTTCAACGTCTTCCGCTATCTCACGTTCAGGTCCTTCATGGCCCTGATCACGGCGCTCGTGATCGCGCTCCTGATCGGGCCGCCGGCGATCCGAAAGCTCCGGGAGCTGCAGCACGGCGGCGAGACGATCCGCGAGGACACGCCGGAGCGGCACCGGATGAAGACGGGCACGCCAACCATGGGCGGGATCGTGATCCTCGCCGCGATCCTGTCCACGACGTTGCTGTGGGCGAATCTGCAGAACCGCTACGTCTGGGTCGTGATGCTCGCGACGCTCGGCTTCGGGCTCATCGGCGTGTGGGACGACGCGAGGAAGCTCCGGATGCGGAAGGGGCTCTCGATGCGCGTGAAGTTCGGCGTGCAGGTCCTGCTCACGGGGGCGCTGCTCCAGATCGTCTTCTGGCAGCCGCCCGCCGCGTGGCTTCCGGTGCTGGCGATCCCCTTCTTCAAGGGGTGGCTCATCAACCTCGGCTGGCTCTGGATCCCGTTCGCGATGCTGGTGGTGATCGGCGCGTCGAACGCGGTGAACCTGACGGACGGCCTCGACGGATTGGCGATCGGCCCCGTCATCATGGCCGGCGGCGCCTTCGGCGTCATCGCCTACCTGACCGGCAACTTCAGGGCGGCGGACTACCTGAAAATCCTGAACGTCAAGGGCGCGGGCGAGCTGACCGTGTTCTGCGGCGCGCTGATCGGTGCGGCGGTCGGGTTCCTCTGGTTCAACTGCCACCCGGCGGAGGTCTTCATGGGCGACGCCGGCTCACTCGCGCTGGGCGGCGCGATCGGGATGCTCGCGGTGCTCACGAAGGCGGAGCTCTTGCTGCCGCTGATCGGCGGCCTCTACGTCGTCGAGGCGGTGTCGGTGATCATCCAGGTCGCGAGCTTCCAGCTGACCGGCCGCCGCGTGTTCCGCATGGCGCCGCTCCACCACCATTACGAGCTCTCGGGCTGGGCGGAGCCGAAGATCGTCGTGCGCTTCTGGATCGTCTCCTTCGCCCTGGCCCTCCTGGCGCTGACGAC
>Ga0209056_10006413_pt1 | contig 12162 bp, 13 predicted proteins | sample GraSoiAngelo_114_FD_185876 | JGI IMG/M metagenome (GOLD analysis project Ga0209056, IMG submission 185876) | Grasslands soil microbial communities from the Angelo Coastal Reserve, California, USA - 14_0903_13_40cm (SPAdes) (version 2) | ecosystem: Environmental > Terrestrial > Soil > Grasslands... | reverse complement strand
TCAGCAAGAGCGGCATCAGGTGTGTCCATCAGGGCGTAGCAGCCAAGTATCGAGGGAATTTCAGCGACCCAGGACCCATTTTCCTGTCGGTAGAGAATAGTCTTGTAATCTTCCAGCTTCATGGTTCCAGGCCAAGTATACGTCAAACGGAATGAACGCTGGCAAACTACGCCGTTTTGGCCTTTTCCAGGGCTTCGGTGAGGGCGGGCATGAGCTCGAAGATGTCGCCGACGACGCCGTAGTCGGCAATCTCAAAGATGGGCGCGTTCGCATCCTTGTTGACGGCCACAACGCAGCGCGAGCCTTTCATGCCGACGACGTGTTGGATGGCGCCGCTGATGCCGAGCGCCAGATAGAGCTTGGGCGCGACGGTTTGTCCCGAGCTGCCGATTTGTCTATCCATCGGCAGCCAGCCTTCATCGCAAATCGGCCGCGAGGCGGCAATTTCTCCGCCGATGGCCTTCGCCAGCGCCTGCGCCTGCGGAATGTTTTCCGGCGCCTTGATGCCGCGGCCGATGGCCACGATGATCGGCGCTTGCGTCAAATCCACCGCCTGCTTCGCTTCGCGGAAAACCTCGAGCGGTTTCGTGCGAATCTGTTCGGGCTTCAAGTCAACGGCAACTTTTTTCACCGGCGCTTTTCCGGACGGATGCGCGGCGACGAGATCGGCGCGAAACGCACCGGACTGGAACGACGCGAACCAGGGCGAGGCGCCTTGAAATATCACGTCGGCAGCGGTCTTGCCCTGGAACATCTGGCGCACGAAAACAAGTTTGCCGCCGTTCTCCTGTGTGACCCCGCTCCGAGCGGGGTCAACCCGCACGCCGATGCAGTCCGCGATCATGCCCCTGCCGAGCATGGCGGCGAGCTTCGGCGCAAAGTCGCGCACCTGATAGGTATGCGGAAAGAGCACCAGATCCGGCTTCGCCGCGTTGATCACCTGCGCGAGCGCGAGGCAGAAGCCGTCGGGCGTATACGACTCGAGGAGGTCGTGCTCGACCAGCAGCACTTCCGCAAGCTTTTTCCCGGCGAGATCGTCCGCGAGAGCCGCCACGCTTTTGCCGATAACGAGTCCGCTCACAATACTCGATGCGTCCGCGGCGATCTGCTGCGCCGCAGCGAGCGTCTCGAAGCTCGAGTTGTTCCACTTCGCCTGCCGCTGCTCGGTGACGACCATGATTTTCATCAAAGAGATTCCTAGGGGAGTTTATCCAAGCCGCGCCGGGGCTCGGAACAGCGGTTCATGGCCCCGGTTCAAATCACGCGCGCTTCGAACTTGAGCTTCTCGACAAGCTTCGCCGCCACTTCCTTCGGCGTGCCGGTGAGCATCTCCGTTTTCTTCGACTTGGTGGGCACGTAAATGCGTTCCACGCGCTGGCTCACTTCGCCCGAAACGCCCAGCGACTCGCGCGGAATTGTTGCAATCTCTTTCCTCTTCGCCGCCATGATGCCCTTGAGCGTGGCGTAACGCACCTTGTTTATCCCGGACTGGATCGAGAGGACCGCGGGCAGGGGGCATTCCATCCACTGGAACCAGCCGGCCTCCAGCTCGCGCTTGAGCTTCATCTTTCCGTCCTGGACTTCAATCTGCATGATGATCGTCGCGTGCGGCCGGTCGAGCAGCGCCGCCAGCAGCACGCCCGTCTGGCCGAAACCTTGGTCGTCGCTCTGCAAGCCAGTGAGGATCAGTTCAGCGTTTTCTTTTTGAATGGCTGCCGTCAGCGCGCGCGCCGAACCGAGCGGATCGAGCTGATGAAAATTGTCGTCGGCGACGTGGATTCCGCGGTCAGCTCCCTTTGCCAGCGCTTCCTTGATTGTTTGCTTCACGCGCTCCGGCCCCATCGAAAGCGCAATCACCTCGCCGCCATGTTTTTCCTTCAGCCGCAGCGCCTCTTCGAGCGCGTAGCTGTCCGGCTCGTTCATCTCGAAGCCGATGTCCGATTCTTTGATCCAATTTCCGGCAATCGCCAGCGGCGCGTCTTTCGCTGGAACCTGTTTGATGCACACGATAATTTTCACGGGAGCGTCCCTTCCCGAATCAAAGAGGCGAAAATCCAACTGCTGTAGCCGCCGTCTTCAGACCGCGTGGATTACTTTCCACCCCAGCGCTTGAAGACAAGCGCGGCGTTCGTTCCGCCGAAACCGAAGGAATTCGACAGGGCGTAGTCGAACGAAGCCTTGCGCGCTTGATTCGGCACGTAGTCGAGGTCACACGCCGGATCTGGATTCTCGTAATTGATCGTCGGCGGCAGGATCTGGTCGCGCAGCGCCAGGACGCTGATCCCCGCCTCGAGACCACCGGCGCCGCCCAGCAAGTGCCCGGTCATGGACTTCGTGGAGCTCACCGGCACCTGCTTGGCGCTCTCGCCGAAGAGCCGCTTGAGCGCCGTGGTCTCAATGGCGTCGCCGATCGGCGTCGACGTCCCGTGCGCGTTCACGTAGCCGACAGCCTCCGGAGCGAGCTTGGCGTCTTTTAGCGCTGCCTTCATCACGCGATAGGCGCCGTCGCCGTTTTCCGCGGGCTGCGTCATGTGGTAGGCGTCGCCGGACATGCCGTAGCCGACGATCTCGGCCAGGATGGGCGCGTGGCGCTTCTGAGCGTGCTCAAGAGACTCCAGGATTAGAATGCCCGCGCCCTCGCCGACCACGAAGCCGTCGCGTTGCGCGTCGAACGGGCGGCTCGCGCGCGCCGGTTCATCGTTGCGGGTCGAGAGCGCCTTCATCGAAGCAAACCCGCCGATGCCCATGGCTGTGATCGTGGCCTCGGTACCGCCGCAGATCATCATCTCCGCGGCGCCGCGCTCGACGATCTTGAACGAATCGCCGATGGCGTGCGCCGAAGCCGAGCAGGCCGTGGCGGTGGCCGAATTCGGTCCGCGCGCGCCGTAGCGGATGGAAATCTGCCCCGAAGCCAGATTGATAATCGCCGAAGGGATAAAAAAAGGTGAGATCTTGTTGGGTCCGCCGCTCAGCAGCTTGCCGTGCTCGCGTTCAATGATGTCGAATCCGCCGATCCCGGAGGAAACGTAAACGCCGACCTCGTCCAGATCCGACTGTTCCGGCTTCCAATTCGCCATCCGAACGGCGAAGTCGGCGCCAGCCAGGGCCAGTTGAATGAACCGGCCCATTTTTTTGAGCTCTTTTTTCTCCAGCCAATTCAGCGGATCGAAACCCTTGACCTCGCCGGCGATGCGGCAGTCGAAGCACGTCGGATCAAACAGGGTAATAGCGGCGACGCCACTCTGCCCGGCGAGGAGGTTCTTCCAGGTTTCCTCCGTGCCGATACCCAGCGCGCAAACCAGCCCGACGCCCGTAACGACAACCCGGCGTGTCAATGGTGCGATGCTCCTGTTATGAAAGAACGGCCCGCCCCGAGCGGCTCGGGGCCCGCCGGCTACTTTTTGGCCTGGGCGTGTTTCTCAATGTACGCGACGGCGTCCTTCACTGTCGTCATTTTCTCCGCGTCTTCGTCCGGCACCTCGATGCCGAACGCTTCTTCAAACGCCATCACGAGTTCCACTTGATCGAGGGAGTCCGCTCCCAGATCGTCCACAAATGAAGCCGTTGGCGTCACCTCGCCTTCATCCACGCCGAGCTGCTCGACGATAATCTGTTTGACGCGCTCTTCCACGCTTGGCATGCGTTTTCCTCCGCGATCTCTACTGCGATGGCCCGCCGGCGCACCAACCGCCGTAGCTCGTACTGTAACTGTGGGCTTGCCAGAATAACCTGTTCATTTTAGTCAGCGCCCCCTGCAAGGTCAACTTTACAAGCCTCCTTGGGAGCATGCGGAAAGCACGATCAAGCCAAATACATCCCGCCGTTGACGTCGAGCGTGTGCCCGGTGATGTAGCCGGCTTCATCGCTCGCCAGAAAGACAATTGCCGCGGCCACATCGCGCGGCGAGCCCATTCGCCCCAGAGGAATTCGCGTCTTCAGCTCTTCTTTGACCTTCTCGGACAAAACATCCGTCATGGGCGTCTCAATGAATCCCGGCGCGACGGCATTCACCGTGATGTTGCGCGAAGCCACTTCGATGGCGATTGCCTTCGTCAATCCGATCAGCCCCGCCTTGGCCGCGACGTAATTGGCCTGTCCGGCATTTCCCGATTGCGCGACCACCGAAGTGATGTTGATGATCCGCCCGGCGCGCTGGCGCATCATTGTCCCGAGCGCCTGCTGGATGCACATGTGCGCGCCCGTCAAGTTCGTGCGCAGGACGGCTTCCCAGTCCTCTGCCTTCATGCGCACGGCCAGGGCGTCGCGGGTGATGGCGGCGTTGTTCACCAAAATGTCCAGGCGGCCGAATTTTTCCAGAACTTGTTTGAAGCCCGCCTTGACCTGCTCGGCGTCGGCAACGTCCATCGGGACTGCCAGCGCCAGGCCGCCCGCTCCAGATATCTCCTGCACCAACTCGGCGAGCCTCGCCGCAGTTCGCGCCGCTACGGCCACCTTGGCGCCGGCCTGGGCCAGCGCCAGCGCGGTGTCGCGCCCGATCCCCTGAGACGCGCCGGTGACCAGCGCAACCTTGTCTTTTAGGCTGAACATTTGTTGAAAATTCTTTGTGCGCGGCGCCGTTTGCGGCGCGCCCTACGCCGCGTCGGAGCGCGCCTGGGCGATCTTGTCGAGCGTCGCGCCAAGGCTCTTTTCGTCCTCGACGTTGAGCGCCGCCACCGACCGCTCGATCTGCCGCAGAAGCCCGGTTAGCACCCGCCCCGGCCCGACTTCGACGAACGTGGTCACGCCCTCGTCGATCAGCAAGCGCACGGACTCCTCCCAGCGCACCGGCATGGATACCTGCCGAACAAGCGCGTCGCGCGCCTCGTCGCCCGTTGAGACCGTATCCGCATCCACGTTGCTCACCAGCGGGACCTGCAAATCCGAGAACGCCGTCGCGCGCAACTCTTTTTCCAGGCGCTCCTGCGCCGGCATCATCAGCGCGCTATGAAACGGCGCCGAAACCGGCAGCATCACGGTCCGCTTCGCGCCAAGCTGAGACGCAATTTCCACCGCGCGCTTCACCGCGCCCGCGCTTCCCGAAATCACGGTTTGCTCGGGAGAATTCAGATTCGCCGCGGAGCAAACTTCTCCCTGAGCCGCGCGCTTACAGGCATCGGCCACCACGGCCGGCGAAAGCCCCAGAATCGCCGCCATGGCGCCCTGGCCCGGCGGCACTGCTTCCTGCATGTACGTTCCGCGCTTGCGCGCGATCTGCACCGCATCCGAAAACGGCAGCGCGCCCGCGGCCACCAGCCCGGAGTATTCACCCAGGCTATGGCCCGCCACGTAATCGGGCCGGATTCCCCTCTCTTCGAGAATGCGATGTACGGCCACGGAGCATGTCAGGATCGCGGGCTGGGTATTCGCCGTGAGCTTCAATTCGTCTTCGGTCCCGGCAAAACACATCTGCGAAATCGATAAACCCAGCGCGCGATCCGCCTCGTCAAACACGGCGCGCGCCGCCGGATGATTCTCCGCGAGCTCTTTGCCCATGCCCGGGTATTGCGACGCCTGCCCCGGAAATAAGAATGCGGTTTTGCCCATTGGGAATTCCGTTTCGGCGTATTCACGCGCGCGCGACGACAGCCGAGAGCTCCGATTTGATTTTCTCGTTCAGCCGCGCGCGGGCAAGCCCCGCGGCTACGCGGATGGCGTTCTTCACCGCGTTGGCGTTCGAGCGTCCGTGCCCGATCACGCACACTCCGCGCACGCCCAGCAGCGGTGCCCCGCCGTATTCCGTGTAATCGATGCGTTTCCGGACGCCCCGGAATGCGTCCCGCGAAAACCAGGAGCCGAACTGCGACGCCAAGGAGCTCTTCAAAGACTTCTTCAGTAGGCCGAAAATTTGCACCGCCAAGCCCTCGCAGATTTTCAGCGCGATGTTGCCGACAAAGCCGTCACAGACAATCACGTCCACGTCGCCGGAGAACAGGTCGCCGCCTTCCACGTTGCCCACAAAATGAATCGGACTTTCTTTCAAACGGTTATACACCTCACGGGTCAATTCATTGCCCTTGATTTCTTCTTCCCCGACGGAGAGCAGCCCCACGCGCGGCCTCCGGCTGCCAAAGGTCACGCGGTAGTAGATCTCTCCCATCACGGCAAACTGCTCGAGGTGCTCCGGCTTCGAATCGACATTCGCGCCCACGTCCAGCAGCACGCTCACTCCGCCCTTGGCGTTCGGAAAGGGCGCCGCCAGCGCCATGCGATCCACCGACGGCAGCGTGCCCAGCGTAAACCGCGCCACGGTCATCACCGCGCCGGTGTTCCCGGCGCTAACCATGCCGTCGGCCTTGCCGTCGCGCACCAGCCGCGCGGCTACATGCACCGAGCTGTCTTTCTTTCGCCGGAACGCCTGCGCGGGGTGATCTTCCATCGTGATCACCTCGTTGGCCGGAATGATTTCGATGTGCGCGTTCGGGTCCGCATGCTTGGCCAGTTCCGGGCGGAGCGCCGCCGGCTGCCCCACCAGCAAAACGCGCACACCAAACTCCCGCGCGGCCAGAACGCTGCCTTCAACCTCGGGGCGGGGCGCATGGTCCCCGCCCATCGCGTCCACTGCGATTGTAATCATGGGGGCTTTGACCCGGAATTATTGGCTTGCCCCGGCTTTCCGGGGCGGATCCTGATCCGTCACGGCTCTCCCGATCTTTCTGGCCCTGCTCCGACGTATCGGAGCCTGCTCCGTTGAGTCGGCGCCAGACAAGAGAGGCTATGCCGAAGTGTCCTGCACCTCGCGGCCCTTGTAATAACCGCAATGCGGGCACGCCCGGTGCGGCTGCTTCATCTCATGGCAATTCGGGCATGTGGCCAGCGCGGGCGCGGAAAGATGATCGTGAGCGCGCCGCTTGTTTTTGCGCGCCTTCGAATGCCGGCGTTTTGGGTTCGGCATACCAACACTCCTCGTTCTCCGGTCCTTTTTTCTGAATCGGGCCGGATTGTATGGGCGTTTCGCCCGGAAAAGCTATTGTTTCTTGAGCCAGTCCTGCTTGAGTCGCGCGAGGGGAGCCAGGCGAGGGTCGGTCGCGTGGGTCTCACAGCGGCACTCTTCGTGATTCAGGTTGGCGCCGCAGCTCGGGCAGAGTCCGCGGCAGTCGCTCCGGCAAATCACTTTCATCGGCAGCGAGAGCAGCACCTGCTCGCTCAGCACGTCGGCAAGGAACATCCCCTCGCCCCGGAAAAACCCGACCTCTGTGTCATCGAGCTTCAGGCGTGCCTCTTCGTTCGGCCGGGCTGGGTTCGCCAGCGGCCGGTAAAACAGGTCGAACTCGCGATGCACTTCTTCCACCACTGGCTCGATGCAGCGTGCGCAAACCATCTCGATCTTGGTATCCAGCATGCCCGAAACGCGGATCTGCCCGTCCAGCACTTCAGCCGTGGCCTCTACATCCAGCGGACCGAGCTGCTTGAATTCGCCCGTGTGGTAATCTACGCTCCCGGGGGCGTAACTCTTCCGGATGCGCAGCTTACGGACGGCAAGCTCTTTGACGTCGAGGAACATTTCTGGAGCGCCTCCGGCGCCATCGCCGTTGACCGCTTCGCGGTCACCCAGAAACTCATGTAAGCATTATCGAGGCCCCTGGCCGCACAAGTCAAGAAAAGCCCCCCGTTTTGCCCCCCGTTTTACCAATGCCGGCTACCAGTGCCGTTCCAACTTTTTCAGGCCCCGTACGGTCGTTGTAGGGGCGCGCTTCCGAAGGTCCTGAGCCTGCCGAAGGGTAGCGCGTCCCCTTTTACGTCACGAACCACTGTTACAGGACACTAAAGCGGCGCCACATAATTCCCTCCCAGCCCGTACCGAATGCGGAACTCAGGTTGGTTCCAAATCGTTGGAACGGCACGAGAAAATAACCTCAAGTGCGGTTGCCATCTCCCTTCCCGCGCGCGCTCCTGTTGAGTTATCTTCCCCTTCCGAAGGAGCTTCCCAACTATGAAAGCCCTGTCCGTTGCAGCGCTCTTTTTGGTTCTTGCCGCCTTGGCTTCCCCGCCGCAGTCACCCGAGGATTCGCACGTGGGCGCTGTCTATTTCTGGAAAGCCAAGCCGGGCAAGCTCGAGGAATATAACAAGTACATTCGCGAGTTCGCCGAACCCATTGACGAAGAAGCCCGGCGCGGCGGGGCCTTCCTCTCCGTCACAACTTACGTTTCCAATCGGCCGGACGCTCCCTGGACGCACATGCGCGTCTTTCTATTAAAGGATCGCGCGCAGCTTCAAGGACTGTCGGCGGCCCTCGACGCGGCAAAGCTGCGCTTGCACCCTGACGAAACCCAACGCGCCCAAAAGGATGCCTACGCCGCCACTCTGCGCGACTTCGTCTCTCAAGAAGAAGTCGAAATCCTCCGTTGACCTCGCCTGCAGAGTTTACCCCGATGAAATCGGGGCGGTCACACAAGACAACGAAGAATGGTCATCCCTGCCCGTCCGGCAGGCGGGCTGAGGAACGCTGGGACGAAGGATTTCTGCGAGAGGCTAACTCCTTTAGAGGCACATTCTTACAAAGTTCCTCGTTGCCAATTCCTTTGTCGCCAATCTCTTACAAAGGCCGACCGTAACGATATGTCAACAAACGACTTATAAGTCCTTTGGCAGCACATCGTTACGGGAACAGCCGTCCCTAAGTCCTTTCCTGGCACATCGTTACGAAAAACAGGGGGTGGGGGCAGGGTCCTGTGGAAAACTCGCGCGTCTCCCCGGCCAACTATCGACTATTGACTGTGGACTTTCCTGCGGCCCCAACTCCTCACTCGTTTGTCCGCCGCAGGGGGGCCTGCCCTGACCCTGTCGGGACCTGCGCGCCGGGGCGGGCCGCCCGTCGCCGTTCACGGAGTGCCGAATTTTTCCTTGTGCTGCCGCAGGAGAAATTGGTCGGTCATGCCCGCGATATAGTCGCACACGACTTCATGCCGCGGCTCTCGTCCGGCCAGTTGGGCATAAAACGCCGGCATCGCCGCCGGATTCTCCAGGTAGTACGCGAAAAGCTCTTCGAGGCACCGCACCGAGCGGTCGCGGTCTTCCGTGATCGAGGGATGCTCGTAAACACGCTTGTACAAGAACCGTTTCAGCTCCGCGTTGCGCGCGGCAATCTCCTCGCTGAAGCCCGCCAGGCGCTTCGGCGCGCGGCGGATATCCTCCACGCTGGCTGCGCCCGATTCACGCACGCGTCTCTCGGTCGCTTCAATCAAATCCGTCGCCAGCAGGTCCAGGACGCGTTTCAGCGCTTCGTTGAATTTGAGTTTCTCGCGCGCCTGCGGATAGGCCGCGTCCACGTCCGCATACATTTCACGGAAAACTGCAACTTCCGCCAGCAATGCATCCGATTCGAGAAGCTTTGCCTCGCGCGCATCGTCCAGATCCGCGGTGTTGTAAGCGATCTCGTCCACCCAGTCGATGAGCTGCGCTTCAAGCGGCGGCCGAAGCTCGAGCAGGTATTCGCCGAGCTGAGGAAATTCCTTGCAGGAATAGTCGCGCGAGTGCTTGATGATTCCCTCGCGCACTTCAAAGGTCAGGTTCAGACCCGGAAACTCGAGATAACGTTGCTCGAACTGCTCGACGATCCGCAGCGCGTGCAGATTGTGGTTGAAAGACCCTCCGTGCGCGCGCATCAATTCATCGAGCTTGTGCTCGCCCGCGTGCCCGAAGGGTGGATGCCCGATGTCATGCACCAGCGCCAGCGCCTCGATCAGCTCCGTGTTCAGGCCCAGCGCCGCCGCGACCGTGCGCGCGATCTGAGCAACCTCGAGTGTGTGCGTCAGCCGGTTGCGGAAATGGTCGGAGAAACGCGTGGTGAATACTTGCGTCTTCGCTTCCAAGCGGCGGAACGCGCGAGAATGGATTACGCGGTCGCGGTCCCGGGCATAATCACTGCGATAGGGATGAGGAACTTCCGGATAGCGGCGCCCGCGCGAGTCTTCCGCGTGCATGGCGTAGGGGGCGAGACTCATCTTCCGCTCGAAGGAACGTGCCTGGCTCCTGACGGGAATCCGGGGCGGCGCGCCGCGCCCGCCCTCCCGCGGTTACGTTTTGGGAAGCGATTCCAGGCCGCGGTCTGCTTCTTCGGAAATGGCCGAATCCGGAAATTCTTTCTTGATCTGTTGATAGATGTTCGCCGCTTCGGTTGGATTTGTCTTGCGAAGCTGTCCGGCCAGGTCAAGCAGTACCAAACTGCGCGGCACAAACAACGTCGGCTTCTCCGCCAGTTCGCGATAGATCTTGACGGCTTCGTCCGTCTTACCGGTGCGCGCGTAAATCACCGCCGTCTGGTACTTCGCGAGCGCCGCCAATTCCCTGTCGCTCGTCCCCTGCAGCTTTTTCAGATTTTCGAGCGCCTGATTCGTCTTGCCGAGATCCTCGAGGCACAGCGCGGCGTAGTAGCGCGCCATTTTCCCCGGGTCCGTGCCGGAATATTTTTCCGCCCCTTCGCTGAACTTTGCCGCCGCCTCCTGCAGCTTGGTGTTTTCGTCGAGGTAGGTGAGCTCGCCGGGCACGGCAGGCTCGTTCAATGCGCGGATGCGCGCGTTGTAGACCTTCATGCCCTCATCGAAGGCCGCGGCGGCTTTCACGTTCCGCCGTTCGGAATAGATGCGCCAGCCGCCGCCGATTGCAACCGCGATGGCAGCCGCAACGAGCAGCCCCGAAATCAACCGGCTGTGCGATGCAACCGCTTCCGCGCCGTGCTCGAGCGATTCCCGGATCTTGTCCTGCTTCAGCTCTTTTCGCGAAATATGCTGCGCCACGGAGTCCTCTCTTGAATGATCTGCGGAATTTCATCCTAGCACACCTGGGCGGCACACAGCCTGCGGGGAAGCTGCATCTGAGCGTTATCTTTGCTGCAAGCAGGCGCGACCCGAGCCTGCCGGGAAGCGGCCCCCGGTGCTACTCTCCTAGTGCCGTTCCAACTGTTTGGAACCAACCTGAGCTCGGCATTCGGTCCTGGCTAGGAGGGAATTTTGTGGCGCCGCCCCGTACGAAGTCCGGGGGAAGTCATAGGAAACGGCGCAACAAAACCTTCGTACGGGGCCTGAAAAAGTTGGAACGGCACTAGCATGAAGACCGCCTGCACCCATTGCGGCACGTCGCATGAACTACGCGACTCCGATCTCGGCGCTCACCCCAAGGTGCAGTTCCGCTGCTCGAAATGCGGCCAGACCACGGTCGTCGAGGTGCACCGCCGCGCGGACAGCACCGTGGTCATCTCCCCGCTGCCGTCCTTTGCCCGCAGCTCGAGCGCCGGCTCCACTTCGCAAATCCGCGATCCCATGGAGGGCCTGAAACTCCCCGCAAACAAAAACGTCATTCTCAATATTCTCTCCGGGCCATCCAAAGGCGAGGCTCACAAGCTCCAGAAGCCTCGTGTCATCCTCGGCCGGGAAGGGGCCGATATTCCCCTAGAGGATCCCGAAATTTCACGCCATCACTGCGCGATCGAGGTGAAGGACACGGCGGTCAGCCTGAAGGACCTCGACTCGACGAACGGTACTTTTTTTGAGGACGAACGCGTTCGCGCTGCGGTGCTTGTGAATGGCGCCGAATTCCGTATAGGCTCGAGCACTATCCGCGTGACGCTCGAGCCGAAATAGCTCCCGTGCCGGCCGCCGAGTCCCGGCCCGTTCATTTGTGAGATACTTTCTCCCGCCGTCGCATGAATCGCATCTCCGCCTGCCTGATCACCTTCAACGAAGAGCACAATCTGCCGCGCGCGCTGGACTCTCTCCGCGGCATAGCTGACGAGATCGTCGTCGTGGACTCCGGCAGTACGGACCGCACACTCGAGATTGCGCGGGAACGCGGCGCCGCAACCTTTCATCGCGCCTGGACCAACTATTCCGAGCAAAAGAACTACGCCGCGGAACGCGCAACCCACGACTGGATTCTCTCCCTCGATGCCGACGAGGAACTGAGTACGTCGCTTCAGTCGTCATTGCTCCACTGGAAGGAAACGCCGCCCGCCGGAAACGTGTATGAGGTTTCGCGGCGCACGTGGTATCTGGGCGCATGGATTCGCCATTCGGGCTGGTATCCGGATTTCCAGCGGCGACTCTATCGCCGAGATAAGGCGCGATTCGAGGGAATCGTCCACGAATCACTTCGCTTTGCAGGGAAGCCCGGGCGGCTCGAAGGCGACCTGTTGCATTACACGGTGCGCTCCTTTCCCGAGCATGAGG
>Ga0209056_10006410_pt1 | contig 12165 bp, 10 predicted proteins | sample GraSoiAngelo_114_FD_185876 | JGI IMG/M metagenome (GOLD analysis project Ga0209056, IMG submission 185876) | Grasslands soil microbial communities from the Angelo Coastal Reserve, California, USA - 14_0903_13_40cm (SPAdes) (version 2) | ecosystem: Environmental > Terrestrial > Soil > Grasslands... | reverse complement strand
AAAGCTTGGTATCGCTCAACCGTCTGGGCATTGAGCATTCCTAACTCGAATGCAGAGATGGCCGCCGCGGCGACCGCGCTACAGGAAAACAACAAATGCGCCCAAGTCTGGCGCTGTTTGCACCAGACTGCGCAATAGAACGCCGCAAGCGTCAAACACGCACCCAAATTTATCGACCAGAAGACGGTGATCCAACTCATCGGCTAACAGCGACTAGCTTTGATTTGGAATGTGTTTCCATCTCGCCATCCTCTACGGAAATTGAGGAGCGAAGTTGTCAAACTACCGTCCTGATTGTGCGCCTGGATTTCACCTAGGGCGGTGGAAACTGTCCTTAAGGAATTGCGCCAGTCATTAACACCGATGCTCCTGTTTACGCCAACTGTGCTTTTTTGGTTAGGCAGATGCGTCAACAGTTCACCTGGCCGAATCGAATGAGTGCGCGCCGTTCTTTGTAAGCCCACGCGCGTGCAGAAAAGTGCTCCCCTACCGATGGATTAGGTCAGCTTTCGCTGTTAGGGCATAAGGCTTGGGGACAACCACCCTGCGGGGCTATCTCTGTGAATTCTGTGATCGAGAGGTCTCCCAAAGTTCGCCGGGCCTCAGATTTTCCGTGAGCAAGTCGAGCAAATCGCTTGAGTTCAGCTGCCGTGTAGACACCACCGTGACCAGCGCTGCAACAAAAAAGGCTCCGCGGTTGCCCGCGGAGCCTTTCGGTACTTCTATTTAGCTCGAATCCTGGCTATGCTCCTTTAATCACCGAAGCTGAACGCGCAAGGCGACGACTGTACGAAGCTCTTGTTGTTGTTCGCGTCGTTCAATGCGTTCTTTAGCGTCTCCTGGCACGCCCGATCCGGACTGCCTGCCTGCGTCAAGGGATGATCGAGCAGCGATTGATTCGTAGCCGTCATCAGGTCATTGATGCTGATGAAGCCAAGGCTGTTCAATCCAGTGACCGTTCCGCAGGTTGATAACCCTGGTGCATAGACCAGCGCGCTTCCGTTCACGAAACCGTGAAGCACATTGAGTTTCATCGTCGCCAACTCTGCCGACAGCATGTTCGCCATGTTGGTCGTATTCGCGCCGAGCAGAAACTGATTCAGAAGCGTCTTGCTCTGAGTGAGCGTGCCTGTGAAATCCTGCGCAGTACCTTGCCCAGTTACTAAATTCAGGGCAGTGAGCGCCGCGAAATCATTGCGTGTTTCGAGTTGCTGGCCATTTCTGTTGCTCCAGTAGGCGAGTGTGAAACCGCCGCCTGCACCCACACAAACATTGCCGAAGGTGACGTTCTCCGTGTAACCGGTATCCACATCGAATTCCACTTCGGTGGCAGTATTATGGATCCAGTTTAGCTCGTTCGGGTGGCGTTCAATTACGGCGTAGTCCCCAGCACGGACATAGGCGCACCGCGGGGTTTGTTTCCACAGGTGCAAGTTATTATGTCCAAACACACGGAACTCCCAGCCGGTAATCTCCTGTTCTCCATTGTCCTGAATTCCGTTGACGTTCGCGTCGTAAAACGTAGTGACGCATACTTCGCCCTTAGGACAGGGAGTAGGCGAAGGGGTTGCCGTGGGAGTCGCACTAGGCGTTGGCGTGGGCGTGGGGTTTGTATTGTTGACCTGGAAATTATCGGTCTTGGTGCTGTTATTTATGAAGTCGCAATCAGTGCTGACCCAGACTTTGTATTCTCCACCCGGATTCGGCGTGTCATCGTACCCGGGAACAGTGAAGCCACTGGAACCTGTCTTTAGGATTGAGGTGAGCTGATAGCATTGAACGAATTCACCGTCGACGACGGTGACTGCACCTGGGTCGCTCTTGCCCAGAACGGTCGCCCCGCTCGGGTCGGTGACTTGCACGCAGTAACTGCCATCCGGAAGGCCGGCAGCACCGGGATGCGCCGGGCCGCCATCGACATAAACATCTTCCTTATTGTCAAAGATATTTTGGTTCACTTCGGTGCAGGTGCTGTCGGTGGTAAAGATCGCGCCGGGAAGCGGCGGATCGGCACGAAGATTACTACAAAATGCCAGGACAGCGATAAAGGCGATCCATATACATTTCTTATTTGCTTTCATTTAATTTTTCTTTCGATTCTTGTCTGGAGAGCCTTCCCAAGGCTGGTCCAAGACGGGTTTATGTTGGTGGGTTCGAGCAACCGCGATCACGATCGCTCGGGGAGATGTTAGATTTGAAATGATTCTTCCATTTCGCGATTATATACGAGAAGCTCGCGGGCAAGTTTCTAAGGCAACGGTGCTGATTGAGCGCCTGGATTTGACGTAAAGCCGGGGGCCAATTATCCCTAGGGAATTAATTCAGGCATTAACAACCAGTGCTTCTGCTAGGCAAATCGTGCTTTGTTCGTTAGCCGAAAATGTCGCAGCTTATCATGGCCAGCGAGAATGAGTGCGCGAAGTTCCTCAAGAGCAGGCTACGTGCGAGGAGCCCTCGGTTTTGATGCGCTATTATTAGCTTTCGCCGTTAAGGCGAGTACGAATTGAGGACGACTAGCCTGCCGCGGTCGCCTTTGAATTGCCTGACGGAGAGGCCACCCATGGTTCAGAAGGCACCAGGTTTTTGGCAGCCCATTGTCGGGCGAATCGCTTGAGTTCAGCTGCCGTTTGTAGAGTCAGCTTATGCTTAATTTTTTCGCAGTGGGTCTCGACGGTTTTGCGGCTAAGATGAAATTGCTCGGCAATCTCCCGCGGAGTGTAAGCAGCGCCTAAAAGTTGAAACACTTGCATCTCGCGATCGGACAGGCGCTCGACGCCGATACGCGAGGCAACCGGTTTGTCGCGCAAAGTTCGCTGCACTACGGCTGCGGCGACTCTTTCGCTGAAGTACAATTCGCCTGCCAGCACTTTGCGCACCGCCCGCAGCACCTCGTCCGTGACGTTTTCCTTCATTATGTAGCCGGAGGCCCCGGCGCGCAGCGTGCGTTCGGCGAAAATCAACTCATCGTATTGCGATAGGACGAGCACCTTTACTTCAGGAAATTCGACCCGCAATGTTTTGATGAAGTCCAGCGCGTCGCCGCCCTTCAAGCGCAAATCGAGAATCATTAGATCAGGCTTGCATTCTTGTACCAGGCGTTTGGCATCTGACGTGTTGTCCGCAACGCCGACACAGGTGAGGTCCGGTTGTCTGTCGATTAACTGTTTTAGCCCATCGCATAGCACCGGGTGGTCGTCGACTACTACTACGTGGGATTTTCTTTCGGTTTGTGTTATTGCATTCATGATATTGTAGACAGAGAAGGCTCCGCTTGTAGAGGTACACGGCAAGAAATAATCGTCCCCTTATTGGGGCCGGGGCGCACTTCGCACGAGCCGCCGATGCATTGCGCGCGGTAGCGCATGATTCGAAGTCCCATCCCGTGGCCATTGATCTTGGTGTTAAACCCCGCCCCGTCGTCTTGCACCGTTAACACCATGTCACCATTGCCGAATGTGAGCTGGATCAAAACCTGCCGAGCAGCACCATGCTCTATGGCATTACGCACTGCCTCCTGCGCGATTCGATAGAGTTGAGCTGCTACTGGCGCGCTAATCGGTAGCGGCTCGGCGTCAGATGTAACCACGCTTTTTACATCGCAACTGTGACTGGTATTCACGGCTAGGCATTCCAACGCCGTTTCCAAGTCGTCCACTGTGTCACCGCCTTCGGCGCTCCGCGCGGTGAGCCGTACTTGCCTGGCCGCTTCGTTGGCGAGCTTTACTATTGCGGAAGCTTGGTCGGCTTCGTCAGGCTGACATGGCCCCAACTGTTCCTCAAGCAGTTTTGCGCTTATAGCGATCGTCACGAGTTGTTGCCCTATTCCGTCGTGCAAGTCATATGCGATGCGCCGCTGTTCGCGGGCACAACTCTCGATCACCTCACGTTCGACGAGCGCGCGCTCCGCGATTTCTCGCTCCAGAAACGCGGTTCTCTGCTGCGTGACTCTTTGAAGTTCGGCGCGCTGCTTGCGGGCCAGGATCTCGGCCTCTTTTCGGTCCGTAATATCGAGGCTAATTGCCGTAAGCCGCTGGGCTTTTCCGCGGTCATCAAGGTGCACGTGCCCATGCGCGTGAACCCATCGCACGCTGCCGTCTGGGGCAACAACACGAAACTCTACATGGCAATCTTTGACGTTTTGGATCGCCTCATTCATTGCTTGTCGAACTCTCTCGCGATCTTCTGGGTGCCAGCGTGGCATCAGGTGTTGGAATGTGATCCTTCCAAAAGCAGGCAAACCCAACTGAGCACGGCCTGTAGGCGGGACGCAGATTTCATCTCTTTCCAAATCCCACTCCCACATTTCGAGATTAGCGGACTTTGCAGCGAGGTTGAATCTCTTCTCTCTAGTTTCCCATACGCGCGCCAAGCGTACAGCGAAGGCCGCGAGCATCAAAAACGCTCCGGCATTCATCAACCAGATGACGGTGATCCAACTCATTGAAATGTGACGGCTGCCCGCTAACACCATATACTTCGGATTTCAGAGGCCGAAGTTTCAAAAAAAATGAGGCTCTGCCCTCGGAATTTTTTCCTAATCGCGATGGCCATGCCCACCTCAATGACATCTTCCACTGGCTGCGCGCCTCGCTGATAATGTAAGGCTTATCGCCGGAACCCGGCGAACATCCACGCTCGGAAAGCCTTATCAAGAAGCTTGCGTGACTACGGCACAAATGAGATTATCCGCGCGGTGAGACCGAATACCCCCTTTAGCGACTCCCATGCTCGGTTCATGACAACACGTTGGAGCATCGTTGTGTCGTGTTCGGACTCTGCAACGGATGAACAGAAAGCGCACGCTGCCCTTGCCGAACTTTGCAAAATTTACTGGCGACCCGTTTTCGCCTTCATCTGCCGGAAGGGCCACTCCGTTCCTGACGCACAGGATTTGACTCAAGAATTTTTTGGCAAGGTCATCAAAGGTCGCCTCATGCAGTCCGCCGATCGGAACAAGGGGAGATTCCGGTCGCTTCTGCTCAAGGCCCTGCAACGTTTTTTGTACGATCAAGGCGATAAGCGTCAGGCGCGCAAACGCGGCGGCGACTTACGTTTTGTTTCCTGGGACGACTGGATGACGGAGGCGCCGTCCCACTTGTCCATTACCGAGCAGGAATCTGGCAATTGGTCGCCGGAAAGAATTTTCGATGTACGCTGGGCTGCGACAGTGGTCGAGCGCGCGCTGCGGCGATTGGGTGACGAGTGTGAAAAACACGGCCGACGACGCGTTTTTGATGTCCTTAGCAGTTACCTTAGTGCCGATCGGGAAGAGATATCGTATGCAAATTTTGCGAAGATCCTTGGCCTTCAGGAAACGGCAGTGAAAAATCTGGTGCACCGCTTGCGTGAACGTTATCGCGCTCTGCTTCGCGAAGAAGTTGCTGAAACTGTGGGTGGGCCCAACGAGGTCGATGACGAATTGCGTTATCTCTGCGCGGCATTAAGCGCTGCGGAATAGGTTCCGAGCCAAAAGCGGATTAGGTTGGTCTGCGGGGCGAAAACTCCCGCCCCTCTTGTTGCGAATCCATTGCGGTGCGTATTTTTTTGTTCGCCGCTGCATGATTCCCGAGGCGGGCTGCGTTGTAAATAACTTTTCAGGGAATCTATGAAAATTAAAATTGGCAACGATCAAACCTCGATCTATTCTTAGGGCTCTTTCATGAGTTCGCCTAGCGGTTCTGTTTCTCTCCATCTTCAGACTGAATCGGGCATCTGCGCCAAATGTGGGTCTGTGTCGCGCGTAGGCCGCGGCCTTTGTTTGAAGTGCCTTCTTTCCGCAGGCATTGCTGGTAACGGTGAGCATCCGCCGGTCGAGTCGACGCTGGACGACTTGCTGCGCGACATTCATGGTCACGACGCGGATTGGTTCCTCGGGAATTATCAGATTCTGGAAGAAATTGGACGGGGTGGGATGGGCGTCATTTATCGGGCCCGACAACGGCACTCGCGTCGGATCGTCGCGATCAAGCGCGTTTTATCTTACCACGCTGATTCCCAGGAAACGCTAATGCGCTTTCGCCGCGAAGCTCAGGCCGCGGCGAACCTGGATCATCCCAATATTCTGCCAATTTATGAAGTAAGCGAAAGCCACGACGGGTTGCCGTTCTTCAGCATGAAGTTTGCGGGGGGCGGCAGTTTGCTGGAAGCGGCCCCAATATTGCGCAGCGATCCACGTCGTGCTGTTACGCTAATGGCCAAAGTTGCGCGTGCCGTGCAATACGCGCATGAGCAGGGAATTCTCCATCGTGATCTCAAGCCGGCGAACATTTTGTTGGACGCCCGCGGCGAACCGATGGTCGGCGACTTCGGGTTGGCCAAATGGCTGGAGCCAACCGGCCGGTTGACACGTACGCCTAGCATCTTCGGAACGCCGGGGTACATCGCGCCCGAACAGGTAAGCGGGTCAGACACAAAACTTACCGCCGCGGCTGATGTATACGGTTTGGGAGCGGTTCTGTTTGATCTCTTAACTGGCCGGCCGCCATTCACAGGTGAGCACGCGCTGAAAACTATTCAGCAGGCGGCTGAAAAGCCCGCGCCCAAACTGCGCACTCTGGCGCCGGCACTGGATCGCGACTTGGAAACAATCTGCGCGAAATGCTTGGAACGCGACCCACTCGCCCGTTATCGCTCAGCTGGTGAACTGGCGGATGACCTCGAACACTGGCTGCTCGGACGTTCGATCGTCGCGCGTCCTGTTTCGCCCCCTGTGCATCTCTGGCGTTGGGTGCGGCGCAATCCGCTCGTCGCACAAATGGCTGCGCTTTTGGTGGCGATGGCAACCGTAGTGGGCGTGATGATTTCGAAGGCCCAACCAGTGAGCCCGCCGGCGGCAAGTGGGATAGCGGTTTTGCCATTTGAAAGCATCGGCCCAGACAACGACGGCACATTTTTCGCCGAGGGCGTCTACGATGGTGTTCTGAGCAAACTGGCGAAGCTTGCGAATCTGAAGGTAATCAACCACAACAGTGTCGCCAAATACCGCGGCGCGCAGAACACGCAGGAAATCGGGCGTGCTTTAAACGCTGCCTATGTGCTCGCCGGAAGCGTGACACGGGATGCCGGCAGAATTCATCTTAGTGTCCAGTTGATGGATACGCGGAACGATTCGCGCGTCTGGGGGGAGCAATACGATCGAAACGCAAGCGACGTGTTTGCGCTGCAAGGTGAGATCGCGCAAGAAATCGCAGACAGACTGGGAGTCAGCGTTTCACCCACCGAGAAGACTGCGCTCCAGGAAGGACCAACCGCGGATCTCGCTGCGTATAAGTCGTACTTGCGAGCCAAAGACCTGCTCTATGACATCTCATTGAGCACACGACAAAATGAAGATCTGTTGGAAGCTGTCCAACTACTCGATCAGGTTGTGGCGCGCGACCCCTCGTTCTTTGACGCCTACTGCCAGTTAGCGGGAGCGCATGATCGAATGTACTTCGGGGGTTTGGACCATAGTAATGCGCGTTTGAAATTGGCTGAAACAGCAATTCAGTCCGTTCAGCGGCTACGCCCTGAATCGGGAGAAACCCATTTGGCTCTCGCTCAGCATTATTATTACGCGTACCGGGATTATGACCGAGCCAGACAGGAGTTGGTGCTTGCTCACCTGACATTGCCTAACGAATCACGGATTCCACTTTTAGCCGGGTACATTGACCGGCGCCAAGGTCGCTGGGAGAAGGCTCTCGAGGAAATCACCCAGGCATTGGAGCTGAATCCACGGGATTTTTCCGTGCTTGAACAAATTACGCTTACCTACGAAGCGTTGGGCCGCTATCAAGAAATGGCTGAGACTCTTGATCGCGTGCTGGCAATAGCTCCAAAGGACGTCCCCACCCGAGCACGACGCGCGTTGGTCGATCTGGAGCGGGGGGCAGATGTTAGAGCTTTCGAAACGACAATTGACGCAATCATGGCAGACGACCCGAACGCCAGCCTTGGTTTTACTAGTACATGGCTGTTGATCGTATTGCGCGAACGCGACTCCGTTGGGGCTCAGCACGCATTATCGAACATAGGTACCGGCGGATGTTTTGATGAAAGCATTCCATTCCCTGACGGCTGGTGTAAGGGTCTTGCTGCTTTGGTGCGTGGTGATCAGTCGACAGCTCGCGCGGCCTTTGATACTGCGCGAAAGGAGCTCACTGAAGAAGTACACAGTCAACCGAACTATGCGGCTGCGCTTTGCGCACTTGGTGTGGTTGATGCCGTACTCGGGAATAAAGATGATGCGATTCGCGAAGGCGAACGTGCAATCGAATTGACGCCGCTTAGCAAAAACGCCATCGAAGGCGCAACGCTGGTGCGATATCTTGCTGTGATTTACGCGTGGGCTGGTGATAAAGATCGCGCGATCCAGCGCTTGGCTGAGACAACGTACCTGCCCGGCAGTCACATCAGCTACGGATATCTGCGTCTTCATCCACTTTGGGATCCATTACGAAGCGATCCGCGCTTTCAGGCGATCGTCGATTCGCTCGCACCAAAGTAAGATCTGACTTGCCGGGACACGCTTCGGCAGCAGCCAGCTCAAAGGCGGGAGAAAAGTCGGAACCGCAATATTCCTCTCCTAAGCGGTAAGGCTGAATTGCCGGTAAGTGTATGAATAACCCCAAGGCGTGGTGTGAGTAATTTTACTTAAGGACGGGATTTTGTGCTTGACAGTTGCTCAAAGTGCCGGTACTCGCGGAGTTATGCATATTACCAACCCTACCCTAATCGTACGCTTGTTCGCCGCAACGCTGGTTACTGTGGCCACTATCGGTCTCAGCACCGTCGCAACGCACCCAACCGCTCAAAATCAAACCCGGCTGACCTTGAAAAACATTCGAACGGATAAGAGCACAGCCCTCTACGCCGACAACCACACAAACCGTGGCTCTTGGTTTTGTGAGATGGTCCTGCCAACAGGCAACTACGCTGACAATCGTGCAAGCCGCGGCTCTTGGTTTGTCGAGATGGTCCTCCCAACCGGTGACAACAAGCTGATGACTGAGAATTTGAAATCAGTCGCAGCGACACTCTAAGCCTGCTGCTTAGCCACTAAGAGCGTGCTAGTCCCGGGACCCGGGACCGGCGCTATTGTGCACCGAACTGGCGACCAACTCTCGCTACCGTCTGGCACAGCCATCGTTTTCCCCGATCACAGCGTTCAGTAATGTATTGGAAGCAAATTCACGCAGCGTGGTTTGGAATACACTTCTTTTTACTGACCGCGGTTTGTTTTGCGGGAGTATTCTGGTTGATAGCGCAGGGGTCCACGATTTTATCCTCAGCTTTTGATGAGTACGCGCGTAGGGCTGAATTAGTCGCGACCTGGTGTCTGGGCAAAGAGGCCCGTGCATCGAATCCGCTTCGGAGAGGTATCGCAACCTATCTGCATGCTGCTGGCATCCAAGCCGGGTACAGCTTTTTTGCACCCAACGTTCCAAGCCAGCATCGGCTCACGTTCGAACTGTTTTACGACGATGGACGTATAGAATACGAGTCACCGCGTATGCGCAGCAAAGCCGCCGCCCTGCGTTTGGAGAGTTTGTTAGACAGGTTGCCAGAGGAACGTTACGATTCGGTTCGAGAGGCGCTCGTCAAAATGCTGGCGTTCTCCGTCTGGCGTAAGTACCCGGACGTGAAAAAACTTCGCGCAACGTTGGATTCAGTTCATGCGCCTGGTATTACCGAGTTTGAGCAAGGCAAAACAGAAACATTTCAGCCGATGTTCAGCTTCGATTTCAGCCTGCGGGATGAGCAAAAGCAGTAGCGGAATCGTTGTTTATTGTCCGTGATTCTTTCTCCGAGTTCAGTGATTCTCTTATCCGTATAATCCGTGCTCAAATTGCCCGGTTCGCAAATTAACGCCGGCGTAAGTCTGGCACAAAAATGGTGGCAAAGCTTCTGCTGTTTTCTTTTTCCACCTGAAACTGACACGTGGCTCGCGGTGTTGCGGATCGGTTTGGGGATGCAGGTTATCGTTTATGCGCTGTTCTTAAGAAGTGATTGGCATTATCTGTTCGCCAGCAGTGGCAAAGGTCTTGTCGGTCGGGAAGTTGGTGAAGCTATTACCTCTTTCGATAGCCCGCTGATCCCGACGTTGGGCTGGCTTGTCGCTATCGGTCGCAATTTCAACATCAGCGAGGAAGCGGTGCTTTCCATTGCCTGGATCTGCTTACTTTCCGCCGGTTGCCTCTTGCTGCTGGGTCTGTTCTGTCGCCCGGCCGCGATTGTCGCCTGGTTCGTTCACCTCTGTGCCGCTGAAAGCGGAGGGCTGCTGGCCTACGGTGCCGATAGTTTCATGACGACGGCACTGTTCTACTTGTTGTTATCTCCCCTGCCCGATCATTATTCCTTTGACCATTGGGTAGCAAAGACAAAACCCAAAAATCCACGGGCACTGGGTTTTTGGCGTCGCGTCATACAGGTGCAACTGTGCTTTATTTATTTTATCGGCGGGCTGGCAAAATGCCTTGGCAACGGTTGGTGGGACGGCTCCAATCTTTGGCGCGCGCTAATCCGGCCGCCTTTTACGGTTGTTCCGCCAGATATTCTCGTCCGGTTCAAATACGCTCTGCCTGTCCTTGGTATTGCGATCTGTTTGCTCGAAGTGAGTTACCCAGTTTTCATTTGGATGAAAAAAACGAGACTCATTTGGCTGGTTTGTATTGTGGCGATGCACGCCGCGATTGGGCTTTTGATGGGACTATATCTGTTCGCGCTCGTGATGATCGTGATGAATATCGCAGCCTTCGGCGTTATTTCTAACACCGCGACGCCACAGAGCGCTACGGAAACTGATGCTCAGTGACAGACTTCTCTGGAACCGTTGATGAAAGCGACACTACGGTTTCAGCGGGCGGGTATACAGCGAAATTTTTTGGGCCTGAAGGCCGAAAAAGTGAAGAAATTTTGCAGAAGACCGAGGGTGGCGCGCCAGGGGCGGGTAGCTACACAACCAATACGGCCCTCTCTGGAGCAGCGGCTTACGGATACAAAGCTTCGCAACCGTCAGCACGGATCGGTCGCAAGCAACCGAGGCGCGTGCGCTCTGCAGGAATTCCGTTCGTGACATCCGCGTAGGCCGCAGTTTCCTTCTTTCGAATGCGCTTCGATACAGAAACATCGACTGAAGAACGAATCGACCGGCTGCATGCGGGCGGAGTTGTCGACATGCATTTCGATTTGCCGATGGATTTGTACGAAAAACGGGAACGCAAAAAGGTCCTGGAATCGGAATTCTTGCCCGACTTCGAAACGGGGAACATCTGTGTTGTAGGCGCGGCAATTTACATTGAGGACCGGTATTTGCCGCACAATGCTCTGCGCGTGGCGCTCGATGAGGTTGCTCGGCTGTCTGCCGAAACAGCAGCATCGGAGCGCTTCGCGGTTTGCAAAAGTTTTCGCGAAATTCAGGAGGTCCGCAAACGTGGTCGAATCGCATTTCTCATCACGATGGAAGGCATCGAACCGTTGGGCGATGACTTAAATCAGCTGCGCGTCTTTTACGAATTGGGCGTGCGCTCAATTGGGCTTACTCACGCACGAACCAACGCAGCGGGACACGGCGGAATTTTCGCGGCCAGCGGCTCGTCCCCAGAGGGGCTCACTGCGTTTGGTCGGGATGTAGTGCGCGAATGCGAGGCGCTCGGAATAATGATTGATCTCGCACACATCAATCCAGCCGGGTTTGACGAGGTTCTCACCATCGCAACAAAGCCGCCCATTGTGTCCCACACGAACGTACGCCGGTATTACGATATAGAGCGCAACATCAGCGACGAACAGATCAAAAAAATCGGTGAACGGCGCGGCGTCATCGGCGTCAACTCCATCCTCGTTAGCCCGCGAAAAGAAGAAAGCACCCTCGATCGTTACGTCGATCACATCGAGCACATCGCGAAGTTGATCGGCATGGAGAGTATTGGGATCGGATTCGATTTCTTCGAGTTCATCTACAGCCAGTGGCCGGAGTCGAGGCAAAAACAGCTCACCGCAAAATTCGCAACGCCGCATTTCATTCCTGAGCTGACGAACCATTCGCACGCGCGCAATCTCACACGCAAATTGATTGAGCGCGGATTCAGCGACGCTGACATAGAAAAGATTCTACGAGAGAATTGGCTGCGGATTTTCGAGGGGCTCCTTTAGCCAGTCCCCGGTCGGGCCGGAACGGAAATC
>Ga0209056_10006409_pt1 | contig 12166 bp, 15 predicted proteins | sample GraSoiAngelo_114_FD_185876 | JGI IMG/M metagenome (GOLD analysis project Ga0209056, IMG submission 185876) | Grasslands soil microbial communities from the Angelo Coastal Reserve, California, USA - 14_0903_13_40cm (SPAdes) (version 2) | ecosystem: Environmental > Terrestrial > Soil > Grasslands... | reverse complement strand
TGAAGGCGCAGGCAAACAGCAACTGGGGAGTGGAGCAATTCAGCCACTGATAAAGCAGTTCGGCGCTCAAGACCGAGACCTCATCCTTCTGATGACTGATGGGGCGTGGACTCGCTTCAGCCTTTACCAGCTTGCCCAGACCGTGATGAAGAATCTCGTGAACCTGCCCGAACTCCCAAATTCGATCCTGAAGCAAGCCGCGAAGGGCGGTGTCTGCGATGACATGACGGTTGTAGCCATTGTCGTTCGCCGCTAGAGGGCGTACTAGGCGCAGGGGTCTTAACGCTCCCCGTTTTGTTTCAGTTAGATTCGGCCGCGAGAACGCGAAACGTGCGTCAGCCTCAGCCTGCTATTCGGGTGTGATGGGACGGGGCAGCCGCTTGTAGTCAGCGAGCATGTCTGCGAGTTCATTAGTTCATTCAGGATTTTTGGAGCCTTCCATACACCATCACAAATTTTTGATTCCGTTTCCTTCATCGGTATCACGGAACGGTCGACCGCCCAGCCGCGGGACACGGTCGACGAACCAGCGTTCGAGGTCGATTCGATCTTCTGCGGTGATCTTCCCACAGATGTCTGCGAGTCGTTCCGTGCGTTGCAGTTCTTCGATCATGAGTGGCACCCGACACTCCGCGCACGTCTGCTGGTCTGCGGGCGTGAACACGACTAACTCGCCAGTCAGCTCACCGTTGACCCTGTGCTTTAGCTGCGACCGAATCCGTTCGTCGTCACGCTCAGATCCGATTTCGTACGCCCCTTTTAGCCTCTGCATCGTGAAACAAATCGGGCAGGAGAAAACGCACGTCAGTCTGTGACTCATCTTGCCTCCGTCTGGTGCGCGTTCGAGACGTTTACAGCTGAAGTGTCCCTCATCCAGCAGAACCCCTGAGTCGTCTGTATAACCGTTATGCGTGACACCACCGTAGGCCGATAATGCCGCCAGGCTTTAAGAATGAGTTCAGGCAACTGCGGTGATAAGGAAGAATCCATGCCCGACATTAGTTCACCTCGCCGTTGGGCGGGGTGATTTGCGGGTGCTGTTCGAGGAAGGCTACGAGTTCCAGCAGTTCCTTCTCTTCCCCCCCGTTATCACGACCGCTTCCCCAGGATTTAAAATCGCCCGTTTCAGCAACTTCTTTAATTTTGGTGTCACGAATGTGTCCCCAATGGGCCGGGGCAGAAACCGCTGGGCAAGTTTCGTCGAACAGCCCCAGAGCTGCTCAATCAGAGGCTAGTCCCCTTTGCGTTCGGGCGGAATAGCTCTCCCGTGCTAACCTGTGGCTAGACAGCACAAAGGTAACGCACAACTTTCCCGGACAATCTGCTCCTCACAAAGTAATGCTTGGGCGATTACCGAAGTTAAGTTGACAGCGCCAAGCAAGCGGGGTAGTGTACGGTCAGCATCAGGAGTGGCTCGGGTCCACCCCGAGTCCGGCAACCGGGCCAGGAGACGCCACGGTGCCTTGAGCGGCAGTGCCGCTCGATGTGCGAAACGTAAGTTCCGAAGCTAAGATCTCCGCGGGAAGCAGCCGCCTGATGTCAGGCGGCGTTTTGCTTTCTGGACTCCTGATGCATGCGAACGGATAGGAGCATGCATCAATGAATCCCAAACACGACGAACATCAGTTCCAACTCAAGCTCAAAGTCACAACCCAACAACTCAAGGCTCTTGGCCTTCCGGCTTTCGAGAGCTTTCCCTACTTGACGACTCGTGTCGTTCCGGTGTTCTACCATCTTTCTCTCCTGCCTGGGTCCTTCGAGGTGGAGCTGCTGCGTCACATAGCCCAGCGGCAAGTAGCGGCCAACAAGCTGCAAACCTGTCTCGTCTTCGGTCCTGATAATTGTATCTACTACGAGATTGGCGGGACGGAGTTCCGTTCTGATGCAATTCCACGCGGAGGCCATGCCGTGTTTGATAAGCTGCGCCTCTGTGTCGAGTTCGAAGAAGATGACGAGCTGCAAGTCCGCCAGAAGCTCCTGGCTGCATACGTCGATGAGCGGAACCGGACCGGCGGATACCTCCACGGCGACCTAACCAAGGGCGGGCGCGACACGACTCCGGATGAACAACTTCGCCTGGCTGGCTTGCAAACGGGTGGCGCTCCAAGAGGCTTGGGCCAGTGTCCCACCTGCGGAGAATGGACAGGACAGTGTTTGGATCCCAACCCTGTATTCAAGGGCAAAGTTATGCGAGTTCACTGTCTCTGCGAAAACGACAACCGCTGCGCTGCCTGTGGTGGCCTGCTCCATGCTCACAAGCTGAATGCCAACTACTTCGAGAAGTCTGACGGACAGATCTGGCATGTGCCGGGCTTTTGCGGTTTTAACCATCGTTGCCCGGAGGTGCGCTGATGAACCCGCGTCAGTACGTCTTCACTTCCGAGTCGGTATCTGAGGGACATCCAGATAAGGTCTGCGACTACATAGCCGATTCGATTCTGGATGTCCACTTGGCGCAGGACTCGCAGGCTCGCGTCGCCTGCGAAGTGCTATGTAAGGGGTCGAATGTCACTTTAGCTGGCGAAATCAGCTCGGCAGTTGCTGTCGACTACGACCGGATCGCGCGGGACGCCATCCGCGAAATCGGATACACGGACCCGACGCAGGAGTTCCATGCCGATGGGGTGCGAATCCAGCAATTCATTACGGCACAGGCGCCTGAGATAGCTCGAGGGGTGGGGGGCCGCATTAACCCGGGAGGCGAGCAAGGCGCCGGTGATCAAGGCATCATGTTTGGCTACGCAACGGACGAAACGCCCGAGCTTATGCCGCTTCCAATCGCTCTCGCCCATCGGCTTGGGCAAATGCTCGCGCAGGACCGTCACGCCGGCATAGAGCTCTGGCTTCGTCCTGACGCCAAGACACAAGTGTCAGTCTTGTACGAGGGCGACAGGCCCATCGGTGTATCCAGTGTTCTCATTTCGACCCAGCACTCGCCCGCTGTAGATTCCAACTACATCCTCGAATATGTGAGCCGTCGGCTCGCCCCCCGAGCACTGGGTAACTGGTATTCCGACCACATTTCGTTCACCGTGAACCCAATCGGCAGCTTTCTACAAGGCGGGCCTTCTGCTGATTGCGGCGTCACAGGACGAAAGATAATTGTCGACACGTACGGCGGCGCTGCCCATCACGGCGGAGGCTCGTTCAGTGGCAAGGACCCGTCGAAAGTGGATCGCAGCGCAGCTTACTTTTGCCGATATGCTGCCCGTCAGGTCGTCCTGCACGGATTGGCGCATCGGGTGGAAATCCAGGTGGCATATGCGATAGGGCTTGCCAAACCCCTGTCGTTAAGGGTAGAAACCTTCGGCACAGGGAATACACTTGCGGCAGAATCTTTCGTCCGACAGTTTGACTTCCGTCCTGCCGCAACGATCGAGCGCTTGAACCTCCTGCGCCCGATATATCGCAAAACTACAAACTACGGCCACTTCGGCAAGCCGGGCCTACCCTGGGAGGTATAGCAATGGACGAGCACGCAGACGTGGCATCGGCAGTTCTGGATCTTGTGTTCGACGAGACGGCCGGTCACCGTGCATTAACAGGAGCTTAATGAGCAGTAAACTTAATCCGATTCTGAAGCCGCTTCTCGATGCGCTGGAGAAGGCGGCGAAAGAAAAACCCGGATGCGACCTCCAGAAGGAAGGCATCTCCTTCGAAGTGAAGCTGCCGAAAGAATGCACGATTTGCGGGACGACCGTGATGCTTAATCACGCAGATCGACCGGGTGGGATCACGTACTATTGCCTGCTCTGCGGTGAGCATGTCCGCGTGCTGTTTGTTTAGTACCGATCCGTTTGAAACGCTGCCAGTGTGGGGCTTGGGCCAGATTCAGCGTCAACGCGGACGTTAACCATAACGTCTTTTCTCGCCATAAGGTTCACTCAATATGTACTCGTTCGTGTTACGGGGTCGAAAGAAAGTTGGCGGCCGGGAGGAAGCTCCGTCTAATGTCGGAGTCGCGGTTCCCGTGGTGGCCGCCTCTACCGCGAAGTCAATATCTTTTCTGGAACGTTTAGCTTGCTTACCGCTCGCTCGGCCATCGCTCGCCGCGAGCCAGGATTCATCTCGTTCAACACTTCAACTTGCAGCGCTCTCGACTCCTCAAGCGAACCTCCGGCATTGCCGCGCTTCTTCCACAGCGGTTCTTCTTTCGCCCAGATTAAGCGCTGAACTTCCGCGTCGTTGACGATATGACCAGCTAGCTCGAAAATCGTTAGCGAGTCGAGCCGCTCGGAATCGATGCCGGCAGCCCTAACGACCTCGCCGTACCTTTGCGAGCAAGATATCTCGTGCTGTAAAGCCCAATCTTCGCTCATTGTCCCTCCGCGATATTTGTCGTAACGTCGAGGTCGTCGATATTGACAGGTTCCTCGTCCGGTTCTTCTTCAGGAATAGTTGCCGCAGCGCGCTGCAGTAGATCGCGCAAGCTACCAGGAGTCGGGGGAGCTTCGCGGGGATCCGGCGCGGTCTTCGCCGTCTTCAAGCGCGACGCCGGAGTCAGCGACATCTGAATCTGCGTTTGACGCAACTGAGCTTGCAACTTCGTTGCGAGTTTCGAAGCGCCGGACTCGACGCGGAATCCATCTTTGTCGGCCTCGAACGCGCCGTACTTCTTAATCTCGTTTAGAGCCGCTCTCAACCTGGAATACGTAACGCAATGAAGCTCGACTAAACATGCGTCGCCCTGGGTAAGAGTCTGGCGCGCGCTGAGCAACTTCGTAACGCGCCTCCACTCCCAACAAGCATCGTCGTCCGCTCTAATATGCGCAGGCATTTTCGGCTTGCCGGAGGTCGCTAGTTCTTGAGGTCCGGCCTTAGCTCTACTCGGTCGAACTTGCTGGCCTGTAAGAGCGAGAAATTGAGGGTCTGCAGTAGGTCGAGCCATTAGAATTTCCTTCAAAATAAGCGAAGGACTGTTACGGCTTCCAAGCGCGAAGTCGAGCGAATATCGAGCAAAGTATCCGGCTCAGACCACTTTCCAGGTTTAAGCGATAAGGAACGAGGATAAAGGCGAGGTTATATCCTCGAAAGTGGTACAAAACGCAAGTCATAACTCGAAGGCTGCGAAGTGGAAAAGGCAGGGCGTTTTAAGGCAGCCCCGGATGGGAAATACACAAAATTTTAAGGCGCGTAAAGCGTTTGCAGGCGGACGGCGCTCGCTGAATCGGGCCCCATTCAAAAATGACCCGGCATACCGGTCACGATGATTGATAACAAAGCGTTTATAAGCGCGTGATTAGCTTCGCGCTCTCGACCTCCGTTCTCGACTTTCGTTGATAACAAAGGAATTATGCGGCTGAAGTCGGTAAGAGCGCTCTCTCGCAAAGTGGTAAATGACCGCCTGTAAAACGAGCAAAGTGGACCAAGATTCGCGGCCAAACGATATCTAAACTGGTGGTAAAGAACCTCGATTTCGAAGCTCTCTCCGGCGCTTATCGCCTGATATAAGCTAGAAGTGGTAAATCGCCTCGTGGCTCTATTACGCTCGTCCAGGCATCTAGCTAGCTCAACCGGCCTTCCGGCTCTGCCTAGACCTGCCCAAGCTAAGGCTAACACTATCCTCGGCGTAGTCTAAGGATACCTTCGAGTATCGCGCGGTTCTGGTTTCGTCGGTTGCTTGGGGTCGCGCGGTCTTCCATTCTTTGTCATCGTTTATTCTCCCTTCTCTTTCTTCCTTGCCAGCCATTCGCGTTGACGTTCTGTCTCTTCGAGGAATCGGCGGCGAGCCGCGAGCCGTTCCATATCATCTGACTCCGCTAGCTCGTAGGCTTCGAGGTCGAACTCCTGGCGTACTTCTTCCGTCTCGCGCTTGAGCGCCGCTTGCTCCGCGAGTTCTTCCTTCTCGCGTCGACGCGCGTACTTGCGGTCGTCGGGATCAGGGTCGGGATTTCGGTCGAGTGACATCCTAGTATAGCGGCTCGCGTGTTACCTTCTTCGTCCCAAATAACCTCATCAAGATGGCAATCGGACGGTAAGCAGACGAGAACTCCGGAAAGCGGATTCATCGTTTATCTCCTGGCTTCTTATCTCCGGCGCGACGCGAGTAACGCGGTTTCATCTCGATATCCGCCGCGCAAGTCAAGATTGCTTCCTTCGGCGGACTAGGACGCGATTCTTCTTTGAGACGCGCTTGTTCTTCCTGTTCTAGGCGCTCAAGGTCGTCAATTATCTCGTTGAGCTTCTCAACGTACGGCGACGATAATACATAGCTCGCGGATTCTCTTATCAATATCTCGATTGCGCGTTTTACGTTTTGACTTCTTCGTTCCGTTTCCACCTCTACATTCATTTTCCGGATTTTCCGGGTTAAAGCCCGGTCTACCACTTGCTTGCTCTGCTCTTTTCTAAGAAAAGGAAAAGAGCAAGCAAGTACAAGTGTTAGACAACTTGCTCTTGGAGCAAGCGGAAGCAAGCAAGGAGCAAGTTTGAGAGCAAGTGGACTCAAAACGTCATCTCCGCTTCAACCGGCTTTTCGACTCGCTCCCAAACGCCTGATGTCTTACTCAACTCTCGATACGACCATTGGTCTTTAAGAAGTCCGTCAACGGTATTGCGACTAACGCCTAGCTTCTTCGCTAGCTGGTTCTTCGAAATCCGTTGATTGTCCGCAACGAGCTGAGCCGCGTGCTCGCGCTTTGACGACAATACCGGGCCTTCTGCGTCGGTAAGAATTACGAAGTCTCCGCGCTCGTCAATATATGGACGACCTTGAACGCGGAAAGGCGCAGCCGGTTCGAAGTCGCGCGGCTTAACGCACTTTACGAGTAACCGCGTCAAGTCGCGGCTCTCGTCTATATAATCCTCGTCGCCGTTTCCTCTATCATGTTGCAGTCCCCAAACGCAATCGCACATCGCGCCGAGGTCGCCGGTTCCGCGCAAGACGTTCTCAAGCGTTAGCTCGTTCGCGTTTGCGGTTCCTTTCGGAGCGTGGTGTAAGCCGACTGTCGACTTTGCTCCGGCTCGCGCCAACGCGAATAAAGCGTCAGCTAGGGTTGCGTTTTCGGCGGCTGAGTTCTCGTCCTTCGTTGTTACGAATCGAATCGCCGTATCAAAGAAGATTACCGGCTTCCATTCTTTTACCGCGTCGAGCAACAACGGATCATTTAGCCGTAGTGTTCCATCGGCCAGCGTCCGCACGCGGAGTCGCTCGCCGTCGAATGGAATCCGTAAACGTTCTAGACGATAGCGCAACGAGCGGTCGCCAACCTCTGGTACCAAGTACAAAACTTTTTGCGGTTCGGAAACTTTGAAAGTTCCTAGATATGGAGCGCCAGTTATTAGCGCCTTTGCCATCGAGAGCGCCATCCAGGTCTTACCGACGCCGGAGTTCGAGCCGAGCATTGTAACGCCTTCCGGCAAGATGCCGTCAATCAGCATCTTTATGTCGCCGGTCTGTAGCGTCGCCGGATCACGAAAGTAGTCGCGCCATTCCTTGCCGGGTTCAAGCGCGCAAGCGCGCGCCTTGTTCCATAGTTCCGTAAATTCGTATTCCGAACCTACCGCCGTTCGATTGCACGACTCTATCCATAGGTCGCTTAAATCTTTGATATTCGTATTCCGGAGTTCCGGAAGCGCGTGGAGTCGAATCGCGTATACTTTGCCTGGGAAGCACGCCGCCACTCGCCGGACGAGTTCGGCTCCAGCGTCTATATCTTCCGGCTTGAGGTCCGCGCGCTTGCGCTCCTGAACGACATATATCTTCCCCGCGTTCTGGAACGGAGCTAGATTCTTAAAGCTATAGTCCCAGCCGTTCGGAGCGCCAGCGATTCCTAACGTAAAGAGTCCGAGCATTCGGCCAGTGATACAACAAGACTCGCCTTCAACTAATACGATTGTCTTCGCGTCCGCGCCGTCCGGCGGTGGTACGTCCAAGCCGTATAGCATCTGCCGTTTGTAACCAGACCAGATGAATCTTTTCTTGCCGTCGCGCGCGACGCGGACTCTATATTGAGTTTCGTTGCCGTCGCAATAAGGAAAGAAAATACCTTGGCTCTTGAACTCGTCGCCTTTCTTCCAGCGGCCGGGATTGTCGTCTTTGTAGCGAAATGTATCCTCGCCGTCGCGTAACGCAAAGGTCTTTACGACCCAATCTAGAGGCAGTCGCTTGTCTTCGCAAAATTGTTCTAAGGTATATGTCATTGAGAATCTCCGAAGCAAAGAAAAGGCCCGGCGGTTAAGCCGGGCCCGGAGTTCTCAACTTTTCTGGCGGGAACGATTGAGAAGAACGTAAGAACTTGTTTATACTTTTCCGTTCCCGCCAAGGAAATTCTAGAAAAGTGTGTACTCCGGCGGCTTTACTTTGCCACCATCCTTTCCGGCAAGCTGTTACGGCCTTTTTTCCGTCGTCGGAGCGTAGCGTTGTGCTTATCCGCGCGTGCTTGATAGATAAGCTCGTCCATAAGTGAAGTTGGGGTACCGTCTTCGTCTTCCCAGACGCCCGGCGCGTCTAGCGGATATTCGTTTTTGATGCAAAGAGTAGCAGTAAAATTATTGTTGCGGAGCGCGTACTTTACTGTACTATCCTCTACAAAACGACCGTCCGTTTCCCAGTCCATTTCGGGTACGTCGGCTATGTCTACTTTCTTGCCGTCGCGCTTAACCTCTGCGGTTACCAGAAATTCTAGCGTCCTCGTTCTTGTTATGATCATCGTTTCATCGGTAAGCCTCTTCTTCATTTCTCCTCCTTAAACTGCGTCAATCGACATTGTGCGGCGTATTGCTTCCTCGAAGTCGCCGCCGTTCTTTACCCAATTTAGAATCTTGATTACGCTTCGCGGTCGCCGGATACCGGCCGTGATCATTCGTTGAACGTATCGCTGCTCGTACGGTAGATCAATCGCGGAGCAGGTACGCGCCGCGAGTTGCTCTATTTCGTCCATCTTCAATTCTTGCATCTCTATCGTTGTATCAGCGCAACGGTCGCGAATAGCCTTATCCAGCTTCTGAGGCTCCGAAGTAACGAGCATAAAGAGATGATCACGCGGCGTCGTATTACCAATCTTGAAGCGCTTTATAACATCGCGCGGAGTATCTTGTACCTCGTCAACTATTTGAATAAACCGCGCGTAGAACAAGTGGGGCACAAAAAATCCTACGCGTGGTAGATTCGCAACCGTCATATCCGTACCGAGATAACGCTCGACGTAACCTCCGCGTCCGTCAGGCTCGTCCGGAATCGGAAATACTCGTCCATCCCTTTGGTTCTCGTCGAGCCATACGCCGGTAAGCTCGTAAGCTTTCGCGAGCGCCACCGTCGTCTTGCCGGTTCCGATCTTGCCGGTAATAAGAACCAACCCGCTATCCACTTTTCGGAGGATAGCGAGCTGTCCTTTATTTCCGATTAGGTCGTCAAGCTCAAGCCGACCGTTAATCACGCAACGTCCTCCACGTTCTCGTCCGCGGGTTTGAACTCGTAATGAACGCCGATTTTCTCCAAAGCAGACTTCGCTTGCTCCGCTTTCTTCATGGCTAGCGCTCTCGCTTCGCGGTTCTTCTCCGCTTGTTCGAAAGAGAAAACCTTGTACTCGTTGGACGCAAGATACTCTTTCTCAAGAGTCGAGAGTACCGGTACGAGAGAGCCGTATACGTACTCGTCAAGCTTCTGGTTCGCTATCGTCGCGCCGTACGTCAATAGCCGGAGATGCTCTTCCGTAAGCTTTAACGTAAGGCTCTTCTTACCCGCGTTAAGCTCTCGTTGCTTCTTGCGTTCGTCGTTCTCGACTTTAACGTCGTTGACAGCGTTCGCGAGGAGCGCCGCGCTATTCGTCTCGCCTTCCGTCTCTTTCTTCGCGGCAACGAATTTCTTTACCGAAGCGTTGAAAATATTCCGGTCCTCGATAGGCGAATTGATAAAGAGCAGCTGGTCCTCGTGGACGAGGTTTTTGACGGACTTGTAATATCCGAACGGACGGAAACCGGCGACGCGTATCGTCTCCGTACACAACGTATAGACCTCGCGGTAGTCGCGCATCGTCCGCTCGTCCAAGGTACGAAGAACCTCGCGCGCTTCCGCGAAAAGTTTCTTTGTATCTATTTTGAGGTGACCGTGCTTGTCGTTTTGCGTAAGACCTTTCTTCGTTCTTCGCGGAAATAAGTGAGCGCCGTCCGCGAGCCACTTCCCCGTTGTAAGCCATGTCTTGACCGGCTCGCTGTTGAGGTTTCTTCCGGCTTGCCGCCAGCCTTCTGGGTTGAGATTGCTAAAATCCGGAAGTTCGAGCGCTTTAGCCTCGCCGCTCGTTTCCGGCGTTATTTCCGGAGACATATCTCCGGATTTCGTATCGCCGTTTGTCTTGTGCTTCTTCGACATATTTACTTTGTCCTTTCTTGAACGTACTTTTCGAGTTCGGTTCGAGGAACGAGTAGCCGTCTACCCACCGTAAGGCTCCGGAGCGCGCCGCTATGTACTAGCTCTCGAAGCCCCCAAACGCTACAGCCTAAGTACGTTGCGGCGTCCTCGACGCGGAAAGCTATCGGTCCGGGTACGGCGGCTTGCTCCGGTTTAGAGTTCTTAGACAAGACTCGCTTACTATAGCGGATTCTATAGAGCATGTCAAGTGTAATCTATAGATTATAAAGGACTTACTTGACAACCTAAGCGAACGGCAAGCTAATATTTTCGCCTTACGTTCGTCTACATTTTCGCTAACGTTATCAAGCTAAAATCATTTAGAATCTATCGCTTACTTGACAACCTAAGCGAACGGCAAGCTGTATTTTCGCCTTACATTCGCTATATCCGAAAGTACATTTCGCCTTGCGTTCGCTTTCCGGACCGGTCCTTTCGGCCTTGAACGTTTCCTCTTGCTTTATCGCCCGTTAGGACGGAAGATTAACAAGGTAAAGGAGAAGCAAATATGAAACGACGAAAAGGCGAGGGCGGACTGATAAAGATGGCCGGTTGCCGATTCTGGTACGCGCAATTTCAAAAGGATGGCCGGAGAGTTCGAGTTTCGACCCAGACCGAGGTAAAGGCGCGGGCGCTCGCGGTGTTGCGCCGGTTGATGGGCGACAGTGAACGTGGACTGCCGGCCATTACGGACGCGCGCAAGATTCACTATTCAGATCTCCGCAACGGTATTCTGGAAAGTTATCGTACGAATGGAAACCGGTCGCTGAGGGCGCGCGCGGACGGAACCGACTCGATTATTGGATTGCCACAACTAGACGCGTTCTTTCGCTTTCCAGATACGCCGGGGCCATCCGTGGCTAGTATTACTACGGATACCGCTCGCGAGTTTATCAAGGTCCGGCAAGCCGAAGGCGCGGGTAACGCCATAATCAACCGTTCGCTTGCGGCTCTACGCCGTATGTTCACGCTGGCGGTCGAGGAAAATAAGATAGCGACCGCGCCGGTTATCAGGCTATTAAAGGAACCGCGCGCGCGTACCGGTTTTGTGGAGCTTCCGAAGTTCCTGGAGTTGCTCGCGGCGTTACCGGCGTATCTCCAGCCGTACATCCTATTTCTTTATCATTGTGGCGCTCGTCGTGGTGAAGCCGAATCGGTCGAGTGGTCACAGGTTGATTTGCAACGCAGATTTATTCGCTTCGAAGCCGTCCAGACGAAGACGGAACAAGCGCGGATTATTCCGATACCGAAACAACTGGTGGCGATGCTCGCGGCAATCGAGCCGAAAACCGGCCGGGTCTTCGACGTCACAAATATCCGGAAGGAGTGGACGAAGGCGTGCGCGCAAGTTGGCCTCGGCCGTATTATTCCGGTTGAAGGCAAGCCATATGATCCGCGATACGAAGGATTGACGCTACACGATTTCCGGCGTAGCGCGGCGCGGAACCTCGTAAACAGCGGCGTACCGGAGCGCGTGGCGATGAGGATCACCGGTCATAAAACGAGAAGCGTATTCGACCGCTACCATATCGTGAGTACCGAAGACCTCTCCGGCGCGATGGAGCGTTGGGAAGCGGTAACCGAGAAGCTATTGTCTGACGGCGGGTCATCGAATCTTCCGTCCGAAGGCCCGACAAGTCAAAGATCAGTCCAAAAACCGGAACGGCCAAAACGTTAAATTATTGAAACATATGGTAGCGCTACCGGGAATCGAACCCGGGTTTGAAGATTGAGAATCTTCCGTCCTAACCCCTAGACGATAGCGCCTCAGAGTGCTCACAAAATTATAACAAAGCACCCGGCGCCTACTTGCCGCTT
>Ga0209056_10006407_pt1 | contig 12169 bp, 9 predicted proteins | sample GraSoiAngelo_114_FD_185876 | JGI IMG/M metagenome (GOLD analysis project Ga0209056, IMG submission 185876) | Grasslands soil microbial communities from the Angelo Coastal Reserve, California, USA - 14_0903_13_40cm (SPAdes) (version 2) | ecosystem: Environmental > Terrestrial > Soil > Grasslands ... | reverse complement strand
CGAGCATCAGTCTCGCTTTGGAGAGCGGGGAAACCTTTTAGGATGGCTTGTTTAGTCTGCTGACTCGGCTTGTTGTGGTAATCTTTCAATAATTGAATCGCCGCTGGGGAAAGTGTCAGACCGGCCACCGTATAAAACCCTGCAACCTCATCGGGTGGAGTCTTGAGCAGATCAAGGCCATAGCCGATCGCGATGCTTGCGGCAGAATCTAGTATTGGCTTCAAGTTCCTTTGAACTAATGCCTGAAGAGAAGGATTCGTTGTGTTCTTGAACCTGAAAAGGTTTCCATTTTCTTCTTCTGCAATTCTATCATTGCGAAGAGCCTTATAAGATTCCAGATCGAGGGTATGCACATGTGTGAGCGACATAATCTATCTCCCCAAGTCTTTGCTCTGCTTCTTATCCGCTTTCCGAGGAGCTCCTTTTACCCGTTCCAGATAGCAAACATCATCCAATTTGGATGGGCCAATATACTTCGTTATCACCCGCCACTTATTATCTTCGTCACCCACGCCAAAATAAGGGTTCACCATGCTGATATATGTGGTGTTCTGAAACCGAAAAGGCATAAGTTCAAAGACGCCTGCAACTGAGTGGTAAAACTCAAATGTGCCCTCTTTGGCTTTTGGAATCTTTTTCAACTCATAGCGCTCACCACTAAAATCAAGGAGGTAATTTGCTTTGCCGAGAACTTCCTGGGTAAACTCCTGCAACTGAGTCTCCGCTCTCCTTTTCCCCGTAAAGATTGCTAATTGATCAGTGTCAACTCCTCGAAGCCGCCCCTTGATTTTGACAACCAAGTCAATTTGGCCATCATTATCGATATCAACTTGAGATTGCATGATTTCCCCCTTCAGGTCTCCGAGATCAGGGCCTAAATTCTCAACCGGCTTCCATTCAACAGGTGAGAATTCGGAATTCTTTGCATACAAAGTTTTGCCTGAAATCTTCAGATGGTCATCAAAGAACTGGACCATTGGTTTACAGACTACATCATCCTGGCTCATTGCTAACTTGTATCGGTCAGCAAAAGTCACTTGTGCGAGAGAGACAATAGAAAATGCTAAAGTCGCTAGGACAAATTTCATTACTAGCATGGTGTCAACCTCCGAGAACTTTTAACCAGGTGTTCTTCGCAAAAATTGTCCTTCGCCAAAACGCCGTCCGCCGTCGGATTGTTCGGATCGTCGCCGTTCATAAAGTCATTGCCAGGGCCGCCCACGAGCGAGTCGTTGCCCGCACCGCCGTACACCGTATCGTCCCCCTCGTCACCGCTCAGCGTGTCGGAGCCAGGCCCGCCGTCGAGGAAATCGCCGTCAGTGCCGCCGGAGAGCCGATCATCCCCGGCGCCGGCGAAAATCGTGTCGCTGCCCGCATCGCCAAATAGCTGGTCATCGCCCGCGCCGCTCGCGATGAAGTCGCTGCCGCCCCCGGCGTGAATCAGATTGTTGTTGTCGCCGATGGGCGGGGTGAGGCGGCCGGGGTCTGAAGTCGTTCGGGTGTCGTTGCTCGCGTCATCGAAGAAGTTCGCGAAGACCGGCTCAAAGATGGGGTTGCCGTTCAGGTCGGTGCCCACCTGCACGAAGTGATCCACTTTCTGAAACTCCGTGCGCGTCGCCGGACCGAAATCCGTGACGATCTCTGGCGCGTTCGCCAGCGTGATGCCCAGGTCGCCGTTGGTGAAGTCTTTGATGGTGATGCTGCCGCCGGTCGTATCGCTCGTGCTCGTGACGAGCAGATCGTTGCCCGATTTCACGAACGTGAACTGTCCGTCCGTGCTCGCGAACGTGTTGGCCGCATCAGTGGTGTGGTGGATACCGCCTCCTAACACATGCTCGTCATAGACGATCGCGCCCTTTCCATCCCCCTCCGGCTGGCCACCACCATCGAGAATCAGTGGTGTGTCGACGATGACATCGCTCCCATCACCAGAGGAGTAGAAATACGTGTCTTTACCAGCCCCGCCCTTTAAAACGTCGTTTCCTGGCCCGCCGAACAGTTCATCGTTCCCTTCTCCGCCTCGGAGGATATCGTTCCCATCGTTTCCCACCAGGATGTCATCGCCCTTCTCCCCAAAAATCAAATCCGCTTTCGCCGTCCCTAGGAGCAGGTCTGCCCCCACCAGCACATCGCCGTCAATCGTCTGCCCATCGGCATATAGCGCCAGCAATGGCCCTTTCGCCGCTGTTAGTTGAGACTGAATGGTATTGGCGCCGGCAACAAGAAAGAGACTGTGAAATTGGTTCTCATAGGTCTGAATGTCATTGCGGTGTATGGTGTACATCCTGAGCACATCTTTCGCTTCGTCTTCGGGAATGCCAGGTCCCTGCTCGTTATAAAGTCCAAAGAGGTTCGACTCATTGATGCGCCGATCGGCGATACCCTCAGTCACTGCCTGGCTTGCTGCATCAGTGCGCTTACTCTCTGCGTTCGTGTTGTATCGAATCTCGAACCACGCTTCAGCACGGTTACCTGTTTCCAATGCATTTAATAGTTTTGATTGAGAAAGCGACGAGCCAAAGATCCCCAGCCCACCATTGAACACCATCGAGAGGAGCGCCAGCCGCTCATTCGATTCACCCAGTATGAGGCCGCGGGTGGCCAGGGATTGGGTCAACAAGGTTTCTTTCTCGTCGGCTTCGGCATTCAGAAGCGCCCTTGCCGCCAATTCTGATGGCAGTTGTAAAGAAAGCTTGTCCGCTCGGTTATCCCAGAATTGCTTGTTCGCCTTTCCAAGCAGTCCACTACTGCGTGCTCCACGATAGATGTCTAGGAGATTGAGATCAGTAGTCTTGACGTCTGGACTGCCCCATCCGACATTTTGGTAAGACAGCCCTGCCGCAGCCAGCAACCGAGCGATATCGGCGTTACTGTGCGTCAACAAGTCAAAGCCGTATCCGATGTCCAGGCTATCCTTTCGGTCCCATTTAGGTTTCAATTGAGAGACAAGAGTTGGATTGTCTCTTAATGTTGCATTCTCCAGCCCCTGCAGGAGAGCGAGTCGGTCCAATTGATAGCTGCCGAATTGATAATTTGTGTGTAATGACAGCATGGGGTGCCTCAGTCTGTGATGCTCACTTCAATAGACTATTTGGATGACGGGATCTTGAAATTGCAGATATCTTGGAATTCCTCTCCGTGTAGATATTTCGCGATCACAATCCAAGTTGAATCGTACACACTGGTCATGCTGATGAACACAGTTTTTCCCCAAATGAAAGGCTCTAAGTTAGTTCCGTACCCGTCGAACTTGTTGGGAGCGTCTCCCAATAAGCTCAGATTGGCCCAAGTTGGTCTTTGAATCCATTCGGTGTTGGAAGGAAACACATAGATATGATCAATGGGCTGCCCTTTCAAGCAAGCACTCCACTTTATGACCCATTCATCCTGGCCATCGTTGTTGACGTCGACCTTGGCTTTTTGGACAACTGAACAGTAAGGAAAAAAAGATCCCTTATCCTCTTCTACCTCAACAGATTGCCAGGACACCCTTGTAAATACCTCGTGCTGGTCGTAACGAATCTCACCGTATTTTTTCATGTCCTCATTGAACAGCTTCAGCATGCTGGTGCAGAGCTCTTTGTCTTTACTCATAACCAGCTTGTAGGCCGCATTCCCAGCCCAGGCCACGCCTGCCCCAACAAGCATGGATACAACAAAAAACACGATGATGCGTCTCATGGCAATCTCCTTAGATCAAATGGAGGGAATAAAGGGGACATTCTACTTTTTAGACCTTTCTCCCCGTGGCGGTGTCTCATAGACACCATGCCGCGCCTCGCCCGTGGACAGAAGAGTACTGGTTATGTCTACCATGTCCTCAAACGTGGTAACGGAGGTGCGACCGTGTTTCACAAAGACGGCGACTACCGTGCCTTCCTCGACTTGCTGCCATCGCCAAAACCAAATACCCGATCAAAGTCTTCGGCTTCTGCCTGATGCCCAATCATTTTCATCTCGTGCTTCAGCCCTCGACCCCGAACGCCCTCAGCCCCGCTCAGGACTACACAATTAGATACGAAGGCTACACAAATAGATACACGACAACGACAACTAGTCTTCTCCCCGGCTGGCTACCAGCCCATGCTCAGACCACTACCTTCTTGTTGTCTTACGAGGAGTTAGCCCAGAACCCTGCGAGGGACATCCGACCACGTCGAGAAAAAGTCACCTCTTACTTAGGCAAGAGCCATGCCTTGCAGTTCGTCCGCGCCCGCCAACACATCGGTCCCGCCCTGTCCAAACAGCAGATCGTTGCCCGCTGCGCCGTTGGTTTTCACTCTGTGCCTACTGGATCGTCACGGTTCGGCTGATGCTGCGTTCCACCAGATGACCATCGAGCGCGCGTGTGAGCGTGACCTGGCCGCTATACGTTCCGGGAGACCACGTTCCGGCGCGCCGCCGTTGACCAGCGAAGATGAACCGGCGGGCTTGCGCCCGGTCCACGGGCTCCTCCTTGTCCAGGATCGCCTGCCCATCCGGACCGATGATGCGGAAGCGGACAAGATCGCCGGCCTGGATGCCGAAGACATCCACCCAGAGGACCAACGCCGTCGCGGTCGGTGGGAGCGGCCTGTCCGAAGCTCTGCCGCTTCGAATCGCTTCCACATCAGGTTGATCATCCCAGAATCCCGCATTGTAGAGGGCCACGTCTTCATACGCAACGTGCGCGTCGGCTTGCCAGAGCGGCTTCTCCTCGCCTCCGCAGCCGGCGCTCTGGGGCCGACCCGTAAAGGGATCGATCACCTGCCCGCTGCGCCGCACGGTCAGGTGCACATGGGGAAACTCGGTCTTCCCTGAAAGCCCGACCAGTCCCAGTGGACTGCCCCGATCGACCGGCTCACCGGCCCGAACCCGAATACTGTCACGGCGCAGGTGGCAATACTGCGTCTGCCAGCCGCCATCATGGTCAACCACCAAGCCGTTGCCGCATTCCCGTCCGGCGACGGCACGTTTTGACGCCTCATCAGTGAGCGCGCGATCTTCCACCCCATCCCGCACGCGACGGACAGTGCCGGGCGCCGCCGCAACGACGGTCACGCCTCGCTCCATCACCCCGCGGTCGCGAATCGCGAAATCCGTGCCGTCATGGCCGTTGTACGTGCGGCCCTTGCAGCGGAAATCATGGGCTGCCCCCGTGGGATCGACATCCACGTAGTTGGCGACCCAGCAGGTCTCGCCCAGTTGACAGACCAGGGGAAGCCCTAGTTTCGTCTCTTCGACAGAGGCGGCAGCCACAGTGCCGCCCCAGAGAGTCAGCAAAACCGCCCAAGCGCTGTTCTTCACTGCTTCGCTGTCTTCGCGCCGCGAAGCCCCACAAGGACTTGTTGCAGCTGTTGCTCCAAACGTTGGAGGACATCCAGTCCCATCCCGACCCGCACCACCAGCTTCCCCTCCAACTTCTCCGGCATCGTTTTACCCTCCCGCGCGGTGCGGGCGAGGCCAGCCAGTAGGGCGGGTTCGATGAAGCCGAAATCCAGATAGGCGATCCCTTGCGCCACACTGACCGTGATGTGGTTCGCCGACACCGGTTGGTCCGAGTTGTTGACGGGGGCCAGCCTGAGGCTCAACGCAACAGTCTTTCCCTCTCGTGCTTTCTTCTCCGGCTTTTCGATCTGCTCCGGCATATTCTAGTTTCTCCTCTTTGACGCCCTGTCACGGCGTGATCTACCGAGAAAAAATAGGCGCGACGGTTGTTTCCCTCTCGCTGGGAGGCAGCCTGAAGGCAATCTGTCACTTGTGAAAGTCAGGCACTGAGCTTGTCACAGCTCTCTAATATGAGTCAAGTAAAACTAAGCAGGTGACATTCCTGACAAGCATGAGGGTGCTCTATACAGAGCATTTCGTGGGGCCGGGAGCAGGTGTGTCTTGGTCACATACCGTGCGCCTCAGCTATGCCCAAGTCCTGATTGTGAGGCCGCCGCCAGCACCGGCGTCAGTTGGTGTTGGAGGTCGGACGACGGCGTCATGTCCTCGGCTGATTCCGACGGCGCGAATGCGGCCATCGCCTGGCGCAATTGCTCGACGCGCGTGTCGTCCGCTCTCTCTTCAGGCGAGGCGGTAGCCACGATCGGATCCTCCACATTCGCGCCCGCCGCCGGGCCACCGGTCCCTCCCGTCTCGCGATTCGCCGGCACACCGGCCGGCGTCGCCTCCGCCACCACCGCCGCCGTCGCTGCCGCCGTCGCCGTCGCCCCTGCCGCCACCATCGCCAGCGCCGCCGCCATTGGTCCCGCCACGACCATCGCCAGCGCCGCCGCCCCCGCCACCACCGCCGTCGCCTCCACAGCGTCCGCCGTCACTACCGGAGGGTCGTCCGCCGGTGTCACCGTGATCGAGACCGTTCCCGTTGCGTTCCCCTCGTGGCCGTCGCTCACCGTGTAGGTGAACTGGTCGTTGCCCGCGAAGTCGAGACCTGGCGTGTACGTCACGCTCCCGTCGGGATTGACGCGGGTCAAACCGTTCTGGGCCTCGCCCACTGTCAGCACCCTCAGTGGGTCGCCGTCCACATCTGCGTCATTGCCCAGGAGCGCCGCGGCCGTGAGCGTCACCGGATGGTCTTCCTCCGTCGTGGCTGCATCGTCCCCGGCCACCGGCGCGTCGTTCGCAGCCCGCACCCGCACCATGGCCGTCGCGTTCCGAGCCTCGCCTTCGCTGTTCCGCACCCTGTAGGTGAACGCATCGGTCCCGTGGAAGTGCGCTGCTGGAGTGTACGTGATGGCCCCATCCGGGTTGAGCGCTACCGATCCCCGACCCGCGGCGCCTACCCGCTCGATCTGTGACGGGTGGCCGTTAGCGCCAGCGTCTTTCGCGAGGAGGACTTGCGGGGCAATGGTCATGCCCACGTCTTCTGTCGTTTCGGGACCATCTGGTCGCGCCTCGAGCGCGTCGCTCGGTGGCAGCGTGAGCGGCGTGTTCAGGCCCGTCTGCGCCGTGTCTGCTCCGGAAGCCGGCGCGTCGTCGGTTCCGTCCAAGGAGATGACGCGGTCGGCGAACGCGAGCCGCTCGACGTTGAACACGAAGTCGGTTCCGTCGTTGCCATCGGCCGGGTTCATGTCGCGCACCGCGACGCTCGTCCCCGACCGGAACAGCTCGTACCCGGCGAACTCGCCCGTGAAGACGGCCAGATCATCGCCGGCGCCGCCGTCCAGCACATCGTCCCCGGCGCCGCCGATCAACACGTCGTTGCCGTCACCGCCGAACAGCGCGTCGTCCCCCTGGCCTCCCTGGAGTTGGTCGTCTCCCCCACTTCCGTAAAGGAGGACCCCGGTCGTGCCGCTGGTCTTCAGCACGTCGTCACCCGCGCCGCCGAAAGCTAGTTCCGCGTGGGCGGCCGCGAGGTCGAGCGTCACCCCAGCCGGACCTTCCACGATCAGCGCGTCAGTCCCATCACCGGCGTCGACGGTGTCCTGCCCGTCGATCACCAGGATATCGTCGCCGGCCCCGCCGAGCAGGACGTCCGCTCCTGGCCCACCTTCGAGAAGGTCGTCGCCGGGTCCGCCCACCAGCGTGTCGTTGCCGGCGCCGCCGTTGGCGATGATGGCATCCGGTCCCGTGGTAAAGAGGGTGTCATTCCCTTCTCCCCCTTTGGCCATTTCGACGTGGGCCGCGCTGAGATCGAAGGTGACACCTGTCGCGCCCGTCGCGATCACCATGTCCTTGCCGTCACCGCCGTCAATGTCGGCCTGCCGATCCTCGCCATCAATGAAGAGCACATCATCTCCAGCGCCACCGGACAGCTTGTCGCTGCCCGCACCGCCGATCAGCCAGTCGTCGCCGGCGCCGCCGGTGAGCGAATCGTTCCCTCCTTCGCCGGCCAATAGCACGCCTTGCGTGCCTGGGATACTGAGCAGTTCGTCGGCCGACGATCCGATGACACCGACCACATCCCCGGCCGGCGGCTGGATGTTCCCCGTGACCGGGCCCGTGATCACCTCGATCAGGCCCCCGCTCTCGTTCCTCAGCCAGCCGACGCCATCACCCGTGGCTGGCTCACTCCGGAGTCCCGAATTCACGAAGCCCAGCGCGACGTCGCCCACCGCGCCGACAGAACCATCCGCACGGGTAAACGTGCTCGTGCCGAACAGGAAGTTATCGAATGGGCTCGGGGCTTCAACCACAGCGGGGCTACGGCGGTCCAGCCCGATCGACGTAATGCCCCGCTCGGTCAGCGACGTGAGCTCTCCCGGATCGGTTTGACCGTTCTGGTTGGCGTCCTGCCAGACCATTAGCTCGCCGAAGCGCGCATCACGCGCATCGATGACGCCATCGTGGTTGCTGTCGAAGGCCGCCGCCAGGCCCTCGAGGTCGGTCGCCCCGGGTGCACCGAATCGCGCGAACGAGATTTCATTGATGTCGTCGACTTGACCGTTGTGATTGAAATCCACGACGAGAAGGCCGTCGCCGGGGCCAACCCAGCCGGTGTGTTCCCGGAAGCCGTCGCCGCGCATGTCGAAGAACGTCTTCGACTGGGTGAGAGGGGTGAGGTCGACACCGTCGCCGTCGAGGTCAACGACGAGCGGAAGACCAAAGGCGTTCGCAATGATCCCGCCCAGACTCGTGCCTATATCCCCGCCTATCTTCCCCGCAGCGACTCCGAGCACGGCGGCCGCCACGGGCGCGGCGGGGCCTGTCGCCGCCGCTCCAACGATAGCTCCCATAGCCGCGCCGGTGAGTTGCCCAAGGACTCCAGAGGCAGTGATGACAGCCGCCGCCGAGTTACTCGCGCCCTCCGCTCTCGTCTTGGCGAAGCTCAGCACCGCCGTGGCGATCGCAGTGGGCGTTTTGACCGCGTTCTTTGCCGCGTCCGACCCGGTCAAGGCCTTGAAGGCCGATGCTTTGACCGACTGGACGGCCGAGAGCACACTGTTCACTAGCCCGATAGCTGCAGGATTGCCAGAGGGACCAGGTCCAGGGCCTGTCCCGGTCCCCCCTGGCCCACTGGTTCCGGGGCCCCCGGTTCTTGCTCCTCCTCCTGCATCGTCGCCAGGTGGGCTACCACCAGTTCCTCCGCCGCCTCCGCCGCCGCCGTCATCACTGGGTCCTGGCCCTGGTCCTGGACCACCGTCTGGCCCCGGGCTCCCCCCATCACTCGGTCCTGGCCCCGCACTGGGCCCAGGACTCCCGCCACCACTGGGCCCCGGGCTCCCATCACCGCTTGGCCCTGGGCTCCCGCCTCCGCTCGGCCCGGGACTCCCTCCTCCACTCGGCCCGGGACTCCCATCACCGCTTGGCCCTGGCCCGCTGCCACCCGTGTTCCCCGTGTTGCCGGTGCTGCTAGTGTTCCCTGTATTCCCGGTGTCGCCCGTGCTCCCCGTCGTGGTCGAGCAATCGGATACTTCACCAGTGGCTGCGCTTACGGAGGCGCAAAGGCCGATGCTGGCCGTCGTCGAGTCGTCGGCAGTTGTAGTAGCGGCCGTCGTGGCGTCGTCGCCGGTCGTAGCTGCTGCAATGCCACCCTCCTCGCCAGTCGTATCGCCACTACTAGGACCAGCACCCGGATTTCCACCAGCACCAGGATCGCCACCAGCAGGACCAGGACTGCCACCGCCGCCACCTTCATCGCCACCCGGACCGCCAGCCGGACCACCGCCACCCGGACTGCTCCCGCCGCCGCCGCCGCCGCCGCCTCCACCGCCACCATCACCGCCGCCACCACCATCACCGCCGCCGCCATCACCACCGCCGCCGTCACCGCCCAGATAGGTCACGCCCAAGAGGTCCAGTCCCTGCAGCTCAAGCAATAGTGACATGGCGAGACTCCTCTCTACCGTCCAGACGGTTGACGAAGTGTTTCAATTTTGCCCTCGAGCGCCTCGACGAGGGAGCCCACGGCGTCGAGCGCGGCTGTCGCGAACGCCGCCGCTGATTGGGCACGGTCGCGGGTGTCGAGGAGCGCGATGAGCGCGGGAAGGCCGGCCCGCCCTCCGAGACGGAGCAGCGAGACGTAGCGCTCGGCCAGGGGCTGCCCTTCCTCGGCCAGGCGGCGGTGAAGCGACAGCGCGAGCGCACCGCCGAAGACGTAAGAATACGCATAGAACGGCGCGCGGAAGACATGCCCGACACACGCCCAGTAGGTTCCGTAGCTCGAGTCGAGCCGGACCACCGGCCCCATGAAGGCTCTCTGGGAGTCGAGCCACAGGTCGTTCACCAGGGCGGATGTGAGCTCCGCATCCCGCCGGGCTTGGTGGACGCGCCGCTCAAACTCGTAGATGGCGGCGTGGTGGAAGATCGTGTTGATCAGGTGCTCCAGCTTGAACGCCAGGAGTGCATCAAGCGCCGGGCCCGGCGCCGATTGCTGACAGAGCGCGTTCAACACGACGATTTCGGCCAGGACGGCAACCGTTTCGGCCAGCACCGGCGGCACCGCCGCTGCCAGGAACCCGTTGTCGGCGGCGAGCATCTGATGGACGCCGTGAGCGAGCTCGTGGGCGAGCGCCAGGAGGTCGCGCACCGTACCGCGATAGTTCATCACGATGTAGGGATGGGCGCAGGGCACCGTGGCATAGCAGGCTGAGCCGCCCACCTTGCCCGCCCGAGGCGCGGCGTCGATCCAGCCCTCCTCGAAGAACCGCCCGGCGAGCGCGGCGATCTCAGGGGACAGCGACTCGAATGCCTGAAGCACGACGGCCTTGGCCTCTTCCCACTCGAACCTCATTGCGGCCACGCTGGGCAGCGGCGCCGATCGGTCCCAGTGGTCCAGCACATCGCGCCCGAGCCAGTTCGCTTTGAGGCGGTAGAAGCGGTGGGCCAGGGGTGCGCGGGACCGCACGCCGTCGATCATGGCGTCGACGACCTCGGTGCCGAGCCGGTTCACGCAGTTGCGCGCCGCGTCGGGACGATCGAAACCTCGGCGCCGGTCTTCGCGCTGCTTGCGTTCGATGAGCGCGTTCAAGATGAGCGTGAAGTCCTCGATATTGGCGTCCAGGGTGGTGGCGAGGGTTCTGGCAGTGGACTCCCGAGCGGTGGGGTCCGCAGCGGTGTGCAGACGCAGCGCGGCGCCGACCGACATCGACCCATGCTCAGTCGGAACACACAATGCATGCAGCCGCCGATCGTACCGGCCCACCCATTCCATCCGCTGGACCGCCGACTCCTCCGCCAACTGGCGCTCCGCCGCATCGGTCAGGAGATGGCCGCGCACCGCGCGCACCGCGCCCAGCCACGGTGAATACGGGGCGGCGCCCGCCGTTCGGAGTAAGTCCTCGAAACGCCCGTCGCTGAGATGCCCGAGTTCGCGCGGGAAGAATGTGAGCGCGGACAGCGCCGCTCCCATCCGGACGCGAATCGTCTCCACCGCAGTCGCCACGGCAGGCTCCATCCCCTCCGTCGCGGCCAGCAGCGCCGCATAGCTCGCCAAGCGCGCCGCACGCTCGGCAATCTGCTCGTAGGCCTGGACGGCGCCGAGGAGGGCCGGAGTGGCCAGGTGGGCGAGGCACCCGCTGTATCGTTCGCGAAACGCCTCGGCCGCGCGGCCGACCTCGTCGAGATCGGCGAACAAACTGGGCGCATTCGGCCCTGGATAGAGATCACCAAGGTCACACCACGGCAGATGATTCGTCGCCTCCATCATGAAGCCGTCCTCGACAGAGCCCGCATGCCCGCGACCGGGTTCCCGACGACGCCCAGGCCGATGCGTGAGCGAATCGTTCCCACCAGGGTGCCGGATCCGTTTCTGAGCTCCGGCGCCAGGCGATCAGAGAGCGCGCGGAGATGCTCGGGCGACAGGACCCCGAGCTCGTTGAGGATGGCCAGCAGGGCGACGTCGACAGCCCGTTGACTCCCGTCGTCGATCTTCACAGCGAGCCCCATCCCGCGGTCGCGGATCGCAGCGAGGAACACGCCTTCGGTTCCGCCCTTGACGATCACGGCGCCGCCGGTGATCTCCATGATCATGGTGCTCAACCGGCCCGGCCCGACGACGAGCTCCGGGCGCGTCGTCATCGCCGCACAGACGCGGCGCGCGGCGTCGGCCCGTCGCGGCGGCAGACTCGCGGGTGCGACCAGCCGTGCCATGCCGAGCGCGAGCCGGACCAGGGGAATGCCGTACATGGGGATTCCGCATCCCTCCAGAGCGCGGGGAGCCGCGTTGAGATCGGCCCCGGTCATCTCCGCGACGACCTGCGCGACGCGACGCTGGACGGGGTGCTCCGGGCGAATGTACCCCTTG
>Ga0209056_10006403_pt1 | contig 12174 bp, 13 predicted proteins | sample GraSoiAngelo_114_FD_185876 | JGI IMG/M metagenome (GOLD analysis project Ga0209056, IMG submission 185876) | Grasslands soil microbial communities from the Angelo Coastal Reserve, California, USA - 14_0903_13_40cm (SPAdes) (version 2) | ecosystem: Environmental > Terrestrial > Soil > Grasslands... | reverse complement strand
TGCTCTTGCAGGCAGCATTAGGTTCGCCAACGCCGACCCCAACGCCAAGCCCCACATCTACTCCTACTCCTGCTCCCACCGCAACGCCAACGCCGACTCCCGCCGCTACGCCTACACCGACGCCGATTTCGCAATGCACTGTTCCTAATTTTATTGGTGTCCGATTAAATCGGGCCAAGTCAATTTGGAGCAACGCGGGATTCACAACCACGGTCACCACTATCGGCCCCAACGGCCACAAGATCACGTCGCAAAGTCTTCCTGCGGGATATGTCGGCTCATGTACCACGACAACAATCACCGTTACCACCAGATAAAATTTGCGATCACGTCTCGGCAAAGTCTTTTCGTATTGCCAGTTCGAATCCCTTAGCAGGCGATTTCCCAAGTAAAACGCGACTCGTACAACGCCCATTTAAAATCGTCCGGGTTTGGCTTCCGGACCAGACGGCCGCCCGCGGCGCTCAAGGCGCGGCTTGAAACCAAAACCAAGGGGGTTCTGGTCACTCCTCAACTGTTTAGCAGCAGTGTCGGCGTTTCGTGCAATCGGCGCGCGGCGAGTTGCCCTCATTCACCCTTGCCTGGAGAATCACCGGCACCAAGCTGGACACCTATATTTCGGCTCCAAAAGCTAGACCAAGTCCGTTCTCAAGCCTGTTCCCACCCCTGCTTGGAGAATCACCGGCACCAGATCGGTAATCTCGAGTAACTGAAAAGGGATTTCGCCGCCCGGAAATTAGCGGGATGCGGATAGGCCAAGGCCAGAAGACGCCCAAATTTTTGCTACTGGCTGGGGTAGGCCTAAAAATAAAAGCCTTGCATATGAGGCATTTTCGCGGCCTTGACCGTGACCACCTTTCGCGGGGGTGTCGGGGTCAAATTTTAGGCGAACGCCTAGATCAAAAAAAGCCTTCGATTGCCGCATTGCCGCGTTGGCACGTTCCACCTAAGTCACGACAGCCTGAAGCTTCGTAGATCACTCCGCAACCCCGAAAATGGCGCCCTAACGCTAATGGCAACTACACTGAAAGGCATTACACTCCAACGCCTTTGATGTGTGACGCTTAGATGGCCAACACCTGCGAATAGCTTCTCACCGCGGTGCCTGTTCGTTAGGCGTGCGGACGATTTGGTAGCCTCTCTTAATGCAGCCAGGTTACGCCGCGCGAGGGCCGGGTCTGTCGTTCGTAAGGAGCGCTTGATCTCCTTGCCGTCGACCTTAACCCGGGCATAATAGACTCGGTTTGATGAATAGCGGGTAAAGAGATTCGCCAACCTTCTGTAGCACGCCGCGTTTGTGCTGTATTCTGTCCATACAGTGATATAGCGGTGTGCAAACGAGTGGACAGCGGAAATTTTTACCCGATTTATTTAAACCTGTTTTCATAGGTAAAACGGGGGTATAGCTCAGTTGGTAGAGCGTCTCGTTCGCAATGAGAAGGCCAGGGGTTCGAATCCCCTTACCTCCAAGTCTTCGCTCGCGTCGCGGGCGAGAGCGGAGACTGTCGCGCCGTAGCTTTAGCGAAGGCGGACATTTTTTGAGTTCGCGACATGAACGCGGCGAGCTACGACTCGGCAAGCCAAGGTTAGAAATGGCAAAGTTCCCCTATGTTTATGTTCTTCAAAGCCACGTGGATCCGGAACGATTCTATACAGGGTTGACTGACGACTTGTTTATGAGGCTGAAGCGCACAATTCAGGGCAGGTTCTTCATACAGCTAAGTGAAAACCTTGGCGCCTGAAAACTTACGTTGCATTTTCTGACCGGTCTCGGGGGGCGCAATTTGAGCGGTACCTGAAATCATCGTCTGGTCGCGCGTTTCGTAAAAAGCGGCTTTAAGAGGAACGTGTCTGCTCGACTTCGGGCGCGCCTTTGGTGCCATCAATGCACCTCGCCGCGAGGCGGAGACATAAGACCGCTGCGCTACTGGACCCAGCCAACCAGCTCAGACGTGCACGGGCCCAGGGGGGAGTAACAGTTGCCACTTGCGGCACTTGCCCGAATCGCCTCGTGGCGCAGATCTCCGCAAATCGGACAAAAAAGTATGCAAATATGACAGGCCAGAGCACGAGCAGGCTGATGTCCCGTCCAAGGTTGAAGGTAAGAGCGGCACCAAGCATGAACAAGACCAGGCGTAGCAACGATTGTCTTTGTTCCCACCAGCGGATGAGCAAACCTATCCAAAGTGCCATCAGTATGCCAGCCGCCACTGGACCAACGGTTCGCCCAAAGTTCAAACCGCCACCCCGATCATTCCGGTAGAAATGGTGGTGTTCACACTCAGCTCACCGTCCTCACTCTCGAAGCCGCGCCACTTCGGGTAGTCGATCCCAATCAATGGCTTCGAAGGCCAGATCGCGCGCAGAATGAAATTCAATAATTCATTCAAATATCTTGCACCATAGGCCGGAGACGTTTCACTGAATCCAGGTAACCATTCAGGAAGCAGAGCTCCCGAATCATGTTCAGCCCGGTTTGGCGCATATCTTGATTGACAGGTCATACGGGTTCTCCGCAGCCAGCAGAACACCAACCGCGGTAACCGTCGCAAAAACCTTGTTTCCAAACGAAGTGATAAAGAAAACGAAGGATTGGCCGGAATGGCGCGCGCATTACAAATTTTTTTTAACCATCGCTCGCGCTCGCTTGTTCTCTTTGAACTTCCCGTCCCTGTCACTCAGGCACCACTGGCTGCATTCTACGAAAACGCCACCTCTGTTAAAATCGCTCACCAATCCCATGATATACTCAACTGACGCCCATGCGCGTTAATTGTACGACCATCGGGCTTCCCCTACGTTTTACCTCGCGCGTGCGCTCTTATTTCACGTTCCTTCAAGACAATCAGCCATTCGTACCAGGCGAGTAGTCGACAATACATAAAGCCGGCCTTGCCGTCCAGAATTCCGCCTCGAAACAGGTACATATAGACGAATCGAATAGTTGTTCTGCAGGGTAATCGCCTGAAGATTTTTTTGGCGGCTCGGCGGCGACGATCAGTTGCAATACTCACAAGATCCAGGATCCGAAAATTGTCATCAGCGTAGCCGTAAACGTTTTGACGCGCTTCAGCCGTCGAATATCGGTTGTGTTTCTCAATCCAATCCTCAAGCCCTTTTTCAAATGGAAAGTGGAGCAGGGAATTCTTTAACGTGCCGATCGTATGCGATGGGAGCTGCTCACGTTGACCATGCCCGACTTGCGTAAACCGCAACTTGCCTCGGCGACCAAGTCGGACCTGATACCACGGGAACAGACCAGCATGGCGCAAAAATTTGCCATGAAACATAAGCTTCGATGATACGCGGTAGGCATCTTTATCGGTCGCGGGAATACACCCGAGAATTTCCGCCGATAGATCTGGCGTCATCACTTCGTCGGCGTCTAAATGAAAAATCCACTCGTATCTCAGCTCACAATGCTCGACTGCAAAGTTGCGCTGCCCGGCGAAGCTGTCGAAGGCCCGTTGTACGACGCGCACTCCGTACTCGGCGGCAATTTTTAATGTCGCGTCTGAGCTAAACGAATCGACGATCAGCACGTCGTCGCACCAGGAGATTGCTTCTAGGCAACGAGGAAGATTTCGCTCCTCATTCAATGTCAGGATAACAACTGAAATCATGATTGCCTGACGCCGAACGACATCATGTATTTTGTGGACGTCGCGCCACTGCGATCATCGATTTGGCAAACACTGGAATCCTTCTGACGCTAAAATGACACTCCACTGAATCGAGCTCCTATTAGCAGCAGAACCACTTGAATGTTTTTCAGGGAGCACGCAACGCATTCCCACGAGCAGGCGACGCGACGTGACAGCGCGGCGTTACTGACTCAGCCGACCAGCTACCACCTGCATTGGCCCGGCGGGCGTAACAGTTGCCAACTGCGGCAGTTCTCGAAATCGCCTCGTGGCCCACATCTCGGCAAGCCGAACAAAACAGTATGCAAATATGACGGGCCAGAGCACCAGCAGGCTGATGTCTCGGCCGAGGTTGAAGGTGAGACCGGCGCCAAGCATGAATAACGCCAGGCGCAGGAGCGATTTTCTTTGTTCCCACCAGTAGATAAGCACACCAATCCAAAGCGCCATGAGTATGCCCGCTGCGACCGGACCAAAGATTTGGCCAAAGTTCAAAACGCCGCCGCCGATCATTCCGCTGGAAACGGTCGTGTTCACACCGAGCTCACCGTTCTCGCTCTCGAAGCCGCGCCATATCGCGTAGTCAATTCCAATCATCGGCTTTGAAGGCCAGATCACACGCGGAACAAAGTTAAGTAACTCATTCAAATATCTCGTGCCGTATGCCGGAGACGTACCGCCAGTTTCGAGATACATATTAACGAAACAAAGTTCCTGAATCATGTTCAGCCCGCTTGTTCGCATATCTTCATCCATGAGCTCATACGGATTCTCACTGGCCAGCACCTCTCTGAAGCCAGTGCCACGAAATGCAGTCACAAACTTGAAACCCTCATTCAAGCAGAAGAATGCAACCGCCAGAATGGCCAGTTTTAGGATCAGCAGATGACGCCCATAAAACAGATATGTAAGGATAAAAGGCAGGACGGCCGCAAGAAAATGGCTACGCGCTCCCGCCAAAAAGAAATACGGCAGCGTAATGGCAAACATTGCGCCAGCGAGCAAGCGCCAGGCAATACTGCGCTGGAAAAATATCAGGACGCCTAGAAACGCTGTTACCGCGTTAAACAAGTAAGCCCCGGAAGCGACGAGAAAACCGCTCCCGGAGCTTGAAACTGCCTCACGCGCCCACATCGTCATGCCCGCGCGGGAATCGATCGGAAACACCGCGCCCATGACATCACCGTCCATTCGATAAATGCCGATCAGAAAAAGGACGAGCCAAAGCGCCCCGGCGGCTTTTAAAATCTGCTCAGGAGTAAGACGCGTATCAAAAATGCCCGAACTCCGCCGGCGGAGAATCCAACGCATTGCAACGGGCGTGAAAACGCGGAATCCAATTAAAAACAATAGTACCTGCCCATAACTTTGGCCTAATAAGGAGGAAGGCAGATAATCATACGACGCCGGGTTTATAAACGGATCGACGAAATACCACGCGAATACCGTTACGTACACTCCGACCGTGATACCAAAGCTATCCCGGTTCAGCAGCCTGATGCAGCTCTCCGCCGTCAATACCAGCAACACGACGGCAGCGAGATAGAAAGTTATTTCGTGCGAGACCATGGAGTGGAAGAATACTTCACAAGAACTGCAGGTTAAACTAAATCCTATCGTGTGTGAATCCTAAAGTTCTGCGCCTACCTCTCCCAAACGTTGAGCGAGCGAGCAGAGCGTGAAGTTATTATCAAGAACTGACGCCTCTGCAAGCTTTTGCAGCCGATCGGGGTTCGCGATGCAATCGCGAATCGCATGTGCGATACATGCCGCACTCGGTTCATCAAGAATGATTCCGTTGACGCCGTTCTCTACAACTTTGCCGCAATTTTTCGACGCAATAACGGGTAAACCATGCGCCTGCGCTTCCAGCTGCGTGATGGCAAATCCATCCGAAAGCGTCGGAAGAATGAATACGTCTGCGTTTCTGTAAAATCCAGCTGCCTGTTTGCGGGTCACAGGGTCAAACCATTTTACTCGCCCGGCGGACGTGATTGTGCTGGCGTTTGCGATTTCTACAGGTCCGACCATCCAAAATTCAACCGGCTCATCACACAATATTCGAGCGGCCTCCAGTAACCTGGCGACGCCCTTGCGCAGATTAATTAGACCAAGAAACAGCACGCGCATCGGCCGCTCAGCCGTGAAACGGTGCGGGTAATTGCGCTGTAGCCGCGGCTCTGCGTGCCGCCCAACGCCAACTCCTTCGTACGCTAGCGGAATGACTGATATCTTTTCGGCTGGAACTCCTCCGCGAACTAACCCTTCACGCGACCACTCGGAGTTAACAACAATGCGGTCGGCCAGCTTGAATTCCTCACGCCAGAAAGCCCAATATTCAGGTGGCGCGGGGTGCCAACTGCCCGCTAATTCCGGCACGCGCGCGGCCTCTTCCGCGACGATTCTTTCTTCCTCCGGCCCAGGATCGATTTGGACCAGCACGGTCTTCCAGCCGCGGGCTTTTGCGTACCGAAACGGCTCAAGGGCAGTGTAGCTGTAGCTCAAAAGAATGGGCTGATAGTCGATAGTTGAGAGTTGAGAGCGGAGAAAGGACACCACCTTGCGTTGGAACCAGCGGTCGCGCGCAACTATTCTTGCCCATCCGCTGAGACGACGCGCGCGTGCAAACGCCTCAAACATGATTAATGAAGAACCAAAGTCTTTCACTCGCGCATCGCTGAGCTCGTCGTGAAATCTCTCTGCGAGCTTTGACACGCGACCGCAGATTTTCGCGGCCAAAGACGAGGGCGGGAACCACGCATCGGTTGCAAAGTAATCGAGCATGCCCATGCGAAATAACGCGCGCGGGATCGCATAGTGTTCACGCGCGCCGATCTGGCAACAGAGCCACTTCATTGTATTACCCCCCTCACAAATGGCACTGTCATGTTGAGTGGAGCGAAACATCTCAGTCTGTTTGCCTCAGGCATCGCTCCAGGTTTTGATCAGAGATTCTTCGCTTCGCTCAGAATGACACTTCTGCGAGCACTTCTAAGGGAGTCGAAGCCAGCGTTTATAACCTGCCCACGAAACAGGCCTGCGTTTGCGAAGACAGTAGGGAATCCCAGCTAGCGCCTGGCCCCACCACACCGGTTCGCGAATCACCCAAGACCAGCCGCGTTTACACGCGTAACGAAATTGCGAGACAACACGCCATGCAAGCATGGCGGGTGCAAACGGAAAAGGACATCGCATTATCGTGCTCCACAATTCATTACGCGCGTGACGGTGATGAATGCGGATCTCATCGCGTGCCTGCCCGGAGTAATGGTGACGAATGGTGATCATCGGAGAAAAGAGCACATCATAACCGGCCGCTACACATTGCAGAGCGTAGTCGGGTTCTTCATACATGTGGAAAAACCGTGGCTCAAACCCGGGTAGTTGAAGATAAGTGCATCGGCGCAGCACCGCGCCGGAGTTAGCAAAGGAACGCGTTAAATGTTCCGAGCCGAAGTCTGTATTCGCGAGTGTTTCCGGATACTCATCTGTGCGCTGGGGAAAATGCAGCACTGCCAGTTTGGGCCGCTGTGCAAACAACGGGACGATGCGCATTATACAATCTAACTGCTCCGGATAACTGTCGTCATCGAGGGCCAGGACCAAATCACTCCGCGCCTCGCGCATCATCCGATCGCGCGAAGCAACCGAGCCGATCCCTGGCTGGTTTGCAATCAGCGTTATCTCGGGAAATTTGTCGGCTACCATATCAACCGTTCCGTCGGTACATCCATCGGCTGTCACAAGCACCTCATTTGGAGCAGGCCGGAGCTGCATAACTACGTCGCACGTCCGCTGCAAATCGGTAGCACGATCCCGCGTCGTGATAATCACGGACACAGTCATAAAACAGCTTGCGGCAAAAGCACAGTTTCAGGGGCCCGATCATGGTCGGGCCAAAAACTCTTTGATGGCGAACGTGTCATGGGACGTCTCAATCCACCAGTAGCCATTCGTCCGCAGTAATTCACGCGATGCCGATCGTTCACGTCGACCCAAATGAAGATTCTCGAAATTGATCATGGCGGGTTGGACATCAGCGTCGAAGAACCACTTCAGCACGTCATAATCCATACCTTCAGTGTCAATTTGAAGAATGTGAACATGCTCGATTTGATATGCCTCTAATAATGAAGCCACCGACATGGAAGGCACTACCACCTGGTGAACCCCTCTCGCCATTACACCAAAGCGCCTATGATGCCCGGCAATCAGGCTCGCTTTAGGCGATTCTCGAGATGATGGGACGTAAAGAATCACCTCTCCATCACTTTCTGCAATCGCGGCATTCACGAGGCTGATTCCAGGATTACCCTCGTAGTGAGCAACCAGAGCTTTGTACGGAATGGTTTGCGGTTCCACCAATACTGCAGACACGTTTTCGAGTCGAAGAATATCAGCGAGTGGATCAGCAACTTGTCCGTCGAACGCTCCGATCTGCACAATTGGATCAGCCCATGGTGCCTAGATCGAAAAAGAGAAAACCCTAGAAGTAAGAGGTTTCCGTGGATCTCTGGCCATCGGTATTCGCGCGTTATTCTATAGCCGCACTTCCGAAGCAAACGCCCAAGTTCGTGCCTCAAGTGAATTGACATTCCCGTATTCTTAATTTGCCACTGATTATCTCGTGAAGCTTCGGCACCACTTTTAGGTCGTTAGTATCCGCCAAAATTCCGGATTCGAGCCATGCGTCGTTAATAGAGCGGAATTCCATTTGATCCTGATTCAAAGCAAAATCAATTGTGCGGCGTGGTGAGAACGCGAAATCAGCAGGATCGATCCATCTAGCACCAGAAAGAAAGCTGGTCTTAACCGTCGCGTGAGCATGATAGACTGGTACACATCCCGCTCGCACGGCATTGACAAATTTTTCAGTAAAGTAATAAGCTTCGGTGCAGTTCTCCAGACACACAGCAACCTTATAGGCCGACAAAAACCGGATGCGCTCATCGTCGACGCCGGGAGACGCTTGCCCTATGTAGTTATCCGGCGGCCGTCGGATCCAAAGCTTCGGAAAATGGCGGAACTGCGCCCACGCCTGAGGGTCGCCGAACAGTTCGACGCGCCGATCTAGGATCATCCGATTCCGGATCCAGATGTGAGACTTGAGGAACCAAAGGCGTCCGCCGAAATTATTAACAGTGCCGACTACAGCACGCCTTACTGAAGCTACTCGTGGCCGCGACAATGTGCCCCTGTATGTAGGATGCGGAACGCGATACCTCGCGTCCGGATGCCCGTAAAAAGCCCGTTCCGTAGCATCGAGGTCTTGGACAAGTCTCTTGCCGACTGGATGGGAGTGGAAGTGGTGATGCCAGGAAGGTTCAATCGTGAACCAGAGCTTCGGGCCGGTGAACCTGAGTAATTCGTCACTCGGATCGTACAGCACGAGCAAAGCATCCGCTTCCTCGAGCGGCACCCGTGGGGAATAGCGGATGGCCCCTAACCGAAAATCATTCCATGAATCCGCCTTGAACTGCTGCGAAACAATTCTGCACCTGTATTCAGTTTTCAGGACCGTCCTTCTTCATATTGACTTTTTCTGTCTACCTCGAGGCCGATTTCCCAACAACGCGTTGCAACCGACGCCAGAATTTGTCCGCCAACACGTATTGTTCCTCATTCAAGACTGCCAGCCAAGCACCGAGCTCGCCGTGGTGCCGCCGATGATGCTCCAACCGGGCAATAGTGAAAGGGCGCGAGTAACTCTGCCGGTCAAAGAGGAACGGCTTGCGCCCGCAAAAATGCGCTACCCGGGGACGCCTGACTTTTTGGGGGAAATGCCAATTGCTATCCGCACAATCCTGTTCCAGTTCATCTACGCCATGATGCCCGCTTATGTGTTGCAGGTCTGACACGGCAACTTTGAGATCTCCGCGTTGCGTCATCGAATGAACAAAATAGTTCAGCAGCGGCTGCTCGTAGAAATCACCAAACAACCCCGGTGTTTCCTTGCTCCACAACTCCGCCTCCGTCCATATTCCGAAGGGGATAGCGTCGCGCCTGCATCCGAAGGCCCCGGAAGAAAAGTACGCGTTTCCACGCCAGTCAAACTCGGGGTCAAAGCGCCTCAGCTTTTTTGGATCAAAATAAAAATGCGGCAGCCATGCAGGGCTTTCAGTCGCGTCGGCTGGTATTGAAATTTCGCTCCAGAAAATCTGAAAATCGATGTCGGTGCGGACCTGGGGAGTAAAGTCTCCCCAGACAATTGCATCCGAATCGAGCCAGACGTAAAACTCAAAAGGCCCTTCCCACATCGCCGCCAGTTTAGCGCGGCCGTTCCCGCTCACGAGATTACGCATTCCCTCCGAGCGCAGTTCTGAAATGCGCAAAACGATCAGATCATATTCTTCTTCTAAATCAGAAACGTCAAAATCGCCATCGACGGTCAAGCATATTGGCACTTTGGGGCAGTAGTGCCTCATGCTCGCCAGCGTGGCTTGAACCATGAACTTGTCCCCGGCATGGCAACCGGTCACAAAACCAAACGGCGCGTGCACCTTCACGTCGTCAGGGCTGGTTGTTTGCGCTGTGCGTTCTCACGCGAGGCAACGCACTCTCGATAAAGCTGCGCGAATCTGTTGGAGAACGAACTCGCTGCGTTTCGATCGTGCACCGTCTCATGGGCAAGATCGCCTAACCTCTCGCGAAGCCGCGGCGAATCCCGGACGCTGCTGATGGCCTCGATTAATGCCGCACCATCTCCCGGCTCACAGAGGATGGCGCCCTGCCCGTCAGGCGCGGCTTCAGGAATTCCACCCACTCGAAACGCCACAACTGGTGTTCCGGACGCCATCGCTTCCACCAGCGTGAGTCCGTACGTTTCCATCAATGAAGCGCTGACAAAAACATCCCCAGCCGCAAGGAGCCGCGCCAAGTCGCGGCGGCCCCGAATGTCACCTGTAAGCCGAACATTCAAACGATCCGGGACCGGGACAGCGCCTTCACCGAATGCCAAAACGATTATGCGATCGAGATCTGGCAAACGCGACAGTTGCTCGAACAGCCACGGCACATTTTTATTGGCATCATTCAGCGACGCGCCACCTGTGACGATCACAAATGCGTCCGCAGGCAAGCCGAGATGCTTTCGGCATAGCGTCTTGTCTTGTGGCTTAAAAAGCGTCGTGTCAATTCCAGGGGGAATTACCTGCACCCCGCCGCACGCCTTGGTTATTGGGCTTCGGCCAGCGATTTCGGCCAGCCATTGGCTGTTTGCGACCAAGCGCGCTCCACAATTCCGATACGCCAGCAATTTCCGCAAATGCGCAGCCTTTGCGAAGAATCGCTTTGCGGGCCATCTCAAAATCGGACATGGATCGCAAGGATGTGTTTCGTTGGCGTACCGATCGCATCCACGATAAAGAAAGCAGCCTCCAGTCACGTGCCACATATCGTGCACGCTGGTCACGACGCCCATCCTGCGCGGCAGCGCGTCCAACCAGTGGGGAACGTCGAACCAGTCAGCCACCGTGTGCAGATGCACCACATCCACTCCTCGCAAATGCTCGGACGGCGGCGGAGACAACAGTCGCCGTGTTCCGTGCCACGGTTCAGTGGAAAAGGAGACATACGATCGGCGAATAACACGATCTAAGAGAACCCCAACGGATTCTGGCAGCTGCGAACCTTTACAGAGCACGCGGCTTTCAATCCCCTGCTCAGCTAATGCGGTGGAAAGAAGTGCAGCACACTCATAGCTACCGCCCGAGGCATGAGTGTTGAGATGCAAGACTTTCATGAAGCCAGCGGAGAGTTGTGAAGGTCAAATTTCATCGTGCTAATTTCCCGGCTTCGTTGGCGACGAAGCCGCCGGCGACTCGGCGTATTATAAATGTAATCGAGCCAGTAACGAGCGACTTTCCCATAAGCAGCCGATTTGTCCGTTTTCCCAATCAGCCGGTAACACAACGACGCGATTGGAAAAGCAAGCGCTCGCAATGGGGCGATTGCAGTGCGCCAAAATCTTTGGCGCATTGATTTCCGGAACAGCGGCGATCGTCGGTTGACAGGCAATCCCACCTCGGCTGCAAAGCGTTCGAATAATACTTGGGCCGGGCCTGCGGTTTCGACAAGCCACGGCGCCGAAGTCGTGTAGTGAATCACACAGTCAAGATCATTGTTCTGCTGCGCATCAAAGCACCAGGACGCTCGGTTCCAACATTCGGGTAACGCGTGAATTTGTCCGTAGAGAAGAAAATTGATAGCCGATTGATCCCAAAATCGGTAAGCCGACTTCCTATTGAGAAATTCGACAGCGCGCTCAAGAAAATGTTGTTTCCTTAGTTCATCCAGATTCATCAACATCACCCCGCAATTAAAGTAAGCGCCTTCGGCAGGAAGTCTCAGCGCATCAGCTATCGTCGGGCAGTCTTCTGCAAGTGATAATGTTTCAGAGTCAGGAACTGCGGCAAGAAATTTGCCGGGGGACAAGTCAAGATTAAAGAGCTCCGATAAATCGCGGAATACCAACACGTCGCAGTCGAGGTAGATCAAACGTGGCACATTCAGTAAGTGTGGCAGCAATATC
>Ga0209056_10006402_pt1 | contig 12175 bp, 10 predicted proteins | sample GraSoiAngelo_114_FD_185876 | JGI IMG/M metagenome (GOLD analysis project Ga0209056, IMG submission 185876) | Grasslands soil microbial communities from the Angelo Coastal Reserve, California, USA - 14_0903_13_40cm (SPAdes) (version 2) | ecosystem: Environmental > Terrestrial > Soil > Grasslands... | reverse complement strand
CGACAGGCGGGACGTCGCCGGCCGGATGGAGGCGCAGAGTGAATCTTGACGCCAAGGATCTGCTCACGGCCGAGACCCTGGAGGCCGTGTTCAACGAGTACGCGTTGGAGATCGTGGCAGCCGTGCGGGTGCGACTGGAGGAGCTCCGGGACGTGTACGAGGAAAGGCTGCGCACGCGCGGCGAGGAGTGGCGCAAGGAGGCCGACGCGTTGTCCGAGCGCGTTCGCAAGGCCGAGGCGGCGCTGCGGGAGCTCAGCGCCCGATTCGAGGCCGTGCCCGCCGCGCTCCCCGGGCCGCTCCGCTCTTCCGGGGGGGGCCTCGCGGCCGATCTTCAAGCGAAGGGGTTTGAGGTGATCGACAAGCGCGCCTCGGGTGGCAAGCTATGGGTGCTTGGCGATGCAGCACAGCTCGAGCCGGTCATCACAGCGTTGCAGAGCCAGGGCGTCAAGTTCGCGTTCGCGCCAAAGGGAGGGCGGGCGACAGGTGGACGGGCGGCCTGGTTCACCAAGTCGAGGCGCTATTGAGAGGGCGCGGTGCAGATTGCAACGACGAGCACGCGGGAGGAGCACGCGTCGCCGAATCGGGTAATACCGCCTGCTCTGATGCCGATCCCCCCAAAACTGGGTGCGGCCCGTCACCCAGTTACCTGTTGCTCCACAGAGGTGTTACAAACTACACGGAGGAGGATGTATGACGATCGCACGACTGATCTCGTTCACGACTGCAACGCTCGCGTCGCCGCTCCTGCTCGGCATATCCGGGAGCGCCTCAGCTCAAGGGCGCGCAGGTCATGCGCAGGCTGCGGCAGCCCACGCCCCCGCTCAGCGCCCGAGCGCCGATCAGGCGGCGAAGGCAGAGAAGGGCTTCACCGCAATCGCCGAGAAGCTGAACACCACGCCGGACGCGCTCAAGAGCGCGTACGACGAGGCACGGCAGGCGAACCCGAAGCTGACGCGCGGCCAGTTCATCGCGGCGAACCTGCTCGCCCAACATCTCGGCTCGAAGAACTCCAGCATCACGACTCAGGCCGTGCTCGACGGCTTGAATAGCGGCAAGAACATCAGCACGACGCTCGAGAGCCTCGGCCTTTCCCCGTCCGAGGCAACGGACGCGCAGCGCGCGGCCAACCGTGAGCTCAGGGAGGCCGAGCGGCAGAGCGCGGCGTCGAGCAAAGCGACGAGCGAGACGAAGCCCGACCAGGACAAGCCCAACCGGTAAGACCGAGCACGATTTGCGAAGACGGCGTAGGGGCGCGGCACGCTGCGCCCCTACGTTTTTTCCCCGGATAGATTACCCGGGGCGTATGGCCTCCGGTATCACAGCCGAGCGGCTGAGCAAGACGTTCCGCGTCAAGGTGCGCGACCCCGGGCTCGGGGGCGCGCTCCGGGCGCTGGTGCGGCCCCGGTACCGGGACGTGCACGCAGTCCGCGAGGTCACGTTCCGCATCGAGCCAGGGGAGATCGTCGGGTTTCTCGGGCCCAACGGCGCCGGGAAGACCACGACGCTAAAGATGCTGACGGGCCTGCTCCACCCGACGACCGGGCGGGTCGAGGTGGCTGGGTTCGTGCCGTGGACCGGAGGGCCGGCGTTCAAGCGCCGCATCGCCCTCGTGCTCGGCAACCGCCAGCAGCTCGTCTGGGACCTCCCCCCCGAGGAGACGTTCCAGCTCAACCGGGCGATCTACGACGTCCCCGAGGCGGATTACCGCGAGCGCCTCGCGGAGCTCGTTGCGCTGCTCCAACTAAGCGAGGTGCTCGAGAAACCCGTGCGCCAGCTGTCGCTCGGCGAGCGGATGAAGTGCGAGCTGGCCGCGGCCCTGCTGCACCGTCCGCCGATCCTGTTCCTCGACGAGCCGACGCTCGGGCTCGACGTCACGGCCCAGGAGGCGATCCGCGGCTTCCTCGCCGCCTACCGCGAGCGCCACGGCGCGACGGTCCTGCTGACATCCCACTACATGCAGGACGTGACGGCGCTGGCGTCGCGCGTCCTGATCATCAACCGTGGCCGCCTGCTGTACGACGGCGGCCTGGACGCGCTGGTGGCGCGGATCGCGCGCACCAAGCGCATCGAGCTCGTGCTCGGCGACGGCGCGACGGCCGAGGCGCTCGCCGCGTTTGGAGAGCTGAAGAGCTTCCGTTTCCCAAACGCGGTCCTCGAGGTGCCGCGCGAGGAAGCGGCCGCGACGAGCGCGCGGCTGCTCGCGGCGCTGCCCGTCGCCGACCTCTCCATCGAGGACCTGCCCATCGAAGACGTGATCCGCCGGGCGTTCACGCACGGCGTGGAGGAGGACGACGCGTGAGCCGGGCGGCCCGATGGGTGCGGCGCTACGGCGCGCTGATCCGCAATGCCTGGCTCGTGGACCTGCAGTATCGCGCATCCATCACCCTGTGGCTGTTGTGGGGTGTGACCGAGCCTGCCGTCGCGCTCGGCATCTGGTGGACGATCGCGGGGGACGGGCCGGTCGCCGGATACGCCCGGGCCGACTTCGCGCGCTACTTCTTCGCCCTCATGCTCGTGAACCAGCTCACCATCGCGTGGGACTCCTGGTACCTGGACAGCTGGATCCGCGAGGGCGAGCTGAACTTCCGGCTCGCGCGCCCGCTGCATCCGGCGCACGAGGCGGTCGCCGAGAACATCGCCTACAAGGCGCGCACCGCCGGGATGATTCTCGTGGTCTGGCTGCTCGTGGCGCTGGCGTGGCCCGCCGTGCGGCTGCCGCTCCAGCCGGGGCGGTGGGCGCTCACCGCCCTCGCGGTGCTGCTCGCCGCGGCGATGCGCTTCTTCATCAGTTTTACGACGGGGCTCCTGGCCTTCTGGACCACCCGCGCCACGGCGATCATGGACCTCCACGCGGGCGTGTCGCTGTTTCTCTCGGGCCGGATCGCGCCGCTCGCGCTGCTCCCGCCCGCGGTGGCGGGTGCGGCGGCATGGCTCTGGTTTCCATACATGCTCGCGTTCCCGGTGGAGGTCCTGACCGGCGCCGCGCACGGTGCGGCGCTCGGCCACGGCTTCGCCGGGCAGGTCGTGTGGCTGGGTGTGTGGATCGCGGGCTATCGGCTCGCGTGGAGCCGGGGGATCAAACGGTACGGAGCCGTGGGGGGCTGACAAGTGCGGAGTGCGGAATGCGGAGTGCGGAATTGCAGTGGAAGATCGAGCCGTGGGGCAAGGCGCGGGGCACGAAACCTGTAATGACATTCCGCGTTCCGCACTCCGCATTCCGCATTCTTGGAGCGCTCTGGCGGCTCAACCTCGCTGAGGAGCTCCAGTACCGCGCCAACTTCGCGGCGAGCGTGCTCGGCACGCTGTTCTGGATCGGCACGGCGCTGCTCACGCTCGCGCTGTTCTTCGGCCACACCACGCGGCTCGGCGGCTGGGACTACTGGGAAGTGGTGGTGCTGCTCGGCGTGTTCAACGCGCTCACGGGCGTGGTCGAGGCGGTGCTGCGCCCGGGGATCGGCCGGCTCGCCGCGGAAGTGCGGAGCGGAAGCCTCGACCTCGTGCTGGCAAAGCCGGTGGACGCCCAGGGGTTCGTTTCGTTCCGGCGGCTCGACATCTGGCGGCTCGCGGACATTCCCTTGGGACTCGGGCTTGCGGGGTACGCGCTCGCCCGCCTGGGCCGCGTGCCGTCGGTGGCTCAACTTGCGGCTTTCGCCCTGGCGCTTGTGGCGGCAGCGGTCGTGGTGTACACGATCTGGGTGGTGCTGATGAGCCTGGCGTTCTGGTTCGTCTCGGTGGAGAACCTGTCCGTGCTGTTCGACGCGGTCTATGAGGGGGCGCGCTATCCCGTCTCGGCGTACCCCACAGCCCTGCGGTTCGTCTTCGTCTATCTGATCCCGATCGCCTGGACCACGACGATCCCGGCCTCGGCGCTCACCGGCCGACTCGGGCCCGGGATCGCCCTCGCTGCGGCTGCGGTTGCAGCCCTCGCATTCGCGCTCGCTCGCCTCGTGTGGCGGATGGCCCTCAAGCGGTACACGGGCGCGAGCGGCTGAGGGAGGAAGGAGAGGCGGCGTTCGGCGTTGCAATGTAGGGCGCGAAGCGTATGATGTCACGACACAATGCAGCGGCTCGCAGCGTTGCTCCTGGCAGCCGCGCCGGCGTGCGTACACGCGTCGGGCGCCACCGCCCCGGTTCGCCCCGGCGTCGAGGTCTTCGTCGAGCACCCGCCCGCGGTGGTGCGCGGGAAGCGGGTGGGGCTCATCACGAACCAGTCGGGCATCGATCGGCAGCGGCGGAGCACGATCGACCTGCTCCGCGCGAGCACCGAGCTGACGCTGGTCGCGCTCTACTCGCCGGAGCACGGCATCCGCGGCATCGCCGAGACGCGCGTCACCTCGAGCGTCGACGAGAAGACGGGGCTGCCCGTCCATTCGCTTTACGGCGAGACCTACAAGCCGACGCCGCGGATGCTCGAGGGAATCGACGTGCTGGTGTACGACATCCAGGACCTGGGCGTGCGGCAGTACACCTATGAGTCCACCCTCGCGCTTGCAATGCAGGCCGCGGCCGAGAAGGGGATCCCCATCGTCGTGCTGGACCGGCCCAACCCCATCACCGGGACCATCCTCGAAGGCGACATCCTCGAGCCGGCCTACCACTCGTTCGTCGGCATCTACCCGGTTCTCTCACGCCACGGCATGACCCTGGGTGAGCTGGCGAAGATGTATAACGCGGAGCAGCGCATCGGCGCCGAGCTGACTGTCGTGCCGGTTGAGGGCTGGCGGCGCGGGACGTGGTGGGATCAGACCGGGCTGCCCTGGGTCAACCCATCGCCGAACATCCGGCGACTCGAGGCGGCGATCCATTACCCGGGCACGGTGTTCTTCGAAGCGATCAACGTCTCGGAGGGGCGCGGCACGGACCTGCCCTTCGAGCAAATCGGCGCGCCCTGGCTCAAGAACACCGACGTGGTCGCGGCGATGAACGCGATGCGACTCCCGGGCATCCGCTTCGAAACGGTCGCGTTCCGGGTCGCGGAGTCAGCGAACAAGTATCCCGGCCAGCTGCTCAACGGCGTCCGCTTCATCCTGACGGACCGCGACGCCTACCGGCCGCTTGCGACCTCGCTCCTCATGATCGATCTCATCCGCCGGCTGCACCCGGACCAGTTCCAGTGGGCGGACTCGACGATCGAGCGCCACGGCGGCACCGCGCGGCTGCGCCGGGCGATCGAGTCGGGCACGCTGCCGGAGCTGCTCCGCGAGTGGGAGCGCGATCAGGCGGCGTTCCGGGAGAAGCGGGCCCCATACCTGATCTACCCGTAGGGAGCGCGTGACGCCGTTGATATCTCGGTGCTTGACGCCGCAAGACCGGTTGGGTTATGAGGGACTGAAGTCCCAACTCGGCCAGGGAGCGTCCTGAAGGACGCCGGTCTCACCAAGCACTGCGAGCGGGAGCGTCCTTCAGGACGCAGCGCCGCCGAGCAGGGACTTCAGTCCCTCATAAAAACCCAAACGGCTCTCATAAAATCGTCCCCGCACGCAGCGCCAACATCATACCGCGGACGAAATGCGATCTTTCTTCAGCAGCGTACTAGGAACGCAGGTGAGGGGGGAAACCGGGTCGAGCCGGCTTGCCCGCCGGGAGGAGAGGAATACATTCCCAGCCGAACTTCCCCTTCCTCGGCAATGACATGCGTCGCCTGCCAACGCGAATCCGGCTCCGCCGTTCGCTGGCAGCCGCCTGCTCCTTCGCCTGCGGCCCGCTGCGCGCGGCGGGACCTCCGGCGCCTCCGCCGCCGGACACGCTCTGGCTTCAGAACGCGGGGCTACGGCTCGGCTTCGACCCGAGGAACGGGTCGCTTCTCGACCTCACGGACCGCGCGACCGGTCAGGCGTTCGTCCTGGCGCAGGGGAGCGCGGCGGCCGGGGCCGCCGCGGGTATCTGGCGGCTCGACCGGCTCGGGCCCGGCGACTCAGGGATAGGTCCGAGTGCGGCACGCAACTTCTCATGGCACCAGCTCGCGGGCGAGCGGCCAGGGCTGGCGCTGGTCTGGCGTGACTTCAGGCTGAAGGAGGCGCCCGCGCTGCGGGTCAGCGCCGCCGTCCGGCTCTTCGGGGACTCGAGCCTCTCGGAGTGGCGCATCGTCGTGGACTCGCCGGGCGCAATCGCGATCGATCAGGTGCGTTTCCCCCGGCTCGCCGGCATTCCGCGGCTCGGCGACGACGAGGAGCTGGCGGTGCCACGCTGGATGGGGGCGTTGGCGCGTCACTCGGCCGCGCTGAAAATCCGCCGCCTCGAATGGGCCTATCCGGGCACGCTCTCGCTCCAGATGCTGGCGCTGTACCGGCGGGGCGGCGGCGGCCTCTACGCCGCCGCGGACGACACGCTCGCCTACCGGAAAACGTTCGCTCTCTGGGGCGAGCCGGACGGCTCGCGCGGCTACGAGCTGATCCACCCGCTCGAGAACCCGGCGAGCCCGCGGGTGCAGTGGACCCCGGCGTACGCCGCCCTGCTCGGCACGTTCCGGGGCGACTGGATCACGGCCGCCGAGCGCTACCGCGCATGGGGCACGCGCCAGCTCTGGGCGCGCAAGAGCCGGCTCGTCCGCGGCCTCGTTCCGGAATGGCTACTCCGCACCGGCATCTGGATCTGGAACCGCGGCCGCTCGCCCGGTGTCGTGCCCCCGGCGCTCGCGCTTCAGGAGGCGCTGGGTCTACCCGTCGCCATCTACTGGCACTGGTGGCACCACGGCGCGTACGACACGAGCTTCCCCGACTACCTCCCGCCGCGGGAGGGCGTCGACTCCTTCCGCGCGGCGCTCGAGGCGGCCCACGCCGCCGGCAGCCATGCCATGGTCTACATGAACCAGCGGCTGTGGTGCACGGGCACGTCGAGCTGGACGACCGAGGGCGCCGCGCGCTGGGCGGTCAAAGAGAGGGACGGCCGCATCCGCGAGGAGGTGTACAACGTCTTCGACCCGCAGCCGTGCGCCACCATGGACGTGACCACGCCGTTCTGGCGCGCCAAATACGCGCGAATCGCGGACACCGTGCTGGACCGCTACGGCGTGGACGGGATCTACATGGACCAGGCGGTCCAGTCGCTCGTGTGCTGGGACTCGACGCACGGACATCCCGTCGGCGGCGGGAACTACTGGATGGGCGGGTTCCACGCGCTCGCGGCGCAGATCCGTGCGGCGGCCGAACCGGGACGGCCTGTGCTGCTGGCGGGCGAGGGTGCCGGCGAGGCGTGGCTGCCGGAGCTGGACCTCATGCTCACGCTCCAGGTCAGCCAGGAGCGCTACACCGACCCGGGAAGCGGCTGGGACCCGATCCCCTTCTTCCAGGCGGTCTACCACGCCTACGGCGTGACCTACGGCAGCTACTCGTCGCTCGTCATGCCGCCCTATGACGAGCTCTGGCCCGCGCAGTTCGCGCCCCGCCAGCCGCTCGAGCTGCTGGACACGCGCTTCCGCCGCCAGTTCTATCTGGAGCAGGCGCGTGCCTTTGCTTGGGGGCTCGAGCCCACGATCGCGAACTTCCGGGCCTCCGAGCTGGCGGACCGGCCGGAGGAGACCGCGTACATGATGCGGCTGGCGCGTATCCGCGCTCGGGCGCTGGAGTACCTGCTGTACGGCACGTTCCTGCGCCCACCGGACTTGAAGGTGCCGCTGGTGGACGTGGATCTCTCACGCGTGTCGATCTACGCGGCGCGGCGAGGGGGGCCGACCGTCTCGGTGGCGCGGTTCCCGGCGGCGATCGCCGGCGCGTGGCGCGCGAAGAACGGAGGCGTCGCGGTCGCCGTGGCGAGCATCCTCGACGAGCCGTCGTCCGTGTCGTTCGCCTTTGACCCGCGCGCCTACGGCTTCGCGGGCGGCGGTCAGATCGAGCGGATCGACGAGACCGGGCGCCGCCCGTTCGGCATGTTCTCCACGCGCGTGGTGCCTGTCACGTTGGAGCTGCCGGCCGGCGGGGCCTACATGCTGGAGTTCACGGGGGACCGCCAGCGCTGAAAGGTGAAAGAGTCGGGCCACAAGCCCCTGTTTCCTCGATTGGGAGGGTCGTCCAATGTCTTCCGCATGCGCCCGCGGGCCCTGTGCCATGCTGCTTGCCTCCGGATGGCTGTTCGCCGGCGCCACCGGCCTTCTCGCCCAGAACACGCTCACCCTCCACGGCCGCGTAAGGGGGACGGACGGCAAGCCGCTCCTGGCCGCGCAGCTCGCGGTGCTGAACCGGGAGACCGGCCAGCAGCGCAGCGCGATCACATCGGCGGAGGGCACCTATACCATCGTCGGGCTGCCGCCCGGCGCTTATCACGTGCGGCTCGTCCTGCTGGGTTACCGGGCGCAGGAGCGCGACATCGAGCTGCTGGTCGGCCAGAGGGCCTCGCTCGACTTCGAGCTCGAGGAGGCAGCCGTGGCCGTCGCGGGCGTTGAGGTCACGCACCAGCGCGAGCCCGCGTTCGAGGTGCAGCGGAACGACGTCTCGACGCCGGTCGTGAGCGCCGAGATCCTCAACCTGCCTCTCAACACGCGCAACACGATCAACCTGGCCGCCATCGTGCCGGGCATCAAGACCTTCGCGCCCACCGCCGGCCGGTCGCTGCCCGCCGCCGGCTCGCTGCCGGACCTGCGCTTCTGGAACTTCTACCTGGACGGCGCCGAGTGGAAGAGCTTCTTCAACGGCAACCTCGTCGGGATCCCCCAGACGGGCTCGCCCTTGCCGCAGGAGGCGATGCGCGAGTTCCGCGTCCACCTGAACCCGTACGACGCCCAGTACACGCGCGGGGCCTCCTTCGTCATCAGCGCGGTGACGCAGCGCGGGACCAACGAGGTCCACGGGTCAGTCTTCGGCTACGGTCAGAGCAACGCCCTCAAGGCGCTCGACCTATCGCAGCGGGAGAAGCGAACTGCGAACCCGGCGGCCTTTGCGATCCCGGACTACAGCCGCGGCCAGCTCGGCTTCAACCTGCGCGGCCCCATTCGGCGTGATAGGTTGTTCTTCGCGGTCAGCTACGAGGGACAGAGCACCAACGACGGTTTCAACGTCGTGCCCTTGCGGCCGTCGTACCGGCCCGACATCTGGGACGCCTACAGCGGGACCTTCAAGGCGCCCACCCAGAACCACACCGGCGTGGTGCGGCTCACGGCGCCGCTCGGCGGCGCCCACACGCTCGACGCGGTGTGGGCCGGTCGCTACTACAACAGTGAGACGAACTTCGGCGACCAGATAGCGCACAACGCCGGGATCAAGGCCAAGTATTGGATCCACAGCGTACAGCTTCGCCACACGTACACGCCCAGCTCGGGGTTCGTCAACGAGGCGTCCCTGAACGTGCTGTCTTGGAGCCACAACGAGTCGCCGCTCGTGCCCGGGGTCACGCTGCTGTACCCCAGCATTACCTTCGGGACAAGCGGCTTCCCGCTGATTCTCAAGGAGACGCACGTCCGGCTCATCGACCGCGTCACCCACACGCTCGGCCAGGGCCGGCACATCCTCACCGGCGGCGTCGAGGTGGCCCGCGTCCACACCAACAGCTGGCTGCCCAGCAATCGGGACGGCTTCTTCCGGTTCTCCTTGGACTCGAGCTCGCTCCCCAACCTCGGCCGCATAGGCGTCGGCTTTTTCGACACGACCTCCGCCGAGGACGCCCGCGCCATCACGAATGGCTGGAGCACGGGCGCGTACGTTCAGGACCAGTGGCAGGCGCGGAACAATCTCCAGTTCACCGTGGGCCTCCGCTACGACGCCGAGATCAACACGTTGAACAACGGCTACACGGTGCCCTGGGCGAGCGACCCCACGCTCCAGGCGATCCCGCTGCTCCGCGACTTCCTGAACACAGGGCACCGCAAGAACGACCTCAACAACATCGGCCCGCGCCTCGCCTTCTCGTGGGACGTGTTCGCCAATCACCGCACCTTCCTGCGGGGCGGCGCCGGCATCATGTACGACCGCATCACCACGTTCATGGCGTTCTTCGAGAAGCAGTCGGCGGGGTGGCGCTCGTACGACTTCACGAACCCGGGCACGACCGACCCGGACTCGCTGCGGCGGATCGTGCTGTCCGGCGGGGGCACCACCCCGCCGAACATCAATCTCCTCAAGACCAACATGAAAACGCCCGAGAACCGGCAGTTCTCCGTCGGCATCGGGCACCAGCTCACGGACCGGCTCGCGGTCAACCTGGACTACATTCACCAGGACGCGCGCCACCTCTACGTCCAGCTCACGCCCAACTGGGTTGACACGGTGACGAAGCAGCACCAGCTGACCAACAGCTACGGCACCATCACCCTGTACGATGACGTGGGCCGCGCCAAGTTCGACGCGCTGATTGCCGGGCTGACCTACGACCGGCCCGGGTTACGGCTCAGCGTGGCCGGCACGCTGGGCTCGTACCAGTCGGAGTTCGAAGGTCTCGGGAACTACAATGATCGCTCCTTCCTGGTGATGCAGCCGACGACGGCGGATGAGCGCTGGCGGCTGGTCCTCTCAGGGATCGGCGACCTGCCGCTCGGCCTGAAAGTGTCGGCAGTCACGATCTTCGCGGCGCCGCGGCCCTACGTCGCGACCGTCGGGCAGGACAAGAACCATGACAGCAACGTCGCCGACGACTTCGTGAACGATAGCGCACACCGGGTCATCCGGCCCCCGGCATCCTGGAACAACATGTACCGGACCGTGGACCTGCGCCTCGCCAAGGGCGTGGCTGTGGGCGGCGACCGCAGGATCAGCGTGAGCGCAGAGGTCTTCAACATCTTCAACTGGGACAACTACTCCGGCTTCAACGGCCGTCAGAAAGACGCGGCCGGCAACTCGCTCACGAATTACGGTAAGAAGAGTGGTGTGTTCGCACCGCGGCAGGGGCAGCTCGGGATGCGCTACGAGTTCTGATCAAAGGAATCGGGCTTCCAGGGAGTCTTGGAGGCCCGCGCAAACCGCAGCGGATAGAGGAGTTGCTCGACTCAGCTGAGATCGAGGGCCGAGCGGAGCGCCTGGTTTAGCTCACGAATCTTGGCAGGGGAGAGGGCTGCGACGAAGTCCGTCAGCCTCGACTTCTCGATACTGGTCAAGCCATCGCAGGTGATCCAACTCGGGTGCTTGAGGCCTTCCTCGGCACCGACGGTCACCTGCGTCGTCAAACCCTCGCCGTGGGTGAGCACAGGAGCGCAGACCAGCGTGGAGAAATTCGTACGGATGAGGGCCGCACGGCTGACCACGGCGAAGACGCGGGACTTCTTTGGGTCGCCGGACGGATGCCGCACCCGGTACAAGTCGCCGCGCCGCAACGACCCCGCTCGCTACTCGGTCTCAGGCCAGGGCGCCCGGAACTCCAGCACCTCAGCCATCTCGGCGTTCAGGCGATCTGCGGCGGCGTTGATACGCTCGACGTCGCGGGCCTGTTCAACTGCCCGAGCGCGCCGCCGAAAGTGCCGGCGCAGCACGCGCTCGATGTACCCGGAGCGGGAATCTCCCGACCCGGCGTAGCGGTCCAACTCCCGGAGCACGTCCTCAGTCAGTGTGATAGAAGTCTTCCGCTTCATACTACCAATCTACTACCCCTCGGCTCCAGGACAAGTCCGCATCTCTGATACCTCGACGTCTTCAGCGTGAGCGGGCCGATCACGGAGGCATCCGCCGGCCGGGCTTGACAATTGGTTGCGCTCGGCGCAAAGTAATTTCGGGCGGTGAGTCCCGAGTCCAAGTACCGGGTTGGAGACGTTGTCCCGGGGCGTCAGGACTTTAGCTCTCTGAGCTACCCAATCCTGCTTGCAGGAGCGCCCTCTCCATTGGGCCACCGCCCTTTCCCCCCTCCCAACTGTCTCGATCGGGCTCCGGCTACGGTCAGAGGTTTTGCTACACCGCTCGGCTTCGGGAGGCCTTCTCCGTCCAGCTGGGTCCGCCTGACTGCCGCCGTATTGGGCCCGCTTACACGCAAAGTGGGTTCACGCTAGACGCCTGCCCCGTTGTTCGCGGCTGAAGCCGCGGCTCGGCCCCTCCCCGCTGAAGCGGGTGATGAACAACCCCGGCCGGTTTACCGGCCAGAGGCCTGGCAAGTGTAGGGGCGCAGCATGCTGCGCCCCTACTCGCGCCCCCACCGCGGCGCGCATCCTCTCTCTTTAAGAAGCGCGGGGCTTGTCAGACGCGGCCTCCGAAGTCGCGTTGATCAGCGTCTTCACTATGGGCTGCGGGAACAGTCACAGACCGGACAGCCCTTGTCGAATACGACC
>Ga0209056_10006400_pt1 | contig 12176 bp, 10 predicted proteins | sample GraSoiAngelo_114_FD_185876 | JGI IMG/M metagenome (GOLD analysis project Ga0209056, IMG submission 185876) | Grasslands soil microbial communities from the Angelo Coastal Reserve, California, USA - 14_0903_13_40cm (SPAdes) (version 2) | ecosystem: Environmental > Terrestrial > Soil > Grasslands... | reverse complement strand
TGAATCTGGATCGAGTGGTGTACATCCTCGCTCCCAACTTTGACCCGAACGCCATCATTAAAGAAGAGGCTACAAGTCTAATCCTGCGCAACGTAGTCAAGAGCGTCGAGCCCGGCAAGGTAATGAGTGGCGTGTTGGAAATCAAAGAGTTCGTCGAAAAGTTTCCGGGCCGCATCAACAAGATTCTCGATGTGATCGGCAATAACGAGTTGAAGATCGGCGTGGATGCGATCGACGAACGCGTGGTCCTTGATGGATTACAAAAAGTTGCCAACCGAATCACGATAGGATTGGTACTGGCTGCTCTAATCGTCGGCGCTGCTTTGCTGATGCGCGTCGAGACTTCATTTCAACTCTTCGGCTACCCTGGCCTCCCCATGATCTTTTTCCTGCTGGCGGCAATCGGCGCCTTAATCCTAATCTTCAACATTCTTATCTACGATAAGAAACCTAAGAAAAAAGAAGAGGGCGACTGAGACACCCTCCGCTTTTGGGAGCGGGGTTGGGGTGAGGGGATAGCCGAAGAAGAAACATTTTCCATTTGTCATTTGACATTTTGCATTTGCCATTTGTGCGCGAAAAGCTTGGAGCATCGACTACGGCCATGCAATTCAAGGGGCCGTCCATGTGAGGTTCAAAATGAACAAATGAAAAATATCAAATGACAAATGGAAAATGTTTTTTCACTCCTCTTGGTTGCGCTATTCTGCCGGCGTTGACTTGCCTCGAACCGGGCCTTGGCACTACATTCAAGCAGTTCGCTGCCAATTCTGGGATGCCAAAGTCAAAGGTCAGCAAGCAGAGCACACCCGACATCTTGATCATTACAGGATTGAGTGGATCCGGGATGACGTCGGCGACTAACGCGTTTGAAGACCTCGGTTACTTTTGCGTGGACAACATGCCGTTGACGTTGTTGCCGACGTTTTCGCGCCTGGTCAAAGCGCAGGAGGACGAGCACGGCCGCATCGAGCGAGCCGCATTGGTGATCAGCTTTCGCGAAGGACGCTTTCTCTCGGACTTTGCGAAGCAGTTACGCGTATTACGCAAGCGTGGGTTGGTCGTGTCAGTAATCTTCTTTGAGGCTTCAGATGAGATTCTCGCACGGCGTTTTAGCGAGACGCGGCGGCCGCACCCCGCTGAACGCGGCAAAGGTCTGTTCGATGCAATTCGCGCCGAACGTGAGACGATGAAGCGAGTGCGAGCGCTGGCCGATGAGGTTGTAGACACTTCGGATCATACGGTGCACTCCCTGCGCAAAGTGCTGCTCGAAAGACACAGCCCCAGAGGAGAAGCTGCGCCCCTGCGCGTTCAGGTGTTGAGTTTTGGCCACAAATTCGGGACGCCGCGCGACATGGAGCTCTTGTTTGACGTGCGCCACCTTCCTAATCCATTCTTCGTCAATGGACTACGCGAACTGCCGGGCAGCGATCGCCGCGTGGTCAGATACTTGAAGGATCAACCCGAAGTCGAAGAAACCTTGAAACGATTCGACGACCTGCTCCAATACCTCTTGCCGCAATATCAGCGTGAAGGTAAGTCGTATCTAACGGTCGGAATTGGCTGCACCGGCGGTCGTCATCGATCGGTGATGATTGCTGGTGAACTGGCCGCGCGTCTGCGGCGCGCCGGTTTCGATGCGCACGCTGTGCATCGCGATCTGCGCAAGAGCACAACGGCGCGAAAGTGACTCTTTGGAAAGGTCCGTGCATGAAAGTAATCGATGCTAACCCTTCGACTTCTGAACCCAGCCGGCGGATAGGTGGCGTGATTGTGACGCATGGCCACCTGGCGACTGAATTCATCGCTGCCGCCGAGATGATCGTCGGCCCGATCCCACACGTGACACCCGCCTCAATAGACTGGCACGATGACGCGGACGTCGCGCGTCAGGAATTGGAGCGAGCAATCGCACGCGTGTCACAGGGTCGAGGAGTACTGCTGCTCACTGATATGTTTGGCGGCGCGCCCACGGACATTGCGTCGATGTTTCTCGGCGAGAGCGGAATTGAAGTTGTTACCGGTGTTAACCTGCCGATGATTCTCAAACTTAGTGAGCAAGTTCCCGAAGAGTCGTTGGCGGAAATCGCCAAACGCGTGCGTGACTCTGGGAAGGAAGGTATCCATCTCGCCGGTGAGTTGCTCGCCCCACCAACAAAGGCAGAGTAAAACGTTTCCCAGGCCTTGTAGACAGATTTTCGAGCAGCCTCAGAGGGCTCTAAATCCCGCCAAATAATCCCAACCCACACTGGTGTTTTCTGAAATTGCTTGCCTTTCGTTGTTTATGACCATCAAGCGGGCCTGTAATTCGAGGGGGCAACACGTTTGCGATTCGCGACCCTGTGCCCGGTAAACGAATCGAGATTCGCCATGGAGTTGAGTGTCGCAATGAAAAGAATCCCGTTTATAATGGTCCTCCTGTTGATGGTCCCCCATCTCGTTGCTGCGCAGGGCCAAATCCGCGAACGAAGATCCGCCGATCGGGAATCGTCGTCAACCGGCGACTCGGCAGCTATTCGAAATCGCACCGTAAACGCACCAAGATCCAATCACGTCGAAAGCGACAGAGCATCTGTCGCCGAGTCGCAGTCCAAGTCTGCTCCGGTTTCTGATGGCCCGCCCCAATCGACCAAACAGGAAAGGCCGAAGTGGGGAAACGCGTCGGTCGAAATTCGGCCGTCCGTGACCGAGCGGCCTTCTGCGTCACAAAATTCCACCGACAGCACGCTGACGAATAACGTGCAGGATAATACCGTCGCGAAGAAACTGGTTCAGAAAACAGCGATGGTTACGGAATCGCAGTCGAGTTTGCGGCCGGCTCGTAGCAACGTCGACTATCCACCATCATCGTCATCCCGCGCGCTTCCGCCAACGAGCCTCTACCGCGTAGGGATCGGAGATGTGCTCGACGTCCGACTTTCGAATCAACCGACGCGTGAGTCGACACTCTTCACGGTTTTGAAAGACGGAGGTCTCGAGTATCCGCTGCTTAACGGCCCTATCGCTGTGACAGGCTTGACCACGGATGAGATTGCCAGACGATTAAGCAGTGAAATCAAGGTTATTCAGGCAGCTCGCGTCAGCGTAAGCGTCCGCGACTTCGCTAGTCATGCAGTTCTGGTTACAGGTCTCGTTGATAATCCTGGAAGAAAAATTCTGAGGCGCGAAGCGATGCCATTATATGCGGTATTAGCCGAAGCGTTGCCGCGACCGGAAGCGGTACTTGTTACCGTCGTTCACGCCGACAAAGAACAAAATGTGTCGTTGAATGACAGCCAGGGCCTCTCGATGCTCATCCTGCCGGGGGACACGGTGCGCGTTTCGGGGAGCGCAGGGATAGCCAAGCACTTTATCTACGTCGGCGGCGACGTCACTGCTCCGGGTGAGAAGGAGTTTCGAGATGGCATGACTTTAACTCAAGCAGTAATGTCTGCCGGGGGCATTTCGCGCTCCGGCAAAACCAGCGTAAGGGTCTCGCGCCGCAACCTGGATGGTTTCCTGGCAGCGCGCGAGTATAGTCTTCGCTCAATCGAGGAAGGAAAGTCGCCAGATCCGCTCTTGCAAGCTGGCGATCGCATCGAGGTAATCCAAAGTATGTGAAAAGGTTTTCATTTCAATTGACCTTAGAGGGCGGCGACGATGCGCCGCCTTCTTTTATTGTGTGTTGACAGATCGATTTCAGTGAGTACACTTCCCAACCGTTGATGAGTAATAGACCGCGATCAAAGCTGATCCATCTGCTGATTTCGAAGTCAATTGCCGAGGCCTTGCTGGTCGCCGCCATTGCAATCGGTTTCTATTTTGCTACCAGCAATCCGGATTTACGCGGCGTGCTCGATGTGGCCAACGCCGAAACGGTAAACGGCTGGGCAGTCGATGAGGCGCGGCCATGGACACGCGTCGAAGTCCAACTCTTCATCGACAATGAATTCGTCGCCGACAAAAACGCCGCAGAATTTCGCCCTGACGTGCACAGTGCAAAACGCGCAGAGGACGAGTGGCACGGTTTTATCTTCGAAACGCCGCCGCTCCCGGCAGGCGAGCACGAAGCGCGAGTCTATGCGCTCCTTCCGAACGCAGCAGGAAGCCGCCGAACTCTCCAATTGATTGGGAAACCTTTTCGATTTCTGATCGAACCGAAGCAAACGAGACTCGGTCTTCCTCAAGAGAAAGGCGGCACTCGTTAATGAGTTCAATGGAATATCTTAAGCCGGAGGATAGCCAAGCCGTCGGTGACGTGATTGGTAATCGCGCTCTGGCAGGATGGGAAATTGCGTCGGTTGTTTCGTCGATTTTCATCGCCGAATGGCTTGCTTCGGTAGCGGTGGATTGGATGAGGATCGCCGTGGTTGTTCCGATTGGGTTAGCGTTCGTTCTTTCAATCAGCTCGCATCGTTTGCGAGGCGAAACACTTCGCGACCTTGGCTTTCGTCTTGATAACTTTCTTCGGGCCGCAGGACTCTTGACGTTGCCAATGATTGTGACGGCGATTGTCTGCCTGGCGATCGGCTGGTGGACCGGAGAGCGCATCGATTTCTTGCGATGGCATATCAGCCGGCCGCTGGCTGTGCAGCTAATTCTCGGTTTTGCCTGGGGATTTGTTCAGCAGTACATGCTGCAGAGTCTTGTGAACCGGCGGGCGCAGATTATTTGGGGAAGAGGCTGGCTCAGCGTGCTGGTGGTCGCGGCAATTTTTGCCGGACTTCACTTGCCAAACCCTGCGCTCACCGTGGCGACGTTCGTAGGCGGAGTGATTTGGGCGGCTGTCTATCAACGTGCGCCAAACATCTTTGCGCTAGCGATCTCTCACTCGCTCATGACTTGGATTGTGGTCTCAACCGTTCCAGCATCAGCCCTTCATCACTTGCGCATAGGCTTAAAATACTTCGGCTCAAATTAGGGCAAACGCGTGAATCCGCTAGAATTTGGGGAGTTTTCATGCTTTTTTAAGGATTGAGAGCTAACGGCTGTACCTGTTGAACACCCGTGGTATAATCACCTGGCTTGGCAAATGAGCAAGTTGGGTGATCGCTGCTTCGTAGTTTTCAGGTTTCAAATCTGAGATCTGAGCGACTCGAAGGAGAGGAAAGTCCGAACACCGTAGGGCAGCGAGCCCGCTAACGGCGGGGCGCCGGAACGGATCGCGGATTTCAGATCTTGGATTTGGGATTGACGGTCTGGCGAATTTCGGTGACGACAAGTGCAACAGAAAAAACACCAGCCAACCGGCTTGGGGTTTTGGGATTTCAAATCTGAAATCTCAAATTCTCAAGTCGAGGTGATGGGTGAAATGGTGCGGCCCGCAAGGGCTTAATGTAAGAGCGCACCGGCGCGTGTGGTGACATGCGCGGCCAGGCAAACTCCTCGCGGTGCAAGATCAAATAGGGAGGCGTCACAGGGCTGCCCGCCCGAAGCAGTTCTGGAATCTTGAATTTGGAATTTGAGATTTCAGTATTGCTACGACCTCCGGGTAGATCGCTTGATCCGATCGGCAACGATCGGGCTAGAGGAATGATCGCCGCTTTGGTCGATCTCAGATTTGGATCTCAGATCTCGAGTATGATCATTTCAGATCTCAGATTTGAGTTCTGAGATCGACTGGAGAACAGAATTCGGCTTACAGACTTGCTCTATTTGCCAAGCGCATTTCCCGCGAATAGTCGCGTTGAAACCGCGCATTTCATAGCGAGTTCTCATCCATAGCACGAGCAGTTCTTGTTAGTAGTTGAATAGCTTTCACAAGGAGACCTGAACAGAGATGGCCAATCGCAAAGGAGTGTTCATCGGCGCTTACGTTCCGAATGAGTTGAAGGAATCCCTCCGCCGTCGCGCGGCGGGTGAGCATCGCACCCTTTCACAGGAGATCACCCGAATTCTTACCGAGGCGATTCACGGGCGCAACCTTCCACCCGGCTCTATCGACCGCCGTTTGCCGAACTCGCCTTCGCGACGACGCGGCAACGATCCATTTCCGCGCCGACGCAAGAACGACTTGCCTTACGCTCCCGAAGGAGGCCGCCGCAACGAAGATCGTTAGCCGCAGGAAACGAAATCTAAGGTAGGAGATTTGAAAGCCCTAGTCGTTATCGGCCTCATCATCCTGCTGCTCGTTTTGCTTTATAGACGGTTGCGTCCGTATCGCGAACTCATCAATGAATTCTTCAGGACCCTTCGCCATTTCCAAGAGGCAGCCTCGGCTCCAAAGCAGAAATCCGAAAAATTAGTTTGCTGCGAAATCTGCGGGACCTGGATACCTGCGGGTCGCGCCATTGGTTCAGGAGATACTCTCTTCTGTTCACAAGAGTGCCGGAGCAAACCCCAAACTAAGAACCCCAGGCAAAAAAAGAGTGGAACGTGAGGCGATCAGTTCGCATATTTTCGTCCGCCCCAATAAAAAAAGAAAGCCGAAACCAGGAGCGCCGGTGGCACCAGGAGGAGGGCCGTCGTAAGGTGCTCGCGCACCGGATCGATGCCGATTACTCTCGCCAGGCCGGCCAGGAGCGAAACCTTACCGTGTTCAAGATTTGTCGAGAGCACGCCGACGCCTCCGCGCGAAATCACGTCGCCAAACATATGAATTGCCACAATGTTCAAAGCCATCGCTGAAGCACGAATCGCCGGCGGCACGCTCCCGATGAGAATTGCGTGAAACGGTGCGTTGTTGATGAAGAGGAAGAACACAGTAAAGAAAATTGCGGGGATGAAAAGTAAAGCCTGATGAGATATCACAGCGATTATGCTCGGAACAATTCCGAGCAGGCTGCCAGCGGCACACACCAGAAAGTAGCCATTGCGTTTCTTCGCGGCTACACGGTCAGCGATCCATCCGCCTCCGAACGTTCCTAACGCTCCCGCTGCCAACGTCGTCATACCGAGGACTATATTTGCGGCGACCTCGCTCATGTGTTTTTCTTCCTGCAAGAGTGAGCTGGCCCACGTGGCGAACGCCCCGAGCACGAAAGTCAGCGCTGTGTATCCCGCCGTCGAGAGCAACCAGTTGCGGGTGCTTATGATGCGCCAACAAGTTCGCAGCCAGGATTCATTTTTGACATCTGCAGTCGTTGGTAATGCCCCGGCTGAAATAAGATCCGCAACAGATTCCTTGGTCTCGCTCCCGCCGCGTTCCGGCTCGTTCAAACGCCAAACGACAACCGCGGTGATTAGACCAGGCAGCCCGACAATCATGAATGCGGCTCGCCAACCGAAGAAGTGGGCCAGAACTCCACCAAGAACGTAACCCAGCGCGAAACCCATCGGAATTGCGGCTTGAAACGTACCGAGCGCCGTCGCGCGCCGTGAAAGTGGGAAGTAATCGGCGATCAGCGTAGGTGTAATAGTCGAATAGGACGATTCGCCAATGCCCACTAGCGCTCGAACCGCGCAAAGCCCGAGCGCCATTCCGGACAGTGCCACAGTGAGATGAAAAACGGGCAATTGAAAATGTAAGGCCGGCGGAAGCCAAGGCGAATGATCCGTGAGCGCGGTCAAGGCTGTGGCGACGCTCCATACGGCCGCGGCTCCCGCCATCAGTTTCGTGCGCGAGTACCGATCGCCCAGGGTCCCAAAGAGTAATGCGAAAACGGTGAACGAGAGCAGCAGCGCATCTTCCATGAAACCAATCTCGGTCTGGGAAAGACCAAGTTCCTGTCGCATGCTGGGCGCTACCGCAGGCAGCACCTGGCGATCGATATAGTTAAGAAAATTAACCAGCGTGAGAACGGAGAGCGCGTAATAAGAGTAGCGCGGGACAGCCGGCGAGACTTCAGGCGGCTTAGACGGATGCTCGGACAAAGTGGGCTCAGTCTCGCTGTCCATCGGTTGATCCACTCGTCAATAAACCGACGATCGTTGGCGTGATATCACTAAGACTGCGAATGCGCGCCGCAATGCGCTCACGATTTTTTCCCCAGACAATCGTCGGCACCAGGTTCAAAGTGTGATTACGCACCGAAAGGTCTTCGATGTTTCCATGGTCGCTGGTCAGCATAACCGTTGAGCGCTCGAGGTCCAGTTTCGCCAGCAGCGTGCGAATGAAGCGCGCCAGCATCGGCAGCACTCGATTTGCCGCTTCGCGATCTTGTGCATGACCGATCTTGTCGGTGATGAAGTATTCATAAAGCGTGAATTTATTCTGGGCGACGATGTTCGCCAATACTTCTCCGGCCTCTTCCGGAGTCCGCGACTTAACCGTTTCGCCGCGCTCAATCAACATGGCATTCGTAAAGTCCTGATACACGGCGCGACCAGCGATCAGATCCGGCACTGTGTTAAAGGACAAGCCGGCAGCTTCGACGGCGGCGGTCGTGGCTGAAACCCAGCGCGGACGGTTGTCAAAGAACGCTTGGGTGTAAGTATTAGCAAAAGTGATTGGATGAATGCCCGCCTTCTTAAGCTGAACAAAGATTGAATGCTCGCGAATGATATCCAGCAGCGCTCGATTTGGAAAGCCCTGTTTGTGATATCCGATCGCAGCGGGCGCGTTGATTCCGGTTAGAATCGTTGTTTGCCCGGACGCGCTTTGCGGCCGGCCGGTAACTCCCATGCAGGCATCGGTCGCCGCCAGCACACCGTCAAACGGCAGCAATGTGGATTCATATTGAAAGACCGCTAAGGGTGCGACGTCTTCTAAGTCCTCAAATGGGTTGTGCGACCCGCGCGTCCCGATGCCTAAACCATCGATGAAGAAGAGCAGAACGTTTTCCATGCGGTCATTGATCGTTATCATCCTTATTCCCATCTCCCTTTGGGAGAGGGGCTAGGCGTGAGGGTGCGAAGCATAGAAAAGAAAAAACAGAGTGGCAGGTCTTGTTCTAGCTAAGCCCTCACCCAACCCTCTCCCAACGGGAGAGGGCGTTAAGATGATAAATGTCAAATGTCAAATGATAAATGAAGAAGTTCCAACCGCTCATCACTTGTCGTGAAGTAATCCCCGCGCGCGATAAGAATTCAACTTGTTATGAAGCGTCTTCAAACTAATCTCGAGTAAATCGGCCGCCTTCGTCTTATTGTTCCCTGTCTTTTCCAGCGTGCGCAGAATCATCTGTCGTTCAATCTCCTCCAGCGGCGTGCCGACGGGAAACGTGACGGTATCCTCCGCGCGCTGTCTCTGGCGCTCATCGAAAGGATAAGGCGCGAAGTGATGTCGCTCGATCTGCACGCCCGAACAGATCACGACCGCACGCTCGATTACATTGCGTAGCTCGCGGACGTTTCCGGGCCAGGAGTGAAAGCGCAGCGCGTCCAAGGCGGCGGGACTGATAAAGCGCGCCGGCCGACTATGTTTCGCCGCCAGGCTCGTGACCAAATGCTGTGCAAGTAATGGCAAGTCTTCGATGCGCTCAGACAGCGGCGGCATGTGAATCATGATTACGTTCAGGCGGTACAGGAGGTCTTCGCGCAAGCTTCCATCGGCGACTGCCGTTTGCGGGTCTTTGTTCGTGGCCGCCAGAATGCGCACATCGACCGGAATATCTTTGCGACTACCCAAACGATGGACGACGCGCTCTTCGATCACGCGCAGGAGTTTTGCCTGCAACAGAGAAGGCATTTCGCCAATTTCATCGAGCAGCAAAGTTCCCGTGTTCGCCAGCTCGAAACAGCCATGCCGTCGAGAAACCGCGCCCGTAAATGCCCCTTTTTCATGGCCGAAGAGTTCCGACTCCATCAGTGTGTCGGGGATCGCGGAGCAGTTAATCGCCAGAAACGGCGCGTTGCGTCTCGGGCTCAGATTGTGAATTGTGCGGGCGACCAATTCTTTTCCGGTGCCTGATTCTCCAGTGATCAAAACCGAAGCGGAAGACGAAGCGACCTGTTCGATGAGCACATAGACCTTTTGCATGGGCTCTGAGTTTCCCACCAATTCACCGAAGGCACCGCGGTCGCGCAATTGCTTCCGCAGAATATCATTTTCGCGGCGAGCCTCAGCCAACTCGACGGCTCGCTCCAGGACGACGCGGAGCTTCTCTGCATCGACAGGTTTCTGGAAATAGTGATACGCGCCTTCTTCTTGAATTGCGCGCACGGCGGTCTCGATTGAACTCTGATCTCCGGCGATGATTACGGGTGTCTGCGGTTGGTTCGTGCGCAACTCTTTGAGCGCGGAGAGCGAGTCGGGACCGACCGAAAACGTATCTGTGATGATCACTGAAGGCGAAAACGCCTGGGCGATTTCGATTCCCGATTTGGAGTTGGAGGCGGCCAGAACTTCGTAGCCGAGGACCCTCAGCTCGTCACGCAGCCTCTCGGAATACTCGCGGTCCTTGTCGATGATGAGAACGCGGCCCTTCATCAAATCCAGTGTAGCACACGGAGATGTAGTGGAAGTTGCCGACTTGCGTAGCCTACCAATCGCAAGCTAATCACTTACGCCGGCGGCGACGGCCGCGGCTGTGACTTTCGCTGTGATGAAGTCAATTCAAAGCTTCGCCAACCATCAGTGGGCTTTGCACAAAAAAGAAGGTTGATTCTCATTCACACCCGGCCTCAGCCGGGTGACCGAGAATCAAGAGAATAGGAAACCGTTTAAAACGGTTTCCAGTCTAAGCCTGGCGCAGTTCACCTGGCTAAAGCCAGGTGTGAATGAGATTAAGTGTCCGAGAGAATTCGATAGCCTGCGGTGGTGCAAACAACTTTTGTGCAAAACCTATCAGTCGTCATCCTTGCTTAACTCCCGCTGGGCGGAAGAATCAACTTGTCCACGAACTGAGCCTGAATGTTGGCGACGTTCGGGTTCGTTTGATTGAGGTCAATCTTCCCATTGGCGCAGTTCTCGCCATACTGCCAAACCAGAACGTCGAACGGCAATTTGACCGTTGGAATTGCGAAGCTGCTGTTAAAATCTCGCCGCCGGGATAGCGGGCCACCCAAGCGCCGTGGCAGGGAATGCTGTTGGCATTTGCCTGGACCAAAGTATTCCAGGTGACGTTGTCCAATTGCCGGGCGTAGACACAAGGAAGAATGGTCACCGCGCCGTTGGTTTGGCCCTGGCTGAAACTCGACAGCGTCTGCGCCCAGCCGGTGTAATAAGCAAGCGACAATGACGGCGCTTGTGCCGATACGCCCTCGACATCAAGAAACATCAGGAATTGTCCGCCTTGCGAAACCAGAAGAGCCTCGGGAAATGTGCCGAGGATGTCTGTCACGTTCGACTGCGCGTCTGCCGCGCCCTGGGCCTGGCTGCCGTTTACGTTGGCGGTTTGCTGCGCGACCGGCAACACTTTGATATTGGCCTGCGCCAGCACGGCGTCTTCGTTCTTGTGACTGTATTCCGGCGGACTCTTCGCGCTCGCGCTCTTGAAGTAACGACCCCAAAACGCCGGGGCTCCGATGATGTTGGTGGCGGCCTGAATCAAACCAGGCGTGACGAGCGAAAAGCTGTCCGCTCCCGGCAAACCTCTAGCCATTTCTTTCGTCCTCCTTCTGCTTTTGAGAATTGTATGAGTTCGATTATGTCACGGAGAGGCCCGACTGTTCAGAGACGGTTCACTCTTCACGCCTAAGGCGTGAGATGTAATAGCCAGGGGCAACGCCGCTGGATCGCGGATCAATTATTTTGATCGAGCTCGCTTTAGGAGTCTGTCGGAAAATTAGTCTCTGTGGTTCTCTGTGTAACCGCTGTGCCTCTGTGGTGAATCTTTTTTCAAGGAATTTCACCACAGAAACACAGAGCATCACAGAGTTTTGCACAGAGAAATCCTTCTTCCGACAGACTCCTTTAGCGGGCGACAGAACCGGGGCAGTAGCCCGACCGTCAGGAAGGGCGTTACTTAATCGACCTCTGGAGAATCGCCCACATGAAACTCATCGTCAGGATCGATCTCAACTTCCGGCATCGGCTCAAACTTCGATTCATCAAACGGCGGCATCTCCGGCTCAGGCGCGCCGAGTTCTTTCAGATGCTGCTTCGCTTTCCCCAATCCCCAGTGATAAGCGAACGGCGGCCCATCACACCACGCAAGTTGATAAGCCTTCGTCGCCGCTTCAATCGCTGCCGTTTTGTTACCTTCGTCGCGTTCGATCTGAGTTAGGACGTTGAGTGCATCGGCATGAAAGAGCGGATAGGGACCACGTTCGGCTAAGTCCCAAACCTCGTTCAGATATTCGCGCGCCACCTCCAGCTTTTTTTGCCGCCTTCGCAACTCGGCAATCGCGACGACAGCGGTTAGTTCCTCATCAAC
>Ga0209056_10006399_pt1 | contig 12177 bp, 10 predicted proteins | sample GraSoiAngelo_114_FD_185876 | JGI IMG/M metagenome (GOLD analysis project Ga0209056, IMG submission 185876) | Grasslands soil microbial communities from the Angelo Coastal Reserve, California, USA - 14_0903_13_40cm (SPAdes) (version 2) | ecosystem: Environmental > Terrestrial > Soil > Grasslands... | reverse complement strand
GCGCGTCGGGAGCACAGTGATCGTGCTGGCACCGTACTCAGCCGGCATCGCGTCCTGAGGCACGAAGTCCGACCACTCGACCGCGTCGACGATCCCCAGCTGGCGGGCCAGGGCCTCGAGACCACCTCGCGCCGGCCCCTCTCCCACCACCCTCAGCCGACAAGGAATGCTGCGCGCTCGGAGGATCGCCAGCGCTCGTAGCAGGACGTCCACCCCTTTGCTCTCCAGGAGGTTCCCAGCGTAGAGGATGCGCGGTGGCCGTGCCTTGGGGGTCGCCGCACCCGCCTCGAAGCGGTCCACCTCGACGGGCATCGGGGCGACCACGACGGGGCGCTTGAGCCGCGGGACGTGGCGTTCGATATCAGCGGCGAGAAAGTGAGAGACCGTCGTCACGGCACCCGCCTGACCGAACACGCGGCGCGCCAGGCGGGGGAACAGGACCCCCCGGTCGAGGAGCCGCACATCGCTGCCGTGGCAGGTGAGCACGAAGGGCAGTCCGGCTCCGGCGACGACCCACCCGGCGGGAAACCACCAGTGCGCATGGATCAAGTCTGGGGCGAACGCCGCGACGGCCCGACGAACGGCACGGGCGAATCCGGTGAGATAAAGAGGCAATACTAGGAGGCTGAGGGGGGAGAGGAATGCGCGAGACCGAACGTCGCCGCGGTAGCCGATGCGTTCGAGCAGCCCGGGCGCGTAGCGGAAGCGGCATACTGGGACGCCGCGATCGCTTTCCTCGGAAGCCGCCCCCGGCGTGTGCGGTGCGACGACCCACACCTTGGCACCGGCGGCGTGGGCGGCCCGGGCCAGCCGCGCTACGTACCCCCCCGCGGGATCCCCTGGGAAGCGGGGGTAGTTGTGGCTGACCACCAGGATCCGCATCGGGGGTGAAACTTAGTGCCGACGGCGGGGCCGGCAAAGCGCCCGGCGCTACTTGATGACGGAGATGAAGCCCGACTCGTTGGGAATCAACGCCGTCGTGCCCAGTCGGCTGAACGCGATGCGCCGGGGCATGCCGCCGACACCCAGCGTCTGGACGACGGAACGGCTCGCCCGATCGATGATCTTCACCAGGCCGCTGCTGGGGAATGAGGCGTACAACTCGGTCCCGTCCGGCGACAGTTTCAGGGCGAACGCGTTCGCCGCCGCGGGAATGGTCGTGAGGTCGGCGCCGGTCGCGGCATCCCGAACGTCCAGCGCTCCCGCTTCGTTCGCGATGTACAGCTCGGTCCCATCCAGCGAGACGGCGATGTCCTGCAAGGTCCCGCCGACAGCGGCGAAGCGCACGACGCCTGTCGACAGGGTGATCTCGAAAAGGCTGCCGCCGGTGCTCGTGGCGTACAGTACGTCCCCGTTGGGCTGGAACGCCAGCCCGTTCACTGGAGAGACACTGAGAGCCAACTGCCGGGTGATGGTGTTGGTGACGGTGGAGATCTCGTACAACATTCCGGTGCTCGTGGACACGTAGCAATACTGGTCGTCAGGCGCTACCACGACCCGGAACGGGTTCCCGGACGGGATCGGGATGCTGTCCACCGACCGCTTTACGCCGACGCTGATGACGCCAACGTTGAGGCTGAACTGATTGGTCACATAGGCGGTCGTCCCCATGGAGGTGAAGGCGATGTCCGTCGGGTCGCTGCCGACGCGTACGGAATCCCCGAAGCCCGCGTCCGGCAGCTGGCTCAATTGCAGGTACGGCAAATCCTGGCGGCCGGCGTAGGCGAGGCCACTTCGGGAGATCGCGATCGCGAAGGGGCGCGATGCGACGGCGGCCGTGCCCGCCACCGTGCCGCTCGGATGGGTGACGACCACGACGGACACGGTCGTAGCGACCGCGCCGGCGGTCACTGTCACCGATGCGAACCCGAGGGCTCGCCCGGTGAGGAGGCCGGTCCCGGATACGGTGGCCACGGTGGTGTCAGTGGACGCGAACGTCACCGCGGGGTTGTTGAGGACGCGGGATTGGGCGTCCCGTACGGTCACGCTCAGCTGGCGGGTACCACCAAGCGGGATGTCCGCGGCTGAGGGAGTGACGTCGATGCTTGCGGCAGCGGGGGCAGGGCCGGTGCTCTCGTGGCAGCCGGCGAGAGCGAGAGTGAGCCCAAGTGCGATGTACCAGCGAGGAAGGATCATGTGCGCCTCGGTTCAACGCTCCGCTCGTTCCCGGAGTCGGTCGACTTCCTGTTCCAACGCTCGGACGTCTTCGCGGACGCCGGCGACGAGCTCGCCTACGAAGCCGAAGCCGAACAGCGCGATGCCGGTGATCACCAGTAACATGATGAGGTAGAGGAGCGGCCGGTAGCCGAAATGGAAGACGTAGCGCTCGACGAGCGCGACGATGCCCACCAGGAAACCCAGGAAGATCAGGATGGCCCCGGAGAGGCCGAAGAACAGCATCGGCTTGCGACCGAAGCGTAGCTGGAACCAGACTGACAGCAGGTCGAGCACGCCGACGGGGATGCGGCCGAGGCCGAACTTGGACTTCCCGGCCCGGCGCGGGTACAGCGGCACCGGCCGCTCGGCCAGGCGGTAGCCTTCCGCGGCGGCGACGACGACCATGAAGCGGTGCCAGTCGGGTCGCGGGGGCACGCTGGCCATCACCTCGCGGCGGTATGCTTTGACCGAGTTGAGATCCGTGACGCGGATGCCGAACAACCAGCGGCACAGCCCGTTATAGACCCAGGAGACGAACCGCTTCTCGTAGGCCCCCTGCTTGGCCCCGGTCACGACGTCCGCCTCGCCCGCGAGGATCGGCGCGACGAGGCCGGGAAGGTCGGCCGGCCGGTACTGCAGGTCGGCGGGCCAAAAGACGAGCACCCGCCCCCGCGCGGCGGTCGCGCCGGAGCGCAACGCATCAGCGATGCCGTGGGGTGCGCGATGCGTGACCACGCGGACGAAGGAGTGCTGGTCGGCGAGCTGGCGCAGGACGTCCGCGCTGCCGTCCTGGCTGCCGTCGTTGACGATCACCAGCTCGCAGGCGTACGGGAGCGGCAGCAGGGCTTCGCGTGCCTGGCGTACCAGCTCGGGGAGGTTCTCGGCTTCGTCCCGCGCGGGGACGAGGACGCTCACCTCGGGAGGAGGGAGCGCCGTTGCGGTGGCGAGGCTCATAGCCGCTTGCGCATGCGGGCCGGCAGCACGCCCAGCTGGTCGCGGTACTTCGCCACCGTGCGGCGGGCGATCTTGACGCCGCGCCGGGCGAACAACTCCACGATCTGCTGATCGGTCAGCGGATTCCTCTGGTCTTCCTCGGTCACCATCTTCTCGATCTGCGCCTTGATGCTCCGCGCGCTGGCGTCCTCTCCCGTGGTCGTCGAGAGGCCGCTCGAGAAGAAGAACTTGAGCGGCAGCAGCCCGCGCGGAGTCTGGACGTACTTCTCGTTGGTCACGCGGCTCACCGTGCTTTCGTGCATCCCGATCACCTCGGCCACCTCCCGCAGGGTGAGCGGCCTCAGGAACTCGACGCCCTTCTCGAAGAACTCGCGCTGCCGGTCCACGATGAAGTTCATCACCTTGAGCATGGTCTGGCGCCGCTGCTCGATCGCCTGGATCATCCAGTGGGCGCTGTTGAGGCGCTGGTTGATGAACTCCTTGTTCTCTCCCTGGTACTGCTTCTTGTCGCGCGCAATGTCCTGGTACGTCTTGGAGATCCGCAGCCGGGGCAGTCCCGAGTCGTTCAGGAAGACGTGGTACTTGTCGTCGATCTTCTGGACCACGAGGTCGGGGATGATGTAGACGTCGCTCGCTGCGCTGTACTGCAGTCCCGGCTTGGGATCGAGCTTGGCGATGTCGTCGGCCGCCCGCTGCACCTCCTCCGGCGAGAGGCCGTAGCGTTTGCCGATGTCGCTCCAGCGGTGCGCCTTCAGGTCCTCCCAGGCCTCCTTCACGAGGCGGTAGGCGAGCGTATCGGTGCGCTTCTGGTCCTCGAGCTGCAGCAGCAGGCACTCGCGCAGGTCGCGCGCTCCCACGCCCGGCGGGTCGAGCGTCTGCACGATCTTGAGCAACGCCTCGGCGTCGGCCAGCGTGTAGTGCTGGACCGTGAGCTCCACCTCCGACTCGGCGGCGTGCTCTTCGAGCAGCTGATTCGCGCCCTTGATGATCTCTTCCAGAGTGGCGGTGAGATAGCCGTCCTCCGCGATGTTGCCGAGGAACTCGTCGGCGAGCAGCCGCTGCCGGGGCGTGAGGTCGAGCATCTGCACCTGATCCCGCAGATGATCGGACAGATCCTTGGTCTCCACCGGCACCGGCTCGACGTACTCTCGCGCCTCACTGAGGTCGCGGGAGCCGGCGAGCGCCTCGGCACCATCGTCCAGCAGGATGTTCTCCCAGTCGGGCTCGTCGTCCCCCTTCTTCTCCTTCTCGGCCTGGGCCTCCTGGGCGACCGGCGTCTCCTCCTCCTCTTCGGGCTCGAGGAGCTCGAGGAAGGGGTTGCCGAGCAGCTCCTGCTTGAGGTGCTGTTGCAGGTCGAGCAGGGGCATGTACAGCAGATCCATCGCCTGGTAGAGGCGTGGATTGATGCGCAGGTCCTGCCTGAGCGCCGTGTGCTGATGCAGGCCCGTCTTCACGCCGCCTGCCCCAGACGCGCGCGCAGCCGCGCGGTGAGCGTCGGACCGAAGTAGACGTCGGCCACCCGGTCGTTGAACACCAGCTCGCGCACCGTACCGGCCACCTGCACCTTCCCCTCGAACATGATGTAGGCCCGGTCCACGATGTCGAGCGTCTGCTCGACGTTGTGGTCGGTGATCAGCACGCCGATGCCGCGGTGCCGGAGGCCCGCGACAATCGTCTGGATGTCGTTCACCGCGATCGGGTCCACTCCGGCGAACGGCTCGTCGAGCAGCAGGAACTTGGGCTCGGTGACGAGCGAGCGCGTGATCTCGAGGCGGCGCCGCTCGCCGCCCGACAGCTGGTAGGCCCGCTGGCGCCGCAGGTGCTTGATGCCGAGGTCGTCCAGCAGGCGCTCGAGCCGCGTCCCCCGCTCCGCCGGCGCGAGCGACAATGTCTCCAGGATCGCGAGCAGGTTCTCCTCCACCGTCAGCTTCCGGAAGACCGACGGCTCCTGGGCGAGGTAGCCGATGCCGGCGAGGGCGCGCCGGTACATCGGCTCCGATGTAATGTCGGTCCCGTCGAACGTGATGCGGCCCCGCTCCGGCCGGATCAGGCCGGTGATCATGTAGAAGGTCGTGGTCTTCCCCGCCCCGTTGGGGCCCAGGAGCCCGACGATCTCGCCCTGCTCGAGACGGACCGAGACGTCGTCCACCACGCGGCGGCCCTTGTAGCTCTTCACGAGGCCCGTGGCCTCAAGCACGCTCGCTCCCTGCACGCGAGGGTGCTCCCCGCCCACCGTCTCCGCCCGGGCGAACGCCTGCTCGGCCGCCCCGGTGAGCCGCTCCACCGTACCCAGGCGGTCGGCGGAGACCGCGGCCCAGAAGTCCGGTCGGAACGCCACCGGCGCGTCGTGCCACAGCTGGCCCGCCGGCACCACCACAGCGCCCGTGAGCGCGAGGCGCGGCAGCACCGAGCTGCCCAGGTTCGCGCGGGCGTCGTCCACGGAGAGGTTGCCGGCCTCGGGCAAGGCGCCGCCGCGGGTGTGGGCCCACAGCTTGAGGAATTCCTCGCGGTAGGCCACCGCCAAGTCACCGAAGGCGGCGCGGCCGCCCCCATCGGCGATCCGGGCGAGTGCGGCTGCGGCGAGCGGCAGTGAGGGGTCGCGGCCGACGAGCAGCTCGGCGAGCTCGGGCACCGCGGCATGCGGGTCGGTCATGGGCGCTTGGGCGCGGCCGGCGCCCGCTTGATGGAGTCGGCCGGTGCCCGTTTGGTCGTGTCGGGAAGCGGCGGCCTGGGCTCGAGGTGGAGGCCGTCGGCATGGCCGCCGGCGACGACGCGGTCCAGCTTGCCGTTCTTCAAGGCGATCGCAATGCTCGCGCCGCGGGAGTAGTTGAGCGATGGGCCGGCGGTGGAGTCCTTGTCGTCGGTCAGATGCGTGAGGGCGCGCGCCGCCCCGCGGGCCAGGATGGTGTGGAGCCGCGCTCTCAGCTTGCCGGCGGAGTCGGGCTCCTGCACCCAGTGCGCCGTGAGCGTATCGCCGGCGATGAAGTCCGGTCCCTCGACCCACCGAGCCGCCGCCGTGTCCCGGGGGGGGAGAGGGGCGGAGGAACCGGGGGCGGGAGTCCGAGCGACGGGGCGGTGACGCGCGGTGGAATCGGGCTTCGAGGTCGAGAAGGCTTTGCCGAATCCCCGCAGCTCGGTCAGCACCTGGTCGGGCGCGTCGAGCGCGAGCGAGTCGGCGTCGAATGTCTGGAGCGTCGACACGGCATGCGGCCGGGACGAGCGGCCCCAGGCGAGCGCCCGCTGCAGCTTGCGGTGCTCGAGGCCAAGGTGAATCGTGTCGGCCGTGAGGGTCCAGTCGGCGCCGCTCGCGTGCCCGGCGCCGAGGGCCTTCACGAGGTGGATCTCGCGGTTCGTGAGACCGAGCTCGATGCGCGTGCCGACGAGCGTATAGGCGCGCCCGCCGCTCGAGTCCTTCCCCTCCATGCGTGGCTGGCCGACGAGCACGCCGACCCCGCGCGTCTCGTCCAGGGCCATGGAGTCGGCGCGCGCCGCCAGGTCGCTCCGGTCGATGGTGACTTTGCCCCCGCCCCACATGCGGTCACTGCCTTTGAAGCGCACGCGATCGGCCACGATGAGGTACGGCTCGCTCGAATCGGCGGTCCCGCGGTACTCGATCGTGGGGCGGCTCGAGGCGAACAGCTCGAGCGTGTCGCGCACCCCCGTCACGGCGCGATAATAAGTCAGGTTCGGGCCGCGCAGCACGGAGCGGTTGTTGCGGTTCACAGCGACGACGTGGTTGTGCGCCTCGAGGCGCTCGTTGCTGAGGAAATAGCTGGCGACGTTCGCGTCCAGGGCGAGCGAGCTATCGCGGATGTGCACGTTGCCGATCATATCGAAGCGCCCTGCCCCACTGAAATAGGCGACGCTGTCCGACTTGAGCCTCGTGTTCGTCCCCTTACAGTGGGCGACTACGCCGCCGCCGCCGAAGTAGTTGGCCGCCGCGCCCGCCGTGACCTGCCGCACTCGCGGCAGCGTGTCGATCGCGACCTCGCAGGGCCGTCCCGGGTTCGTATCGGCGACGGGCATCGGCGCAGGTACCGGCTGCTGGAGCAGCGCGAGCAGGGCGACGGAGAGAGACGCGAACATCGTCAGTGACTCGGCAGCACGAACTGGCCGCCCGTGCCGGTGATGTGCTTCGCCGCGACGGTCTTGAAGTCGGGGTCGGCGGTGAAGCCCACCCCCTTCAGGTGTTGGTTGGGCGAATCGAAGGTGAACGGCAGGTCGGAGCTGACCTCGTTGCGCGCCTGGCTGTAGCGCATCGCTTCGGTGTGCATGGTGCCGCCGTCGGAGCTCCGGACGGCGATCACGTTGCCGCGCCCCTCCATGTCGCCCGTGCGCCAGTGGAAGGTGCCTTCATTTGCCGTGAGCGTGGAGGTCTTGTTGCCCTGGGCGTCGTAGAACGTGACGTGCACCACCCGCAGCTCGGCCACCTGCGTCGGATTGAAGAAATACGCCGTGTCGGCGAGCACGAGGGCCCGGAGAATGCTGCTCGTCGTCACGTAGTGCTTCATGCCGATCAGCACCTGGTCGGCCGAGTCCGCGACGGTAGTGGTCGCGGTCGGTTTCACGCCCTCCCCACACCCCGACACCAGAAGGACGTCAAGGAAAAGCGTCAAGAGACAGAGCGTCGAGGAGATACGTCGACGTTTCTCCTTGACGCTGTGTCTCTCGACGCCTTCCCTCGACGTCGTTCCCGTGGTGTCTTTCACGCGGCACCGGCGCGCATGAGATCGTGCAGGTGCACCATTCCGACCACCGTGTTCCCGCCGTCCAGCACGGGCAGCGCCATGATGCCGTGCCGCTCCATCAACGCGATGGCGGCGCCGGCGAGGGTGTCGGCCGTGGTGGACTTCGGCGCCTTCGTCATCACCTCGCCGACGGGGCGGTCGAGGAACGCCTCGGTGCGCTCCATGAGGCGCGTGAGATCGCCCGCAGTGACGACGCCGGCGAGGCTGCCGCGCGCGTCCACGACCGCCACCGTGCCGCGTTTTTCGGCGAGGAGCACGACGCACTCGCGCATCGGGCGATCGGGGGTGAGGGTCGGCAGGTCGGTGGTGAGCATCACGTCCCCAACGCGTTGCAGCAGCTTGCGGCCAAGCGTGCCGCCCGGGTGCAGGGCGGCGAAGTCCTCGCGCCGGAACCCCTTCACCTCCAGCAGCGTGACGGCCAGGGCGTCCCCCAGCGCCAGGGCGACGGCGGTGCTGGCGGTCGGCGCCAGGGTCTCGGGGCAGGCTTCCTCCCGCACGCCCGCATCGAGCGCCACGGTCGCGCTGCGCGCCAGCAGGGACTCTTGGTTGCCCGTCAGCGCGATGATGGGCACGCCGAGGCGCTTGAGCTGGTCCACCAGGCCGAACAGCTCGTCGGACTCGCCGCTCTTGGAGAGTAGCACGGCGACGTCGTCCCGTCCGACAATGCCGAGGTCGCCGTGCAAGGAGTCCACGGGATGAAGGAACGTCGCGGGCGTGCCGGTCGAGGTGAACGTCGCCGCGATCTTGCGGGCGATGAGCCCGGACTTCCCTACTCCGGAGACGATGACGCGGCCGCGGGCGGCGGCGAGGAGCTCCACTGCGCGCGCGAACGACGCGTCGAGGCCGCGGGCAGCGGCTTGGATCGCCTCGGCCTCGAGCGCCAGCACCCGGCGGCCGCGGTCAACGTGATCGGGCTTCGCGCCGGGCGACATCGCCCCGCTCCTCGAGATACTGGTGCACCGTCTCCTCCCACGTCCCGCGCGCCGTGAGGATCAGCTCGGCGAGCTCGCGCACCACACCCTCTCCACCGGCGCGCCGCGTCACCACCGCCGCTGCGGCCTTGACTTCCGGCACGGCGTTCGCCACGGCGATCGGCAGCGTCACGCGGGTGAGCAGCGGGAGATCGGCGAGGTCGTCCCCCACGAAGGCGCAGGCGTCCCAGGCGACGCCCCGCCGCGCCAGCATCGCTTCGAACGTCGCGAGCTTGCGGCCCCCGCCCGTCTCGTCCTCCAGGACCTCGTCGATCTTCATCTCCCGCGCGCGAATGGTGGTCGCCTCGGAGTGCCGGCCGCTGGCGAGCACGAGCGTCACGCCCGCGCGTCGCAGCAACCATGCGCCGCTGCCGTCCTGCGCGTGGAACCGCTTGAACTCGACGGCGTGATCCCCCACCCGGCCGACGTAGATGCCGCCGTCCGACAGCACGCCGTCCACGTCGAGCCCGACGAGCCGAATGCGCTGGGCGCGGGTTATGTGCGCGAGACACCCGCGGGGCGGTGCGGGCGTCCCAGGGGTTGGGTAGAGTGACCGTCGTGGACGGCCGCGGAGCCCCGCGGGTGCGAGCGCACACGTCTCTAAGCACGAACAGCCTCCCGGGCGCGTTGCCACACCTCCAACGCGACCTCCAGGATCCGCGGCAGCTCGTCCAGCGGCACCATGTTCGGCCCATCGCTCGGCGCGTGATCGGGGTCCGGATGCGTCTCGAGGAAGAAGCCGTCGGCGCCGGCCGCCGCCGCCGCGTACAGCAACGGCGGGATGAACTCCCGCAGGCCGCCGCTCGCGCCTGCCTTCCCCTGCCCCGGCTGCTGGACGGCGTGCGTCGCGTCGAACACCACCGGGGCGCGACAGGCGGCGCGCAACCGGGCGAAGTTGCGCATGTCGACCACCAAATCGCCGTAGCCGAAAAACGTGCCCCGCTCCGTGACGGCGACCTCGGGTGCTCCGCCCGCGCGCACCTTCTCCACCGCGCCGGCCATGCCGTCGGCGGCCATCCACTGCCCCTTCTTGACGTTGACGGGCCGGCCCGCCTTGCCGGCGGCGATCAGCAGGTCGGTCTGGCGGCACAGGAACGCGGGGATCTGCAGCACGTCGGCGACCTGGGCCGCGGCGCGCACCTGGCCGGTCTCGTGCACGTCGGTGAGCACCGGCAGCCCCGTCGCAGTGCGGACCCGCTCCAGCGTGCGCAGCCCCTCCTCGAGGCCAGGGCCTCGGGCGGCCTGGAGGCGGGAGCGATTGGCCTTGTCGTAAGAAGCCTTGTAGATGACGTGCAGGCTCAGTCGCGTGCCCAGTGCGGCGAGCGCTTCGGCGACCCGGACGTTCAGGTCTCCGGACTCGACCACGCAGGGCCCCGCGATGAGGAACGGGGCCGCCCCCGCGAACTGCGTCATGGCTAGTCCTTGAGGCCGGCCAGCGCCGACACGGTGTCGGCGCCCTCGGCAGGCGCGGCGGACGCGGCGCGGCGGTGCGCCAGCGCGGCGCCAATGAACCCGGCGAACAGCGGGTGCGGGTGCATCGGCCGCGACTTGAGCTCGGGGTGGAACTGGCAGCCCACGAACCAGGGGTGGTCCGGCAGCTCGATCATCTCGACCAGCGACCCGTCGGGGGACAGCCCCGAGCAGCGCAGGCCGAACTCGGCGAGCACGTCTCGGTAGGCGTTGCTCACCTCGTAGCGGTGGCGGTGCCGCTCACTCACCTCGACGGTGCCGTAGATCTGCGCCACCCGGGAGCCCGGGCGCAGGCGGCAGGGGTAGGCGCCGAGCCGCATGGTGCCGCCCATCTCCTGGATGCCCTCCTGGGAGCGCATCAGCGCGATGACGGGGTTCTCGCACTCGGGCGCGAACTCGCTGGAGTTAGTGTCCGGCAGCTTGCAGACGTCCCGGGCGAACTCGATGATCGCCGTCTGCAGTCCCAGGCAGATCCCGAAGAAGGGTAGCTTGTGCTCGCGCACCCAGCGGATCGCCTCGAGCATGCCCTCCACGCCGCGCACGCCGAAGCCGCCTGGCACGAGCAGCGCGTCGTAGGAGGAGAGCAGCTCGCCGGTCGCCTCCTGGTCGGTGAAGCAGTCGGAGGCGATCCAGTCGATTTGCACGCCGCACTCGTGGGCGATGCCGCCGTGGACTAGGGCCTCGCGAATGCTCTTGTAGCTGTCGGCCAGCTCCGTGTACTTGCCCACCACGGCGACGCGCACGCGGTGGGAGGGAGGCGGGTTCAGGATCTTCTCCACCATCGCCGCCCAGCCGCGCAGGTCGGGCTCCTTGGTGTCGAGCCGGAGCCGCTGGCAGACCTCCTTATCAAGCCCTTGCTCGTGGAGCTTGAGCGGAATCTCGTAAATCGACTTCACGTCCGGGCTCTCCACCACGCACCCGAAGTCGACGTTGCAGAACTGGGCGATCTTGCGCTTGAGATCCTCCGACAGCGGCCGCTCGGTCCGGCAGACGAGGATGTCGGGCTGGATCCCGATCTGCATCAGCTCGCGCACGGAGTGCTGCGTCGGCTTGGTCTTGAGCTCGGCGGTCGCCGCGATGAAGGGGACCAGCGTCAGGTGGATGAAGAGCGTGTTGTCGCGCCCCACCTCCTGGCGGAACTGGCGGATCGCCTCGAGGAACGGCAGCGACTCGATGTCGCCCACGGTGCCGCCGATCTCCGTGATCACCACGTCGTGGTCGGGCGCGAGCCGCCGGATGGCGCTCTTGATCTCGTCGGTGATGTGCGGGATGACCTGGACCGTGGAGCCGAGGTACTCGCCGCGGCGCTCCTTCGTGATCACCGCCAGGTAGATCCGACCGGTCGTGACGTTGTTCACCTGGGATAGCGAGCGGTCGATGAAGCGCTCGTAGTGACCCAGGTCGAGATCGGTCTCGGCGCCGTCGTCCGTCACGTACACCTCGCCGTGCTGGAACGGCGACATCGTGCCGGGATCGACGTTGATGTATGGGTCGAACTTCTGGATCGTCACCTTCAAGCCCCGCTCGGCGAGCAGCCGCCCGAGCGAGGCCGCCGCGATGCCCTTGCCGAGCGAGGAAACCACGCCGCCGGTCACGAAGATGTACTTCGTCGAGCTCACGAGCTCACCTCCTTGAGCTGCCGGGTCAGCTCCCGCTCCGTCCAGCGGAGATCGTCCGCCGTATCGACCCCGGGCGCTACCCGTCCGTCGAACAGCGCCACGCCAATGGGAATGCCGTGCAGCAGGGGGCGCAGCTGCTCCAGCCGCTCCCACGCCTCGTGCGGCACGGGTGGGAGCTTCACCCACCGCTGCAGCGCGTCCCGGGTGTAGGCGTACACCCCGACGTGCTGATGGTAGGCCACCGCGCCCGTGCCGTCC
>Ga0209056_10006397_pt1 | contig 12178 bp, 7 predicted proteins | sample GraSoiAngelo_114_FD_185876 | JGI IMG/M metagenome (GOLD analysis project Ga0209056, IMG submission 185876) | Grasslands soil microbial communities from the Angelo Coastal Reserve, California, USA - 14_0903_13_40cm (SPAdes) (version 2) | ecosystem: Environmental > Terrestrial > Soil > Grasslands ... | reverse complement strand
GAAGCCCGCACGCTCAGCGTCGAGGCGCAATTCTCCCAGGTTCCGGCGAATCCATCAGGCTTTTGTCGCGTCGGCCACTTTGAAGCCCATGGCGCAGCAGCTTTTGCAGAACCGTACTGCTCAAGCGTATGCGGGAGTTGAGTCGTTTGCGCGGAAGCACAGCGCAGAAGACGCCGGCTCGCTGGCCTGGCTGGCGGTCGGTTATGCCCACTTTCTCGATCGCGACTTTGCCAAGGCCGTTGATCCATTGAGTCGTGCCAAGCCGCACGCAGGGGACATTGGCGACTACGTCGCTTACTATCTCGCCGCGTCTTATCAGCAAAGCGGCCGCTTGCCTGAGGCTGTTGCCGCGCTGAATACGTTCGATCAAACTTTCCCTCAGTCGCTGCTTATTCGCGATGCCCATGTTTTATATGCGAATGCTTTGCTGGCCGATAACCGCCCCAAAGATGCAATTGCTTTGCTGGAACCAGATCGCGATCCAACCCGCGCTGATTTAGAACTGGCACTAGAACGCGCGTACGCCGCTGCTGGAGATCCGGCGAGGGCGGTGAGCGTGCTGCGCCACCTTTACTTCACATTGCCTCTGAGCTTTGAGGCATCCGCTGCGCAGTCCGATTTGCAAAGACTCTCGGCGACACCGGGAATTGCGCCGCCTACATTTGCTGAGCGTCGGTCCCGGGCGGATGTACTTGCCCGCGCAAAGCGATATTCCGAAGCGGCGGATGCCTATCGCGATCTAATGCGCGATGCAAGTTCTGCGGACAAGGCGGCAATGCAGTTAGCCTTGGCAGAGTCTCTACATCATTCCGGACAAAATCGCGAGGCGAAGCAATTGTTGGATTCGCTGCAGATCACTTCTCCGGAAATCGCAGCCGAACGGCTCTTTGACTTAGGCGAAATGCAGCGCGCAACAAACGATGACGATGGATTCCTGCGAACGGTGGACCAGATTCGCCAGACAGCTCCAACCAGTTCGTGGCTGGAGCAGGCGCTGCTTAATGCAGGAAATATCTACTTGTTACGTCACGATTACGAGAAGGCCATTGATTCCTACCGCGAAATTCAAACCCGCTTTCCGCAAGGGCCCCGCGCGCCTTATGCGAATTGGAAGGCATCGTGGCTTAGCTTGCGTCAGGGGCGTGCCTCCGACGCAAAAAACGGATTTGAGCAGCAAATCGCCCTTTATCCCAGTTCAAACGAAGTTCCCGCAGCGCTCTACTGGCGCGGACGTCTAGCTGAAGAAGACGGCGATGCTGCAATGGCGGCGGCGTTCTATCAGAAAATTGCAGAGCGCTTTCGCAACTACTATTACGGGCCGATTGCAAGGGAACGCGCCAGCAAGCTCAAGACTGGCGACGACCCGCCCCACTACGCAATTCTCGACCATGTTCCGCCAATCAGCGGCGTGTCAGATCTGAAAAGCGATCCGCCTCCGGAAGACAATCTCCGTGTGGAGAAAGCTCGGCTGCTCGAAAATGGCGGGCTGCTGGATTTTGCCGTCCGCGAACTGAAAGCCGCTGCCGAAGAGGAGAAGGGAAGCTGGGCTCCCGCCGAAATTGCACGCATGTACCAAGATGCCGGGCGCTACGACATTGCCGTCGAAACCATGAAGCGCGCGATCCCTAACTATTTTGCCGTAGATCTCTCTGCGCTGCCGCGCTCGTATTGGGAGGAGCTGTTTCCGAAGCCGTACTGGCTGGACCTGAAGAAATTTTCTTCCGCGAATGGTCTCGACCCTTACATGGTCGCGTCTCTCATCCGGCAGGAATCGGAGTTCAATCCCAATGCGGTGTCTAACAAGAGCGCGTTAGGTCTGATGCAGTTGCTGCCGCGAGTCGGTAAAGGGGTCGCAAAACAGGAGAAGCTCAAGCATTTCTCTGTGCCGCAACTCTTTACTCCGGCAGTCAACCTCCAGCTAGGAACGCGCTATTTCCGCGCCATGGTGGACCAGTTCGGCGGTTTCGAGTACGCGCTTGCGGCATATAACGCCGGGGATGATCGCGTCCGCGACTGGCAGGCCGCGGGAAAATATCGTGATATTCAAGAATTCGTGGAGTCCATTCCATTCACCGAAACCCGCGAGTACGTACAGGCCATCATGCGTAATGCGAATGTGTACCGGCAGCTGTATGGAACACCTTGAAGCATTAACCACAAAGGACACTAAGGTACGCGAAGGAAACCCGACCACTTAGGGTTCTGCGATTTCCTGCATTTGCGTTCAACTGCAGATTTCTCACCGCTAAAGCGATTCGGAATGACAAGTTATTGGGATGTTTTTTCTGGCAGCTGACAGCTGTTCTATGCCGACTTCTCCGCAGCCGGCGTTTTCGCGAAAAGTATCTCAAATACGAGCAGCCCTGCCCCCACCACAATCGCGCTATCGGCGACGTTGAAGGCCGGCCACTGATATGAACCGATATACACCAGCAAAAAATCCACAACGCGGCCGCTAAGCAACCGGTCCCACAAATTCCCCAGGGCACCGCCAAGGATCAATGACAGCCCCACCGCTGTTGCGGTCATGGTGTGGCTGCTGCGCCAGAGCAGGGCAGAGACGATGACCAACGCTACGATCGAAAACAAGACCAGCAACGCGATCTTCCATTCCGATGGCGAGTCGTTGAATAATCCGAACGCTGCGCCGCGGTTCTCGACGTGCGTGATGTAGAAGACGCGCTTAATCACGGTAAGACTGTCGTGCAGGGAAATCTCTTTCGCAACCAGGCGCTTTGTGAATCTATCGAGCAACAAGACGGCCAGTGCAATGAGTAAGTGAAGTCTGCGCATGATTCGATGGCCAGTCATTGAGCTCTAATTGTTGGATGTTTCAGGATCGTTTCCGGCCTCAAGTTGCCGCAGTACCGGAGCACATCGCTCGCAGACAGTCGGGTACTTCGGGTCTTCGCCAACGTGCGTGGAGTAGTTCCAGCAGCGCTCACACTTCTCGCCGTCGGCGCGACTGACTTCGACCTGAAGGCTTCCGGTTCCATTTCCCGAGCCTTTCTCTAACGTGACCTGCGAGACAATGAACACATACCGTAGATCGTCTTTGTGGCGTTCGAGGACGCCATAAAGCGGATCGGAAGCGGTCAGCTTCACTCGCGCTTCCAAACTCTTGCCGATCTGGTTCTGGGCGCGGGCTTCTTCGAGCGGCTTCAAAACCTGGTCTCGAATTGACAGCAAGGTCGTCCAGTCCGATTTTTGCTGTGGATCTTCCTTCGGGACGGAAGCGCTGCCCAGAATATCCTCGGCTGTTGGAAACTTAGCCATGTGCACGCTGGCGCCGCGCGTTTCTATCTTCGGCAGATTCTGCCATACTTCGTCACAAGTAAAGCTCATGATCGGCGCAAGCAATCGAACCAATGCTTCGCCAATTCGCCAAAGTGCAGTTTGGGCAGCTCGTCTGCCAGGCGAATCGGGCGCGAAAGTGTATAGCCGGTCTTTTATCACGTCTACGTAAAAGGCGCTCAGCTCCACGATTACAAAGTGGTTCACCCGCTGATAGATCTTGTGGAACGCAAATTCCTCATACCAGCGGATCACGTCGGCAGACAATGCACAGGCTTGCTGCAAGATGTACTGATCAACGGCTTGCAGCTTTTCGAACGGCACCGCATGGCGTGCAGGATCGAAGTCATAGAGATTGCTGAGCACATACCGAAATAGTTTGTTGCGAATGTCTCTGTACGTTTCCGCGGTTCGCTGCATCAGGTTCTCTGACCCGACTACGTCCTCGCGAAAATCTACCGAGGCCACCCACAAACGCACGATCTCGCCGCCTAGCCGATTTGCGATGTCCACGGGATCAACATCAGTGCCGCGCGATTTCGACATCGCCCTACCCTGCTCATCGAGCGTCCAGCCGGGCGTAACCACTCCCTTGTAAGGAGCGCTGCCGTGAGCGCCAAGCGAACAAAGCAAGGAGGACATGAACCATCCGCGGTACTGATCGCCACCTTCCAGATAAAGATCCGAAGGCCAGGGATAATTCTGCTCGCTTGCGGTCTCAACCAGGTAGCTGCAGCCGGACTCAAACCAAACGTCGAGAATGTCGTTCTCCTTGGCGAAAACCGTCCCCCCGCAACCTGCGCATTGTGCTCCGACCGCGAGCGCGTCAGTTGCGCCGGTGTACCAGGAATCGGCACCCGATTTTGCAAACACCTCGACTACTCGGCGATTAACAGCGGGATCGTTCAGCGGTTTACCGCAGCCGTTGCAGGCAAATACCGCAATGGGCACGCCCCACACTCGCTGCCGAGAAATGCACCAATCCGGCCGAGTCTCGACCATGTTAGAGATGCGCTCTTCGCCCCACGCAGGATCCCATTTGACCTGCTTAATCTCTTCGAGAGCGCGAGTTCGGAAGCTCATCTCAGCAGTGGGTGCCCCGTGCAAGCTCTGCTTGGGCGGGGATTTCGTTTCCATCGAAATAAACCACTGCTCGGTCGCACGAAAGATCACCGGATTGTGGCAGCGCCAGCAGTGCGGGTACTGGTGCTCAACCTTCTCCGAGTGCAGCAGAGCTCCGCGAGTCTTCAGCAGTTCAATGATCGGCTCGTTTGCTTTGAGAACCTTCAAGCCGTCATATTCTGGTAAACCGTTGTGGATTATCCCAGCGGCATCCACATCGCAGGTTGGGTCAAGCTGGTATCGCACACCGGTCGCGAAGTCTTCCGCGCCGTGCGACGGAGCCGTGTGAACCACTCCGGTTCCGGTGTCCATGGTGAGGTAGTCGGCGACCACGCCAAGGATCTTGCGACGCTCCCACGGTAGAAATGGATGATAAAACCACGTGTGCTCCATCGCCTTACCCGGAAAATGGGCGATAGCCGTGGCATCGGGGAAACCGCATTTTTCGGCTACGGACTTCGCCAGCTTCTCGGCAACAATGTAAATCGCATCCTGCGCTTCGAGCGCCACATATTCTTCGCTGGGATGAAACGCTACCGCCATCGAGGCCGGCAATGTCCATGGAGTCGTGGTCCAGATGATCGTGTAAACCGGCTTGTTCTTTGTGATTCGAACGTCGGCCAGCGGATTCGTTTCCGACGGGTGCCCCGTCCAAGCTCCGCTTGGGCGGGGAATTTCAATCGTCCTCGGATCTGACTGCATCCGGTACCGCACGAATACGGTCGGGCTGGTGTGAGTCTCGTATTCGACTTCGGCTTCCGCCAGAGCCGTCCGGTCGTGCATGCACCAATACACCGGGCGTAGACCCTTATAAACGAATCCATCTTCAAAAAATTTGTAAAAAGTTGCGAGCACCACCGACTCGTACTCAGGAGTCATAGTGGAGTAAGGCTTGTCAAAACGTCCCAAAACCCCGATTCGCTTGAACTGCACCCGCTGCAGATCGAGATATTTTTGTGCGTACTTGCGGCACTCCAGGCGCACGTCTAGTGGCTTCATCTGCAACTTTTTTCCACCGAGCTGGTGGTCCACTTTGATTTCGATGGGCAGGCCGTGGCAGTCCCAGCCGGGAATGTAGGGCGCGTCGAATCCGGCCATGTTTTTCGACTTGACCACGAAATCTTTGAGGCACTTATTCAGCGCGTGGCCTAAGTGGATCGGCCCATTCGCGTAGGGAGGACCATCGTGAAGCACATAGGCTGGCGCGCCCGCCTTCAACTCCCGAATGCGGTCATAGAGCCGCATATCCTCCCACCGTGCCAGGATTTTCGGCTCATTCTGGGGCAGATTGGCCTTCATGGGGAAGGCAGTTTTGGGCAGATTGATGGTGGATTTCAGATCCAGCGGCACTCGCTTGCGTTCTCCAAATACTTGATTTTTTTCATTATACCTTTGGCTTCAGAACCTTTGGCTTCAGACATCGGGCTTCAGACATCGGGCTTCAGGCATCAAGATTCAGACATTAGCTTCGGGCCTCAGGCTTCGGGCCTCAGACTTCGGGCCTCAGGCTTCAGGACCTCGAGGGAGACCTGACGATTACGTTAGACTTTCAAGCGAGGGTCCGGACCGCCTCGGTGCACCGTCTGCCTGAAGACTGAAGCCGGACGCCTGAAGCCGGAGCAGAAACGACCTGTCAAACTGTTCATTCCGGCGTGTACAATTTTTGCAAGGTTACGTTTCCTGAGTGCAGGCATCTAATTAGAATAGGTTGGCTGATGCGTTGGCCCATCTAACCTGCTAGCGGTTAAGAGTTTGCCAAATCAGAGTCGGAGACCGTGCAACTTGGCAGGCAAGCTGCTCATCAGGTAGTAGACCAGGAAACTGGCGACCAGCCACAAACTCGGGTAACATATGGCAACTTTGGAATTCAAACCGCCGCAATCCGCCGAACGAGAACCCGAACTGAATCTGCTGATGCCGAAAGGCCCCGAGCAGTCACTGTGGGGATCCCTGCGCCAAAATTTCAAGGACACGTTTTTCCCTGAGCAGCTGCCCCCACTTGTCCTGACTTCAAAGCCGGTACCAGTCAGGGACATCTGGGGTTTCTACGGCTATAAAAAGACTAGCGCCACCCTTTCGACTATCGCGCACATTGTTGGGCTTATCGCAATCCTCGCCATCAGTTACTACTTCGGAAAACCCGTAGTGCAGGAAGCCAAGAGGCAGGTAGTCGAGCTGGTTGCGCCCTCTGAAGTTCCGGTCATGAAGCCCTCGCCGAAGCCAGTTGCCGGCGGTGGCGGTGGCGGAGACCGAGATAAGTTCAAGGCGCCGAAGGGGCAACTTCCCAAACAATCCATGGAGCAGATTACGCCTCCAGCGATTGTTGTACGGAACGATCATCCCAAGCTTCCAGTGGCACCGACCGTTGTTATACCGCCACAGGTCAAGCTGGCCTACAACGCGGCACCTAATCTTGGCAATCCCTCAGCTCCCATGCCTTCGGGCCCGCCTTCAAATGGCACTGGATCGGGCGGAGGCATCGGTTCAGGAAGCGGCGGCGGGGTTGGCGTAGGTGCTGGCCCGGGTGTCGGCGAAGGCCGTGGCGGAGGAATCGGGGGAGGAGTGTTCAGAGTCGGCGGTGGTGTAAGCGCCCCGAGAGTGATTTTTCAGCCCGACCCGGAATATTCAGAAGAAGCCCGCAAAGCCAAATATCAGGGCGTTTGCGTACTGAGTCTCATCGTTGGCCCCGACGGTAAGCCTCGCGACCTCAAGGTTTCCCGTAGCCTCGGGCTTGGCCTCGATGAAAAAGCCATTCAGGCTGTGAACCAATGGAAGTTTGAACCCGCGCTCAAAGACGGCAAACCGGTAGCGGTTGCCATCAACGTAGAAGTACAGTTCAGACTCTACTGAGGCTCGCCCCCTAAAAGCCTTGTCATTCCGAACCCGTTCGCCGCAGGCGGACGGGAGTGGAAGCTTACGAGGCGCTCAAGCCACCACGGACGCGTGAAGGCCTACCTCACTCCTTCAAATCCACATGTGCGATGTCTAAAATTTCTTGTCCGAGAAACAATCGTCCAAGCCGTCGAAACTTGTCGGTCGAATCAGTCACGAAAAATTTGACCTGATCCTTCTTCGCACGAGTCGCCATAGCCAGCGTCGAACTTAACAACTCCCGAACGGCCATGGCCGTGGACTCCGCCGAATCCACCAGAGTCACTCCCGCCGGCGCGGCTCGTTGAAGCACCGGCTTCAGCAGCGGGTAGTGTGTGCACCCGAGCAGCAGCACGTCTGCCGACCGGAAGCCGTCGCTGAATGCCTCGTTCAGATAAATTCGGGCGATCTCCTCCGTGACTGGATGGTTCACCCATCCTTCTTCGACAAGGGGAACCAGGAGTGGGCAAGCCTTCTCGTGTGCCTCAACTTCGCGCGCAGCCAATGCGTGCCGATACGCATGGCTGCAGGTCGTCGCCTCAGTCCCGATTACCACGACTTTGCCAGAGCGCGATGAGACGGCAGCCCGCTCAGCCCCCGGCTCGATTACTCCCACGACTGCCACCGATGCCGTGTTCTTGATCTGATCGAAAGCCAGAGCTGTGGCTGTATTGCACGCGATGACCAGCAGCTCAGCGCCTTGCTGCTCGAGATATCGCGTTGCCTCGCAGGCGTACCTGGCCACCGTTTCGACCGATTTGGAGCCATAGGGCAGGCGGGCGGTGTCGCCGAAGTAGAGGTATTCGGCATTGGGGATAACCTCAAGTAACGCTTTAAGTACGGTGAGCCCGCCAAAGCCGGAGTCGAAGACACCTATGACAGGTGATCCCATTCGAGTTATTCGGCCCGTCCGCGGCGAGCTCCCGTGGTAGCCAGTTCGGTACCTCCGCCACAACACCCACCCGGCGGTATCGGCGCCCCATGCGGGCACGTCTTCGGATGGCCCAGGAATGTGCAGATCTTGTCTGTGGCTTCGGGCGAGAGGATGTGCTCGAATTTACACGCCTGTTGCTCAATCTCCGATTCGCTTTCGAGCGCAAGGCTGTCCGTAAACAGGCGCTCGGCCAGACGATGTCGGCGAATGATGTCGGCGGCCCGCTGGCGCCCGCGTTCGGTCAATTCCACCACCATGCTGCCATCACCAATAGAGACGCCAGTCGGTTTCAGAGCGTCATGACAGGGATTCACAAACAGCTTGTGACTATGGGCTACAGGCGGATGCGGCGCCGTCTCTAACAGTCCCATCTCGCGCATTTTTTCGACCGCCAAGCTGACCGGAAGCGCTCCGTGAACTTCCATGTGGTCTATTTCTGCGATCTCGCCATGTTCCGCCAGCACCCAAAGTTCTTCAAGAACTTCATCGAATTGCTCTTCGTCAGCGAGGGCAAAGACCTCCTGGGCCGCGATCTTGCCGTGATGCAGCTCGATTCGCTGGTCTCCAAGTCTGGCCACGATAGGATCATGGGTTACCATCACAATCGTTCGGCCCTGCTTGTGGAGATCTCGCAGCAGCCGCAATACGATCTCTTCGTTTGCAGCATCAAGATTGCCGGTGGGTTCATCCGCCAGAATGATTTTGGGATCGTTAATGAGTGCCCTGGCGATGCAAACCCGTTGTTGTTCGCCGCCCGAGAGTTGTGCCGGAAGATGATCTGCTCGCTCTCTTAGTCCCACGCGCGCCAATGCTTCGAGCGCTTCCTGCTCGTCGGTCATGCTGTGAAAGTATTGCGCGAGCATGACATTCTCGACCGCAGTGAGATATGGAATCAGGTGAAACTGCTGGAAAATGAAACCGATTTTTTCCGCGCGCACACGCGTGAGTTCATTTGCACTCAAGCCGGCCACGTTCCGGCCATCAAGAATGATTTCGCCGGAGGTAGGGCTATCCAGGCAGCCGACAAGGTTGACCAGCGTGGATTTGCCCGATCCGGAAGGGCCCATTACTGCAATCCACTCGCCCGGTTCTACTCGCAGGGAGAAGTCATCGAGCGCGCGAATGACTCCTCCAGCGGCGCCCGTCTTGGCCGGATACAGCTTGCTGACTTGGTTAAGCCGGATCATCTACTCTCCCCTCAAAATCATAGCGGGCTGAATCCGGCGCAGCAATCGCAAAGGCAGCACCGTGGATGACAGAGTTACCACCAGGCAGCCGGCAAGTATTGCGGGAAATAGCTCAAAGCGTGGCGCGACGGGAGCGTGAAAATTCGCACGGCCGATCCAGGCCGCGATCCCGATTCCTCCACTGAAACCCAAGACTGCGCCTGCGGATGCAAGTACCGCAGCTTCTCCTGCTACAAATAGAGCGATGAGCCGATCGGACGCGCCCAGTGCCTTCATGATTGCGAAATCCCGGCGTCGGTCGAACACCCATCCGGTCAGCGTTGCCAGAACACACAGTGCGGCTGTGCACACGATGAAGGTCGAAGAGGCCAGCAGCGTTGATCGAGTCTTGCCCAGGACGTTAGCTTCCCCCTCTGCAACCTGTCGCACTGCGCGCACGTCCAAATCAGGAAACGACTCATGCAAACGCTGCATGAGGGAATTTAGTTCTTGGGGAGAGCCATTGCCGGCAATTTCCATCACTGAAGGTTGGAGGCCCGTCCACGCGCGAAAATCTTTCATCGAAACATAAATGCGGCTGTCCTCGCCCGCCCCCGTGTGCACGGTTCCGGCCGGCGAGAGTTGAATTTTTCGGCCTTGATAATGCAAGCTGAATGGCTTCTGCTCAGGTGAAATCAGGCGCGCAGCGCGCACTCCGAGTAAAGCTTCTTCGGAGGTTTGTGGCCACGAAGAAACTGCCCACCAGGGATTCAGCTTGCGCGCCGCTTCGAGGTCAGTTCCGGCTACGACGACTGCTTGGTCCTTGCCTGTCCGCGCGACGGCATAGGCGAACGGCACTGCGAGTCCCTGTCCATTGACTGCCGCCTGTATGCTGCGCACCGCATCGTCGCTCAAGGTCGTGCCCTCGGGTGCTTCAACCACGATGTTTGCGCCGAAGTTGCGGAATTCGCGTTGCAGTTTACCTTGCACGTCCCAAAACAGATTGAGCATTGCCGTGGCCGCGGCGGCAGCAACCACTGTGGCCAGGAGTGCCGCGAGCGCGCTTCGCTTTCGCAGCATGGCAGCCCGCGCCAACATGCGGAAGAACATTGTCCGACCCTGAGCCTTCCGCGATCTCATGCCTCGCCTCGCAGTGCACGTACGGGATCACTCTTCACCGCGCGGCGAATTGCTGTGGCGCTACCCGCGAATGTGACCGCGATCGCGAGGCCAATCACCACGGGCAGTAGTACGGGCTGGACTGCCATCCCGGAGCCGAAAATTGTCCGTCCGAGTCGTTGCGCCAGCACGGAACCGAAGGCAAATCCTGCGAGTCCTCCAATGCAGGCCAGCAGCACGGATTCGGTCACAAAGATGGCCGACAGCGGAAAGTGTCCGGCGCCGAGGGCCTTCATCAGCCCTACTTCTTCGCGACGTTCGAACATCGCAGTAGCCATGGCGGCCGCAACGGCGAGCCCCGATGTAAACAGCGCCGCCAGCGTAATCAGCAGCATTAAACCTTTAATCCGCGAGAGCACCGTGCCTTCATTCTGCGCAATCCGTCTTATTTGTTCGGCATGAGAGTGCGGAATGACTTCCTGCAGTTGATAAGCAATGGACTGTGGATAAGGCGAGCAGTACCAGCGATCGCGATCGGCAGCGCTCAGCGAGTCGGGACTCCGCCTGGCAAATGCATCCTCTGGCTTGGTCACGGCGCTGACGAAAATCTTTCCGACCGCCCCCGGTTTTCCGGCCAATTTTTGCGCCAGGAACAGCGGAGCGACGATCTGACCGTCCTCGTCTCCCCCGGTTGCGAAAATGCCGGAAACCGGGTGAACTTCGCCATTCATTTCAAGCTGCGATCCGGGCACAACTGCAAGCCGGGCGGCCAATCTCCGTCCAACGAGAATGTTCCCCGAATCGTCGGACGGCCAACTTCCTTGCACTTTCCACCAAGGGAATGTCTGCCGAGCGCCAGTCGTGAACTCCTGATTTCCGAATCGGAGTGATTTGGAGAAATATGTTCCGAGTAGCGTCACTTCGCCTGCATCGGTTTTGACGTTGACCGGAAGCAAGGGCGCAAGTGCGGTTATGTTATTCCGCCAGAAAATCCCTTTGATTTTCGGCAGATCAGCTTCATTTAGATATCCGCCCGCCGGTTTCAGGTTTACGCTGCCAATCTGTACGTCCAGACTGTCCTCTTCCGGCGTGACGACCAGGTTCGCGCCCAGCGTGCGCAGCTCGCGGCTGACCTTGTCGCCAATGTCCATAGCGATCGCGATCATTGCCGTCGAAACGGCCGCACCCAACGCCACCGCAACTGCGACCAGCAGCTTGCGCCGGGGTTGCCGCCGAAACGATTCGTAAACAAGTCGGACAAACATAATTCCGAATGGTCCGTAATCTAGAGGTTATGCCTTTCGTTTTTGCATGTCTCTGCGTCCTTGCGGCTTTTCTTTGCGATCTCTGCGGTTAAAATCTTTAGAGCGCGAAGCGCTCCAGCTATTTCAGGAACAGCTTTGCCCGCGCCGCGAGATCGCCTTCACGAATTACAATCGCATCTCCAGAGGCAGAAGACGCCAGCGGAACAGGATTGCATCCGCCTGGCGTACCCACCGACTGTGAATTGATCGGAGAGGCGCAGTTCTTGCACACCAGGCCGTTTTGCCCCTTGAAAAATCCCACCGAGCCACAGATTTCGCAGGCATCAAATACCGCAACCACTTTGCCGTCAGGCTTCTGATAAAGCAGGAATCGGATCTCAGTTCCATTCTCATGCGCGGCGTAGCGA
>Ga0209056_10006394_pt1 | contig 12181 bp, 12 predicted proteins | sample GraSoiAngelo_114_FD_185876 | JGI IMG/M metagenome (GOLD analysis project Ga0209056, IMG submission 185876) | Grasslands soil microbial communities from the Angelo Coastal Reserve, California, USA - 14_0903_13_40cm (SPAdes) (version 2) | ecosystem: Environmental > Terrestrial > Soil > Grasslands... | reverse complement strand
GTCGTGCTCACGGTCGTCGATAATCGCCAGACCGCGAACGCCACGTCGTCCGAAATCACGGTGAACTTTCCTCCGATGGCGGCGTTTTCGGTGAGCGCGAGGGCTGCTCCGTCGGGCTGGCCGATCCATTTCGACGCCTCCCTCTCGACGGACTCGGATGGTACGATCGTATCGTACGCTTGGGACTTTGGCGATGGGCAGACGGACATCGGGATATCGGTCACCCATGCGTACGCGCACAACGGGACGTTCACCGTGCATCTCGCCGTGACCGACAATTTCGGGGCGATTGATCGGGCGACGGGCTCGATCGAAATTGGAAACCGAGCTCCCACAATCGTCTCCGCGAGTCCACAGGCATTCGTAGTGATGGGGGCCAACGAGGTGAACACGTTTGTCGTCGTCGCGTCGGATCTCGATGGCGACCCGCTGACGTATTCATGGATCGTCGACGGCGTACCCGTCAACGGTTCGTCCTCGTCCTACGAGTTTGTTGCCCCGAACGTCGGGAGCCATGTCGTCCGGGTCGTTGTCTCGGATGGACATTCCGAGGTCGATGTTGGGTGGGCGATTGAGGTCAGGACGTCCCCACAACCTCCGGGGGCGCATCTTGAACCCGTCGGTGCGGGGCCGTTCATCGAGGTGTTCTCCGGGATTGCGCTCGCCTCCCTCGGGGTCCTCTTCCTCATCCGAAACCTGCGTCGGCGAGGACGTTGAAACAATCGCGCCCGAGCGATGACCGCCAGCCGCAGCCCGCGCGGAGGCGCGCTCCGCCTTTCGATGCGACGTCGTCGATTCCGAGTGTATCGTGTTATCCCAACCGATTATCGGAACGTGCCGGTGGGGAGAATACTAACATGAGCGGGACTCCTGATGCTGTGGGCCTCTGGGAAAACACGCAATGGAACACACGAAGCGCGTGTTCGCGGCCCTTACGGCCTCCGCCCTTCTCGTCCTCCTGAGCCTGACGGTCTTCACCTCGAACACGAGTCTGCCGACCAACCCAGCCGGCACGGTGAGGGCCCTTGCCCCGACGAACAACTTCGACCAGTTCGTCATCGTGCTGATGGAGAATCACGACCTATCCGACATCTATGGGCCAGCCACATACATGACCCAACTCGCGGATCAAAACTCCTTCGCACAACATTGGGCCAGTATCACGAATCCCTCGCAGCCGAACTATATCGCGCTGATCGGAGGGAGCACCTTCGGAGTCTCGGGGGACGGCAACCATCCGAACCTGAACCAAAAGACGATCGTAGACATGATCGAGGCGTCGGGTCACACGTGGAACGCGATCGCGGAAGGCAGCGGCTCCGGTTGTTCGATCAACCCGGATCGAGGCGAGGACCACTTCCCCTTCCTGTCGTACACGACGATCACCGGGAATTCCGCGCGATGCGCGAACCTGCACTCCGGCGGACCGGCGGACGTCGTCGCCGCGCTGAACGCGGGAACGAACTTCATCTGGTTCACGCCGAACGACGGGCACAACATGCACGACAACTCCGTGGCGTCGGGCGATTCGTGGCTGCAGAGCTGGGTGCCCCAGCTCTTGAGCGCGATGTCGGGGAAGCATGCGACGCTCTTCCTCACGTACGATGAAGGATACGCGAGCCCGCCGTTGGTCTATTCCGGGTTCAGTGGCCCCGCGGCCAAGCAAGCGTACAAGTCCACGACCTCGTACACCCATTATTCCTTGTTGAAACTGATCGAGGACGTATGGGGCGGAGGGAGCCTCGGCCAAGGCGACGTCGGTGCGGCGTCTCCCGTCGAATTCTTCGGCGCAGGCGGCCCCGCGGTCCCGGACTTTTCGATCGCGGCAAACCCTGCAAGCGTTTCCTTCATCCCGGGTCAATCCGCGACTTCGACGATCAGCCTTCAGTCGACCGGCGGTTTCACAGGGAGCGTCGCGCTGACGACCGCCTCTTCTCCCGCGGGAGTGACCGGGTCCTGTTCGCCGTCGACGGTCAGCGGGAGTCAGACATCGACGTGCACCTTTACTGGCACGACGGCGGGCTCATACGCCGTCACGGTGACAGGCACGAGCACATCCCTCACTCACACAACGTCGATTTCCGTGGCGGTGACGACGACTCCGCCGCCGGGTGGAGGCCCTCCGGGCGGCCGCGACCCGCTCCTGTGGCCCTTTTCGCGGGATAGCATCTGGAACCTCCCTATCGGCGCCTCGGCCGTCTTCGTTCCCGCGAACATCCAACAGGCCACGCAACGGGGAATGACCACGGATCCGGACGTCATCATCTTGACGCCGAATGCAACGATGACCGACGTCTATTACAACTCGGACGGCTGGAGCGGCGGAAGCCGATGCGCGCCGCAAGGCAACGTCCTCGTCAACGCGCCGATCCCGGACAACTTCGTGGTATCGGGTGCCGGGTCCGGGAACCCGGACGGCACGACGCCGAACTACGCGACGGCGATCCTCATGTCCGACGGCCACACGCTGACCCAGGGGCAGCCGTTCGCTCGGTGCACGGCCGGAGGTCCCGCGACCATGTGGTGGTCGCTGTCGAACGACCTCTACGGGACCGGCGTGGACGGCGGCCATGGTGGCTCGCGCCTGTCGAGCCTCGGAGGCACGATCCGCCTCGGGGAACTCGTCCCCGGTGGCGTCATCCGGCATGCGATGAAAGTCAACGTGTACGGACTCAACGACTACTATTACGATGGCACCACGCAGGGCTATCGCTGGCCCGCGAGTCAGGCGGACGGCTGTGCCGCGACGTGTTATGGAGGCACGACGCCGGCTCTCCGCATGGGTTCTCTCCTGGCGATCCCGGCTTCGGTGAACATCGACGGCCTCGGACTCGAGACGGAACCCGCGAAGATCCTCGCGCGGGCGTTCCAGGATTACGGCGCGTACGCCGTGGACGACACGGCATGGTCGGTCTACGCGATCGCAACGGAGTTCAGCCCGCAAGGCCGTGTCGACGACGAGTTCAGCACGGCGTGGGGCTTCCCGATCAACGCCGCGAGCAAGGGCGTGCCGTGGGCGCGAGACATGGACCGGCTCTTCGGCGCGCTCAATGTGGTCGACAACTGGGACGAGGCGCAATGGCTCACGGTATCCGGATCCAACGGAGCCCAAGGCGCGGGCGGTGGCGCGCCGATCGTCGCGTGGGCTCCCGAATTCGGCGGGGCCGCGCCCGGTCCAACGGGGCCCGGCGCCCCATCCGAGCCCGCCGCGCCGCCGTCGCTCCCGTCCCTGCCCGTGGAATGGGTCCCCGCCGTCGTGGGCCCCGGTCTCGCCCTGGGTTTGCTTCTCATCGCCTTCGCCGCGTCGCGCCGCTCCGCCCGGAGCCGAAGGCGCACATCCCCCGCGAAGCGCGCGAGGCCTGACCCTACGCAATCCGACCCCATGCAGACGTCCGCGAACCGAGGGGCCACGGGCCGGCCTCGGCGATACATTCCCCCGGAAGAGTTCGAGGACGAATCGTCCGACTCCTAGCATCCGATCATTCCGTCGGATCCCGAAACCGAGTCGCCGGGAGCGAGCACCTCCGCGGTTTCGGCCTACCGTCTCGAAGCTTTATGTTTCTCCCGTCGTACCCCCGAGGCCGTGTCTCGTCCCGATCGCAACACGTGGCTCGCGGATCCGGTCCAGCCGGCGGCGCGCTATCGCTACCTCGTCGAGATTGAGGGCGCTTCGCCGGAATCCGACGAGGCTCGGGTCGCACGCGCGCAAATCCCCCGCCACGGCTGGGCCGCTGATATCTTACGTAGACAAGACGCGCGCGGCTTCTGGGTCCACCGCAAGACGCTGTACCGACCGAAGTACGTGGCGACGAACTGGCGCCTCCTCGCGCTCGCCGACCTCGGTCTGACCGTCCATCATCCGCGGGTCCGCCGCGGTGTCCAGCTGATGCTCGAGGACTATGGCGGGTCGGACGGACCCTTCACCCGACGCGGCGGCGAGCCCCACTTCTGCTTCGTCGGCAACACGGCGCGGATGATGATCCTCTTCGGCTTAGGCGATGACCGGCGGGTGAGGGCCTCGCTCGACTGGCTCGCAGACCGCCAGCTCGACGACGGCGGTTGGGACTGCTTCGGCCGTCCGAACGGAACCCTCGATTGTTGGGAGGCACTCGCGGCGTACGCCGCAATCGGTCGCCGGCGGTGGACCCGAAAATGGAAACGCGCCGTCGAACGAGGGGCCGAGTTCTACCTCGAGCGCCGACTCCTCCGTGAAGGTCGCGGCCGATACCCACCGTGGGAGAGGCTGCATTCTCCAAACCACTATTATTACGACATCCTCGTCGGCCTCGAGACGATCATCCGCCTCGGCTACGGCGATGACCCGCGCACGAAGCCCGCGCGGGATCTCTTGAAGCGAAAGATTCGGCCGGACGGGACGTGGACGACGGAGGCGGCCCATCCCGATCTCGCGCCAGGGGCGAACTACAGCCGGGATCCCGGGGTGCGTCCGTTCGGCCTCGAACGACTCCATGCGCCGAGCAAATGGATTACGTTACGGGCGTTGGCGGTCCTCGGAGACGAGGCGAGGACTCCTTAGGATTTAATCGGCCCAAGTTCCGCTTGGGGAATCCACCGAAAGCTTCAATCCCCGGAAGCCGACTGGAATGGGCAGGGGGACCCGGCCTCTTGGGAACGTGCGAACGCTGCGGGCATCGCCGATGGCGCCTCAGCCTCAGTCGGTGCATGGTGTGTGGGGCGGTGCTCTGCGAGAACTGCCAAATGGTCGCGGGCTATGCCCAACCCGGTCCGGCCGCGTCGCAGCCATTGTCGAATCCGGCCCTCCGGTACTCGACCATCCCGGCGTATCACACGGTCTGCTCCTGGGAGTGCTTCGACCGCTGGGCATGGACGTTCATCTCCCGCGGACATGCGCCCGGCATGTTCGGTCAGCACTACATCCTGGGCGGGGTTCGACTGCACCCGGGGACCGCGGGACGAGCCGTCGCGATGGCGGAAGACCACCGGCGCGGCCAAATGCTCGAGCAGGCGCGTCACCTGATCGAGGCCGAAGACCACGAGGCGGCCGCCGGCATCTACCAGACGCTCGGGATGTGGAAAGAGGCGGGCGAAATCCGGAGGAACGGACGCCGTCAGATCGTGACCCAGGTCCACGTGAACGTGAACGATCTCGTCGATCAAGTGCGGAAGGCGGGGATCATCACCGACTACATGTGTCCCGCGTGCCGCGGGCACATCCGCATTACCGGGGAGACGACCCTCGCGACGCTGAGGAACTGCCAGTATTGCGGTTCGGCGGTTCAGACCACCGATCTCGTCGACTTTCTGACGAAGGTGGTCGGCTACTCATAGGACTGGCTACGCTCCCTCGGTGGCGTCCATCGCCGCGGTGACGAAGCGGCTCTCGGCCTTCTCAATCAACGGCGCCGGATCCGGCGTCATCGATTTTCGTTCCGGGGAGTCGTAGTACGCGGCGTCCCTCGCCTCGAAGCCATCGGGCCCGTCGTACGAGAGGATCCAAATGAACCGGTTCTCGTCGGGACAACCCACGCTCCATCGACGCGGAAACCGAATTTCCGCCGCGAGGGAAGGACGCCACGGGTCCACCCGTCCAACCATTCGGCCATCTTGCCCTCTTTGATGCTGTACATCCGGAGCTGCGAGACTGTTTTCACGAGATTCCTTCCGCGTGGTCGGTGTTCTGCCCTCACGAAGATAGCGGCGATCCGCAGTTTGCGCAGAACGTGGCAGTGGACGAGCTCGAAAAGCCACACCGCGAGCAGGTGATTGTCATGGAATCGGCAGGCGCCGTCGCATCAGGAGGCGATTGCGTAGGCGGAGTCGCCGCCACCGGCGCCGCGGATGGCGACGCAGCTCCGGGCGGAGGCATCGGATATCCCCAAGCGGACGGCCCTGGAACGGCCGCGTATAGGTGCGCGAGGCCGGCCGACACCCGCTCTTTCGTCTTTCCGACGATCCAGAAGAACATCACGTACCCGACGAGCGCGAAACCGGGCGGGAGGAAGACGCCGCCCACCAGGAGCGAGAAGAGTCGGCTGGCCTCTCCCTGGCCTACCGGCGACGAAGGATTCGAGATGATGGAAAGGATCCGAACGGTGACGGAGCCGACGACTGCAATGCCGATGACCCCGAGCGCCGGGATCAGGATGCTCGCAATGTCCGACCACCGTCTCGTCTCCGGAGGTTGAAGGGATCGCATCATGAACCGATACATCTGGCCCTTCGAGCTCACCCCGGCCGTCCAGAACACGGTCACGAGGAGCGGCACGTAGAGGATCGCCGGGGCTGGACCGCCGAACAGGAAGACCGAGCCGCCCGCGAGGAGGAGGTATACGACCAGGATCGCGGCGAGAGTCGAGAGCGTCGTCCCGATCCATTTGAAGAGGACTCCGCGCCTCGCATTCGCGGCATGCTCCGGCCCGTACTCGTCCGCGCCATGATGCATCCGGATCACGGCCATGAGGCTCACAATGAAATTGATCACGAACACGATGATGAGACCGCACACCGCTGAGCCGGTAATCGCGGCGGCGGCAATGGCGCTGACCGGATCCGAGACCGAAATCAGGACCGACGAGAGGCCCACGATGAGCGCGAAGACACCGAAAATCATGTCCAGAATCAGGGTGACGTAATACGTCTGGATACCGCGAACCGTATCGGGCTTGACGACGACGCTTGGCCAGTAGGGGATGGGCAGTCCGGACGCTGCGGGGCTCGGGACGGCCACGGTTCGAAAGCGGTCCAAGCGGCGATAAAGATATCGATGATGCTCGGTCGCATCTTGGTCCGACGCTCAAGGCCCGAACGTTTCGCTGGAGGCAATCCGCGCCGCCAACGCCGTTCGGAGGACCTCGAGAGCCGTCGGGGCAACCTTGTACTCACCGAGCTCGCGGAGCGGGATGAATCGCGCGTTCGCGGCGTCCGTAGCCGGGAAGGGTTCCCCGCGTACGTATTCGCAGAGCACCTCGATCAGGACGTAGTGCCAGCGGACCTGGCGGCCCTCCAGCTGGATGAAGTCCCGTACGTCGAGCACGCGGACGGGCCGCACATCGACACGGGTCTCTTCCAAGGTCTCCCGCGCCGCGGCGGCCTCGACCGTCTCGCCGATCTCTAAGGCCCCGCCCGGGAAACTCCACAGGCCCCTGTTCGGATCGGCTCCCCGCTTGACCAGGAGGACGGCCCCGTCCCGGAACACGACCGCGCCGACGGCGGGCACGGGGTGGGTTGGGAACTCGTTCCGAGACGACACGGACCGAGGAAGCCGACGCGGGCCATCAATCCTACGGCGAGGCTGCGGGAACGGTCCCGCGCCTCGAGAAATCGAAATCGTCGAAGGTGCGCTGGTGCAAGACATAGTGGAGGACCTCGCTCGTCTGGATGTACCGCGACATCGGGATGTCGAGTCGGGTCTGCAGATACGCCAGGGTGGCGGCCATGGAAGGGAAGCGCTGCGGCGGGCGGCGGAGTGCCTCTCGGACATGTTCGCGCACGTTCCAGACGCCGACCGGCATGATGTATCCCGGATGGGTCTCTCGGAGGATGACCGTCGCAGCCTGCCGCTGTTCCCGGGCCAACCCTTCCGCGACGGCGAGGCGGGCCGCGTAGTAACATCCGCCGATGCTCGCGTACGTCGTGCGACCGTTGAAGCCCTCGTGATCTCCGAACATCACGATGTCGCGGCCCAATGGATTCCACAAGGTGTTCGGATACCACGCTTCGATCAGCTCGTAGCGCCAGGGTCGGGGAATCATCACGACGAGGAATCGGTCGTCAAATCCGATCGCCTCGTACACCCGAATCTCGTTGATCAGAGGGAACGCCTCGACGCGATCGCGGAGCTCCTTCCCGATCGTGTCGTCGACGGCCGTGATGGACCAGCGGGTCGGCACGAACCGACGGTTTTTCTCGAGCCCGAATGCGCCGACACTGAAGGCCCGCTGGATTTTCGACACCGGGGTACCGCGGCCGTAGAGATCGACGACCGCCTCCTTGGCCCGCAGGTCCGTGTCGGAAAAGGCCCGATCCAGATTCGGGTCGACCTTCAGCGTGCCGACATCGAGACGGCGCAACGGCGCGGAGGGCCCGAACGGTTGGATGTTGTCATCGAGGACAACCCGACCGAGCGGTTTCCGAGAGAATCCCACCTCGACATCCGCAGGAGACGTCCCTAGGGCGAGTTCGCGCGTCCGCTCGACGATCCGACCGCCGCCGTCCACGTCTTGCACATGGACGCGGTGCATCCCCCGGACGAGTTGCGACCGAAACTGGACGATGTCCTCCATCGAATGGCCGATCCACGCTTCGGGGGTATCGAGGATCTGGGTGTCGCCGTGGACGGGCGGCACGAGCGGGCCCACGTACACCTTCGGATATCCGAACCGGCCGACGAAGACGCCGGGGGGAGACGATCCGTCCATCTCCACGCGGTCGATCATCGGGGCGGTCTTCATCATGAAGTCCCAGCGGACGAGGATCGGGCAGCGCGTCTTGCCACAGAGGAGCTTTGCGCCTCGGCACTGGATGCACAACCCGCTCGCGATGGCCGCCCGCGTGTCCGCGTCGAAGATCGCCGCGAACGCGGCCGGCGCAGGCTGGACCGGGAGGGAGAGCATCGCCGTCTCACGGACCCGAGGAGACTTAAGAACGTGGCGGCGGGATGGGCGAAGCGGAACGCGAAGGGTTATCCGTGCCGCCGGGAGTTCCCGAATCGTGAAGGAGAATTCTCCTCTCGCGCTGACGACGGAGGACCGCATCCTCCTGTACTTCTCCGACTTCCGTAACATGGAGGAACGGTACGTCCTGCCGCAGGCGCTCACGCAGAAGGCGATCGCCTTCGCGGCCGGCATCCAGCGGAAACACCTGTCGCGGTATCTCGATGAGATGGTGCGCGACGGCTTCCTGACCGAGACGAAGGCCCACATCGAGGGCGAGAAGCAACGGATGCTCGCATACTACCTCGCCCCGCGCGGGTGGGAGCGCGCGATGGGGATCAAGGAGCGCCTGTCGAAAGTCCGGGTGCCCGTGAAGGTCGCCGGCACGACGAAGGAGATGAGCCTCGAGGAGATCGACCGCGCGACGTCCGTCCACTTGACTCTTTCGGATATCGTGCGAGAAGCGATGAACGTCGACGAGCTGGACCTAGAATATCTCGAGGGGATTGATGACCGCCGCAAGCGGGCGATGGACGAGCGGGTGAAACGCCTCGAGGACTACACGCGAGCCGTCATGACCGCCTGGAAGGATGGTCGGGTCAGCGCGACGGAGCGCCTCCTCGTGGAGCAGCTGAGGGAGAACCTCGGGATTTCGCGGGAGGAACAGGAGCGTATCGAGAGCGAGGTCCTGGAAGAGGTGATCGAGAACCGCGCGGGGATCTATCGTGCGGTCGCCGCTCAGGCCCTTGAGGACGGCCCGGTGACCGAAGACGTGCGCGAACTCCTCGAAGCCTTGCGCAAGAAGCTCGGCCTCTCCTCGCATGACTGCCGAGAAATCGAAGCGGCACTTACGAAGAATGCGGCCTAGATTGAAAATCCGGAAAGATCGCCACTTAAGTCTCCGAAAACCATTTCTGTGATCCTCCAACGTCGTGAGAGCAACAACGTCGTCAGCTCTTGACGCGACGATCATTTGAGCGCCTCTACCACTAGGTTGCCAGCCTTTCGATGTTCGACGATGCGAAGGAGAGCTGGTGGAAACCACGCGGTTTCTCCTTCATGGACTGCTTGGACTTCGGAGAAGCCGGCCGATTTCAGCATGGATTCGAGAAGGAAATGGGAGTAGACCGCGTGATGCTCATGGCCAAAAAGGTCGCGATTGAGTGCCACCATCGCTGACGCGTCGAACTCATCCAACCTCCAGACGCGAGACCGTCCCACAGATTCTCGCTCTTTCTCCGTCGTGTCGATCCGAGGCACGCTGATCCGAAAGACTCCACGTGGCCCTAGAATGCGACACACCTCACGGAGGATGTGAGGAACCTGGTCGATGTGAAAGTGTTCCAGAACGTGTTCGCAGTACACGGCCTCCGTGATCCCGTCGTCCAGTGGGAAGCGGTTCAGGAAGTTGAAGCGCAAATCCGCAGCCCCGACCACGTCGATGTTACACATGCCCGGTCGAATGGTAGGACCCGACCCCAGGTTGATCCATCTCAGGGAGGCGTACCGGTGAGGGCGGAATCGCTTCCAGTACCGGACCTTAGCCCTCGTAAGGCGGAAGCGGTCCAGATAGGGGTGAGTCAGAAACGAATCGATGAGTCTGCCTGCCAAATCCCTCATTGTGGGCTCGGTCAATTGCCGCCTCCTGTAGCCCAATTAACGCCCTTCGCTTTTAAGCATGCGAGGCCTATGGTTCGAATCACAATTCACCCAAGGATTTCTGGCCCCGTCCGCTCGTGATTATCACGACATTCGGAACACCGGTTGTCTTCGGGCGAATCGTCAACGTGAAGGGTTCAGATCTCTCGGGATTCACGGGGATCGCGGTCTCGTTCAAGGTCGATCTTGGTCCCGAGGTCCTCAGTGGCGACGATGTACTGGACCTCGATCTCCGGGTTCTTCTTGATGGGGATGCCGGCGACTTCGATCTGCTTCGCGACCGAGACGTTCTCGGGCGCCTAGAACTCGTCCATCATCAGGCTTGGCGCCCATGACGGTGAAGAGCCCGCAGGCCCCGGGAAATGGACCTCTCACTAGGTCGGCGTTCCCGATATCCGAGTGCGGTTGACGCATCGCGCCGTTGGCTCAGCGAGTAGGCGGCCAGAGTTTGCGCTGATTGCTTTCTTTGGTGGGTCGACGGCCCACCGCGTTGTCCGGTACAGAGTGCACAACGAAGGGCAGTTGTGAGCCCAGGATGATCGAGATCGCGACTAGGAGGCCAAACGCAATGGCGGAGGCCCAAATTGGCAGTGGCATGTCCGGGTTCGCCACGCCGATCATCTGGAAAAACACCAAAACGAGCACGACCAGAGCGAAAACGTATGTGACCGCATACGTCACCACACCCGCCGCGAGGCCCAATATCTTGCTTCGCCTGTCCGGACGCGGCCTTGCCCCGAGCCGACTCTTCTGTAGACGTCGTCGCAGGAGCGCGGCGATTGAAAGGCTTCCGAGAAAGCTTCCACTTGCGAGCCCTATGACGATGGGCCAACGCGTGGTTGAAAAGCTACCATACGAAAACCCGGAGTCAAATCCGTAAGAAAGGCCCAACAAGATCCAGGGAAGAAAACCCGCCCAAACCCAAGGATTACTGCGGAATTTGTCCACCGAAGACCGTCCATCCACGCCGGATGAATCAACTGCGAGACTAAAAAGTGGTGTCGAGGTGTCACCGACCAAACGGAAGCGGTGACGCTCGGGACACCGCTTGTCCTCGCGCCTCGTACTTGCCTTGGTTCGGAGCGAGCGACGACGTCACTCTCGCATGTGGATCAGAAGCCCAGGGTTCGCCCGCACGGCGACGAAGTCGGCCCGGATAGGCACGTCATCAGCTTCAGCGGCCTGGAGGAGCACACGATCGCCTCGATTGACTTCGTCTCTCACGAAAGCCCAGTAGGGGACTCCCTCCACGCGAACGCGCGCATATCGGTTTCGAGAGACCCATGAGACGACGGCTTCGCGTCCAATGTAGTCACGGCGCCATCGCCGACGTAGAACAGTCCCGATCTGTCCGACGACCAAGCCGACGAGAAGCATGACAATCGCCGTCACGAAATCTGCGGTAATACCGGAGTGCAAGGGACGAGTCGCAAAGACCAATCCGATATAAGCGAGACCAGCGACTGCGACGCAACTGCCGAGAACGGCGGAGATAAAAGCGATCCGAGCTCTCCCCATGGGTTCCGGCCCGTCGCACACTATGTCGCTAGTTGAACCTTCGCTGCAGGTCTTGCGAATGCTCAGTAAAGGCTCGAAAGATTCTCTGCCGCCATGATGATCGGCGCGGATATCCGGATGAAAGCCTCCGGGCTATCTTCCCCCACGGGATTTGCGCACCTAGCGTGCGACGAACAACCGGTATTTCTGTGTCGGGTCCGAGATCTCCATCTCGATCCGCTTCGCGATGAGCTTCTCGGGGTGGTGGACGCTCGGGACGCGCTGATCGAGCTCCTGGAACGATTTGAAGGGCCCTTTTTTGCGCTCCTCCAGGATCCCCCACATCGTCTTCTTGCCGAGGCCCGGCAACAGTTCGAGCATGTGGAACCGAG
>Ga0209056_10006392_pt1 | contig 12184 bp, 10 predicted proteins | sample GraSoiAngelo_114_FD_185876 | JGI IMG/M metagenome (GOLD analysis project Ga0209056, IMG submission 185876) | Grasslands soil microbial communities from the Angelo Coastal Reserve, California, USA - 14_0903_13_40cm (SPAdes) (version 2) | ecosystem: Environmental > Terrestrial > Soil > Grasslands... | reverse complement strand
GCCGTCTGGCAAGGGCGGCGCCCGCGGTCCCAGCCCCGCGACAACCATCAAGGCGGAAATACTGCTCGACCGCGCCGGTTTCTCCCCCGGCCAGATCGACGGTCAGACCGGAAGCAACGATCAAAAGGCGCTCGCCACGTTTCAAGCGGCCAATGGGCTCAAGCCGAGCGGCCATCTCGATGCGGACACCTGGTCGCGCCTAACCGCCACATCCAACGACCCGGTTCTGGTCGAATATGAAATTCAGCCCGGCGACGTGAAGGGCCCGTTCAACAAGAGCATTCCAGCGTCGCTCGAGAAAAAGGCGGAGCTCAAAAATCTCAACTACACCAGCCCGCGCGAGCTGCTCGGCGAAAAATTCCACATCGATCCCGGCCTTTTGACGCGGCTCAATCCGAAAGCATCGCTGGAAACCGCCGGAACCAAAATCATCGTGCCGAACGTGGGCAAGAAGCCTGCGGAGGCGAAGGTCGAAAAAGTCGTGGTGGACAAATCGGCAAAAACCGTTCGCGCCCTGGACGGGAGCGGCAAGCTGGTCACCTTCTACCCGGCCTCGGTCGGCAGCGAGGAGCGGCCCGCGCCCAGCGGCACCCGGCAAATTCGCTCGGTGGCGGAGAATCCCACTTACCACTACAGCCCGAAGCTCAACTTCAAAGGCGTGAAGACGAAGAAGCCATTCACCGTCGCGGCTGGTCCCAAGAATCCAGTCGGCAATACCTGGATCGATCTTGGCGACGGCTACGGCATCCACGGCACGCCGGATCCGCAGCGAATCAGCAAGACCGAATCGCATGGCTGCGTGCGCCTCACCAACTGGGACGCGCAGGCGCTCGCGAAGATGGTCCACAGGGGTATCAAGGTCGAGTTCATCAACTGAACGTCTCCCGGGTAGCGCGAGAGAAAGCGCGCCAGCTCGGCACACCGGCCTTCTCCAGCCGTAGCAGGAACTCCGCGTTGTGATCAGGGAGCGGAGGGTGTGAGCCTGCGCTCGATGTGGCGCGTTTGACTTGAGGTCAGCGTGTAGGCGCTCGGGAGCGCGATCGGCGCCGATGCTTTGGCGGTGAGCCGCGTGCGCGGCGGCGCTTTGCTGCTTGCCGCATGCTTCGTGGTTTGCGCCGCGAGCTTTGCCGTCTGCACGCGAGGGCGGGGAACGGGAACCGGCTCGACCTTCCCACTTGCCGCGGACGCTTCGCTGTCGCCCATCGCGACGGCAGGGCTGGCGCTCGCTGGAGCCGGCGCGACCGCGCGCGCGGCCACAGGTGCGCTGTCCTGCGACGCCCCATCGCTCTCCATGCCCGTCGCTTCCGCGATCAGCGGCGCGGTACGAAGCGTCGCCGCACGCATGATGTGCTCTTCGATCAGCTGGCGCATGCGCGCGTCGCGCGCGCCGTTGGAGGTGCCGCCCAGGACCACCGCGACGATGTGCCTCTCCTCGCGCCGAACCGACGAGGTGAGGTTGTATCCGGACGCTTCGGTGTAGCCGGTCTTGATGCCGTCGACGCCCTTGACGTTTCCGAGCAGGCTATTGTGGTTGCGCATCTCCGTGCCTTTATATTTGAAGCTCGGCGTCGCGAAATATTGATAGTAGAAGGGAAAGCGATGCTGGATGGCGCGCCCGAGCAGCGCCTGGTCGCGCGCGGTCGTGATCTGCGCCTCGGCGGGCAAGCCGGAGGCGTTGACATAGGTCGTCCCCGCCATGCCCAGCGCGCGCGCTTTTGCCGTCATGCGCGCGGCGAACTCTTCTTCGCTACCGGCCATCGCTTCGGCGACGACGACGGCGGCGTCGTTCGCCGATTTCGTGACCAGACCCTTGATCGCATCCTCGACGTTGATTGTCTGGTTGGGTTTGAGCCCGAGCTTGGTCGGGTTCTGCAGCGATGCGCGCGTTGAGACCGGCAGCGGTGCATCGAGTTTGAGCCTGCCGGCCTCGAGCTCTTCGAACAGCAGGTAGAGCGTCATGATTTTTGTGAGCGAGGCCGGATGGCGCGGCTCATCCGCACTGACCTCGTGCAGCACGACGTTCGATTTGTCGTCGATTACGATGTCGGCATAGGGCGGATGATAATTAGGCCCGTGAATCGCGCGGGGGCGCGGATGCTCGCGCTTGCCCTTCGCCTGCGCCTCGTCCGAACCGGCCGCGGCAAGCGTCAGCGTTGCCACAGCGCCCACGAGCACAAGCGAGCGCCAGCGCGAGATCCGAGCCCCCATTTGCCGCCCCCCGGTCGGTCGCGAATCGTGCCGGCGGAGTAAACCGCAAATCCGCCGCGCTGGCTGTAATCGGAATGCCACACTCGCGCGGAAACTGCTGAGGAACGCGCCAGCCCCCTCCGTCACCCGCGGGCTTGACCACGCAAGTCGGATTTATCCGACTTGCGCACTTACTCTGCCGAAATCGGGTAAACCCGATTTCGGATTCCTCATGCTGAGGAGGCGGCGAAGCCGCCGTCTCGAAGCATGAGGGCGCCGGCCGCCTCATCCTTCGAGACGGGCGCTGCGCGCTCTCCTCAGGATGAGGCGGAAGCATGATGGTCCATTATTCTTTGGAAAGAAATTTCCGCGGAGCCGGTGGATTGCCGGGTAAAGCCCGGTGAAGCCCGGCAATGACGGGTTGAGGTACCAATCTTGCTATATGATCTGCAGCATCGTCGCTGCACTCGCACCACGAAGGAGGGGAGGACCAACCCATGCGAATGATCGATCTGAGCCGGGAGCTCTATCACCGCACGCCGACTTATCCGGGACAGCCGCCGATCATTCACGGCATCTGGAAGACGCATGAGGAATCGTTCGTCGACTCCGGAAATGTGCACGGCAACTGCGTGATGTTCTTCTCGATGCCGGATCATGGCGGCACCCACATCGATGCGCCGCGACACTTCGGCAAAAGCGGTATCCCGATCGACGAGTACCCGCTCGAGTACTGCTACGTGAAGGGAATTTGCCTCGACCTGCGCCATATGCCGCCCAAGGCGGAAATCACGCCCTCGGATCTGGAGCAGGCGGCGAAGAAATCAGGCACTGCTATTCCCAAGCGCGGCACGGTGCTCCTGTGCACCGGGCACCACGCGCGCACCTTTCCGACGCCGGCCTATTCAACCGACAATCCCGGCGTCAACGTCGCGGCGACCGAGTGGCTGGCACGCCAAGGCATCGTGCATTTCGGCATCGACTCCATGCGCCCGGGCCCGATGGGCGACGTCAACTCGCTCGTGCACAAGGCCTGCCTCGAGCTCGACATCACGCACATCGAAAGTCTGTGCAATCTCGAGGCGCTGATCGGACAGGGGGAATTCCGCTTCATCGGCCTGCCGCTCAAGTGGCGCGGTGGCACCGGCTCGCCCATCCGCGCCGTGGCCCTGTTCGAGGATTGATCCTCTATCCCGTGTCTATGGCTCGAAAACCGCTCCGCGCTGCGCCGCATCTGGGACACGAGAGATTACGAAGCACGCTCCTCGTACAAGCACCAACAACGATGTGCGGACTTATACCAACCCTTTCTGTTCGTCATTCCGGCCGAGCCGCGGCAGCGGCGAGGGCCGGAATCCATAATCACCGCCAGTGGCTATGGATTCCGGGCTCGCGGGCTTCGCCCGCGCCCCGGAATGACGAGTCAGAATTCGCGGGTTGGTTTCACTCGGTCGGTTCGATCCCGAGGTCCTTGGCAGCGCGCGCGATCCGCGCGCGCTGCTGATCGATCTCGGCGGCGAACGCGGCGGGCCCGCCGAAATTGGGGATCTGGCCCGTGAGGTTCAGCCGCTCCTCGACCGCCGCATCCATTGCTTCGTGCACGTCGCCGGCTATTGCCGCGCGGACCCGATCCGGCATGGTGGGCGGACCGAAAAAGCCGACGAGGCCGTCGAGCGTAAGCTGGGGATAGCCCGCCTGCGCCACGGTGGGCACGTCGGGCAGGACGGAAGAGCGTGCACTATTCGTCACTGCCAACAGCTTGACCTTGCCGGCGTCGATCTGCGGCCGCACGATCGCGAACGCGGTCACGTTTATGTCGATGCGTCCGGTGGCGAGATCGTTCGCCGCCTCGACCAGGTTGCGATACGGCACCTTCGACATGGAGAGCGCCGCATTCTTGAGGAATGCGGCGAACATGAATTCGTTGCTGCCGGTGGTGCCCGCCCAATTGAGCTTGCCGGGCTCGGCGCGCGCCCTCGCCACGAGATCGCCCAGGGATTTGACCTCGAGCGCCGCCGGCACGGCGACCACCACGATCGTGTTCGAGACGCGGGCGATCGGCACGATGTCTTCCGCCTTGTACGGCACGTGCTTGTAGATGAAGGGATGCGCGGTGAACGAGCCGCTGGGCGCGGCGAGCAGCACATGATCGTCGTTGGCGCCGACGAAGGCTGAGATGGCGACGAGACCGTCGCCGCCGGGACGATTTTCCACGACCACCGGCTGGCCCCAGCGTCTGGCCAAGCGATCGGCGATCAGCCGCGTGCCGATATCAACCCCGCTGCCTGCCCCGAGCGTCACAATGAACCTGACCGGCCGCTGCGGCCAGATCTGCGCCGCAGTCGGCTCTGCCGCGAGCACCAGTGCCGAAACGAGGCCGAGTGCGAGGCCGAATACAAGACGCTGCATGCCGAGCACCTCCGTTGTCAAAACTTTCGGATCACATTGCACGATAGGGGAATGTGCAAGGCCGGTCGTCCTCGCGCAAGCGGACACTCATGACCACCGGCTCTGGACTATGGGCCACCACTTTAGCGTGGACGACGGGAACAGTCGCAGAGGCGGGTTAGTCCCTCGCGTGCGCGGCGATCAACGCCTCGCCCATGCGCATGACGCGATCGGACAGGCCGTCCCGTCCGACGCTCTGCGCGGTGACGCGGGCGCCTTCCAGCATCAGGTGCAATTCCTCGGCGAGCGCATCGGGGTCGTTAAGTCCCGTTGCGCGACACACTTGGGTCAGCCGCGTGCGCTCGGCGGTCTTGAATTCCTCGATGACGCGGCGCGCCGGATGGCTCTTCTCCGGTAGTTCAACCGCGGCATTGACCAGCGCGCAGCCGCGCTCATCGGCGTGGGCCAGCCGCTCGGCCATCTTGGCGAGCCAGGCGCGCAGCTGTGCCAGCGCATCGCCGGGATAGGCGGCCGTGAGCCGATCCCAGGCGGCGTCCGCGAGCCTTGCCCTTTCGCGCAGATATTCCGCCACCAGTTCGTCCTTCGAAGCGAAGTGGCGGTAGAGCGTCATCTTATTGGTGTCGGCGGCCTCCGCGATCGCGTCGACCCCCACCGCCCGGATCCCCTCCCGATAAAATAGCTCGCCCGCGGCCGCGAGAATACGGGCCCGAGGCGGAATTATCTCGCGTTTATCGTCGCTTACGTGAATTGCGGGGTTCCACAAGTTGGCCGGTACCACAAGTCCGCTACGGCCTAGCGCCGCAATGCAAGGAGAGACCCATGAAGACCCTCATTACCGCTCTCGCCGTCCTCACTCTCATCGCCGCGCAAGCGTCCGCCGCGCAGGCCGCCCCGCGCCACGAGCGTGGCAACGCCGCCGCCCCGCAAAGCGAGACCTACCACGGCTATCCGCTCAGCGACTGGTATCGGACCGACACGTGGTAACGCGCACGGCCGGCCTGCGGGCCGGCCGCACGCGCAAACGCGTGCCGGATGCCGAGGCGGCCGCAAAAACATGAAGGTGCAATCATGAACAACAGAATCGTAAGACACGCCGCAACGCGGGCCCTGGTGAGCGCCGTGCTTTTCATCGTGCAGAACAGTGCAATCACGCAAGGCAAACCGTCCGTGCAAGAGCCGACGCAGATCGCGCAGTTCTGCGCGCGCCCTCCGATCACGAGATCGAAGCGTCGCGCATCTATTGCCGCAGCGGCGCCGACGAGCGCAGCGACATCCGCGGCCATCACGGGTGAGCGACCAGGTCGCGGTCGAGGAGCTCTGTCATCCCTCCATGTTCGAGATCTCGAAGGTGTGAGGAGTAGGGTGGGCAAAGGCGCGAGGAAAGATTTTACCACACGGCGTGGACGGACGTAGCGCCGTGCCCACGCGAAGTCATAAAGAATCCGAGTGGGCAAAGGCGCAGCGATTTTTCTTTGCTGAGAGAGCGGGCTTGCGCCTTTGCCCACCCTACGCTTGCGCGGAACGACGACCGGACGCGCGACTATCTCCGCCGCATTACCACGGCCTCGAGCCAGGAGATGCCGAGGTACATCAGCGAGGAGACGATCGCGAGAATGGTGATTCCCGTCATCACGATGTTCATCTTGAAGATCTGCGCGCCGTACTGGATCAGGTAGCCGAGGCCGAGATTTGCCGACTGAAACTCGCCGACCACGACGCCAACGAGCGAGAGCCCGGCATTGACTTTGAGCGCGGCGAGCAGCGTCGGCACGCTGCCGGGCAGCACGACCTTTCTCAAGATCTGTCCCTTGGTTGCGCCGAACGTCTGCGCCAGCTTGATCTTGTTGGGATCGATGCCCTGAAAACCCGAATAGATCATCAGGATCGTGATGAAGACGGAAATGGCGAGCGACATGCCGTAGATCGACAGCGTGGCGCCCAGCCAGATGTAGAAGATCGGCACGAACGCCGTCTTCGGCATCGCGTTGGCGACGACGAGATAGGGATCGAGCACCTTGTAGAGCACATTCCACCACCACAGCGCCGCCGCGACTGCGGTGCCGAGAACCATCGCGCCGGTAAATCCGAGCACGGTCGCCAGCGCCGTCGCCCAGGTGTGCACGAGGATGCTCGCTTGCTGCGGGGTCGATTTGAGAAGTTCGAGAAAGGTCGGCCACAGCGCCGATGGGTAGCTGGTCAACACCGGATTGACGATCAGCGCCTTCGGCAGCACTTCCCACAGCACGAGGAAAGCAAGCAGGATCGCAAGCTGCGTGCCGCGCACGATGCGCGCTCCGCGCCGTTCGCGTGCGAGCCAGGCGAGATATTGCGGGCTCGCGCTCGCAAGCGTCAGCGTCTCAACCTTCGACATGGACTTCGAGCTCCTGCCACAGCCTGTTGAAATAAGTATTGAACTCGGGCGCGTTGCGCGCAGCCAAGGGCGTCGGGCGCTCCGCCGCCGCAAATCGGATCGCATGGTCGGACTTCACCCGTCCGGGCCGGCGCGACAGCACGATCACTCGCTCCGCCATGCTCACCGCTTCGCCGATATCGTGGGTGACGAGGATCGCCGTCTTCTTCTCGCGGCGCAGGATCACGGCAACCTCGTCGGAGAGCGCGAGCCGCGTCTGTGAATCGAGCGCCGCGAACGGCTCGTCGAGCAGCACGATGTCCGGCTCCGTGCACAGCGTGCGCGCGAGCGCCACGCGCTGGCGCATGCCGCCGGAGAGCTGCCGGGGCAAATGGTGCAGGAATTGGCCGAGGCCGTAGCGGGTGAGCAGCGCGGTTGCCCGCGCCCGCGCTTTTCCCATGTCGGCGCCCTGGATCTCGGCACCCAGCACTGCGTTCTCGAGGATCGTGCGCCACTCGAACAGATAATCCTGCTGCAGCATATAGCCGACCTTGCGGCTCGGGCCGGCCACTGCCCTGCCGTCGAGGAGCACCGCGCCGCCGGTCGGCATGAGGATGCCGGAGATCAGCGACAACAGCGTGCTCTTGCCGCAGCCGCTCTGGCCGATGATGGCGACGAACTCGCCGGGCGTGATCGACATCGAGACGTCTTTCAACGCCTCGGTCTCGCCCTCGAGGCCGAAATACCGCAGGTTGACGTTGCGCAGCTCGACCTTGGGCGGGGCCGCCGCCACGGATCACTTGGCCTTCGTGAAGAACTCGGTGACGACGAGATCGGAAAACTTCACGCGCTTTGCCGGCTCGAGCACGTGGCCCTGCACCAGAATGTCCTGGAATTTTTCCATCGCCGCCGGCTCGATCACAGGCGAGGTCTTCCAGATCTTGAGCCGCCGGTAGCGCTCGGCGGCGTGCGCGAGCACCTCGGGCTTCACCCCCGGAAAGAACTGCGCGATGGCGCCAACGAGTTCCGCGATCGGCGCCTGCGCGGTCCAGGTCATGGCTTTGGCGATGGCATTGGTCCAGCTCTGCAGCGTCTCCTTGTTCTCGCGGATGTATTTGTCGGTCGCCATGAAAGTCGTGTAGTCGGCTAGGCCCACGGTCTCGCCGATCGAAGCCAGGAACTGCGCCTTGCCGTCGAGCTCGAGCTGCGCGGCGTCCGGCTCGATGAAGATCGCGAATTGGTTCTGACCGGCGAGCCACGAGCCCACGCGCGCCGGAATGCCGACATTGTTCATGAGCTTGACGTCGGCCTGCGGGTCGAGCCCGTTCTGGCGCAGCGCCGCCTCGAGGAAAAGGAGCGGCGTGCTGCCGGGGCGGAAGCCGAGGATTTCCTTGCCCTTGAGCATGCGCCAGTCGAACTTGTCGACCTTCTCGCGCCCGACCAGCATGAAGCCATCGGTCGAGGTGAGCCCGCAGAAGATCGGAATCTTGACCGGTGAATCGCTGTTCTGCACGTAGATTGCCGATTCCGGGCCGATGAGCCCGATGTCGGCCTGATTCGAGAGCATGACCGCCACCGACTTGTCGCCGCCTTGGGCGGTCGCGAGCGTGACATCGAGCCCGAGCTCGTCGAAATAGCCCTTGACGATCGCCACATAGGCCGGCGCATAGAGCATGGAGCGCACGACCTCGTTGTAGCGAATCTTCACGCGTGACTTCTGTTGCGCGCGGGAAGCGAGCGGCGCGGCGGCGCAGGCAAGCGTCGCAAGACCAGTCTTTAACGTGCGGCGGCGATCGAGCATGGGGAGCATCCGTGTTCGCGATGAAAACCCAGCGTCGAGAATTTAACCACCGATTTCGCGAAAAGACCACAGACGTGCTGCGCGGGCGCGTCTGAGTTTGTCGGCAGTGTCTCACCTCCGTTCGTCCCCGCGAAAGCGGGGACCCAGACTTCTAGCCCGAATGAGCGTCAGCGAAATCCGGGGCTGAGTTTGTCGGCAGTGTCTCACCTCCGTTCGTCCCCGCGAAAGCGGGAACCCAGAATTCGTAGCCCGGATGAGCGTCAGCGAAATCCGGGGGCACCCGCATGTCGCTTCGCTCATGCGGGCTACTGGGTTCCCGCTTTCGCGGGAATGAACGGAGTAGTGGTAGCGTTAGAACCTCGTCCAATCCCCGGAGCGCTCGAAGGCAGCGGCGGCGCGATAGATCGTCGCCTCGTCGTAATGACGCCCGACCAGCATCAGTCCGATCGGCCGGCCGTCTTCCATGCCGCACGGCAGGCTGATCGCCGGGTGCCCGGTGACGTTGAACGGGCACGTGTTGCGCGTCGGCTCCCAGCTCCTTCGCGTGATCTCCTGCGGCGTTGCGCCCTTGCCGGGAATGGGCGTCGCCTTCATGGGCACGCTCGGCAGCAGCAAGAGGTCGTGCGCCGCCAGCACGGCGTCGTAGCCCGCGCGTACGCGCCGGCGCAGGTTCTGCGCCTTGGCGTAGAAGCGGCCCCCGTAGCGATCGACGGTATAGCGGCTGAAGATCGAGGCAATCTTGAGCGTGTCGGCAAATTGGTCGGCGCGCTTGCGCCAGCCCATCGCGCGCTCGATGAGGCTCGTGACGTAAAGTCCTTCGTGCCCGATGCCGGCGCCGTTCATCTCGAGCAGCATGATGCAGGCGGCATCTCCGCGGATCGCCGCCCATACCGGATAGCCGAGCGCGTGGGTGGGCACCGATACGTCGGTTACCACCGCGCCCAGCTTGGCGAAGCGCTGCGCCGCCTCGCGCACGCGCGCGTCGACGTCGGCTTCCGAGTTGGGGTGGCCAAAACCCTCCTTGACCACGGCGATGCGCAGGCCGTTGATGTTTCCCGCAAGTGCGTCCGTGTAGCGGGATGCAGCAATGCCGCGCTGGCGCGTGTCGAGCCCATCGGGTCCGGCGATCACTTCCAAGAGCAGCGCGTTATCGGCCACGTTCGCGGTCATCGGCCCGCAGGTATCGATGGTGATCTCGAGCAGCGCAATGCCGGTATAGGGCACGAGCCCGAAGGTCGGCTTGAGGCCGACGATCCCGCAATGGCTCGCCGGGATGCGAATCGAGCCGGCCTGGTCGCCGCCGATCGCCATGTCGACCTCGCCCGCAGCGACGAGCGCCGCGCAGCCCGATGACGATCCGCCGGCGCTGAAGCCGCGCTTGCGCGGATTGTGCACCGGCCCGCTCGCGCTGGTGTGGCTGCCGCCCGAGACGCAGAAATATTCGCACACCGCCTTGCCCGCGATCTCGCCGCCTGCGTCGAGGATGCGCTCGACCACGGTCGCGTCGACCTCGGGCGCATAGCCGTCGAAGAGGTCCGCGCCGATCACCATCGGCACGCCGGCGAGGCAGATATTGTCCTTGAGCGCGACGCGCCGGCCGGAAAGCTTGCCGCCCGCTTTGCCCTTGATCGCCGTCTTGACGTACCAGGCGCCGTGCGGGTTCTCCGCTGCCGTCGGAAGGTGGAACTCACGACGCGGATATTTCACCGGCGGCAGCTCGTCCGGCGTCTTGTCGAGCGTCGCATAGGCAGCGGCGATCGGCGCGATGATCTCCTCGACGGCGGCGAGGTAGGCATCGCTCGGCGTCATGCCGAGCTTTTGCGCCGCCTCGCGCAAATCGGCGACACTCGGTTTCTCGAACATGGATCGATCCTTCACGCGGATTTCGCAGAAAATGAAGTGTAGCCCGGATGAGCGTCAGCGAAATGGCCGCAGTCGTGCAGCATGCCGAACGTGGAGGATGACGATCTCGTCGGCTCTATCGCTCAAGGCATAGAAAATCAGAAACGGGTATCTCACCACGGGCATCATGCGCACGCCTTCCTCATCGGTGCGATGACCTATAAGAGGCAGTTCGCCGATCAACGCGGCCAACCGCTCAATGCGATCGACGACGGCCACCGCAGCGGGAGGGGTTGCGCTCGTGGATGTACGCAAAAATCTCGTCGAGTTCGCGAAGCGCGGTTTACGAGTACCGAACTTTCATGCGCGGTAGCGAGCGAACACTCTTGCTACCTCATCCTCACTCGCCAATTTGCCCTCTCGCATCTCTCGAAGCCCGCGCCGTACCGCAGCTCGTTCTTCATCATTGAGACGGTAGACACCAAGATGCTTTTTCTCAATGTCGGCCATGGACCGAACGAGCTCGTCTTGTGCCTCGGGCGGCCAGGTGGCCACGTGCTCCAGCAGAATTTCGAGACTTTGTCTGGTCATGGTGGCAGTGTAGCACATTGGCGCCTTTTTCAATCATCGCGCACTCGGGGCGCTTCATTGAACCGGCGCCGATAACACGCCGGCGCGCTATACATGGTGAGGCGTGTCCCGCCGCAGCGCGCTTGATTGCGTGTCCCGGGCGCAGTGCAGCGTGAAGCCATAAGCGCGTTTACGCGCGTCTTCGACGCGCTCTGGCGTAACGGTGCGCTGCAGACCCGGGATCGTTACGGAGCGCAGACAAGTTTACGCAGTCTGCGCAAGCTTGACTGTGTGTGGCGGTCCCTGATCAGCGGCGCACCGCTTCGTGCTGCGCACTCGCGCTGCATCGCATCCGGGACACGAGCGCGTAGAGTGTAGTTCGGATTGAGCGAAGCGAAATCCGGGAGAACGCCTGGATGGATGACGTATTGCTTAATGAAGCTGCCGCGGCATACTTCGGAGTAAAGAACCCGGACGTACCCCATTCGTCATTGCCGGGCTTGACCTGGCTTGACCCGGCAATCCATCGCTTTCGTAAATGCTTCTTGCGAAGAAGATGGACCATCCGAAATCGGGTTTACCCGATTTCGGCAGAGTAAGTGCGCAAGTCGGATAAATCCGACTTGCGTGGTCAAGCCCGCGGGTGACGGAAGCCAGCTTAAGGTCGCTGCGCTCCATCCGGGCTACGCCTCGACTGCGGCACAATCAATCGAGAGTGGAGATGAGTCCGCGCGTCGTCGCGACGATCCAGCGGCTACCCCAGCGCACGATCGAATCAATGCGCCCGACGCCCGGCACGCTGTCGCCCTGGCTCACGCGCCACACGCCGCCCGGCCCCTGCAGCACGACGGTGCTCCCGGCGACCTCGCGGATCGACCAGCCTTCGACGGTCGTCGGCCGCGTCTCCGGAAACGGCGCAGGCCGTGGCGCGATCTTGCCCGGCTCTTGCAGCGTAATGCTGCTCGTGGTCGCGACGTCGCGGTTCGCGCTCGCCTGCTGCGCGCCGCGCGCGGCAATGCGCGCGC
>Ga0209056_10006388_pt1 | contig 12187 bp, 9 predicted proteins | sample GraSoiAngelo_114_FD_185876 | JGI IMG/M metagenome (GOLD analysis project Ga0209056, IMG submission 185876) | Grasslands soil microbial communities from the Angelo Coastal Reserve, California, USA - 14_0903_13_40cm (SPAdes) (version 2) | ecosystem: Environmental > Terrestrial > Soil > Grasslands ... | reverse complement strand
CGTGCCCACGCCCGGCTGCACCAGCGGGGCGTTCTCGACGTCGAGCTGGGCGATCCACGCCCGCAGCCGCGCCGTGTCGGCCCCAATCTGGGGAGGCGCGTTGTCGAGCGCGGTGATGTGCCCCGCGGTGTCCATCACGACGATGGCGATGCCGAGCGAGCGGACCTGGCGGGCGAGGTCGAGCAGGGCGTCGGTCGCCGCGTCGGGGCGCGGATCGTTGAGACCGGCGAACACCCGGCCCAGCAGGGTGCTCGTCTGCCGCGCGTCGTCGCGGAGGTGGCGCGCCACCACCCACGCGTACCACACGGTGATCCCGCCGAGCAGCAGCGCCAGCCCCGCCACGACGGGCGGACCCGCCCGGCGGAGCGCGGCGTTACGGGCCACCGGCGGACCGCGGCCCGAAGCGCTCCATGCCGAGATACGGAACGAGCGCCACAGGAACCGTCACGGAGCCGTCGGACTGCTGGCGGGTCTCGAGCAGCGCCGCAATGGTGCGCGGCAGCGCCAGCCCGGACGCGTTCAGCGTGTGCACGAACTCGGGCTTCGCGCCGGGGGCCGGGCGATAGCGGATGCCGGCGCGCCGCGCCTGAAAGTCGGTGAACGTGCTCGAACTCGACACTTCGAGCCACTGTCCCACGCCGGGCGCCCACGCTTCGAGATCGTACGTCTTCGCGCTCGTGAAGCCGACATCCCCGGCCGAGAGCAGCACCACGCGATACGGCAGCTCGAGTCGCTGCAGGACCGTCTCGGCGTGCCTGGTCAGGAGCTCGTGCTCGGCGGCGGAGTCGGCGGGACGGGTGAATCGCACCAGCTCCACCTTGTCGAATTGATGCACGCGCAACAAGCCACGCGTATCCTTGCCGGCGGCGCCCGCTTCGCGCCGGAAGCACGGCGTGTAGGCGGTGTAGCCGAGCGGCAGCTTGGCGGCGTCGAGGACCTCGTCGCGATGCAGGTTGGTGAGCGGGACTTCGGCCGTGGGGATGAGAAACAGATCGTCGGGCGCCGTCTTGTACACGTCGTCCTCGAACTTGGGGACCTGGCCGGTGCCCTGCATCACTTCGCGCTTGACGACGAACGGCGGCTCCACCTCGACGTAGCCGTGCTCTCGCGTGTGCAGGTCGATCATGAAGGTGATGAGGGCGCGCACGAGCTTCGCCCCGGCGCCCACAAAGACCGGGAACCCCGAGCCGGAGAGCTTCGCGCCGCGCGCGAGATCCAGCATCCCCAGTGCGTCCCCGATCTCCCAGTGCGGCCGGCCACCCTTCGGGGCCGGCTCGCCCCATGCCCGCACGATCTTGTTGTGCGAGGCGTCGCCGTCCGGCAGTTCCGGGAGCGGGAGGTTCGGGACGTAGAGCAGCTTCTCCTCGAGCGTTGCCTCGACACCCTTGAGCTCCGCCTCGAGGGCGTCGATCCGCTCGCCCAGCGCGCGGCGCGACCCCCGGACGTCCGGCGGGAGCGCTCCCTTCTCCTTCATCAGACGCGCATCGGCTTTGGCGGCCTCGTTGCGCTCCCCCTTTAGCTGGTCGAGCTGGCCGGTGAGCGCGCGGCGGCGCATGTCCAGCGCCTCGAGCTCATCGAGCAGCCGCGTGACGCTCGGATCGCCGCGCCGGGCGAGCGCGGCGCGCACCTGCTGGGGCGAGGCGCGCAGCAGCTTGAGGTCGATCACGGCGCTACTGCTTGGGGAGTCCGGGCTCGAGGCCGCGGTACCCGCAATTCTGATCGACCAGGATCTCGAACCGCACACTGCGCGCCGTGGAGTCCACGCCGAGGACCCGCAGCTTGGCATAGAGCGACAGGGTCGCCCCGAACGAGCACAAGGTCGGCCGCGAGCGCACGAGCACCACCGTCCCCGTATCGAGCGTGACCGGCTGGTCGAACGTATAGCCTCCGGTCGGCGCGAGCGTGATCGCGTCGAACAGCTGCGCGGATCGCTGCAGCCCGGACAACGTGCCCAGGTGGATCGCTCCCGTGGGAAACAGTGCAGGGGCGTCGAGCGAGTCGAAGTCGAACGCGAAGTCGAGCGTGGTGCTCTGGTCCGTCCGGACGAGCTGTGGGCCCTGGAGCGCGTAGGCCGACGGCAGGGCGAGAACCGTCCCCCGCAGCGCGTACAGCGACACGGTGTCCACGACGTTCGTGAAGAACGCAGCGGGAAGGTTCGACGTGTCACCGCACGCGGCGACGAGCAGAGCAAGCCCGATGAGCGGGGCGAAGCGCGCGACGAAGCGACGGTGGGAAGGCATTCGGTGCGGGGAAGATACCGCGCGGCGTCCAAGTGGGTCAACCCACGGTGGCTGCTTGACTTCGCTAGTTTCCATTCCTAGCTTGGCGGCCGTATGGCGACGATCCGAGACGTGGTCGAAGCGCTCGCCCGCCGCGGCGGTGTGGACGCGGTGGTGGTCGTCGGGCGTGATGGCTTGCCGATCGACGCCCGCGCCGCCGACGGCCTCGACGCCGAGAACGTCGCCGCTCTCCTGCCATCGGTCATCAACGGGCTCGCGCAGCTGGGCCACGCCGGGGGACGCGGGGAATTCGGTACCGGCGTGCTCGAGTTCGGTTCCGGCCTCGCCGTCGTGTCCGTCCTCAACGCCGACGCGTTGCTCGTCGTCCTGGTGCGGCCGTCCACGAACGTGGGTGCCCTGCTCTACGACCTTCGCCGCCATCGTTCGGCGATCGCCGGCCTCCTCTAACCCGGAGTCGCCCGCTTGTCGCCCGTCCGGCGGCACCTCCTCGTCGTCGACGACGAGCCCCATATCGGGTTGCTGTTGCGCCCGCACCTCGAACGCCTCGGCTATGCGGTGAGTCTGGCCCGCACGCTCGCTGAAGCGCGGCGCGCGATGCAGGGCGGCGCCCCACCGTTCGACGCGCTGCTCCTCGATCTGCACTTGCCCGACGGCTCGGGGCTCGAACTGTTGCGCGAGCTCCGGGCCGCCGCCGCCACCCGGGCGTTTCCCGTCATCGTCCTGACTGCGGAGGGCGAAGAGCGCATTCTGAGAGAAGCGGAGAGCCTGGGGGCCGGGTTGCTCACCAAGCCGTTCAGCCCGAGCAAGCTCACGGCGCGGATCGCCGCGCTGCTGGGGGACGCGCCCCCCCCGCCCCCCCCGTCTCCTCCGTCGGCCCCCCCGGGCCCCCGATGAGCGTCTGGGCCGCCATCCTGGCCGGCGGATCGGGGACCCGATTCTGGCCGCTCTCGACACCCGAGCGACCCAAGCAGCTGCTCCCGCTCGCCGGCGACCGCGCGCTGCTGCTGCAGACCGTGGAGCGGCTCGAGGGACTCGTCCCGCCCGAGCGGATCCTGATCCTCACCGGGCCGTTCCTGGTCGATCAGGTGGCGCGCGCGGTGCCGCAGATTCCGCGCGCGCAGATCCTCGCCGAGCCGCGCGCCGCGTCCACCGCACCGGCGCTGACGTGGGCCGCCCACTGGATCTCGCAGCGGGATCCCGGGGCCCAGATGCTGTCCTTGCACGCCGACTGGGCGGTGAGCGACGACCGGGCGTTCCGCGCGGCCGGGCGACAGGCGCTCGGCGTGGCGACGGAGTACGACGTGCTCGTCACGGTGGGCGTGAAGCCGACGCGCAACGAGACGGGCTACGGGTACATCATCCCCGGGAAGCCGCTGGGCGGAGCGCGCACCGTGCGGCGCTTTCTCGAGAAGCCATCGCCCACCCGCGCAGCGCTGCTCCGCCGTCAGGGCGCGCTGTGGAACACCGGGCTGTTTGCGTGGGGAGTGGCGCGCTTCCTGGGCGAAGCGGGCGCCTACGCGCGCGAGCTCAAGCCCGGCTGGCCGGCGCTCACGGCCGGCGACGTCGCGGGCTTCTTCGCCGCGGTGCGGCCGGTGGCGGTGGACGTGGCCGTGCTGGAGCGCACGAAGCGGCTCGCCGTCGTGGCCGGGACCTTCGGGTGGGACGACATCGGCTCCTGGGACGCCCTGTTGCGTATCCGCAAGCCCGACGCGCACGGCAACGTGGTGGTCGGGAAGGCGACCGTGGCGGACGACGTGCGCCGCTCGGTGATCTGGTGCGAAACCGAGCACGTCGCCGTCATCGGCCTCGAAGACATGGTGGTCGTGCGGGCGAACGGCCACACGCTCGTGATGCCCACCGGCCGCGGCGAGCGCCTGAAGGAGCTCGTCCAGCGGTTGTGACCCACGCCCTCTACCTGCTCGATCCCGACCCCGCCCCGGCGTGGGCGCCGTTTGCCGGCGCGCGTCCGTTGTGCGAGCTGCGGGCCGGCGCGCACCTCATCCGCGAGCGCTGGGAAACGTTCGTCGGCGCGGAGACCGCCGCGATCTTCGCCCTGCCCCACCTCGCCGCGTTCGTCGAGGCCGGCGTCCCCCTGGTGGCCGCGCGGCGCCCGGTCACCGGGCCGGCCGTGATCGGCTCATCCACGTTCGCGCCGCGCGGGCTCGCGCCCTCGCTCCCCGACGGTGCCTTCCGTCTCACCAGCGGTGGCGTCACGGTGGGATGGGGCGTCGGGCCGGGGGCCACGTGGGAGGGCCCTCAGCCGCACGCCGCGGCGATCGAGGTGTCGGGCGTCGTGCTCCACGGCGTCTACGACCTGGTGCGCGCCCTCGAGCAACTGCTCCCGGACGACCTGCGCGCCTTGCTCGGCGACAGTGACCCCATCCCCATGGGGAGCGCCGTGCTCGGCGATCCCGCGGCGATCGCCCTGCGCGATGCCGCCGTGGAACCTGGCGTCGTCTTCGATGTACGGAACGGTCCGGTGGTGCTCGAGAGCGGCGCCGAGGTCCGCGCCGGGGCCCGGCTCGAGGGACCCCTGTGGATCGGCGCGAACGCCCACGTGCTGGGCGGTCCGGTGCGCGCCTCGGCGATCGGCCCGCGAACCAACGCGCGCGGTGAGCTGTCGAACTGTGTCTTCCTGGGATACGCGAACAAGGCGCACGACGGCTTCGTCGGCCATTGCGTGATCGGCCGCTGGGCGAACCTGGGCGCTGGGACGATCACGTCGAACTTGAAGAACACCTACGGTCGCGTCCGCCTCGAGATCGCCGGGACGGGACTCGAGACCGGTCTGCAGTTTCTCGGCAGCCTGATCGGGGACCATGCCAAGACGGCGATCGGCACGCTGCTCGGCACGGGAACCGTGATCGGCACGGGCGCGAACGTCTTCGACGGCGTGCGGCCGCCCAAGTACGTCCCCCCGTTCGCCTGGGGGGGCGCGAGCGGCAGCCGCATGAGCCGAGAGGGATTCCTGAAGATCGCCGGGCGGGTCCTCCCGCGGCGCGACGTCGTCGTCGACGACGCCACCCGGAGCATGCTGGAGCGGATTTACGACTGGTCCACGCAATGAGTTTCGTGCTCGGACCGTTGCTCCAGGGCCAGGGAACGCCCACATTGTTCAGTTTCCGATGGACACACGCGCTATGCCGCAAACGGGGCAATACCGACGGGTCGGTAAGTTCGAGCTGCACGAGCTCATCGGCGAAGGGGCGATGGGCACCGTCTGGAAGGCGTACGACTCCGTCATTCGACGCTTCGTGGCGCTCAAGCTGCTGCCGCGCGCGGGGCGCTCGGCCGACGCGCGCGATCGCTTCATGCGCGAGGCGCGCGCCGCCGGCGCGCTGCAGCATCCGAACATCGTCACCATCTACGATCTGGGCGAGTCGGACGACCAGCTGTTCATCGCCATGGAGCTCGTCGATGGGCGGGACCTGAGCTCGCTGATCGCGCTGAGCGAGCCGCTCGCCCTCGAGCGCAAGCTCGACATGGTGATCGAGGTTCTGCAGGGGCTCTCCTACGCGCACGAGCGCGGCGTCATCCACCGCGACGTCAAGCCTTCCAACGTCCGGATCGCCTCCGACGGCTCGGTGAAGATCATGGACTTCGGGATCGCGCGGCTCCAATCGGCCGACGTGACGGGCTCGGGTGCGATCGTCGGCACGCCGACCTACATGGCGCCGGAGCAGATCACCAACGGCGCGATCAGCCCCGCCACCGACATCTTCGCCGTCGGCTGCGTGCTCTACGAGCTGCTCGCCTACCGCAAGCCGTTCGAAGGGGAAACGGTCCACGGCGTGCTGTACCAGGTGCTGACCACCGACCCGAAGCCCCTGCGCACCATGGCGCCGTCGATCCCCGCGGCGCTCGAGCGCGTCGTCGGGAAGGCCCTCAACAAAGTGCCGGAGGAGCGGTACGAGACGGCGCGCCAGATGCAGTCCGCGCTGTTCAGCATCCGCGCCGCGCTCTCCGGGGCCAGCGATATCACCGAGCGGCTGAGCCTGCGGTGGACGCCGATCCCCTCGGCAGTCCTCCGCCTCGTGACGCACGCGCCGATCAAGTGGCGGGCGGCGGCACTGACGGCCTTGATGGTCACAGCGCTGGTGCTCCTGTACGTGTCACGCTCCCCCTCCCCCGTCGCCGCACCGTTCCCGGACGCCGAGCTCACGGGCGCCACGCTGGACCAGCTGCTGAGCTACCCGGTGCCGGCGCGCCTCAACGCCGCGCTGGTCGCGCAACGCGACTCGGCGCTCGCGGCCCGCGAGCGGGCGCGGCATGCCGGGGCGATGAAGAACAACGTGCCTTCCCTGATCCTCGCGGAGGCCGTGGTCCAGAACGCCGAGCGCGCCTTGCGCACCGGCGACCTCGCGCGGGCTGCGAGCGGCTATCTCGGCGCGATCCCCCAGTACGCCAAGGCACAGGCCGAAGCCGAAACGCTGCAGCGGGAGGCCGAGCAGGGCATCGCCCGCGCCACGCCCGTCGTGCACGCGCTGGCGACACGACCCGAAGCGGGGCGCGCCGCGACCTCGCTCGCGCGGGCGGACTCGCTCTACAAGGCGATGGATTACGTCGTCTCCCGGCTGGCGGCGCTCGACGCCGAGCAGGTGGGCGTAGCCGCCGGCGTGGCTCCCCCCTCCCCCCAGCCACCCGAGACGCGCGCGGCGATCGCGGTGTTGCTGCAGGACCTCGAGCGCGCGGTGTCGAGCGAGCGCGTCGGGAACCTGCAGGTGCTGATGCCCGGCATGGCGCCGAAAGATGTGGCGGCGTGGCAGGGTTTCTTCCAGCTTTATACGCGGCTCACCGCGCGGTACACGATCGAGCAGCTGAGCACGCGCGCCGACACGGCGTACGCCGCCGTGCGGACCGTTTACCTGTATGTGCCGGCCGGCGGCGGCGCCCAGCGGGAGACGCGCCTCCGCCAGGCGATCCGCTTCACCCGGACCGCGAACGGCTGGCGCGTCACCAACATCCGCGAAGGGCCCTAGTCCCAGGCGCGCTCGGTAGGGGGAGGCGGAGCGGGGATCGCCACGGAGTCGGCGCGGGCGGTCGCCGGTCCCACGCGGCGCAGCGTCACCGGCTTCTCGAGGTCGCCCCCCGAGAGGGTGAGCTTCTCGTCGCCGAGCTTCATGCCGTAGACCTGCCACACCCCATCCCCCAGCGTCAGCCACAAGCTGTCGCCCACCACGCGCCAGCGTGCCACCTGATCGCCGAACTGCGCGGAGCTGTCGCTTCGCACCATGATGTTGCGGATCTCCTCGTCGGTCTTGGCCTGCCATTTTCCTTCGAGCCTGGCGCGGGGACCCGCGCCAGAATGTGCCGACTGGGCAGAGAGCCCGGGAGCGATCCCGAGCAGGAGCACGAGCAGACTGGAGTATCGAACCGTCACGAGCGACCGTGCCAGAGGTGGCGTACAAAGATACCCACCCCGCCGGGGGATGGATCAGGTCGCGGCGGGCCCGGCCCCCGCTTCACCCGTCGCGGGGACGGGGGTCCGCTCGTCGGTCATGACGGCCACCTGCGGCTCCCACTGACGCATCATCCGCACGAACGCACCCGCCAACTCGGGATCGAACTCGGTGCCGGCCCGATCCTCGATGTACGACAAGGTCTTCGACTGCGGCCACGCTTCGCGGTAGGGCCGGTGCGTGCGGAGGGCGTCGTACACGTCGCACACGTGCACGAGCTTGCTCCCCTCGTGGCAGTCGCGCCGGAACTGGAACGTGGGATAGCCGTCGCCGTTCAGCATGATGTGGTGCTCGTAGGCGACCACCGCCGCGAGGTCCAGGTCTTCCTCGGCGCGCAGGATGATGCGCGCGCCCTCGGCGGGATGCCGGTTCATGAGGGCCCGCTCCGTCTCCGAGAAGCGCCCGGGCTTGGTCAGGACCTCGAGGGGAATTTTCACTTTGCCGATATCATGCAGCAGTCCGGCCACGCCGAACGCCCGCACGTCCCGCGCCACGAGCCCGAGCGATTCCGCGAGGGCCATCGCCAGCACCGCGACGTTCATCGAATGGGTCGTCGTGTACTGATCGAACTCCTTGAGCTGCAACAACGGAATCACGATTTGCCGCCCGCCGTGCATCGCGATCGCCAGGGAGCGTACGACGGCCTCCGCCTCCGTCAGCGGCAGCATCCCCCGCGCCTGGACTTCCTCCTGGACCCAGCGCACCGCGTCGGCTTCTTCGCTCAGGGAGTAGTTGATCGTGGCGGTCGGGATCGCGGCGGCGACCTGATCATCCCCCCCACGTACCCCCACCGCGCCGAACCGGATGCTGGAGCGGCGCATCTGGCGCGCTTCCGTGGTGTCGATGGCGGAGAGCGTGAGGCGGGCGAGCACCTCGTCGAGGAACTGCTCGAACTCCTCCCGGCTCACGGCGTCCGAAAACTCCAAGCGCTGAATCCCCGCGAGGGCCAACCGCTGCCCCCAGTCCCACGCCTTGAGCTCGCGCAGCGGCAGCCGCCCGAACACGATCTCATCTCCCAGGAACGTGAACAGCGGCTGCGCCTCCGTCGCCTGCAGGTCGTTCAGCTCCCGATACGCGTCGTCGATCGCCCGCTCGCGGGCGGGATGGCCGGGCCGATAGAGGGTCATCGCGGCGAGTGCATGTGCGAACGCGTTGAGGAAGCCGGCGGGCCCGCTCACGACCGGCTCGCCGGCGGGTCGGCGGCGTCGCGGATCTCGCCGTCGGGCGACGCAGCCGCGATGGCCAGGCGGGCGAGCGCCCGTGGATCCCGGCGCCACCCGGCCGCGAGCGCCCCCAGCGCGACGAGCAGCTCGGGAGACTTGGCAGGCAGCTTCTCCCGGCCGAACAGCGTGCGGCCGCCCGCCGTGAGCTGCAGCAGCGTCTCGAGCGCGGCGGGCGCTCGGGTATACCCCAGAGAACGCACGGCGAGTGCGCGCAAGTCCCCGGGCAGTGCGCGATCCGTCGCGCGATTCACCAACAACGGCACGGCGGCGTCCGGACAGCCTTGCAGCGCGACGGCGATGCTCAGCGCGAGCCGCAGCGTGCGCGGGTCCTGATCCCGCAGACCGGCGACGAGCGCTTCGTCGCGCTGGTCGGGCCGCTTCAGCTGCAGCTTGACCGCCTGCCAGCGCACGCGCGCATCGGTGTGGCGCATGTAGGGGGCGGCCGAGAACCCCGGCGGCGGGGGCCCCAGCTCTTCCAGGAGCGCGAGCAGGTTGCGCGTCACGTACCAGCGGCTGTCGTCGAGGCGGGCCACCACGACGGGCGCGATCTCGGCGCCCATCTTCGCCAGTTGCGCGAGTAACCCGCGCCGCGACCCGCGTGACTCCGCGGTCGCGAGGGCATCGAGCAGCGGCGGGGCCGCCACCGTGCCCACGAGCGGCACGAGCCGCTCGAGCAGCTTGAAGTCGATCGGCTCGCGGGTGACGATCCGCTGCACGGCAGCCGCCGTGGCGATCTGCGCCCGGACCGTCGCCGCGGCGGCGGTGTCGGCCGCTCCGCCCTCCAGCGCGTCGAGCAGCTGCGCCAGCCGACCCTCGGCCACCACTCGGCCGATCGCGGCAGGCAGACGCGGCCCCATGGTTCCGATCTCCAGGGCCATCGCCACGAGACGATCGGGCTCGGTCGCATGGTGATCGGTGCGCGGCGTCCCGGCCGGCGCGGCCCGCGCCATGCGTTGCAGCGCCTCGCCATACGCTCCGGGATTCGGATCGGGGAGCGTCCACCCCGCCAGCAGCTGCTGGACCTGCTCGCGCAATGCTGCGTCCGCCTGCAATCGCACGGGCGCGGCGCCCGCCTCCGCGTGCACCGCGAGCTTGGAGAGCAGGCGCACGAGCGAGTGGGAGATGGTCGCGTGCGACGTCTCCGCGGCGGCCTTGAGGATGTCGAGTACCGCATCCACCGCCATGCCGTCGGCCGCATCGGAGACGAACTGACGCCGCTGCGCGAAGTCGCCCCCCATCTCCACCAGCCGCTGCAGCGTCTCGGGCTTGAGCGTCCGAATGAGGCGCGACGTCCGTCGCCGCAGCGCCGCGGCCTCCGTGCTGCCGGCGGTCTTGAGCTCGGCGGCGATCTGCAACAGGTAGCCGACGATCACCTGATCGTAGGCGGTGGTCCCGGCCTTCGAGTGCTCGTCGATGGCCTGCGCGATAACCGCCGGCTCCGTGGGCGTGGGCCGGGTGTCTTCCGGTGCCGTCGCCAGCGCCGCCCGAGCCAGGCCCACCCACAACTGGGCGGCTCGCGCATCCCCTTCCTCCGGGGCGGGGCCGGCCTCGTCGGTGAGCTCGAGGCGCTCGTACGTGAGCGCATGGAGCTGCACGTGCGGCCACGCCACCAGACGGGCTCGGTCGCCGAGCCCCAGCGGCTGGCCGGTCCGTTCCGCTTCGATGGCGAGCGTCCGGAGCGCATCCGCCACTTCGCCTTCCTCCACGCCGCGCCGGAACGTGATGGCGCCCAGGTGGTGACGATGCAGCCGGCCGGCAAGCTCGCGCAGCACCGGATGCTTGGGGTCGGTAGCCACACCCTCGATCACGAGCTGGTTGCGGGCCACGCCGAGGGAGACAGTCGCCCGATCTTCGAGCAGCTGGGCGGCACGCCTGGTCACGGCCGCCGCCGCCGGCGCGAGCGACGGGTGCCCTTCGGGATACATGGCGTGCTTGTGCAGGGCGATGGACAGCTCGATCAGGAAGTCCGCGAGGTCGCGCGACAGAGTCGCACGCTCACCGGAGGGTGCGGGCATGTGGGACGATACGATACCAGGCCAGGCATAAGCTAGACGCGCAGACGCACAGAGGAGAACAGGAAAGAGGGAGCAGAGAAACCCGCTCCCTCCAGCCTGTTTCTGTTGCGTCTGTGCGTCTACGCGTCTGTGCGTCTAGTCGTTAGTACATATCCACCCACGCGCGCTGCATGGCCTGCTTGGGGTAGGCCGACGACGACAGCGCGGCCGTGAGGGCGCAGGAGGAGTATTGCAGCGAGGTGTTCCCGCTGAGCGACACGTCGTCGTCTACTTGGACGCTCGCCGCCATTACGGCGCCGGTGATCTTGTTGCCGGTCCCGGACATCTTGAGCCCACCGCGCGCAATGACGACTCCAGTGAACGCGAAGTTGCCCGCCACTGTGAAGTCACCGTCGACCAGCAAGACTCCCTGACCGCGACCCGTGGTGACCTTCAAGTCGCCCAGCACGTGAATGGTCGGGAAGTAGCTCTCGCACGCCCCCGCCGGGGTCGCGCGGTTCGGGTCCCCCCAGTTGGCCGGATTCGCGCTGGCCTGGCACAGGGTGCCGACCGCGATGGGCCCGACGCCGGTGAGCAGCGTGCCGCCCGGGTAGGTCAGGTTCGCCCCCGCAGCGAGCGACTGGTAGTTGGTACTCCCGTAGTTGAAGTACGTATTCGTGTCGCCGGCGGCCGGGGTCGTGAGCACCGGCGGGTTCCCGTTGAGGGTGACGCTGCCGTTGACCGTGGCCGTGGTGGTGGGCGATATCGCCGCGCCGGGCATGTTCTGGCCCGTGGGCCCGCACGTGGCCCAGCCGGCGGGGGCGGCGTCGTTTCCATTCACGCTGACGTTCCCGTTCACCTTGGTATTGCCTTGCGTCGTGATCGCGCCCAGGACGTTCATCTGCGGCAGGTCGAGCCGGAACAACGTGCCATAGCGGCGGCGCCCGGAGGCCTGGCTTCCCATGGACCCCGCGTACCCCTCGGAGACCGCCCAGAAGAACGGCCCGCCGAGTCGCGTGACGATCACATTGGCGGTAGCGCCGTTGGGCGCGGTAAAGGCCATCGTGACCGTCGCTCCGGTTTGCATTTGATTGTTCGCCAGATTCCAGGCGACCGGCACGCGGTTCAATCCCAGGTCGGCGGCCGCGGCAGCGCGCGTCATGCGCACCGTGTTGCCGCCGATGCGGTAGTCCTGCGTCGCCACGAACAGGACGCCCCCCATGAGCACACCGATGATCACGATGGCCCCGAGGGACATCATCAGCGCCATG
>Ga0209056_10006387_pt1 | contig 12188 bp, 10 predicted proteins | sample GraSoiAngelo_114_FD_185876 | JGI IMG/M metagenome (GOLD analysis project Ga0209056, IMG submission 185876) | Grasslands soil microbial communities from the Angelo Coastal Reserve, California, USA - 14_0903_13_40cm (SPAdes) (version 2) | ecosystem: Environmental > Terrestrial > Soil > Grasslands... | reverse complement strand
CACGTCCGTGCCGAAGAGGTGGGCGCCGAAGGGTGGCTGGAAGGGACGGTCCACGCGCCGGAACGGATTTCCCGGGAACAGGACCGGCGCCGCCGCCGCGGTGACGCCGACGACCGCCAGGATGACGAGGCCGATGAGCGCCGAACGATTGCCGAGGAGCCGTCGCCAGAAGCCGGGCATGGCGCCTACACCTGGATGCGCGGGTCGAGGAACGTGTAGAGCAGATCCACGCCGAGATTCACCACGACGACCAGCGAGGCTGAGAGGAAGAAGATCCCGAGGAGCAGGTTGAAGTCGCGCGCGAAGAGCGCCTGGAAGGCGAGGAAGCCCAGCCCCGGCCAGGCGAAGACCGATTCCACGACGATCGAGCCTCCGAGCAGGCCACCGAGCTGAACCCCGGCCACCGTCACCACCGGCAGGACGGCGTTGCGCACGACGTGGGCGAGCGTGATGCGGCCCTCGCTGACCCCCTTGGCGCGCGCCGTCGTGACGTAGTCCATCCCGGCCTGCTCGAGCATCGCCGCGCGCATGAGGCGGGTGTAGAGCGCCATGTAGAAGAGTGACAGCGTCACCGCGGGCAGGATCAGGTGGCGGGCGATGTCGAGGACACGGCTCCAGCCTTCATGGAAGGCGGCGACGGTCTCCATGCCGCTGGTCGGCAGCCAGTCGAGCTTGAGCGAGAAGACCACGACGAGCATGAGGCCGATCCAGAAGAGCGGGGTTGCGTAGGAGACGAGGGCGAGGATCGAGATGAGCGTGTCCCGCCAGCTCCCGGCACGGCTGGCCGCGAGGATGCCGAGCGTCACGCCGGCGCCGACGGAGAGGACGAGCGTCACACCCATGAGGAGCAGCGTCGGCCCCAGCCGATTCAAGATCAGCGTGAGGACCGGCATGTTGTAGCGGAACGAGAAGCCGAGATCGAGGGCGACCATGTTCTTCATGTAGAGCGCGAGCTGCACGAGCACGGGCTGGTCGAGGCCGAAGCGCTGGCGGAGCTGCGCCATGTACTCGGGCGTGGCCGAGCCGGCCTCGCCGGCGAGCACCGACGCCGCGTCGCCCGGGGCCAGGCGCAGCAGGAGGAAGTTCAGCACGAGGATGGCGCAGACGACCGGGATCGCCTGCGCCGCTCGCCTCAGCGCGTAGGTGAGCCTACTTGTCTGAATGGGCCCGGTCGAACGACGCGTAGAGCCCGAGCGGGCTCACGATCACGTCCTTGAACTGCTTGTTGTAGACGGTGACGAACTGCAGTTCGTGGACCCACACCAGCGGCGAGCCCTCCACGACGATCTTCTGGAGCTCTTTGTAGAGGGCGGCGCGCTTGCGCGGATTGACCTCCACCGTCGCCTGATCCATCAGCTCGTCGGCCTTCGGCGACGACCAGCCCGTCTCGTTCACGAAGACGGTGCCCGGCCTGATCTGCTTGCTGTGATAGAGCCGGTGCACGCCGATGACGGGGTCGGCCAGCCCCTGGATCCAGTTGGACGAGAGCTGGAAGTCGTAGTCGGTGTAGAGCCGCTTCAGCCACGTGGGGACGTCCTCGTAGCGGAGCGTCGCCTTGATCCCGATCTCGGCGAGCGCCTGCTGCACGTACTCGCCGTAGCGCTGCCACTCCTCGCCGTACGGCGTCTGGTCGTGGACGATCTCGGCGCGCACGCCGTCGGGGCCGCGCTTGAGCCCGGCCTCGTCGAGCAGCTTGTTGGCGACCTCGACGCCATTGGGCACGTTGTAGCTCTTCACCTCGTTGGTATAGAAGCCGAGCGGGGCGAAGTTCGAGCTGATGGGCCCCGTGGCCGGCTTGCCCCAGCCGAACCACACGTTGTCGATGACGAACTTCCGGTTGATGGCGTAGGCCACCGCCTGGCGGACCTTCAGGTTGTCGAAGGGCGGCCGCCGCGTGTTGAAGTCGAGCTGGACGATCGGCGAGGACATCTCGTAGCCCCGGGTCGTCGTCTCGAACTGCGGCAGCTTGGCCAACGCCTTCACGTCGCTCCACGGGATGGCGGCGAAGCCGCCCATGTGGGCCTCGCCCTTCTCCATGGCGGCCGTGCGCGTGGCCGAGTCGGCGATGAAGCGGGCGACGATGCGATCGAGGTACGGCCGGCCCTTTCGCCAGTAATCGGGATTGCGGTCGAAGCGCATGAACTGGCCGCGCTGCCACTCCACGAACTTGAACGGCCCGGTGCCGACCGGCGCGTTGGCGTACTTGCTGGTCTTGATGTCGGAGCCCTCGAAGAGGTGCTTCGGCAGCATCGGCGACTCGTAGCCGGACAGCGCCATCATCAAGTACGGCGCCGGCGTGGTCAGCTTGAACACCACCGTGTGCTCGTCCGGCGTGTCGATCTCGGTCACTTCACGAAACGTGGCGGCACCGCGCGGATGGACCTTCTTCAGCACCTCGAGCACCGAGAACTTCACGTCGGCGCTGGTGAACGGCTTGCCGTCGTGGAAGCGCACGCCCTTCTGGAGGACGAACGTGATGGTCTTGCCGTCGGCGCTCACCTTCCACGACTCGGCCAGCGAGGGGATGGGCTTGAGGTTGAAGTCGTATTCGAGCAACCCCTCGTAGACCTTCGTGGCGACCTGGCCGATCGGGCCCGACGTGCTGATGTAGGACGCGAGGGTCGGCGGCTCGGGCTGCACGAGCATGACCAGCGTCCCGCCCCGCTTCTGAGCCGGCGCCGTCATCGGCAGGCAGAGCACTCCGGTCAGCGCGGCGAGCAGGGCGACGCGTACGAAACGGGCACGACGCATGGCGACACCTCCTGGGGCGCTCACTCTAGCTGGAGGCCCTGGCCTCAGCAACCGCCGCCGTCGGCGATCGGACGCGAGTGCTATACTCCGCGCGCCGCGCGATGCTCCAGTACGGCGTTCGAAAGCTCGCTCACACCCTCCTCGTCGCGCTCGGTGTCGTCACGCTCGTCTTCGCCGCGCTACGACTGTCGGGCGATCCCGCGGCGACCATGCTGCCGGGCGACGCCTCGGTCGACGAGCTGGTGGCGCTGCGCAAGACGCTCGGCCTCGACCGGCCGATCCCGGTCCAGTACGTGAGCTTCCTCGCCGGCGCGGTCACCGGCGATTTCGGGATCTCGTTCCGTCACCAGCAGCCGGCGCTCGGGCTCGTGATCGACCGCCTGCCGGCGACGCTCGAGCTGGCCTTCGCCGCGCTGGTGCTGGCCGTCGTCGTGGCCGTCCCGCTCGGAATCATCGCGGCGCTCAACCGGGGACGTCTCGCCGACGTCCTGGCCATGGCGTTCGCCGTGGTCGGTCAAGCCACGCCCTATTTCTGGATGGGTATCATGCTCATCCTCGTCGTGTCCGTGGAGCTGGGCTGGCTGCCGACATCCGGGCGGGGAACGTGGGCTCACCTGATCCTGCCGGCGATCACGCTCGGCACTCACTTCGCCGCCTCGCTGGCCCGGCTCACGCGCACGGCGATGCTCGAGGTCCTCGGCCAGAACTACGTGACGACGGCGCGCGCCAAGGGCTTGCCCGAGCGCACGGTGATCCTGGCCCACGCCCTGAAGAACGCGTCGGTGCCGGTGATCACGCTGATCGGCCTGCAGTTCGGCACGCTGCTGGGCGGCGCCGTCGTGACCGAGACGATCTTCGCCTGGCCGGGCGTCGGCCGGCTCGCCGTGCAGTCGATCTTCGTGCGCGACTATCCCGTCGTCCAGGCCGGGGTCTTCGTCCTGGCGCTCTCGTTCGTGGGCATCAACCTGCTCGTCGATCTGCTCTACGGCGTCCTCGATCCCCGCATCCGCACCGAGGACACGGCGTGAGGCGACTGCGCTGGCCTCTGCTGCTCCCGGCGCTGCCCGTGATCGTCGCCGTCGCCGCTGCGTTGCTGGCGCCCTGGGTGGCGCCGGCCTCGCCGACGTCCGGCAACCTGGCTGCGCGGCTCAGGCCGCCGGCGTGGATCTCGGGCGGCAGCGGCACGCGTCTTCTCGGCACCGATCTGCTCGGGCGGGACCTGCTCTCGCGTCTCATCTGGGGCGCTCGAATCTCGTTGCTGATCGCGCTCGCCGCCACCGTGCTGGGCGCCGTCGTGGGCTCGCTGATCGGCCTCGTCAGCGGCTACTACCGCGGCCGCATCGATCGCGTCGTGACGAAGCTGATCGACGTCCAGCTCGCGTTTCCGTTCGTGCTGCTGGCCATCGCGGTGATCGCGGTCGCCGGCGCCAGCATTCCCGTTCTCGTCATCGTGCTGGCCATCGGCTCCTGGGTTGGCCACGCGCGCATCATCCGCGGCCTCGTCCTGAGCCTGCGCGAGCGCGACTACGTGCAGGCGGCACGAGCGCTGGGCGCCGACACGCCCCGCATCCTCTTCCGTCATCTGCTTCCCGAGATCCTGTCCGTCATCCTGATCCTGGCGACCTTCGACGTCGGGCGGATTATCATCCTCGAATCCACGCTGTCCTTCCTCGGGCTGGGCGTGCAGCCGCCCACGCCGTCGTGGGGCTCGGACCTGCGCGACGCCGCGGCGTACGTTCGGCAGGCGTGGTGGACGTCGGTCTTCCCCGGGTTGGCCATCATGGTGGTCGTGCTCGGCGTCAACCTGGTCGGCGATGCGCTGCGCGACGCGCTCGATCCGCGGACCCAGTCCCGGGCCCGGGCCTGACGGCGCAGACCCTGGAACGCAGGCCCTGAAAACGCAGGCTTGAAGCTGGCCGGGACATAGTGGCTGGCCGGTGCATATATAAGGAGGGGACCATGCGCGGGCGAATTGGCATCATTCTCGGTTTCGTCGCGCTGGCCGTGGGGCCGGCAGCGGCCCAGCGCTCGACCCAGATCGTCATCTCGCAGCCGGCCGACGCGACCACGATGGACCCCGGGCGCTCGACCCAGGTCCTCACCGTCAACTACTTCTTCAACCTCTACGACACGCTCACGCGCTGGGATGCCGCGCTCAAGCTCCACCCCGGGCTGGCGACGTCGTGGAAAGCCATCAACGACACGACGTGGGAGGTGAGACTGCGGCCCGACGTGAAGTTCCACGACGGCTCGCCGCTGACGGCCGAGGACGTCAAGGCCGTGTACGAGCGCAACATGGTGCCGGGCAAGACGGTCGTGCAGTCGGGATTTGCAACGCTGGAGAGCGTCCAGGCCGTGAACCCGACCACGCTCCGTATCGTCACCAGAAAGCCCGATCCGCTGGTGCCCGTGCGCATGGCCCAGATGGGCGGCTCCATCTATCCCGCGCGATTCACGAGCGACGAGGGCGCGCGCGAGCTGGCCCGCAAGCCCATCGGCAGCGGCGCCTACAAGTTCGTGTCGTGGACCAAGGACGACCAGCTCGTCATGGAGGCCAACCGCGACTGGTGGGGCTGGAACGGCAAGCCTCCGGCGGTCGACCGCGTGATCTGGAAGCCCATCCCCGACGACTTCGCCCGCCTGTCGGCGCTCCAGCGGGGCGAGGTGGACGTGATCACCAATGTGCCGCCCGATCAGATGAAGATCGTGCGGACGCTGACGGTGTCGTCCACACGCACGCTGACCTTCTGGATCAACACGACCCAGCCGCCCACGCAGGACAAGCGCGTCCGCCAGGCCATGCACTACGCGATGGACGTGAGCTCGATCGTGAAGGACCTCTACGCCGGGCAGGGCAAGCCGTTCTCGGGAGGGCTGGCGGATACCGACTTCGGTTACAACCCGGCGCTCAAGCCGTACCCGTACGACCCTGCGCTGGCGAAGAAGCTGCTCGCCGACGCCGGCTATCCCAACGGCATCGACGTGACGCTGTCGGCCGGCATCGGGACGATCGTCAACGACAAACAGCTCCTGGAGGCCATCGCCGACATGTGGTCGAAGGTCGGCATCCGCGCGCGCATCGAGATGATGGAGATGGCGGCGCGCCAGAAGGTGAACAACGAGCGCTTGCTGCCGCCGAACGGCGTGATGCTGATCAATCCGCAATCGACGCTGCTCGATGCCGATGGGAGCCTGTGGCGCCTGTTCCATCCCAATGGCTTCGGCGGCAAGTACTGGATCGGCAACCAGCCCGGCCAGCGCTTCCACGATCTGATGGAGCAGGCTCGCTACACGCTCGATTCCAGGAAACGAAAGGAGCTCTACACCGAGGCCACGAAGATCATCCACGAAGAAAAGCCCTGGCTCGAGCTGTTCCAGGAAGTCGTCATCTATGGCGTGTCGAAGCGTGTGAGCTTCAAGCCCCGACCCGACTACCGTCTCATCGTCTCGGAGATGACGCTCGCGAAGTAACCGAGGGCACGCCGGGGACGGGAACTGCCTGGCACTTGGCTTGCTATATGTGCACTCGGTTGCAGGGGCAGACGTGGGTGGGATTCACGGTCATGGATAAACACACGCTTGGCCCGAAAATACGTCACGGCGGTGCAGCGGGCGTCGCCCCGAAGTCTCGCCCGGGCGTTCCGACATCCGGCCTCGCCGTCCCGTCGCACCCGAACGGTGGCGTGGATGACGCGCCGTGGCCGATGCGGTTCTTCGCGACGTCTCCGGCACCATTCGGCGCTCCGCAGGAGAGGTCATCCGCTTCATCGCGTCCGGCCGCCGCGTCCGTCCTCGCTGAGAGCCTGAAGCGCGTCAGCACTCCTCCCGCCCCAGTATCCTCGCGTGGAGTAAATGTCCGTCGGCCCTGCGCCGTCTTATCGATGACCATGTTGTACAGTGTCCGCATGCCCCGCATGCTGGTGTACCCTCTGGCGGCCGTCGCCCTGGTCGCGCTGACCGTGGCGGGCCCGGCGCTCGCCGGGCCGTCGCTGGACGACGTGGTCCGCGGCGTCGAGTCGGCCTACGGCCGGATGATCGACCTGAAGGCCGATTTCAACCAGACGTCGTTCAACAAGAGCCTCAACTCCACGATTCCGGCGCAGGGCGCGGTCTATTTGAAGAAGGGTGGCAAGCTGCGCTGGGAGTACAGCGAGCCGACGAAGCAGGAGATCGTGTCCGATGGAAAGAAGCTCTGGGTCTACACGCCCCAGCTCAACCAGGTCAACGTCGGCGACGCGCCGGAGGCCCTGGCAGGACCGGCCGGATCGTTCCTGGCCGGCCTCGGGAAGGTCCACGAGCACTTCACCGTGCGCTTCCTCAACCCGGCGCAGCCCACCGACGCCGACGGCAACGTGGTCCTCGACCTCACGCCCAAGCAGCCGCTCCCTACCATGTCGCGTCTGATCCTCGCGCTCGACGCCAAGACGTGGGAGGTGCGCAAGGCCACCATCCACGACCAGTTCGAGAACACGGTCAGCATGCGCTTCACCCGGCTGGCGGTGAACTCCGGCCTGCCCGACCAGCTCTTCACGTTCGTGCCGCCGGCCGGCGTGGCCACCGTCCCCCTGCGGTAGACTAGGGAGCCATGGCCGCCGAGAACTCGTTCGACATCGTCTGCAAGGTCGACATGCAGGAGGTCACCAACGCGCTCGACCAGGCGCGGCGGGAGATCGAGACGCGCTACGACCTCAAGGGCAGCAAGAACGAAATCACGCTCGAGAAGACCGACATCACGATCACGTCCGCCGACGACATGAAGCTCAAGGCCGTCGCCGACATCCTGCAGTCGAAGCTCCACCGGCGCGGCGTGCCGCTCAAGGCGTTGACGTGGGGAGCGGTGGAAGACGGAGCGGGTGGCATCAAGCGTCAGAAGATCACGCTCCAGCAGGGGATTCCCACCGAGAAGGCCAAGGAGATCGTCCGCCTCATCAAGGACAGCAAGGTCAGAGTCCAGGCGTCGATCCAGGAGAGCCAGGTGCGCGTCGCCGGCAAGAACCGTGACGACCTGCAGAAGATCATCGCGCTCGTCAAGGACAAGGACTTGGGCATCGCGCTCCAGTTCACGAACTACCGCAGCACGTGATGAAGGTCCACCTCACCACGCTCGGGTGTCCCAAGAACCAGGTGGATTCCGAGCTGATGCTCGGGATGCTGACCGAGGCCGGCTTCCTGCTCGCCGAGCGCGCCGAGGATGCCGACTGCCTCATCGTCAACACGTGCGCCTTCATCGACCGCGCGCGCGAAGAATCGGTCAACACGATCCTGGAGCTGGCCAAGCTCAAGGAGCGCGGACGCTGCACGTCGCTGATCGTCACCGGCTGTCTCACGCAGCGCTACGGCCTCGAGATCAAGCGCGAGATGCCGGAGATCGACGCCATCCTGGGCACGTCGGGGCTCGAGCGCATCGTCGATCTCGTGCGCCAGGCCGACAACCGGCGCGACTGGGCGACGTCGGCGCCGCCCGGCTATCTCTACGACGCGAAGACGCCGCGACTGCTCACCGCCCGCGTGCCCTACGCGTACGTGAAGATCGCCGAGGGCTGCGACATGGGCTGCACCTTCTGCGCGATCCCGCAGTTCCGCGGCAAACACCGCAGCCGTCCGCTCGCCGACATCGTGAACGAGGTCGAAGGGCTGGCCGCGCGCGGCGTGCAGGAGGCGATCCTCGTCTCCCAGGACACGCTTGCCTACGGCAAGGACCTCGCGGGCAACGGTGACATCGGCGACCTGCTGATCGCGCTGGGCGAGACGCGCATGCCGTGGATCCGGCCGATGTACCTGCATCCCGCCCACGTCAACGATCGCCTGATCGCCAAGTGGCAGCGGGCCCGCATCGTGCCGTACCTCGACATGCCGGTGCAGCACGGTGACGACGGCGTGCTCCGTGCCATGCGGCGCGCGGTGACGGCCCGGCGGATGAAGGACGTCGTCCGCGATTTTCGCGCGGCGATTCCGGGTCTCGCCGTGCGCACGACGGTGCTCGTCGGCTTCCCCGGCGAGACCGAGGCGGCGTTTGGGAATCTCCTCGAGTTCGTGACCGACGTCGGCTTCGACCGTCTCGGTGTCTTCACCTACTCTCCCGAGGAGGGCACGCCGTCCGTCACGTACGCCGACCAGGTCGATCCGGAGGTGGCTGCCGAGCGCGCGGTCGCCGTGCAGGAGCTCCAGGATGGCGTCGTCTGGGAGCGCCACCGGGCGCTCATCGGCACCGAGCACGACGTCCTCGTCGATGGCCGCAGCGAGGATCCCGCGTTCACGTGGGAGGGCCGCACCGCCGGCCAGGCTCCCGAGATCGATGGCATCGTGTATCTCCGGGGCCCGTTCGAGCCTGGACGCTTCGCCCGCATTCGCGTCGTCGAGGTCGAGGGTTACGAGCTGGTCGGCGAGCGGGCGCTCAGCGTCGCCGGCGTCTGAGCCGACCGGCGCCGTGCCCGCGCGGTCCATCACGGACCGTGTGGCGCTCGCCGTCGCCACCGTCGCTGGCGCGGGCTATTCCCCGGTGGCGCCTGGCACCGCGGGAAGCCTGGTCGCCGTCGCCGTTCTCTGGCTGGTGCCCTTCTCACGCCTCGAGCTGATCGTCTATTTCATCGTCGTGACGCTGGTCGGCACGTGGGCGGCCCACCGCGCCGAGGCGCTCCTGGGAGGCAAAGATCCAGGGGCCATCGTCGTCGACGAGGTGGCCGGCATGACGCTCTCCGTCCTCGCCCTGCCGCTGACACCGGCCGTGCTAGCGGTCGCGTTCGTGCTCTTTCGTGTCTTCGATGTCGTGAAGCCGCCACCGGCGCGCGGGAGCCAATCGCTCCGGGGCGGCGTCGGTGTCATGGTGGACGACCTGATCGCGGGCCTCTATGCCCTGGCCGTCGTCGGCGTCCTGCGCGGAGTGTTCCGGTGGCCGTGACGGCTCGACTCGTGGTCGCCGGCGCGGCGCTCGATGCCGATGACGATGCGGTCGCCGCCGTGACGACGGCGCTGGCCGCCGCCGGTGCGCCCGTCACCGCGCGGGTCATCGTCGAAGACGACGACGTGGCCCTCGAAGAAGCGCTGGCGGCGCCGAGCGATCTCACGATCATCCTGGCGGTGCCAGGCACCGCTGCCGCGCTCGCCACTCCTGCGGCTGACGTCGTGCGCCGCGCTCTCGCCGACGTGACCGGCGCCCGTCTCATGCCGAGCGAGAAGATCCGGGCGGGGCTCGAGCAGGCGGCGCTGAGCCGCGGCCGGCCCCTCCCGCGCCTGACCGAGCGCGCCACGCTCGTCCCCCAGGGCGCGACCGTGTGGACGACCGACGGCGCCGAGCCCGGATGGCTGATCGAGAGTCAGGGCCGCGCCTTCGTCGTGCTGATCCCGGGCGCGCGGCTGTCGCGGATGATCGAGCAGCATCTCGTGCCGTATGCTCGCTCGCTCACGGAGCGCTCGCTCACGACGGGGCACCCCGCGGTCGCGGTGAGGACGCTCAGAACGGCGGGCGTCGACCTCGCGGACATCGATGCGCGGCTCGGCGAGTGGCTCAAGCCGCGCGGCGCTGGCGGCGACGTCGACGTCACCACGCTTCCCGCGTCTGGCGAGGTGTGGGTGAGGCTCCGCGCTCACGCAGTGACTCCGAGCGCAGCCCAGGACGCGCTGGCGTTGGTCGAAGCCAAGGTGGTCGAGCGTCTCGGCGACGACTACTTCGGCCGTGACGGCGAGACGCTCGAGCGTGTCGTGGGCCGCATGCTCAGTCAGCGCAGCTTGATGGTGTCCGTCGCTGAGTCGTGCACGGGCGGCCTCGTCGGACACAGGATCACGAGCATCCCGGGCTCGTCGGCCTACTTCGAGCGCGGCGTGATGGTCTACACGAACCGCGCCAAGCAGGAGCTGCTCGGCGTGCCCGAAGAGGTGTTGCGGGCCCACGGTGCGGTGAGTGGCCAGTGCGCCGAGGCGATGGTGCGCGGCGTCTGCCGGCTCGGCGGCAGCGCCTGCGGGCTGGCGGTCACCGGGATCGCCGGGCCCGACGGCGGAACGCCGACCAAGCCCGTCGGTACGGTGTGGGTCGGTGTCGCCGTCAATGGTCAGGCGGCCGCTCATCACTTTTTGTTCGACGGTGATCGCGCGGCAGTGAAATGGCAGTCAGCGCAGGCGGCGCTCGACCTGTTGCGGCGAGCCCTGCTCGCCTCCCGATGAGCACCCGACTCGCCCTGGTCGTGCTCGCCGTCGTGCTGGTCGGTGGCTGCGCCAAGCCCCCGGCGCTCGAGCGCGGCCTGATGCTCTACGAACAGGGCCGCTACCGTCGTGCGCTGGCCACGTTCGACGAGGCCGTGCGCGAGCAGCCGAGCGCCGCGGCCTATGCCAACCGTGGCACGACACGCATCCGTCTCGGCGACACGGCCGGCGGGATCGCTGATTTCACGAGCGCCCTGCAGCTCGCGCCCAACGACTCCGAGATCCTGTTCAACCGGGGCAATGCGCGGCTCGTCGCCGGTGATCCAAAAGGCGCCATCGCGGACTTCACGCGCGCGGCCGAGCTCCGGCCGACCTTCGCCCTCGCCGTCTTCAATCGCGGTATCGCCCGGCATCGATCCGGTGACGCGCTGGGCGCCCGCGCCGACTGGAACGAGGCGATCAAGCTGGCCAAGAACCCCGAGGTGCGCGCAGCGATGGAGCGTCGCGCGGAAGCGCTCGGGCGCGAGGCCGGCGCACCGGCATCCGATCCCGGCGCGCCGGCCGCCGATTCCGGCGCTGGCCGTGAGCTGGCCCGTCAGGCTCTCGATCGGGAGCTGGCGGGCGACCACACGGGCGCGCTGGCCGACCTCAAGTCAGCGCTGGCTCTCGAAACCGATCCCGGCCGTCGTGCCGCGCTCCAGGACTTGCTCCGGATGTGGGAGGAAGCTCGATAGCCGGCATCCGGTCGTTCGTCGCCATCCTGCTCCCCGACGACGTCCGATCCGCGCTGGACGCGGAGATCGAGCAGCTGAGACCGGTCGGCCGCGACGTTTCGTGGGTCGCGCGCGACAACATTCACGTGACGCTCAAATTCCTCGGCCACGTCGAGCCCGAGCGACTGGACCTCGCCGTGTCGGCGCTCGCCCGCGTGGCTGCCACTGTCGCGGGCTTCGAGCTCGCCATCGCCGGGCTCGGCGCCTTTCCGTCACCGACGCGGCCCCGCGTGCTGTGGGCCGGGCTCACGAGTGGCGCCGACGCTGCCGCTACGCTCGCCCGATCGATCGATGGAGCGCTCGCCGCTCACGGCTTTGCACGGGAAGACCGGCCGTTCTCGGGCCACGTCACACTCGGCCGTGTGCGACAACCCGGCCGCGATGAGCGTCTCGCTGCCGCGCTGGCCGCCGGCGCCCGCCATCAGTTCGAACGGCTCGCCGTCGATCGGCTCGCGCTCATGCGGAGTGAGCTCTCGCCTCGCGGCGCCCGTTACTCGATCATCTCCGCCTGGCCGCTGTTAGCGGCTC
>Ga0209056_10006385_pt1 | contig 12190 bp, 12 predicted proteins | sample GraSoiAngelo_114_FD_185876 | JGI IMG/M metagenome (GOLD analysis project Ga0209056, IMG submission 185876) | Grasslands soil microbial communities from the Angelo Coastal Reserve, California, USA - 14_0903_13_40cm (SPAdes) (version 2) | ecosystem: Environmental > Terrestrial > Soil > Grasslands... | reverse complement strand
ATCGGTGAACATTTTGAATCCAAATTAGTGACGGATTGCATCACAAACAGAGATGCAACGTCTCACGATTCATCCATTGTCGCATCGATTGATCGCCTGCGCTCTCTCAGCAGCTTTTATCGGTGCCGCTATTGCCGACGAATCGGAAAGCGGTACGGTTGGAGATTGCCAAATTGGAGCCTATCGCTTTTCGGATGGAGAGATCGTCGATATCGCGCGATCTGAAGGCGACACGTTTCGCTGGCGCAAGTTCGATGGCACAACCGGGGTTTTGCATAAGAAGGGCGACGGCTCGTGGACAAGCACATTGGGATGGACAGATCATCCCGATGGACACACGGCGTCTTTCACTCATTGCGCGAGGGGTGAAATCGAATTCGACGGTAAGAAAGCTCATCGGATCCTGTTCGATGTGATTGATACGGTATTCGAAGTCCGTGGCGGAGTTAAGCTCGCGGGTAGATTAGTAATGCCGAAGAGCAATGATCCGGTCCCGATCGTGGTTCTTATTCACGGAGCGGAACGGGATTCTGCGCGCGACTCGTATGCGCTTCAACGACTGTTACCGGCCGAGAACGTTGGCGCATTCGTTTATGACAAACGCGGAACCGGCGGATCGGACGGCAAATATACGCAGGATTTCGATACACTCGCGGATGACGCCATCGCTGCCATGCGGGAGGCGAAGCGAATTGCTGGCACCCGTTGTGCCCGGATCGGATATCAAGGTGGTAGTCAAGGCGGCTGGGTCGCGCCGCTCGCCGCAACGCACGCGCCCGTCGATTTCGTTATTGTCAGTTTTGGACTCGCTGTTTCTGTCATCGACGAAGACCAGGAGGAGGTTGCGCTTGAGATGCGCTTCAAAGGTCATAGTCAGGAGGAGATTTCGAAAGCACTTGAAGTAGCAGCCGCTGCGGAAGCGGTATTCGAAAGCAGTTTCACCAAAGGTTTCGAGCGTTTCGATGCGATAAGAGCCAAGTACCGCAATGAGCCTTGGTACAAGGACATCCATGGCAATTATACGCATTTCATTTTGCCGTACACAGCGTCCGAGATACGCGACAAGGGCAAGGATTTCATCTTCGGGACGCCATTCCGCTATGACCCGATGCCTACGCTTCGCGCCGTCGAGGTGCCGCAGTTGTGGGTTCTCGGAGAAGACGACTTCGAAGCCCCGAGCGCTGAGACGAGTCGCCGCATCAAGATACTGATCGCCGAAGGGAAACCGATTACGCTGGCCCTATTTCCTCATGCTGAGCACGGGATGACCGAGTACGAAATCGCTTCAAATGGCGAACGTGTCTCGACCCGATACGCGCCCGGCTACTTTGCCATGATGCGCGACTTTGCGCGAAATGGCCACGTGTCGGGCTCCTATGGGTCGAGCGTAGTCGTCAAACCGAAGATGGATTCGCGCGCCGACTATCGTGGATCGATATTGAAACCGACCTCAGGCAGACATGCAGGTGGATGAGAATATTCTGAGCGAAAGGAGCAATGAGATCCTCGGCCTGCGCAAAACTCAACTTGTGATAATGCACGCTGCGAAACGCGCTCGATAGTCTGCTGGTGTGACACCGAGGTAACGAGTAAAGAGCCTCCACAGGGTGCTCGCATCGCCGAGCCGAGTTCGCTCGGCAATGTCCTTGAGCGGCAATGACGTCTGCTCAAGCAATCGTTGAGCCTCTTCGATGCGCGCGCGTCGGACGAGAGCGGCTGGCGATTCCCCGAGCTCCTGCCGACACCATCGAGTCAGCGTTCGCACACTCATTCCCACATTCCGCGCGAGCCGTTCGAGCGAGAGAGGCTGGTTGAGATGTTCAAAAATGAACGCTGACAGGTCGCGTAATCGCGCCGGCTCGCCTTCCTGTCGTTTCAGGATCTGGCTAAATTGCGCCTGACGCCCCGATCGTCGCAGAAACAGAACGAGGGCCTTTGCGACGGCCATCGCTACGGCGTGACCATGGTCCTCTTCTACCAGCGCCAGCATCAGGTCAATGCCCGCTGTGATTCCCGCTGACGTCCACACGCGACCGTCGCGCAGAAAAATGTCATCGTCGACGACCCGAGCTTTGGGGAATCGTCTTCGCAGCGCATCAACGTATCGCCAATGAGTCGTCGCGCGGCGTCCGTTCAACAGGCCGACCTCACCAAGCACAAATGCCCCGGTACAAATTGAGACCAGGGTCGGGATGCTTCGATGGCGTTGCCGAAGCCAACGTACGACGCGGGCTTCGGAAGGCGGCAGCTTGCTGGCTGTTGCGCCGCCAGCCACGACCACCATATCCGGTGCGCTAATGTCCGCCACGTCGCCAAGCGACCGCGCACCTCTCAACACAAGCCCGTGGCGAGTCGGGATCTCTCGGCCGAGCGGCGCAATGAGATGGGATGTGTAGGCCTCGCGTCCCATTACCTCGTTCGCATAACCGAGCACCGCCCACGGGCCACTGAGGTCCAGCATCTCGGAGCCCGGAAATGAGAAGAACCAAACGTGACGCGCACGCCGTTTCATTGCTTGATAGTCAACTGGGATGGCCAGAAATGCAATAACATTGTCCTATGAGCCACAGACAATCGGCCTACCATGAGGTCATGAGAATTGGATTCATCATCGCCGTTGTCGCAGCCGCATTGTCGACCCATCTCGCACACTCTACGGACACGCCAAACGCTCCCGCTGGTCAGAACGCCGTTTCGAGGACGTCTGGCGTGCTCAACATCAATGGAACGCCGCATCCGTATCTCGTCGAAGGAACAGGTCCGGCCTGCATTGTCGTCGGCCCGGCATCCATGTATCCGTCGCTGTTGTCCGACCAGTTGAAAAAGCGGATTCGCTTCGTCTACGTGGACTTCAAGAACAGTTGGGGCGCTGACTCGCCGAACCGTGTCGAAAACGTCACCTTGGACTCGCTGGTCGAGGAAGTCGATCGGGTCCGGAGCGGTCTGGGATTGGAGAAGGTCTGTCTGTTCGGTCATTCCGCGCCCGGTCTGGTGGCGGTAGAGTACACGTTAAGGCACCCGGACCGCGTCTCTCAGTTGATCCTGGTCAGCGTCGAGCCGTACTTTAGTCCCGGGTGGCTCAAAGCGCGGAAGGCATTCTGGGAAACCGAGGCGCCAGCGGACCGGAAGGCCGCCTTGAAACGGAACATCGAACGTTTCCCTGACGATCTGTTGAAGAGACTTTCGCCATATGACGCCTTTGCGTTGAGCTACGTTCGCAACGGCCCACGGTATTTCTACGACGCCTCATACGACTTTTACTGGGAGTTTGCGGGAAAGCATCTCTCGGCAGAGATGATCGATTACTTCCTCAATACAATTGTTGCGGACTACGATCCACGGCCGCGGCTCGAGAGCAACGACGTTCCAAAGTTCCTCGCGCTGGGCCGCTATGATTACAACATTCCTTATCGTGAGTGGGACAGCGCACGGAAAACCACGCCGAACCTGACATCCCACATCTTCGAACGGAGCGGGCACTTCCCCATGATCGAGGAGAGCACCCTCTTCGACGACCGCCTGATCGAGTGGTTAAGGCGGACCAGTAAGGAAGCGCCCGAACAGTTCCCGTCGGAATCCAAGAAGCCATGAATCGGTGAACCGAAAATGAACGCAAGGATGTCCCCAGGCGTGCTGCGAAGAGAGTAGATGGAAATTACTACTATGTCGTTTCTCCTTAGCGTCGAGCTCTTCGCCGCTGTCGGGAACGTGCTAAGAAGCGACGAGACTTGGCTGTGTTTCCGCAAACTGCCATGTCGCACCAACGCCGACGGCCCGCTTTCGAGCTGTCAATAAAGACCCACGAACAGTTCGTCCCATGACAAATTCGGAGTCGATCCATTGGCAACGGAAGGACCTGTTGGACCATCCGGTACGCGATCACCGATGTGATCAGGTCGAAGTTGAGCGCATCGCCGCGCAGACCGAGGAGCACGCGCCCATCGCGGAAGCGTAGCTCATGGGCTTTGATGCCGGTGACCCAATGCTCCCGTAGAAGTGCCAAGGCGCTTTTCGGCGGCGCGCGCCTTGAGATGATACGGGTCACCAACCCAAACAGGGCTTCGCGCAAAACCTTTGCGCGCGCCAGCGCGATACCAGCCGCCGCGGGCTCTTTCTGCGCTTTCTTAACCAATGCGCGCAGTGCGCTTTTTGGCAGGAGGTGCACAAATGCCGCCCATTCAAGCAACCGTGCATAGCTGTCGAGCCAGTCGCGAGGCGATTGATCGCGGCCAGTGACAGTATTGACGAAATCGAGCGCTGCATCGCCGGCGATGGTGTCACGGCTACGAAATTGGTGCGGCTCAATTTTAACCTGTAAAATGGATTTCACCGGTTGACATTCTTAATAACCCAATATAGTAGCGACTACAAAGTTAAATGCGCAGTACAACACAAACTAAAATCCTGATGAGCACAAAAGAAGCTATTCATTCAAGCAGTACCTCAAGGGCAAAAAAGAACCCGGTATGAGCGCATCCAAACAAATCGACAAACAAATTGCTGGGCTCACCGGATGGCGCGGTCGAACAATGGCCTACCTGCGGAATGTCATCAGTGACGCGGATTCAAAATTGACCGAAGAATTCAAATGGAATACCGCCGTGTGGAGCGCGAAGGGCAACGTGTGCGCCCTTGGGGCATTCAAGGACCACATCAAGATTAACTTTTTCAAAGGGGCGTTACTGCCGGATCCTCACCATCTGTTCAATAGCGGACTTGAGGCAAAAGCGTCGCGGTCAATCGATCTCTACGAGGGCGAGGCTCTAAATGAGTCGCATCTAAAAGCGCTCGTGCGTGCTGCCGTTACGCACAATAACGCCAGCAAATAACAAACAAACTCAATAAATGAAAACCAACACCAACGCTCCGCCGGGTGAATCAGATACCCAAGGCCTTCGCATTTCGAGAAAGACACTTTGGACCGGCCGTATTCTGAGCGCGCTCCCGGTGCTGTTCCTGCTGATGGATGGCATCATGAAACTAGTGAAACCGGAGCCTGTCGTGAAAGCAACGATCGAGCTCGGATATCCCGAGAGCGTTATTATGGTCCTCAGGATCATCCTACTGGTTTGCGTCATTCTCTATATAGTTCCGCACACCGCCGTTCTCGGCGCAATCCTTTTAACTGGTTATCTCGGTGGCGCCGTCGCCACGCAGACGCGAGTCGGCAATCCCTTGTTCAGTCACATTCTATTCCCGGTCTATCTGGCTCTGCTAATTTGGGGCGGCCTTTTCCTCCGCGATTCACGTCTGCGTGCACTCATGCCGCTGCGAAACTAACAAGCGTTCCATGACGCGACGAAAATTCGCCACGATGGCCGGCGCAACGGTACTCGCGGGTTGGCAAGCGGGGCGGTCGCAGGCGAAGCCGAGCAGCGTTAGCATCGTAATCGCGCCAAGCAATCTTGGACTAAGGCCGACGGAAAGCGGCGGCCAACCCGGTACGTGGCGCGCGCCGCAAGTGCTGACAGATGCGGGCCTGGCTCGCGCGCTGGATGCGGAGGAAATCATCCCACTCGGGCGACCGACCTATGAGTTCGAAGCTCAGGCAGGGACGAGAATACGCAACGGTCTGTCGATCCGTGCGTTCTCACTGCAGTTGTCGGAGAAGGTACGTGACATCCTAAAGAGGCATCGATTTCCGGTAGTCATTGGCGGCGATTGCAGCATCCTCCTTGGCAGCTTGCATGGAATGCGGCGCGCCGGTGGGCAAGGACTCGTGCACATCGACGGACACAGCGATTTCTTTCATCCCGGGAACTACGACACAGCAAAGCGCCTGGGCTCGGCAGCGGGAATGGACCTGGCTCTTGCGAGCGGCCGAGGTGAACTGCTGCTGACCGATTGGCCGGAGATTGGCAAGCCGCTTGCCAGCGATGCCGACATCATTCAGTTGGGGGAGCGTGACGCCGAAAGTCCGAGTTTCAAAGATTACTACGGCGATATCGTTGAGACTGAGATTACACAGTTCACTATCCAACATGTGCTTGCTGATGGGGTCGATACCACGGCGCGCCAGGTGATCGCGAAACTCCAGGCGCGTGGATTGGACAAAGTCTGGTTGCATGTCGATTTCGACGTCCTCGATCAGTCCGTAATGCCAGCGGTTGACTCACCTGGAAGTCCGGGACTCGACTATCTGCAATTGACGGAGCTGGTCAGCGCTTTGTGTGCTTCTGGACGCATCGTCGGCACCAACTTCACGATCTATGATCCCGAAAGAGATCCTGAGGCGCGCTGTACGCGTCCATTGGTACGTTGCATTGCAGACGGGGTACGCGGGCGATCTCATGCCGAAGGGCTACGAGGAAGAATTTGATTCCGCTATGTCTTGGGCGCGTCATCACGGAAGGTACCGCAGTTGCCCACTATTGTTCGTGTTGACGCTGCTGTTTGCGACTATTTCTGCGCGCGGGCAGACAAAAATCCGTTCGATTACTAATGTTATCGAGGGTCACGCCGTCGGAGGTGTAACGGTCGATCTTCTAGGCAATATCTACGTGGCCGACTTTGGCGAGTTTGTCTGGAAGATCACGCCGGAGGGCAAGCGTGACGTATTCGCGTCAGGCCTTTATGGCGCGTCCGGCAACGCGATCGACAATGAAGGCAACCTTTTGCAATCGAATTTCTACGGTAATTCAATCACCAAAATTGATCGAAAAGGTCAAATGCAGCCGTTCGTCACAAGCGGCCTAAGCGGCCCTGTAGGCATAGCCATCAACAAGCAAACGGGTGATGTCTATGTTGCAAACTGCCGCGGTAATTCGATCGCAAAGATTGCGACGGATGGCACTGTTTCATCATTCGCAAAAAGCGATCTGTTCAGCTGCCCAAACGGCATTTCCTTCGATCGCGAGGGAAACCTTTATGTCGTCAACTTCAGAGACAGCAAGATGTTGAAGGTCGATCCGAAAGGCATCGTCACGCCCTTTGCGACAATATCCGAAAAGGGATTAGGACATTTATGTTTTAAAGAGGATCGATTTTACGTAACCGCGTTTCACTCGCACGAAATTTACGAGGTAACGTTGGATGGAACCGTCAAGCGTATCCTCGGCAATGGCAAGCGCGGGATCGTGGATGGAGCGAGCGCAAAGGCACGGCTGTCTTTTCCTAACGGAATCGCTTGTGATCCGTGGTCACGACGGCTTTATATCAATGAGTACGTTAACGACTCAGAAGCTTCGTTGCCGCGCCGTACGATCGTTCGCGAAGTTGTTCTTGAGGCAGCCAAGTAGCTTTTCTTCTCGAGAAATTGCTGTGCGAGAGCAAACGCTTCGGGGCCGTCAGAGTTTTTGACCCTGGACTCCTTTGACGACCGACGCCCGTCTAGAAATGCGCCGTCGCAAAGTTCAGGATGCGCGGCCACCTACCTACTTTGGCGAGGACTGTAGCGTCGCCTGATATTCCGGCTTTTTGTGATATTCGACGAGCCGAAATCCCCAACTGATCAACGTCGAGAGGTCCTTAGTTTTTGCTTTTCTCTCGTTCAGGAATTTCTCAATCCTGGCTTTCAACTCCGGCTGTTGGTCGGTTGTATCGAGAATTTCGAAAATTTCCATCGACAACAGCCAATCCTCAGGATGTTCGGCCTGCTGTGTCTCCCAAATTTCGCCGAGCCGCTCGTAACCGGTTTTGCTCTCGCGAATCTTACGCACCTGCGCGTAAAGATTCTCGAGTCGCTTGCGCTTTGCGTCCGAGGGAACTTTGATGGTGCGCTCCTTTGGAATCAGCGCCACCTGATTGTAGGCATCTTTGTCTGATGCCCCGTTAAAGACTGAGCTGATTCGTTCGCCAACGGCCATGTCGTAGACACCCCACTCAGGCTCGAACAGGGCTCGATCGTGGTATTTCGCGTTGCAGTTTGAGAATGTGATCAACAACAGTTTCCCGTCGCGGTGTAGAATTTTCTCAACTTTCCCTGAGACAACGACTCCCCCGACAAACTCGATCTTCGCTTTCTTGCCCTCAACAATTCCAAGCGCGTGCAGTTGATCGTTGGTCAGCAACTCGGGCGCCGTTGGTGTTTGTTTCCATTTGCCAACCGGCGAACCAAAACCGTCCTTATGATAATCGATTCCATGGCCTTCGAGTTCTTTGCCCTGGAATGCGAGCGCGGTATTGCCGGATGTTCGCAGGTAAATCGGGGAATCGTCTTCGTCTGTGATGACCTCAGTGAAAGTCCCGCTGACTTGAAGACCGGACGAATAGTCACAAGTCGCAGTATTATTACATTCGATGGCTTTATTGATACCCTCGAGTCCGCCGACCCTAAACGCCATCTCACTGGCAAATTCTTCAAGCACGTCTCTCAGGTGCTGAAAATCGCGACAGACAAAGAGCTGCGGTTGCTTCGTCGTGATGTCGAACGGGTAGTTCTGAGCATCGATTGAGTAAGTGATCTTCTTTACCTCAGGCTCGAGGCATGACACCGATTCACCGATCGATGAAAGCAAACCTGCGCCGTAAATTTTCGGATTTTCGAGTGTGCCAATGAGTCCATATTCGACCGTCCACCAATGCAAACGTGAGAGCAGCGCCATTTCGGAGGGCGCGCCGAGATTTTTCTGGCGATGTTCGACCAGTTTGGTTGCTTCCTCGACTTCTTTCGGATCAGCGTTCGGCCGCTCCTTCAAAATCGATAAATGCCGAATCGCTTGATATAACTCGAAGTCTTTTCGGGAAGACATTGCTTTTGCACCGACCTCACCGAAACGCTGCAAATAATTTGAGTATTCGCGATCCACAATGATCGGTGCATGACCAGCGGCCTCGTGCACGATGTCAGGCGCCGGCGTGTATTCAATGTGCTGGATTTGCCGCATGTCGCAGGCAATCACCAGTACTTTGTAGGCTTGAAATTCCATGAACGCCGCTGGCGGAATGAAACCGTCCACTGCCACCGCGCCCCATTCTATCTTGGCCAGAATCTCATTCATCTCTTCGATACGCGGAATGCGTTCAAACGAGATGCCGGTGTCGAGGAGACCCTGGAAATAAACTTTGTGCGCGTATTCTTTCAGGAAAAAGATGTTCTGGCGCATGATGAATCGCCAGACCGCGTGATCGACCGATGTGTAATCGTCGTACCGCTGATCGACCGCGAATTGGAGTAAATGTTTCGGACAAGCGGCGACCGCCGCGTTGCTATAGCTGATACCGCCTTGAGCTTTCATCACCAATCTCCGATATGGGCAACCTATGACTCGTTTCGACAAGGGGCAAGAATGATTACTGTGCGTTCTCGCGCAAAAATGCGTGTCATCCCGAGCGAAGCGAGGGACCTCGCACAAGCTAGTTGATCACACGAAGTAGGTTTGCGTGCCGTTGGAAATAGGTGAGGTCCTTCGCCCCGAGAGCTTTCGCGGCTCAGGATGACGAGGGGAAAACGCGCGCGGTTTAGGGCTTGGATTGGCGCGCACGAATTACGTGTCGCGCGATCCAAATGACGCCAACAATTGCAATCGCCCACGGCGCGAGAAAAGCGATTGCCACACCAATCATGCGCAGGCTCCACATGATTGCGCCGGCACTTTGCGCCAGTGTACGCCGCAGTGTGGCAAGCAAACCGCTCTCCTCGGTAACGATATTACCCTGGCTGTAAACCTGAATCGAAACGTCCGCCGGTGCGTTTGCTTCATCGATCTGCGCATCCGTACGGTCCTGACGTTGCACGCTCACGTTCTCAACTTTGCCTAACGAGTCGAGCGATTGCATGATCGCCAGGTAATTTTTCATCGGTACGCGTAGCGAAACATTTGCCACGGCCCGGCCATCCGGATCGCGACTGAAAGTAGAACTGCGCACGCGTCCCCCTTGTTTCTCTGCAAGAGCGCGAAGCTCCTTTGCCTTTTCGTCCACTGACGAAGTGCGAATGCGCAGGCTCGTTTGCTGAAAAGCCTGTTCCTGTTCCTCGCGTGAGATGGCGACGTTGAGTTCCACCTTGTCACGTTTGGTTCTGGCATTTTCCGATCCCGCGGCCCCGGCATTGCCGCCCTGCGCGGTGCGTTGGGTCTGCGTTTGGAAATTTTCCACACGCCCAAAAACTTTGACACGGCCGATTACACCATCGCTTTCTTCCGGCACGATCAACATGCTCATCTGCGCTGAAACACGTCCGGAGTAATCGCGGTTTAGTTGTGCGTTTGTGATCTGGACTTTTGGTGAGGCGAGGCTCTTGATCTCGTTGTAAGTCTTCTCTACATCGGGCGCGTAGAGTGCCAGCTGAGCGCGCTCCCGGATCAGGAAGGCCGCTGGCTCTTCCATGTCCTTTTCCGCTAGCGAAATAGTCGCCGTGGCGAATTGCGCCTGCGAATCCCAATATTTTAACTCGCCCTGCATCTTCTCGATCTCTTCGCGGACACGGCCCAGTTCTTTCTCCACCTGAAGCAAATCGGAAACTTTGCCGGTCTTGGTCTTCAACATGTCGATCAGGCGTTGCTCCATCACGTGGGCATTCTTAAGGCGCGCATCGGTATCGAAATACGCCTTGGTCACGTCTTCTGTGCCCAGTGTCTGGTTTTTTAATTCGCCAAGGCTCCGGATCTTTTGCAGAAAGCGATCGAGGTTTTCCGGCAGGACCTTGACGACGACTTGACCCCGCAGCTTACCATTTGCCTGTTTCTCAGAATCTGTTGTAGCGACGTAACCGTGTTCTTCGTTCGCAAATGCAGTGATCTTCTGAACAGCACTATCAAAGCTGACGATCTCCAGTTCGACAGTTGCGTTTCGAATGAGTTTGCGATTGGCCAACTCCGGAGCGGGCGTTTCAACTGAGGATTTTCCAGTTTCCTCGGCGTTCGCAGAACTTTCTGAGCTTGCGGCGGACGCATCACTCTCAGTAGTCTTCGCCTGTGCGGCTGTGGCTGGCGCAACCGTTGTTGCGCCCACTTTGCCCTCTTGTTGAAATTTTGATGTGGCTGCCGGCGGTGCCTCGATCGCGAAATCTTGTGGTCGTCCAGCGGCGATTCCGCCTGATCTACCCAGAGTGTCGGCTTGACTTGGGCGTGATTCAGGCGGCTGCGGTGCGGCTACTTCCGCCTCTGCGTAACGTTCGTGCCGCGAGGTCGCATTTTCGCCAGTGATCATCCGCCCGATCTGCACAAGCCCAAGCAACGCGGCAGCGACTGCTGTAATTTGAACGGCGCGCAGACGCATCAGATCGACGAGCAGTTTTACGAGTCCGGCTCGTTGCGGGGCGCGTCTACGAAAGCCCGCAAGCATTCGCTGTTCGAACGCTGGATCTGGTTTTTGGTGTGCAAGAGTTTCTTCCAAAACTTTGTTCATAGTTTTGATTTCCTGGTGAGTTTTTCGGCACCCGGCGCAATCGAGCAGATGCGCGTGAAGCACGCTCTGTTCGCTGTCGGAAAGCTCGCCGTGCAGATCGGCGGCCAGCCAGCTGTCAATTTCGTCGTGGATCGTTGCCATACGTTTAGTCCATTGGAGCGAGAGCTGGGCGAAGCTGTTTGCGCATTGAAGTCAGAGCGCGGCCGAGTATGCCGCGCAGCGCGCCATTGGTCAGACCCAGGCTGTTTTCGATAGTGCGATAATCCATCTCTTCGAAATAGCGCAACGTGAGCGCAGCGCGATGGAGTTCCGGCAACGCTGCGAGTGCGGAATGCAATTGTTGATCTAAAACACTCGTGTTCGCCGGCTCTGGCTCGATCGGTTCCGTCACTTGCTCCGACAAAGGAACAGTGCGGCGTTTACGAAAAACGTCGTGCGCCTTGTGGCGCGCGATGGTTGCGAACCAGGCAGGAAATTTTTCCGGATCGCGCACGCGCCAGCGTGTTTTCCACGCTTTGACCAGCGAATCTTGTACGACGTCCTCCGCTTCTTCGCGATTTTGCAAAATGCCGTAAGCAATGGCGAAAAGCGTCCGGCTATGGGCGCGAATAATCATTTCAAATGCCTCGCGATCGCCGTGAATGGCTGCCTGATATGTTTCGCGTTCACTAGGATCCATTGGGTCGATCTAAAGCCTAGACGTTCGACGGCGCGATTCCGCGCGAACTTTTTTCGAGAAATTTGGTAGGGCGCGCTCGCCGGGCGCCGGAACGGCCCTGCGGTCCGTCCCTACTTAGAAAATGAGGAGGGTAATGCCTACGCCCCGCGCGTCATCCCGAGCGCGAGCGAGGGACCTCACATTTGGAGCTGGCGCATTATTCGTAACTTGTGTGATCGATCATCT
>Ga0209056_10006383_pt1 | contig 12192 bp, 10 predicted proteins | sample GraSoiAngelo_114_FD_185876 | JGI IMG/M metagenome (GOLD analysis project Ga0209056, IMG submission 185876) | Grasslands soil microbial communities from the Angelo Coastal Reserve, California, USA - 14_0903_13_40cm (SPAdes) (version 2) | ecosystem: Environmental > Terrestrial > Soil > Grasslands... | reverse complement strand
GGGATTCCTGCCCCGCTCCACGGTCGCCGCCTTCGCCCGCCGCTACGGGTACGAGAGCGACGGCGTCACCTACCGGAAGTTCGCCCGCTAGGAAGCCGAAGTCGGGAGGCGCGCGGTACCCAGGAGCTCGACCGCGGCGCCGATGGCCTGCGTGGCGTCGATCGAGCGCAGGCATCCATATCCGATCGGGCAGGTGCGCCGAAAACAGGGAGAGCAGGGATAGGCTGCGTAGAGCGACCGGACCCAGGGTGCCAGGGCGGCGCTCCACACCGGACTCGTGGAGCCGAAGACCCCGACCGTCGGCTTCCGAAGCGCGGCGGCGAGATGCATGACCCCCGAGTCGTTCGAAGCCACCAGGATGGAAGCGTCCAGGAGCCCCACGAGCGCCGGAAGATCGGTCGCTCCGACGAGATCCACCGTGCAGGCGCCCGCGATCCTGGCCACCTCCCTGGCCGGCCCCGAATCCTCCTTCGCGCCCACCAATACCGAGCGCGCGCCTTCGCGGGCGTGCAGCGCCGCGGCCAGCGCCGCGAATTTCGCGGGCTCCCATCGCTTGGCGGCGCCGAAGGTTGCTCCCGGAGCCAGGACCGCGAACGGCTCCCCCTCGATGCCGGCCTGTCGCCGGAGGGAGGCCGCGGCGTCCCGGTCTTCCTGGAGCGCCTCGATCGACGGCAGCGTCTCCTCGACCTCGAGCCCGGCCGCGCGAGCGAGGTGGAGGTATTCCTGAACGCGCGGCGCCGCGCGCGAAGGGATTCCTCGCGAGACCCGGCGTGTCAGGAGGAGGTCGCGAAACTCGGCGGCGTACCCGATCCGTTCCGGGATGCCCGCGAGCGCCGTAAGGATCGCCGAGGAGAGCGAGTCGGTGAGCAGGAGCGCCGTTCCGGGCCGCCGGCGCCGGATCTCCCCCGCCGAGGCGAAGCGACGCGCGCGCGACCAGGAGATGTATTCGGAGGAGGCGAATCGGGGCCCAACCAGCGCCGCGAAGGACGCGGGGCCCAGGAATAGGGCCGGACGGGAGCGATCCAGGCCCGCGGCCTGGACCACGGGCCAGGCCTGAACGAGATCGCCGAGCCAGTTGGGGAGACGGACGAGGAGCGGACGGCCCAAGGCCACGCGCCTCTAGGGAACGACGCCCAGCGTCCGTCCCACTTCGCCCAGGATCGAGAGGGCGCGGTCCAGGTCCTCGTCGGTGTGCGTCGCCGTGACGATGGTGCGGAGCCGTGCCTTCCCCTTCGCGACGGTGGGATAGCCGATTCCCTGGGCGAACACCCCTCGCTCGAAGAGCCGGTCGGAGAAGCGCATCGCGAGATCCGCCTCCCCCACGAGAATCGGGGTGATGGGCGTCTCGCTCGATCCCGTGTTGAATCCCAGCCGGGCCAGTCCCGCCTTGAAGCGGCGCGTGTTCGCCCAGAGTTTCTCGATCCGCTCCGGCTCCTGCTCGAGCACGTCGAACGCCGCAAGGCAGGCCGCCGCGACGGCGGGCGGATGGGAGGTGCTGAAGAGGAACGGGCGCGCGCGATGGTAGAGGTACTCGATCAGGCTCTTCGAGCCGCAGACGTATCCTCCCAGGACGCCGATCGCCTTGGAGAGCGTGCCGACCTGGACGTCGACCTGGCCGTGCAGGTCGAAATGATCCACCGTGCCGCGGCCGGCCTTCCCCAGGACTCCGCTCGAATGCGCGTCGTCGATCATCATGATCGCGCCGTGCGCCCGCGCGAGCGCGGCAATCTTGGGGAGAGGTGCTACGTCGCCGTCCATGCTGAAGACGCCGTCCGTGATCACGAGCCGGCGCTTCACGTCGCGCGTCTCCTCGAGGAGCCGCTCCAGCGCCTCCACGTCCCGGTGCGGAAAGACGCGGATCTGGGCGCGGCTGAGCCGGGCCCCGTCGATGATGCTCGCGTGATTCAGCTCGTCGGAGATGATGAGGTCTTCCTTGCCGAGGAGGGAGCTCACCGTGCCCGCGTTCGCGGCGAACCCGCTCTGGAAGACCACCGAGGCCTCGGTCTTCTTGAAGGCCGCGATGCGCCGCTCCAGCTCCATGTGGAGCTTCATCGTCCCGGCGATGGTACGGACCGAGCCCGAGCCCGCGCCGTGCGTCCGGACCGCCTGGATGGCCGCCTCCTTGAGCTTGGGATGCGTCGTGAGCCCGAGGTAATTGTTCGAGGAGAGATTGATGACCTCCCGTCCGTCGAAGCGGGCACGCGGAAGCTGCTCTCCTTCCAGCTCGCGGAGGGTGCGGTAGAGCCCGTCCCGCCTCAGCTCCCGGAGCGCCTCGTCGAGGTAGTGGAGCGGATGCTCGGTCACGGGTCCCGCGCTCACGGATGGTCCCGCTTCAGCACGATCTTCCCCGCCTTGCCCGACCGCTGGAGCTCCACCGCTTCCTCGAAGTCGGACCATCCCATCACGTGCGTGAGCACCGGCTTGACGTCGAGCTTGCCGCTCAGGAGCAACGCCTCCATCCGGTACCAGGTGTCGAAGATGAGCCTGCCGTTGATTCCCTGCACGACGGCTCCCCGGAAGATGATCTCCTTCGCCACGTCGATCTCGAGCGGCTTGCTGGGGATGCCCAGCAGGGAGACGCGGCCTCCGTTCGCGAGCGCCTCGAATCCCTCGCGGAAGGAATTCGGGTGTCCCGACATCTCGAGCATCCCGTCCACGCCGCGGCCGTCCGTCGAGGCCAGAATGGTCTTCACGATGGGATCGCGCTGGACGTTCAGGGTGAGGTCGGCCCCCATGCGCTCCGCGATCTCGAGGCGGAGGGGATTCTTGTCCACCGCGGCCACCCAGGCGGCGCCCGATGCCTTGAGCACGCCCACCGCGAAGCACCCGATGGGACCGCACCCGAAGACCGCGAACTTGAGTCCGGCCACCGGCCCGGCGAGCGCCGTGTGCACCGCGTTCCCCAGGGGATCGTGCACCGCCGCGATCTCCTCGGGAATGTCGGGGTGGAGCTTCCACACGTTCTGCTCCGGAAGGAGGACGTAGTCGGCGAAGGCGCCCTGCCGGTCGACGCCCAGGATCTCCACGTTGTAGCAGAGGTGCTTGAGCCCGCGCCGGCACGCGTAACAGAGACCGCAGTACACGTGGGTCTCCCCGGTGACGCGGTCCCCCGGACGCACCGCTTTCACCTCCGCCCCGACCGAGTCCACGATCCCGGTGAACTCGTGACCGAAGACGAGCGGCGTCTTCACGCGCGACGCGGCCCAGCGGTCCCAGTCCACGATGTGCAGATCGGTGCCGCAGATCGCGAACGCGGTCACGCGGATGCGCACGTCCTTGGGTCCGCCCGACGGAATCGGGGCCTGGATCTTCCACAGGCCCGCCTCGGGCTTCGATTTTTCGATGGCCCACATGCGGTCGATCTTCACGTTCGTGCGGGTGGTGGTCTCGAGGGTCACAGGGTTCCTCCCGGTGAGCTAACGTACGGCCCAAGATCGGATTATGCGAGAGGGTCGCCTGGAATCAAGCTCTTTCCGGTCGCGCTCGGGTGAGGATCGGCTTCGCGGAGCGTGGTTCCAAGAGGATCAATAACCTCGCGCGCGATCCACGAGATTCTGCAGCGGCTCGTCTGCACGGAACCGCCGGTAGTTCTCCGCGAAGTCCCGGGCGAGCGCCTCGGGAGTGCCGATGCCCGCGACGTGCGGCGTGATCCAGACGTTGTCCTTCCCGCGAAGCGGATGCTCGGCCGGAAGAGGCTCCTCGCGAAACACGTCCAGGATCGCCGCCGCGGGGCGGCCTCGCGCGAGCCCGCGCACGAGTGCCGCCTCGTCCACGGTCCCTCCCCGCGAGACGTTGATGAAGACGGCGCCCGCCTTCATGGCGCCGAAGCGCTCCGCATTCCAGAAGGATTCCGTCTCCTCCGTGAGCGGAAGCAGGCTCACCGCGAAATCCGCCCACTTGAGGAGCGCCGGGAGTTCCCGGCTGCCGGAGGAATCCAGCGGACGCCGGACCGGCCCGTCGTCCCCTCGTCTCACGCCGGCCACGTGCATCTCGAAGGCGCGCGCGACCGCGGCGACCTCGACTCCAATGGCGCCCATGCCGACGACCAGGAGGTTCTTCCCCGCGATCGATTCCGGGGTCCACCGCTTCCAGCTCCGCTCCGCCATCCCGCGCAGCGCCTCGTCGACCCGGAGCGTCCGCGCGAGGATGTAGCCGAGCACGTGCTGCGCGATCCGCTGGGGGAAATCGCCGATCGTGCGCGTCAGGAGGACCTCTTCGGTCCATTCCGGCCGCGTGAACCAGTTCTCGATCCCGGCCCACCCGCTCTGGATCCAGCGAAGCTTCGGAAGCCGGAGCGGAGTTTCGGGGGGAGCGCCCGCGCAGAACCAGATCGTTGCCTGCTCGAAGCCGGGCGCGTCGAGACGCGCCCAGTGGAGCGGCTCCCCGATCGTTTGCTCCACGGCGCGCGCGAGCCCCTCCGGATCGGAGCTCGTGATGAGGACCCGGTCGCTCACGCGGAGGATCTCGACGCGGCGCCGGCATCGCGGGACGGGCGCGTGGCGCGCTGGATCCCGTCCCCGACCGCGCGTCCCAGCGCTTCGTAGACGAGGTCCGGGTGGAGCTGCTTCATGCACGCGTGGTGGCCCAGGGGACAGCGGCGGCGTCCGTGCACCCCGCAGGGCCGGCACCAGAGACGGATCTCCGCCACCTCGTCCCGCGGACCCTGCCTCGCGAACCCGAACTCGGGAACGGTCCCGCCGAAGATGCCCACCGCCGGGACTCCCAGAGCGGGGCCGAGGTGGAGCACGGCCGAATCGTTGGAGACGATGGCGCGCGCGTGCGCCGCCACGGCCGCGAGCTCCCGGAACGGAAGGAAGAGCGGTGTCTCGTTGCGTTGGAGGTGCGGGACGAGCTCCTGCGCGGCCCGCTCCCCGCCGGTCACGGCGTAGCGGACCCCCAGACCCAGCTCTCGCTCGATCCGCCGGGCCAGCGTGGCGAAGTGAGCCGCGGGCCAGCGCTTCGTCTCCCAGCGCGCTCCCGCGCCGAGGAGGACGAACCCACGGCCGCTCGAGCCCCCAGGCGCCTGCTCCGAGCCGCATGCAAGCTCCGCCTCGGAGAGCGCGTTCCGTAGCCAGGGGGAAAGCGGGGCGTCGGGATCGAGCCCGGCGGCGCTCCGGTACGTGCGGAGGAGCGGCGGCACGGGCTCGGGGCGAAACCATCGCGCGTACACCCGAAGCCTGCGCCTCAGACCGTACTTGGGAGGCAGGACGTGCTTCGCCTGGGGAAACGCGGTGACGATTCGCGAGGACCGCCAGTTCTGGTGCAGGTCGAAGATCTCCTCGACTCCGTCCCCTCGCAGTGCCGCGATCAGCACCCCGAGCTTCCCCACCACACCCGTCGAGGGCGCCGCGGGATCGCTTCCGCGCTCCTCGAGGGCGTACACGCGATCGACGTCCGGATGCCCTCGCAGAAGACCCGCGAATCGTTCCTTCGTCACGAAGACCACGCGGCGATCGCGATCCACCTGCTTGAGAAATGCGGGAACGTGAGCGGCGAGGAGAACGTCCCCCAGGGAGGAGAAGCGGAGGACCGCCGCCGCGCGGCGGTGGGCCACCGGCTAGCCCGCCTGACCCTCGGCGAACGCCCCTGGAAGCCCGGAGAGCGCGCCGATGGATGAGCTCTCGGCCAGGCGGAACTGGAGCCGGTGAAGCTTCTGATAGAGCCCCGGCCGATTCACCAGCTCGGCGTGTGTTCCGGTTTCCACGATCCTTCCCTGATCGATGACCAGGATCCGGTCCGCGCGCTGGATCGTCGAGAGACGATGCGCGATGACGAACACGGTCCGGCCCCGGAAGAGCACCTCGAGAGCCTGCTGGACCAGGAGCTCCGATTCGGAATCGAGGTTGGAGGTCGCCTCGTCGAGAAGAAGGAGCGCCGGATCCTTGAAGATCGCCCGCGCGATCGCGATCCGCTGCCGCTCCCCTCCGGAGAGACGCGTGCCGCGGTCCCCCACCTTGGTCTCGTATCCCTCAGGCATCTCCCGGATGAAGCCGTCCGCGTTCGCGGCCTGGGCCGACCGGCGAACCGCCTCCGGATCCGCGTCGGCCACGCCGTAGGCGATGTTCCGCGTGATGGTGTCGTTGAAGAGGAGCGGGTCCTGCGTGACGATCCCCATCATCCGGCGGAGCGATCCCACCTCGTAGTCCCGGAGGTCGGTCCCGTCGAGGAGGATCTTCCCCTCCGTGGGATCGTAGAAGCGGGCGACCAGATCCACCAGCGTGGACTTTCCCGCTCCGCTCGGCCCCACGAGCGCGACCACCTCCCCCGCCCGCACCGAGAAGGACACGTCCCGGAGCACGTCGGGCCCGCTCCCGTAGTGGAAGCTCACTCGATCGAATTCCATTCCGGTGCGGATTCCCGACGCAGGGCGGGAGCCCGGCCGGCTCACGATCGCGGGCTCCGTGTCCAGGATCCTGAAAATCCGGACCGCACCGGCCAGCCCTTCCTGGAGCGTCGCGTTCACGTTGCTCAGGGACTTGAGCGGGCTCATGAGCTGGAGCATCGCGAAGAGGAAGATGAAGAACTGCTGCGGCTCGAGCGCGCGCTGGAGCAGGATCTCGTGGCCGCCGTACCAGAGGACCGCGGTCGCCGCCACGACGCCCAGGTACTCCGACACCGGTCCCGCCATCGCGCCGAGCCTCCGCTGCTTCACGAACGCCCGGAAATAATCGTTCGCCGAGGCCGCGAACCGGCGCTTCTCGAATTCCTCCATCGAGAACGCCTTCACCACGCGGATCCCGCCGAGCGTCTCGGAGAGGATCGCGTTCAGGTCCGCCATGCGCTCCTGCGTGATCGTGCTGCGCCGGCGGAGCTTCTTCCCGAGCCACACGATGAGCATCAGGGAGGGCGGGATCACGATCAGCGAGAGGAGCGCGAGACGCCAGGAGGTCCAGAAGATCCAGAAGAGGCACACGGCGAGGAGGAGCACGCTCTTCACGACGTTGCTGAATCCGGCTGCCAACGCCCCGCGCACCAGGGAAATGTCGTTGGTGAGGCGCGAGAGGAGCGCCCCGGTCCGCCGCGAATGGAAAAAGGAAAGCGAGAGGTCGTGGAGGTGCGCGTAGAGCTCGTTTCTGAGATCACGGACCACGGCCTGCTCCACCCAGACGGTGAGCACGTTCTGGAGAAAGTCGAAGAGGTTCTTCAAGAGAAACACCACGAGGAGCGCGAGGCAGATCCGCGTCAGCGAGCGGAGCGGATTCCCCGTCAGGAAAAAGTGCTCGAACCAGGTGCGGAGGTCCTGCTTCCACGCGTTCACGCGGCCGGCGAGCCCGCTTCCAGGAACGTAGGTGCCGCCCGCGGCCCGTGGCGCCGGTCCGAGCGCCGCGTCCAGCGCCGCCACGCCCGACACGGCGGGCCGGGGCGTGAAGAGGACCTTCACGAAGGGGGAGATCATCCCGATCGTGATCCCGCTCGAGAGCGCGAACCCCACCATGAGGAGCGCGGTCACGATGAGGCGCCCGCGATACGGTCGGAGATAGCGGAGGAGACGGAACGAAGTGCTCTCGCGCCTCACGGCAGGGAGGTCATCCGGGGGGCCATGCTAGGTGGCGTCACTCGAATCGGTGATGCGGCCGAGCCAGTCGAAATTCTGCACGAACGCCTCGTTGAAGTCGTACCCGCGCGCGAAATCGCTCAGTTTGTCCTGCTCGGTCTTGCCGAGAAGCCCCTCGTCCACGAGCTGGAACACGATGTGGCCGAAATCCTCGGTGATCGCGATCCCCCACTGCTCGAAGACCGTCTTGGCCATGGGACCGAAACGCTCCAGGGCGAGCCGCCGGATGCCCTCCAGGAGCTCCACGCCGCTCACGTGACCGCTGTGCCCGACCCCCTTGACGGTGAAGTGAACCGCGTCGAGCGTGAACCGGTACGCGTTGGGCTTGTACCGCCCGTACTTCTGCGCCACGTCCAGCAGCGCCGTTTCCAGATCAGCCGCCATATCAGCGTACATCCCGACGGGTGAGCGTGGTGTCGTTCCGAAACGAATCGAGGGTCCGAGGATGATCCACGTTGTAGTGCAGCCCGCGACTTTCCTTCCGCCGCAGCGCGCATGCCACCATGAGATCGGCCACGAGACCGATGTTGCGAAGCTCGACCAGGTCGCTGTCGAGCCGGTAGCTCCAGTAGTCGCGCTCGATCTGATCGCGCAGCAATCCGACCGTGGTGGCCGCCCGTTTCAGCCGCTCGTCGCTGCGGACGATGCCCATATAGTCCCATAGGACCCTTCGCAGCGCATCCCAATTGTGGTCGAAGATCACCTGCTCCTTCGGCGTGACCGCTCCGTTGGTTCTCCAGGCCGGGAGCCGGGGCGTCCGGGCGCGTCCTTCCACGAGGAGCTGATGCAGCACCGCGCGCCCCGTGCGCCGCGCGAACACGAGCGCCTCGAGGAGGGAGTTCGAGGCGAGGCGGTTCGCGCCATGGACTCCCGTGCAGGCCACCTCGCCGCACGCGTAGAGCCCCGGAATCGCAGTGCGCCCGTCCAGATCGGTGACGACGCCGCCGCAGATGTAGTGCGCCGCGGGCACCACGGGAATCGGATCGTGGAACACGTCGTACCCGAACTCGAGAATGCGGCTCGTGATGTGGGGAAATCGCCGGAGCAGGAGGCGCTTCCCCAGACGCGCGAGATCCAGGAGCACGAACTTGTCGCCGCGCCGCTTCATCTCGGCGTCGATGGCGCGGGCGACCACGTCCCGCGGGGCCAGCTCGTTCAGGCGGTGGTAGCGGTGCATGAAGGGCTTCCCGTCCGCGGTCAGGAGCTTTGCGCCTTCACCGCGCACCGCTTCCGAGATGAGGAAGGACTTGGCGTCCGGGTGGAAGAGGCACGTGGGATGGAACTGGATGAACTCGAGGTTCGCGACGGGCGCGCCCGCGCGGAACGCGGCCGCCAGCCCGTCCCCGGTCGCGATGTCGGGATTCGTCGTGTAGAGGTACGCCTTTCCCGCACCGCCGGTGGCGAGCACGGTGGCGCGCGCCGCGAGCGGGCGGATCGAGCCGCGGCCCCGGTCGAGCACGTAGGCTCCCCAGACGCGGTCGCGCTGCGGTGCCCGCTTTCGTCCCGCGAGATGCTTCGATTCCAGGATGAGATCCACCATGATGTGGTTCTCGAGGATGGAGATCTTGGGGTGCTTCCGCACCTGATCCAGGAGCGTCGACTCCACGGCCCGGCCGGTGCGGTCCTTCGCGTGGACGATGCGCCGGCGCGAATGTCCCCCTTCCTGCCCGAGCGCGAGGGCTCCCGGGGTCTTGGGGTCTCGGTCGAAGCGCACCCCGAGCGAGACCAGGTGCGCGATCTCTCCCGAGCCCTCCTCCACGAGCACGCGCACGGATTCGGGGTCGCAGAGACCGGCGCCGCAGACCAGGGTGTCGCGCTCGTGGATCTCCGGCCGGTCGTCCTCGCCCAGCGGCGCCGCGATTCCGCCCTGCGCGTAGTTCGTGTTGGACTCGTGTCCCTCGCGCTTCGTCACGACCAGCACGCGCGCGAACCGGGCCGCGTGGAGCGCGGCCGAAAGCCCCGCGACGCCGCTCCCGATGACCAGAACGTCCGTTTCTTTCTTCACCGTGCGCTTCATCTCGGTGGCCCCACGGCCACGGCCGCCCGGAGCGGGCGAAGGGCGTCCTCGACCGGATCCAGCGGCCTGAGCCCGGTGCGGATGACGCGCACCGGCAGGTCCAGGCGAAGATCGCGCGGCCAGCGCGGCTCGTCCTTTTCCGTGATCCATATGGACTCGGCCCCGGCGGACCTCGCGCGCCGAACCGCGGCGAGAAGCTCCGGTCCGCGCCACCGGGCGTGGTCGGGGAACGCGGCGTGAAATCTCACATCCACGCCCGCGCCCGCGACGAAGCGCGTCAGCCGCTGCGGCGATCCGATCCCGGAAAGAAGCCCGACCTTGTCGCCTCTGTGAATCGCGTCCACCGCGCGCGGCGCGCCCGCGGCGCCCCGGCGCGCGCCGAGCGGCCCCGTTCCCAGGAGCGTGCGCAGAACACGGAGGCGCGGCACTCCGGGCGCGGTGCGATCCGCCCAGCTCAGCGTCCCGGACGGCACCTCCTCCCCCTCTTCCTCGAGGAGGAATACGATACGGCTCGCCTCTCGAAGCGTCGCCACCGGGCGCCGGAGGGGCCCTGCCGGGAGAAGGAATCCATTCCCCGCCGGCCGCCGGGGATCGAGCGCGACCCAGAGCTCGTTCCAGCGGAGCCTCGATTGCTCCCACCCGTCGTCGAGCACGAGGACCGCCGCCCCGTATCCATCCTTCGCGGCCCGGGCGGCGCGCCGGCGGTCTGGATCCGCGGCGACCGCGATCTCCCGGGGGAGCGCGATCCGGTGCGCGATGGCCTCGTCGCCGTAGCGCGCGATCCGCTCCTCGAGCGGATAGCCCGCGAAGTCGGGCACGACCCCCGCCGCGGGAGCGCTCGAGCCGTAGCCGCGGAGGAGCACCGCGGAGCGCCCCCCTCCGTTCGCGGCCTCGAGCGCGAGCCATCGCGCGATCGTGCTCTTCCCGGCGCCCCCCACGGTCAGGTTCCCCACCGCGATGACGTACGCGCCGGGAAGGTCGCGCCTCCTCGCGGAAGCGCGGCGGCGCGCGGCCCCTGAGGCGATCGCGTACACCGACGCCGCCGGAATCAGGAGCCGGGTCCACGCGAGGGTGCCCGGCTCCCCGGACCAGGAGCGCTCGAACACTCCCGCGATCCCTCTCACGGATTCAGCCCGAACCGCTCGATCGCCTCGAGCGAGCGCCGCGCCGACTCCGATGCGGCCGAGGCGGCGCGAACCGCCCCCTGCCCCATGCGCCGGAGGGCCTCGGGGTCCCGGAGGAGCGATCCGACCGACTCGGCCGCAGCCTCCACCCCCGGCGCCGAGAGAAGCGCACCCTCGCGGGCGAGCGAATCGACGCTCTCCTGGATTCCCTCCGCGTGCGGACCGACCACGATGGCCGCCCCGCGCGCGGCGGGCTCCAGCGCGTTGTGCCCCCCGTACGGGGCGAACGTCCCGCCCACGATCGCCACGGCAGCCGATTCGTAGGCCAGGGGAAGCTCCCCCTGGGTCGCAAGGATCCCGACGCGCGGGGTCCCTGCGGCCAGCCCGGCGATCCAGTCCCCCAGGGCTTCGGTCCCGCGGTCGGTCTCGCGCCGCACCACACGCGGAATCCCGGCGCGCTCGAGCGCCCCGAGCACGCGCGCCAGACCCTCTTCGTGGCGCGGCGCCACGACGAGCGCGCGTCCGCCGTCGAACCCCACGCGACGCGCGAGCGCGAGCGCCAGATCCTCCTCTCCCGGCCGCAGGCTCCCGAACACGACTCCGGGGCGCGCGGCCGGGTCCCGCGAAGCGGTCTTGACCGGCGGCTCCGCCTTGAGGTCCCCCGTCACCGCGATGCGCGAGGAGGGCACGCCGAGCGATCGGAACCGTTCCGCGTTCCGCTCCGATTGCGCGAGCACCCACACGCCCTCTCCGAAGACGCCCGGGCCCGCGAGGCCCCAGCGGAGGAGCCGTGCGCGCGTCCGCTCGGAGACGGTCGCGCTCAGGAAGACCACGGCCACGTTTCGCCTCCGGGATTCCAGAATGAGGTGCGGCCAGAGCTCGGTCTCCACCACGTCCAGACGCCAGGGCGCCGCGCCCTCGAGAAAGGAGCGCAGGAGCTGCGGAAGATCGAGGGGCGCGATCCGCCCGACCACGCGGTCCGTGAGCTCGCGCCGGGCGCGCGCGAGGCCGCGCGAGGTGCGGGTCGTGAGGAGGATCGGCGCGCGGTGTCCGGAGTCGAGAAGCGCCTGGATCCAGGTGCGGGCCGCCACCACTTCTCCCATCGAGGCGGCGTGGACCCAGACGCTTCCGGACGCCGCGGCGAGATCGGACGTGGCGCCGCTCCAGGCGGAGCGCCAGGCGCTCCCGCGAGCGCCGAAGCCGCGGAGGAGCGGAGCGCACCATCCGGTGAGCGCCGCGGCGCCCCGGTACGCCAGGAGACCCATCGGCATCACGCGCAGCGCTTCCGGCCGGCGGGCACCCGCCCCGCGAATTCGATGAGCGCCTCCGCGGCGCGCCCGGCCGATCCCTCCCCGCCCAGACGCTCCGGGATCGAGGCGAATCCGCGGAGCTGGGCCCCGCGCGCGGCGTCGTCCGCCAGGAGCTTCGCGAGCTCCGCCCCGATGCGCGACCCCACCGCCTGCCCCTGGATCAGCTCGGGAGCGATCTTCCCCCCC
>Ga0209056_10006382_pt1 | contig 12194 bp, 10 predicted proteins | sample GraSoiAngelo_114_FD_185876 | JGI IMG/M metagenome (GOLD analysis project Ga0209056, IMG submission 185876) | Grasslands soil microbial communities from the Angelo Coastal Reserve, California, USA - 14_0903_13_40cm (SPAdes) (version 2) | ecosystem: Environmental > Terrestrial > Soil > Grasslands... | reverse complement strand
CAAATCGGATTTTCGGGTGTCCGGATGGTGGCGACGAAGAAGCGATCCGACAGGAAGCCCATCCGCGTTCCGACTCCCAAGGAAGTGGAGGAGAACCTCCGCAAGGCGAACCTGCCGAAAGAGCAGTCCGCGAAGTACCACCCGTACTACCAAGGCAAGATCGAGATCGTCCCGCGCGTCCCGGTCCGGAGCTTCAACGACTTCGCGATCTGGTACACGCCCGGGGTCGCGCAACCGTGCCTCGACATCAAGGCGGACCCGCAGAAGGTGTGGAGCCTGACGAACAAATGGAACCAGGTGGCCGTGGTCACAGACGGCACGCGGGTCCTGGGTCTGGGAGACATCGGCCCGGAGGCGGGCCTCCCGGTCATGGAAGGCAAGTCCCTCCTGTTCAAGTACCTCGGCGGCGTCGACGCTTTTCCCGTTCCGCTCGCGACGAAAGATCCTGAGAAAATCATCGAGACCGTCAAGCTCATCACGCCCTCCTTCGGGGGCGTCAACTTGGAGGACATCGCGCAACCGAAATGCTTCGGCATCCTCGAGCGGCTCCGGAAGGAATGCGACATTGCGGTCTGGCACGATGACCAGCAGGGGACGGCGACGATCAACGTGGCGGGCGTGATCAACGCCCTCAAGGTCGTCGGGAAGGAGATGTCGGACGTCCAAATCACCTTGATCGGGGCGGGGGCGTCGAACATCCGCACCGCGAAGATCCTCATCACGGCCGGCGCGAAGCCGGCGAACCTGATCCTCGTCGATTCGAAGGGAATCGTCGGGCGACATCGGAAGGACGTCGAAGCCGCACGGGGCGAATTCGCCGAGAAGTGGGAGCTCGCCCAGATGACGAACGGCGAAGGGCGCGTCGGCGGCATCCCCGAGGCGATGAAGGGAGTCGACGTCGTCATCGCGGCGTCGAAGCCTGGGCCCGGCGTGATTCAGAAAGAGTGGGTGACATCCATGGCCGATGACGCGATCCTCTTCGTGATCGCGAATCCGGTCCCCGAGATCTGGCCCTGGGAGGCGGCCGAGGCCGGCGCACGGATCATCGCGACGGGCCGATCCGATTTCCCCAATCAGGTGAACAACTCGCTCGGATTCCCCGGCATCTTCCGTGGCACCTTGGACGTGCGGGCGAAGACCATCACGGACGAGATGTGCATCGCGGCCGCGAAGGAACTCGCGCTTGTCGCGGAGGAGAAGGGCCTCGACGAAGAGCACATCGTGCCAACGATGGACGAGATCGACGTCTTCGCGCGGGAGGCGGCGGCCGTCGGCATGAAGGCCATCGAACAAGGTCTTGCCCGGGTCAAGAAGAGCCGGGACGAGCTGCTCGAAAATGCGCTCTCCCTGATTCGTCGCGCCCGCGACCAGACCCAGTCCCTGATGCAGGACGGCTTCATCCGACCACCGCCTCCCTGAACGGACTTGCAGGTGGGAATGCGCGCTCATGGGCGGGCAGGCCCTCGGTGGGTTTATCGCCTGGAGACGGCATGAACGAGCCGTGGCATCGGCAGCCGAGGTGAAACGCCGCCACGAGTCGCGGCTCATGAAGATGCGCGGGGTCGTCGGCGTGGGCATTGGACAGAAGGACGGCAAGGAAATCATCCGCATCTACGTGGAGAAGGAGAGTCCGAAGATCCTCGCAGATCTCCCGCAGGCCCTGGACAGCGTCCCCGTCGAAATCGTGGTCGCGGGCACCTTCAAGGCCCTTTGAGGAGGCCCCGTCCATGACGAGTCCGGAGGACGCGAAGGCCATTTGCGAGTGCCAACTGTTGGGCCTCGAGCGCGAAGGGATGGAGACCTCCTCGAATCCGAACGTCGTCGGGGTCGGAATCGGGCGCAAGATCGTCCGGGGAATCGCCACCTCCGACATTGCCCTCAAGGTGTACGTGAAGCAGAAGATCCACCCGCTCCTCGTGCGGGACGAACAGGTCATCCCCGACGAAGTCGAAGGCGTTCCAACCGACGTCGAGGAGGCGGGCGAGTTCTCAATCTGGCGTCCGATCCCGCCGATCTATCAACGGAAGGTGCGGCCTGCGATGGGCGGCATCTCGATCGGTCATTACGCGATCACGGCGGGCACGCTCGCCTGCCTCGTTCGGGATGCCGGAGAAACGTTCATCCTCTCGAACAACCACGTCCTGGCGAACGAGAACCGGGGCGCGGAGGGCGACCCGATCCTCCAGCCGGGTCGGTTCGATGGAGGCAAGACCGATCGGGATGTGATCGGTCGCCTCGACACCTTCGTCGCGGTGGATCCGGCGGGGACGAACCTCGTGGACGGCGCCCTCGCGAAGCCGTTCGACGACCGAGACGTGACCCCGGACATCCTTGGCATCGGGAGGCTCCGAGGGACGAAGGAGGCGGTCCTCGACGAGAAAGTCATGAAGAGCGGGCGCACGACCCGGAAGACGGAGGGGACCGTCATGGACGTGAGCGCGACCTTGCGAGTGGGCTACCAGACCGGATCGTACGTCTTCACGGACCAGATGATCATCAAGGGAGAGCGCGGGGCCTTCAGCGCCGGCGGGGACAGCGGCAGCACGATCGTCGCCTATGATGGGAACGCGGTCGGCCTGCTGTTCGCCGGTTCTCCGTTCTTCACGATCGCGAACAAGATGTCGCACGTGGAAAAGGCCCTCGACGTCCAGATCGTATGAGGGAGATAGACTCCGCGCGTCTAAGGCTTGGACGCCTTCGAGACCTCGGCCCATTTTGACAAGGTCGCCTGCGGCGCCGCATGCTCTTGGAGGTTCGACAGCCGCACGCCGATGAGCCGCACCTTCCGGCCGGGGACCATCACCTCCCGGAGCAGCGTCTGACTGAGGATGAGCATCGGATCGAGGTCTGAGGTGTGGATCTTCAGGCTTCGCGCGCGGGTGTGCGTCTCGAAGTTCGAGTATCGGGCCTTCAACGTGACGGTGCGGTAGGCGAACTTCTCGTGACGCAGCTGCTCGTGGAGCGATTTGACCAACGCCTCTAGCTCCGGCCAAACGTCCTCGTAGGAGGCGAGGTCCTTCTCGAACGTCGTCTCCGTGCTGATCGACTCGGGAGGGCCGCTCGGCTCGATGACCTCGCTCGTGTCAGTGCCCATCGCCACGTCGTGGATGTATTCCCCGAAGGCCCCGAACAGTTCCACGAGGTCCTGGCGGTTGAACCGCTGCAGGTCTCCAATCGTCTCGAGGCCGAGCTCCTTCAGCCGATCCCCGGTCTTTGGTCCGACGCCGAGGATCTTTCGGACGGAGAAGGGCTCGAGGAACTCGACGATGTGGTCGGGCTCGACGACGGTCAGTCCGTCCGGCTTCTCGAAATCCGATGCGATCTTCGCCGCGGCCTTCGTCGGCGCGATCCCGATCGAACAGGTGAGTCGCTGCTCCTTCCGGACGGCGGCCTTAATCTCCCCCGCCAGGTCCCGTGCGCGGGCATAGCTTCCGCCGCACCGCTGCGTCACATCGAGGTACCCCTCCTCGATCCCTGTTGGCTGGAGATGGTCTGCGAATCCCCGGAGGAGTTCCATGATCTCGCTGCTCGCGCGGCCGTAGAATTCGAAATGCGGCGGGACGAAGACCACCTGAGGGCAGCGCCGCAACGCTTCGACCGCGGACATCGCGGACCGGATGCCGAACTTGCGCGCTTCGTAGCTCGCGGTCAGCACGACGCCCCGCGGATGCTCGCGCGGATCCGGGCCCACGACGACCGGCTTTCCCGCGAGTTCCGGGTTCTCGCGGATCTCGACCGCCGCATAGAAGGCGTCCATGTCCACGTGAAGCAGGACGCGGGGACCCGCTGGTGGTGCCGCCATCGGAGTCCTCAGTCCCGCGGGACGGCTAAAAAGCTTCGCCGGGACGTGAGCGAAACGGTCGGTCAAAAGCCGAAGAACCCGCGGGCGGCGTCCGTGAGGAAGCCGAGGAAGAACGCCGCGAGGACGGCGGTCAACATGACGATCGCGAGGGCGATGAACACCCCGGCCTCGATCGGTCGAGGGACCGTCTCCTTCTGGGCGCCCTCCTCCGGGTCCAAGATGTACATGTACCAGATGACCCGCGCGTAGTAGTACAAGGACAGCGCGCTGTTCAGGACGCCGGAAATTGCGAGGGCGAGGAACCACTGGTTGAACGACGCCGCATTGACCGCGCTGGAGAACAGGACGAATTTGGAGAAGAAGCCGCCGAGGGGAGGGATGCCCGCGAGGCTGAGCAAAAACACGGTCATCGAGAACGCCAGGAAGGGCATCCGGCGGCCGAGGCCCTTGTAAGCCTCCATGTCATCCGCGATCCCGCGGGATTCCGTCCCCGCGACAACGAGGAAGGCCCCCGCCTTCATCGCGGCGTAGACGAACACGTGGAGCATCCCGCCGACGAGGCCATAGATCGCGACGGTCGAGGCCCGATCGCCCGGCGCCGTCGACTGCACCGCGACCGCGCCCACCGGGATGGCGATGAGGATGTACCCGGCCTGGGCAATGCTCGAGTAGGCGAGCATCCGTTTCACGGATCGCTGGGGGATCGCGACGATGTTCCCGACCGTCTGGGTGGCGATGCCGAGGACCGCGAGGGCCGCGATCCAGTCGACCTGGACGTTCAGGAGCCCGATCAGGAAGACGCGGAACAGGGCGACGATCCCGACGTTCTTCGACGCCGCGGTCAGGAGGACGCTGATCGTCGTCGGCGAGCCTTGGTACACGTCCGGGGCCCACATGTGGAAGGGGACGACGGCGACCTTGAACCCGAAGCCGGCGATCAAGAAGACCAGGGCGATGATCAGCGGCGGCTCGATCTCCGGGTGTCCCGCGAGCGTGAGCCCGGGCGGACCGCGGAGGAGGATCAGGTCCGTCGTGGTGCCGATCGACGACGTGCCCGCAATCCCGTAGATCAGCGAGATCCCGAACAGGACGATGCCGGAGCTCACGGCGCCGATGATGAAGAACTTCGCCGAGGCCTCGGTCGCCTGGCGGTCCTTCTTGCGGTAGGCGACCAGGGCAAAGGTGCTGAGGCTGGAGGTCTCGAAGGCGAGGAACAGGACGAAGAGGTCCGTCGCCGCGGCCGTGAACATCATCCCGACAACGGCGAGGAGCATCAGCGCGTAGTATTCCCCCTGGTGCGGCTCCTCCGCGCGGATGAAGCCGCGGGAGGCGATGATGACGAGCAGGGCCACGAGCTGGAACATGAGCTGGAAAAACAGCGCGAACGCGTCGACGTTCATCTTCAGTTCGAGGGTGAAGTTGCCGCGGGTGCCGATCGGGGACGGCCACAACGAGAGGTGCAGGGCGTTCGTGATCCCAAGGCCCATCATGTCGATCGTGATGAACGACGCGAGGCCGGTCCCGACGAGGGCGACGGCCCACAAGGCCTCCGGGCGCTTGCGCCACGCGAACCCGAGGACCGCAGACGCGAGGGCGGTCACGACGAGGATCGTCTCCGGGAGGAACACCGTGTAGTCGGACAGCTCAGAGCCCTCCGAGGATCCCCTGGGACCACGTCGACAGGAAGTCGAGCAGGACGATCGGCACGATGCCGAAGACCGCGAAGGCGAGCGTCAGGACGGCGAGCGGGGCCACCTCGAAACGATGGAGGTCCGGCATCGTTTCCCACTTGGGATTCAGGGGCCCGAAGATCGCGCGCTGCATTGCCCAGATGTAGTACGCGGCCGTGAAGACGACCGTGAGGATCGGCACGAACACGAGGAGACCGAAGGCCGCGTAGACCCCGACGAAGACGCTGAACTCCGCGACGAACCCGACGAGGCCGGGGAGCCCGAGGGAGGCGAGAAACGAGACCATCATGAACGTGGCGAACCGCGGGGCCTTCTTCGCGATCCCGCCGAGGTCCGAGATGTTCCGCGTGCCGATCTTGTGGCCGAGCGATCCCGCGACCATGAAGAGCGCCGCCGACACGAGGCCGTGGGCGAACATCTGGAAGATCGCCCCCGAGAAGCCGAGGACCGCCCCGCGGCCGTACCCACCCCCGGCGCTGAAGCCGTACACGCCCGCGGCAATTCCGAGGGTCACGAAACCCATGTGGCTCACGCTGGAGAAGGCGACGAGCCGCTTCAGATCGTCCTGCGCGATGCAGACGAGGGCCCCGTATAGGATCGAGATGATGCCGACGAGGGCGAGGAGCCAGTACAGGTCGACCGCCGCGGTCGGGAGCATCTGGACGTTGAAACGGATGAGCCCGTATCCGCCGAGCTTCAGGAGGACGCCCGCGAGGATCACGGAGCCGCCGGTCGGCGCCTCCACGTGGGCGTCGGGCAGCCAGGTGTGCAAGGGCCACGTGGGCAGCTTCGTCCCGAAAGCGACGAGCAGGCCGACGAAGGCGAGGTCCGCGACCGCGCCGGGAGGCACCGGCACGCTCGCGATGATCGCGGTCATGTCGAACGTGTGCGGTTTCGAATAGAAGTAGAACGCGAAGACGGCCACGAGGAGCGGGAGGGAGGCCAGGAAGGTGTACAGGAAGAACTTGATCGCGGCGTACCGCCGCCGCGGGCCGCCCCACACCGCGATGAGGAAGTACATCGGCACCAGGCCGACCTCCCAGAACACGAGGAACTGGAACAGGTCGAGGGAGAGGAAGACCCCGCTGATCGTCGTCTCCATGAACAGGAACATCGCGAAGAACTCCGGGACCCGGCTGTGCTCGTCCCACGAGATCGCGAGGGCCAGCGGCGTCAGCAGGGCGTTCAAGAAGACGAGGATCACGGAGAGCTCGTCCGCCCCGAAGAAGTAATTCACATTCAGGGTCGGGACCCAAGGAGATTTCTCGACCGCGAAGTAGGTGTGCGAGCCGGGCGTCGTGACCTTGGACAGGACGATCGCATCGGGCCAGAGGAATCCCGCCAGCAGGAGCGTCGCGAGGCCGAGCACGACGAGGGAGATGGCGAGCGCGACCCCGCGGGCCGCTCGCGGCGACCCGGTCACGTAGCAGAGCATCGCGCCGAGGCCCGGCAGGAACACGATCAACGTGAGGATCGGATAGTCGACGAGCATGTCAGATCCCTCCGAGCCACGGGAACGAACCGGACGTGTAGGCGTTGATCATTCCGAGGAACGGCAGCGGGAAGAAGCCGACGAGGAAGACCAGGGCGACGAGCACGGCGTAGGAGATGCGCTCCCACGGGAGCAGGTCGTGGGCCTTCGCGAGGTCCTCCGGCGGGTCCCCGAAGAGGATGCGCTGCATCGTGTAGACGTAATACGCGGCCGTGACCACGATCGAGATGAGCGGGATCAGGACGAGCCGTCGGTTCATGTCGAGGTTCGGCGAACCATACGCGCCGACGAAGACCATGAACTCGGACCAAAACGAGTTCAGGCCGGGCAAACCGAGGGACGCGAAGAAGCCGATCGCCAGGATCAGGGAGAATTGCGGCATGACGCGGGCGAGACCTTGCAGCCGCGGGATGTCCCTCGTCCCGGTGCTATGCTTCACGCTGCCGGCGAGCATGAACAGGATCGCGGTGATGATCCCGTGGTTGAACAGCTGGAAGATTGCGCCCTGCACGCCGATCACCGTCATGCTCGCGGCGCCGAGGAGCACGAAGCCCATGTGGCCGACCGAGCTGTACGCGATCAGTCGTTTGAGATCGATCTGGGCGAGGCACACGAAGGCCGCGTAGATCATCGAGGCGGTGCCGAGGATCGCGAGGGCCCACCAGAGGTTGCGGGCCGCATCCGGGAGCATGCCCAGGTTGATCCGGAAGATGCCGTAGCCGCCCATCTTCAGCAGCACCCCTGCCAGGAGGACGGACCCGCCGGTCGGCGCCTCGACGTGCGCATCGGGAAGCCATGTGTGGAACGGCACGGACGGCAGCTTCACGATGAAGCCGAAGAGGAACGCCGCGAAGATCGGGATCTGGGCGCCCAGGGTCATGTAGACGATGCTTGAACCGGTCGCATGGCGGAGGGCGCCGTGGAGGAACGCCGTCATGTCCAACGTCGGTGCGTTCGTGCCGTAGACCGCCGTGTTCACCGAGGCGCTGTAGAACCAATACAGGGAGAAGATCGAGAGGAGCATGATCACGAAGCCGACGTGGGTGAAGATCAGGAACTTCAGCGCCGCATAGCGGCGGTTCGGCCCGCCCCAGATCCCGATGAGGAAGAACATCGGCAGGAGGACGAGCTCCCAGAAGATCGCGAAGATGATGAAGTCGAGGGCGAGGAAGACGCCGACGAGCGCCATCTCCAGGAATAGGAACAGCCCGAAGAACGCCCGCGGCCGGGCCTCCTCGTCCCAGTGGAAGACGACCGCCAAGGTCGTGAGCAAGGCCGTGAGCCAGATCAGCGGCACGCTGAGGCCGTCCACGCCGACGACGTAATTGAACCCGAACTGGGTCCACCATCCGACGCGCTCCATGTAGTAGAGGGGGACGAACGGGCCCGGGGTCGGTGGCTGCGACGCGGTCGGCGTCCCGAGGGCCCCCGCCCAGCTCCCGTTGATCAGGGCCAGGAGGAGCCAACTCGCGAGTCCCAGTTCGACGAGGCTGAAGCCGAGAGCGATCCACTTCGCCGCCCGTTGGGTGGTCCCGATCCCCCAGACGATCAACGATCCGACGAAGGGGATGATCCACAGGAAGGAGAGGATGCCGACCACGTCATCGCCCCGCGAGGAATCGCTGAAGGAAGCTGAAGCCGAAGAGCAGGACCACGACGGCGACGATCCCCACGACGACGACCCAGGCGTAGTTCTGCACTTGGCCGGTCTGCCGTTGCCGCAGGCGCCAACTCGTCCGGACGGTCTCGAGGCTCAGCGCGTTCACCGCTCCGTCGATCACGCGTCGATCGAACACGTCGCTCTCGACGGCGACCCGCATCCCTCCCCGTGCGACGGCGTTCACGATCCCGTCGATCACTGTCCGGTCGAACCAGTCGAGCCCGTGCGCGAGGCCGTAGACGACCGTTCGACCGAACGCGTCGTAGGCGTCATCGATCCAATACCGCTTCGTCAGCATCCGGTGGATGAAGGCCCCGCCGGGAGCGCGCGTGAAACGCTCGGCGGGGATCCTCTTCGTCTCGTAGATCGACCACGCGAGCCCGATGCCGAGCCCGGCGACGCCGAGCGAGAGCGCTTCCAGCAGGTAGTGGACCGGCGGGATCCCGACGAGCGGGAAGCCGGCCTCCGGACGGCCGAAGAAGACGAGGTTGCCGAACCCCTGCATCGGATAGGCGAGGAGCCCCGAGATCAAGGTGAAGCCGGCGAGGATCAGGAGGGGCGTCGTCATGACGCGGGGCGACTCGTGCAGGTGCTCGTGACCGCGGTACTCCCCGTGGAACGTCATGAACCAGAGCCGGAACGCGTAGAAGGCCGTGAGGAACGCGGTGAAGAGGCCAAGGACGTACAGCAGGTAGAAGCCCGGATGGTCCGCCCCCGCGTCGAAGGTGACGGAGAGGACCTCCCCTTTGCTGAAGAATCCGCTGAAGGGGATGATCCCCGCGAGGGCGAGGGATCCGAACAGCATGACCCGCGAGGTGATCGGCATCGACTTCGAGAGCCCGCCCATCTCCCGCATGTCGTTCGTGTGGACGGCATGGATCACGCTCCCGGCGGACAGGAACAGGAGGGCCTTGAAGAACGCGTGGTTGAAGAGATGGTAGAGGGCGGCGCTGTACCCCGCGGAGTTGACCGGCTCTCCGTTGACGGCCTCCGTCGCCATCACGTACGCGCCGGCGCCGAGGCCGAGGAACATGTACGCGAGCTGGGAGATCGTCGAGAAGGCCAGGACGCGCTTGATGTCGTTGTTCACGACGGCCATCGTCGCGGCGAAGATCGCCGTGAAGCCGCCGATCCCTGCGATGACCAGGATGGCGGTGAAGGGCGGTTGGACTCCCGGGGCGAGGGGGACGAGGAAGATGAAGGACCGCGCGGTCAGGTAAACGCCGGCCTTGACCATCGTCGCCGCGTGGATCAGGGCGCTGACGGTCGTCGGGCCTTCCATCGCGTCCGGCAACCAAGCGTGGAGCGGGAACTGGGCCGACTTCCCGACCGCCCCGCCGAACAGGAGGAGGGGGATCAAGGTCAGCAGCTGTGGGCTCAGGAGCCCGACCCGCGGCGCGATCTCGTTGAAGCGCAGCGTCCCGAATTCGTTCCAGATCACGAGGACGCCGATGAGGAACAGGACGTCCCCGACGCGGGTGACGAGGAATGCTTTCTTCGCCGCCGCGGCGGCCTCCGGCTTGTGGTACCAGAATCCGATGAGCAGGTAGGAGCAGAGGCCCATGATCTCCCAGAAGATCAGGAGCTGCAGGAAGTTGTCCGCGCTGACGGTCCCGAGCATCCCGGTCGCGAAGAGGCTGACCTCCGCGTAGTAGCGCGGCTTGCCTTCCTCCTCGTGCATGTAGCCGAGGGAATAGATGAAAATCAGCAGGCAGAGGAACGACACGAGGACGAGCATCAACGAGCTGAGGTTGTCGATCAGGAGCGAGATCCGGATCTCGTTTCCGGGGATGCTGGGGAGCCAGACGTAGCCGGCGATCGTCTGCGCCGCGAAATTCCCGCCAATGGCGCCTTGAGCGAGGACCTGGACGAAGACGTAGAGAGAGAGGACGAGCGAGCCGAGCATCGCCGCGACGGCGACGTAGCCACTGCCGTCCCGCAGCCATCGTCCGAGGAGGCCGATGATGACGAAGGCGGCGAGGGGCAGCAGCAGGATGAGCCAGGCGACCCAGGCGTTCTCGATCATGGCTCACCATTTCAGGAAGCGGATTTTGTCGAGCTCGATCGAGCCGTGGGTCTGGTAGATGGAGAGGAACACCGCGAGGCCGACCGCCGCCTCCGCCGCGGCGACCGCGATCCCGAGGAGGGCGAAGATCTGGCCGCTGGGATTTCCACTGTACGACGAGAAGGCGACGAAGTTGAGGATCGAGGCGTTCAGGATGATCTCGATGGACATGAGCACGATGATCCCGTTCCGGCGGGCGAGGACGCCGTAGAGCCCGATGCACAACAGGGCCCCGGACAGCAGGAGCTCGTATTCCAAGGGAATCAGGGGCCCACCTTCCCCGGCTCATCCATCTTCGCGAGGTACACGCCGCCGATCATCGCGGCGGCGAGGAGGATCGCGATCAGGATGATCGTGATCGCAAAGGCGTCGAACAATTGGTTCGCGATCCCGTTGGACGACGTCGCGTTCGGGTCGTACACCGGCACCGAGGTCGGGGACTGCGGCCAGCTCACGGGGCTGAGGAAAGAGACGGCCATGACGCCGAACAAGGCCGCGACCGCGAGGACGACCGAGAATTCGCGGAGCTTCATTCCGGCGCCTCCTGCCCCGGCTCGTCCATGATCTTCCGGCGCGTGAGCATGATGCCGAAGACCATGAGGACCGGGACCGCGCCGGCGTACACGAGGATCTGGATGAGGAACACGAACTCGCTGAGGAAGAGCAGGTAGATCGCGCCAATCGTCACGAGGGTCATCGCGAGCCAGAACGCGGCGCGGACGAGGCGCTTGTTGATGACCACGAGGACGGAGCCGATGATCTCGAAGGCGCTCAGGATGAAGAAGGCGATGAGCTCCCAGTCAACGGCCACAGCATCCGGTCCCCCTTCCGACGCGTCCCCGGGCCTGCATCGACCTCACCCGAGGACCCGGAAACCCGCCGCCACCAAGATCGCGAGGAGCGAATACGGGATCAACCGCTTCCATCCGATGTTCAAAATCTGATCGATCCGAACGCGAGGGACGGACCAGGAGAGGACGACGAAGAAGGCGGCCAGGAGGTAGACCCGCAGCAGGAACCAGATTTCCTCCGGCACGATTGGGACCGGGATCCCGCCGACCGACAGCGTCGCGAACACCGGCCCGCTCCAACCGCCCAGGTATAAGATCGAAATCAGCGCGCAGGCGGCGAGCATCCGGAGCCACTTGAAGGCGAAGACAATGCCGAAGCGCATCCCGCTGTACTCCGTCGTCCAGCCTTCGACGAGCTCCGCCTCGGCCTCCGGGATGTCGAAGGGGACTCGCTCCATCTCCGCGATCATCGCGATCGAGAAGATGAGGAAGCCGAGGAACTGCGGGCCGAAGACGTACCAGGCGGGCAGCGGCAACGTGGTCCCGAACGCAACGAGCGGCCGGTCCTGTTGCTGGACGATTTTCACCGGATCGAGGCTCCCGGTGAAGACGACGAGGGCGATCACCGCGAGGACCATCGGGATGGAATAGGAGAGGAGCATGGCCGCCGCGCGGAACCCGCCGACGAGGGCG
>Ga0209056_10006381_pt1 | contig 12195 bp, 7 predicted proteins | sample GraSoiAngelo_114_FD_185876 | JGI IMG/M metagenome (GOLD analysis project Ga0209056, IMG submission 185876) | Grasslands soil microbial communities from the Angelo Coastal Reserve, California, USA - 14_0903_13_40cm (SPAdes) (version 2) | ecosystem: Environmental > Terrestrial > Soil > Grasslands ... | reverse complement strand
CCGGTTTGCGAGTCCAAGTTGCCGGTTGGCTCATCGGCCAGAATAATCGATGGCCGATTCACCAGCGCTCGCGCAATCGCCACTCTCTGGCGTTGGCCGCCGGAAAGCTCGTTGGGCTTGTGATGCATGCGGGGTTCCATGCCCACCGAGGTCAAAGCTTCTCGCGCCCGCTGGGCCCGCTCCTCGGCCGGCATGCCCGCGTAAATCAGAGGCAGTTCGACGTTGTGCAGCGCAGTCGCTCGCGCCAGCAGATTGAAGGTCTGAAACACAAATCCAATTTCTCTATTGCGAATGCGCGCCAGCTCATCATCATCCAACTCGCTGACCAGTTGTCCGTTGAGCCAGTAATTGCCTTTGCTGGGCGAATCCAGGCAGCCGATCAGGTTCATCAAGGTTGATTTTCCGGATCCCGACGGACCCATGATCGCGACATACTCATTGCGCTGGATGCGCAGGTTCACCCCGCGCAGCGCCTGCACCTGCTGCTCCGATCCCATATCGTAGGTCTTCCACAGGTCTTCGGTACAGATCATGCACGATTCCGGCGCTGCCGACACTGCGGGTTGAGCAATGCTGATTACTTCTGCGGTTGCCATTTTCCTCTCCTGGTCTTCTCGGGCCACCAATCAGCTCCGATCCTGACCGCTCATCATTGGACGCGCTGTAACCCCAGCCGTTAGTAACCCGGCATCAGACCTCAGACCTCAGCCCAGAAATCGACTCATAACCTGAGAGCATTCGAACGCCGAAGTCTGACGTCCGACGTCCAATATCTAACTCTCATCTTCCTTCTTCGGCGCCTTGTTATCGACTTTCACGCTCGCTCCTGGACGCATCGTGCGCAGAACTTTGTAACTCCCGGTCACGATCTCGTCCCCTTCTCTCAGCCCTTTGAGGATCTCAATATCCGTGGTTCCTGTGATCCCAGCAACAATGGGCACATATTCGGCCTTGCCGTTGCGAATTACAAACACACCCTGAATTTCTTCTTTATCTTTATCTTTCTGCTTGGATGCCGCGTTCTGCGGTCCAGCGGCTTGCACAGCGCCGTTCTCGGTCTTGCTTTCCAGGTCCGCCTGCCGTCGAATCGTCAATGCCTGAATCGGAATTGTCAGCGCCTGGCTGCGAGTCGCCGTCGTGATTTTTGCCGTCGCAGAAAGTCCCGGCCGCAGATCCTCCGGCGGATCCTGCAAGGTCACCACAACTTTGAAATCCTTCGCTTCCTGACTCGCCGATGTCTGCTGCGAAGTCGAAACACCCGTCGAGCGCACAATCGCGTTATTCCCAATTTCTGTGACTACAGCCTTAAAAGTTTTCTTCGGGATCGCGTCGATGGAAACCTCTGCCGGCTGTCCCATTGTGACGTTCACGATGTCAGTTTCGTCGACCTTAACTTCAGCGGTGATCACGGACATATCGGCAATCGTCATCAGCGTACTTCCCGGCGAGTTCTGGATTCCAATGACTACGGTTTCGCCTTCGCGTACGGGCAGGTTGGTAATCATGCCATCAAACGGCGCTGCGTAGGTTGTCTTCTGGAGCACGTCCGAAGCGTGTGTCAGATTAGCGCTCATCTGCGCGATGTGACGTTCAGCAGAATCTTTTTGTGCCTTAGCCTGCGCCACTCGCGCTTGCGCCTGCGCCAGTCCCGCGTCTGCGGTCTGCCACGCCGCATGGCGGCTGTCGTACTCAGATTTGGCGATCAAAGCTTCTTTATAAAGTCCTTTCGCCCGATTCCAATCAAGTTGCTCGCGTTCGTAATCAGATTTCGCGCGGTTCAGGTCCGCCAGCGATGTGTTAAGAGCCGCGTCGGCCGCGACAGCATCCGTCTGCGCCGCTTGCAAAGATGCCTTGGTGGCGCTCACATCGGCCGACGACTGCACGTTTTCCAGTTGCGCCAGTAATTGCCCCTTCTTTACCCGCTCGCCTTCCTTCACGTACAGCTTGGTGATTTTTCCGAAAGCGTTGGCGCCGATGTTGACGTAGGTCTTAGGCTTGATTTCACCCGATGCGCTCACGATCGAAACCAAATCCAGTCGCTGCGCCCTGGCCGTCTGGACCGTGACAATATCTTTGCGGCTCTCGTAGACGCTTATACTTACGCCGGCTGCAACTAGAACGGCTACTCCACCGCCGATTGCAATTTTCTTCCAGGTGCGCATTGCTTCCTTGTCGGGTCCCGCTTACTACCCGGTCTGATGAGAGATGCAGATCCACCGAGGCATCTTTCCCATGGGTCTCTGCATCGCATCCTTCAGCTTTGGGATGACAACGTGCACGTCATCTGGTACGGGTTTGAGGGTTCAAAAGTTCCTGCGAAGGATCTTCCTGCATGCAAAAGGATCCGCTCTGGCTTGCAATTATAACGTGCCGCGGAGGGCGGATCGGCAAGGCAACATTGACGCTAATCCGTTGTGGCAACCTGGATTGCGAAAGGGCAAATGCCAAGTGCTAATTGCCAGTCGCTTCTTTACAATTGGTTTCCCATGTTCCACTTAGCCTTGCCTTGTACCGGCCAAAGTCATAGAATAATCTCACCTGAGTTGTGCGTAAGGAGTTCCCCTTCCATGTCCCGGGAAAGCTTGCCTAGTCGCGTTTTCATTCTTTCGTTCCTGCTGGCGTTTGTCTTCTTCCTCGCGTCCTTTGCCTCAGCGCAGGACCCCCAATCCGACAGTTCTAGCCAGTCCGGTTCGGCCTCTCCCCAGCCGCAGGATAAGGAAACCGATCCCCTCAAACGCCCTTTGACGGAGAAGCAGAGGAAGGAAAACGAGAAGCGCTTCAAGCAGGAAGTCAGCAGCAGTTTCAAAAAATGGCTTAATGAAGACGTAGCCTACATCATTACGGACGAAGAGCGCGCCGCCTTCAAGCAGCTCTCGAATGACGAGGAGCGCGATAACTTCATCGAAGCTTTCTGGCAGCGGCGTGACCCCACCCCTGACACCGTAGAAAACGAGTTCAAAGAAGAACACTACCGCCGCATCGCCTACGCCAACGAGCACTTCGCCGCCGGCATCCCCGGCTGGAAAAGCGACCGCGGCCGAATCTATATAGTCTACGGGCCGGCGGATGAGATTGAGTCGCATCCCTCGGGTGGCACATATGAGCGGCCGATGGAGGAGGGAGGAGGGTCTACTTCCACCTATCCGTTCGAAGATTGGCGGTACCGGTATATAGAGGGGATTGGGCAGGAAGTCATCATCGAATTTGTGGATGACTGCATGTGCGGCAATTACGAGATGACGATGGATCGCTCTAAGAAAGACGCGCTCCTGTACACCCCCAATGGCGGCTTGACTCTTTATGAGCAGATGGGGATGGCCAGCAAGGCTAACCGCTTTACGCACGGCGGTCTGGAGCGATTGGGCTCAGGTCCATTTAATAACGATCTGCAGACCAAACAGTTTGACCGCTTGGAGCAGTTCTATAAGTTGCAGAAGCCTCCGGCAGTCAAATTCAAAGACTTGGAAGAAGTGGTCAGTCACAAGATCAGCGTGAACTTGATGCCGTTTGATGTGCGAGCTGATTTTGTGCGGGTCACAGGGGATACGGTGCTGGTTCCGGTCACGATCCAGATTAAGAACCGAGACGTCACGTTCGTGAACAAAGACGGCGTGCAGCGCGGAACTGTGAACATCTTTGGCCGGGTGACGACTTTGGCTGGTAGAATTGCCCAGACTTTTGAGGACACGGTTCAAGTGGATGAACCGGCCGAGCTATTGCCTAAAGTTATTGAAAATTCCAATGTGTACTGGAAGGCGCTACCCCTGCGGGCTGGAAGGTATCGCTTCGATATCGTTGTGAAGGACGTAAACGGCGACCGCAAGGGTAGCTGGAGCAAGGGTATTGTCGTTCCGGAATACAATGACGATAAGCTTTCCGCGTCTTCCCTGATAGTTGCGGATCAGATGGAGCCGGTTGCAGCGAAGAATGTGGGCACTGGAAACTTTGTCATTGGAACGATGAAAGTAAGACCGCGGGTGCCTTCCTCGGATGGCAAGCCAGTGGTCTTCAAGCGCAATCAAAAGATGAATTTCTGGATGCAGGTGTACAATCTTGGGGTTGACGACAAGACCCACAAATCTTCGGCCACAGTCGAGTACGACGTAGTGAATGCGGCAACCAACAAACCCGTCGTTCACACGGTAGAATCAACCGAACAGATGGGGAATGTAGGCGACCAGGTGACCCTGCAGAAATCGCTCTCGGCCGCCAACCTTGATCCTGGGGTGTATCGCATTCAGATTAAGGTGAATGACAAAGTATCCAAGCAGACGGTGGACCCGTCGGCGACGTTTGCCGTCGAGTAAAGCGTAAGCTTGTTCCCGCGAGGAGTGGGATTGATGCTCCGCAAGCTCGGGTTGAAGCTCGGGTTTCTGGTAATTGTGGTGGGATCGGTGATTCCGGTCTCTGCCGCTTCCAAGCCGGGTGCTATCTCAGGATATGTGCGCAACAGCGCTGGCGCGCCGCAAATGGGCGCAGCCGTGGAAGTGCTGGGATCAGCTTTCCATTCCTTTAAAGTCTTCACTGATGAAAATGGGTTCTACTCTGCAAGCGGCGTGATCCCCGGTGTTTACAGCCTAAAAGTTAGCGCTCCTTCGTTTCTGCCGGCGTTGCGGGAGCGCGTTGCCCTACGCGCGGGCGCCAGTGTTGTGGTGAACGTCACGCTGAACACGCTGTTTGAGGCCATCCAAATCGGCCCGATGCGTGGACCTGGCGATGACGACGATTGGAAATGGGTGCTGCGCTCAAGCGCCAATCGGCCGATTCTCCGCATGCTGCCGGACGGTACGGCGGTCACGGCGGCAAACTCTGAACAAAGCAATCGCGATCTGAAGGGGACGCTGTCGTTTGTGGCAGGTTCGCCCTCGGGCGGATTCGGAAGCACGTCCGATATGAACACCGGATTCGCGGTGGAGAAATCTATTTTCTCCTCGGGAACGATGGCGGTGCAGGGCAATGTGGGGTATGGAAGCGGCTCGCCGACGGCGGTAGTTCGCACCTCGTATACCCACAAAATGGCCAATGGCTCACAGCCGAAGCTGGCGTTTACCATGCGTCGGCTGGCTGCGCCGGAGATGAACGGGCGCAGCACAGTGCTGCAAGCGCTGGCCCTTACCAGCTCGGATGATTTCACCGTCGGCGATGTGCTGGAACTGAAGTTCGGCAGCGAGCTGCAGACCATTCAGTTCATGGGTCGGGTGAACGCGTTCCGTCCGTTCGGCTCCGTCGATTTGCACTTCTCGCCGGATGCGGTTGTGGAGTATTCCTACGCCACCTCCGTGCCCGACAGCCGCCTGGACAAAGGCTTTGACACCGCGCCGGCAGATTTAAGCGAGTCCGGGCCTCGCATGAGCCTTTCCGGCTTCGCGCCGAGGCTGGAGAAAGCACACCATCACGAAGTTTCATTTTCGCGCCGCATGGGAAAAACCAACGTGCAGGTGGCGATGTTCTCGGACCGCGTGGTTGACCCTGCACTGACCGGCGTGGGCGATCTGGCCAGCGATAGCGGCGACGTTCTGCCCGACCTTTATTCGGGAACGTTTACCTATCGCGGCAAAGAACTGGATACCCGCGGCATGCGGCTGGTGCTGCAACAGAAGCTGGCATCCGATTTGACCGCCACCCTCGATTACAGCTATGGCGGCGTGCTGGATTTGGGCAAGTCCGATGTGAGCGTGGAAGACGCGCACCGCTGGCTGCGAGTGAAAGACCGTCAGAGCGTGGCGGCGAAGTTCAGCGGCACTCTGCCAGGCGCGAAAACACGCTGGATGGCGTCATATCGCTGGACTGATGGCCCGGCGCTCACGCCCGTTGACATGTTCAATGCCTCTGCAGGGCAAGCCGATCCGTTCCTCAATCTCTTCGTTCGTCAACCCATCCCCAAAAACGCCTTCCTCCCCTGCCACATGGACGCGATCGTTGACGTGCGCAATCTGCTGGCGCAAGGATACGTCCCCGTCATGGGCCAGGACGGCCGGACGGTTTACTTGGTGCAGTCAGCACGGGCGATTCGGGGTGGAGTGGCGTTCACGTTCTGAAATCTGGTCGTTAGCTCCCTGGCAGGTATCATCACTGCTGGAAACCATCACAAACTACGTAGCGGCGGGTGCCCTCACCCGCCGGGGATTGTCGCGCGAAGCTGAAAACCAAAGCCTACCTACGCGCTCTTTCTCTGCCACCACTTCTTCTTCGGCGCAGGACGGGCGGGCTGAGGCGGGCGGTTGAATACGGGCTCATCGATGAGACCGAGAAATCCGCTGGCTTCATAAGAAACGGGCTCGGAGGAATCATCCACCGTGCTCGGCTCATGCTTCCACCAGAACTTTCGCTCAATCTTCGGCGCGGAGTGCGGCTCGGCTCTCGGCTCAATGTGCGCGAGCAGGACTTTGCCGGGGATGCTGGAGGGCATCAGCAGAAGGCTGGGTTTGCCATAATTGAGTGCGGCGTCGAGGGGGTTGCCGTCGTGCAGTTCGGAGGCGCCGCGCTTGAAGCGGCTGATGATGGCGTCAGCAGTTTCCTCGTCGAATGCGATCCAGCGAACCATAGGAGTAACCCTTGGCCGGCCGCACTGGCCCTGCGATTTGGCTATTCTAGCCTAGCTGTACGGCTTAAACCAGAGATGCTGGCGGCAGGCGGGCTGTTGCCCGGTTCCTTTGTCTCGGGCATTGCGATACAATTCCGCTTCCCGTAAAAGTGCATAGTTAGCCTTGGTTCTGATTCTCCGTTCTCTTCTGCGATGAGTTGTGAGACAGACAAAAGCTGCTCCCCGGAAGCGATGCTCGGTGATCGCAAGAGGGGAGACAATTGCTTTCACCGATCGCGCACCTTTCTTAGCCAAAAGTCAAAAGGAGAATTTATGAGAGTGAGGATGGTCCTCGCTTTTGTGGTGTTGGCGGCAACGTCGCTGATAGCGCAAACATTTCGTGGAACGATTCTGGGGACAGTGACCGACCCCTCGGGCGCAGTGGTAGCCGGCGCCAAAGTTACAGCCAAGAACGTGAATACCGGGCTGGAACGCACCACGCAGACCAGCGCCGATGGGAGCTATAGCATCCCCGAGCTGCCGATTGGGACGTATACGGTGACGGTGTCGCAGAGCGGGTTTCAGACATCGTCAACCACGAATGTCGCCGTCGATGTCGCTGCCGAAAGGCGCGTGGACGTAGCTCTGAAGACTGGCGAAGCCGTGACTGTAGTTGAGGTTTCGGGCGAGACGTTGCCGCAGGTCGAGACCACCACCGACACCCTCGGGACGACGTTCACTGCTGCACAGGCGAAAGACCTGCCGCTAAACGGGCGTGACTTCCAGAAGCTGATTTTCCTGACCCCAGGTGTCTCGGGTTCACCGGACCAGATCACTGATTCCCCTGGCTCATTTGGAATTTTTTCGATGAACGGCGCCCGCGGTCGCTCGAACAACTTTCTCCTTGATGGTACGGACATGAATGACGGCTATCGCAATGATCCGGCCATTAACGAGGCCGGTGTGTTCGGTACGCCAGCGACCATCCTGCCGGTGGACGCCGTTCAAGAGCTGCAGATCGTCTCCAATTTCATGCCCGAATTCGGACGAAATGCAGGAGCCACGGTCAATATTGTGACAAAGAGCGGGACTAATACTGTGCACGGCTCGGCCATTGAGTATTTTCGCAATGATGCGCTGGATGCCAGAAATTTCTTCAACCCTTCAAGCACTCCCAAGGCGCAATTCCACAACAATCAGTTTGGAGGATCGCTCGGTGGTCCCATCGTGAAGGACAAAACGTTTTTCTTTCTCAATTACGAAGGACAAAGAGAGCGGGTGGGGGTGGTGACGCTGGCGACGGTTCCCACAGGTAGTGCTGCGGATGGGTCCTTGAGCCCCAGCGACGCAACGAACCCAGTCATTCAGCAACTACTTGCGCGTCATCCGTGGCCGGCACCGAATCTCAGTAATGACCCGAACGCTAATGTTTCGGTGGTCTCGCCTTCTTACAATCGCCTGGATTCGATGATCGCCAAGATTGACCACAACATTAACGCTCGCAACTTGCTTTCCGGCAGATATTTCTTCGGCGATAGCTCGCAGTCATTCCCTCTGGCTCTAACGGCGAGCGGTGGACAGCTTCCCGGTTTCAACACGTTTACTCCGACGCGGGTTCAGCTTGTATCGCTTTCTCATGTCTGGACAGTTTCCCCGACACAGGTAAACGAATTGCGTTACGGCTGGAACCGCTTTGCGGAAGATTTCTTGCCGGAAGACCGCGCTTTCCATCCAAGTTCAATCGGCCTAAATGTCGGGTCCGGTCTTGCGGATGAAGGGTTGCCGATCACGATCGTCAGCGGCTTTGCCCAGCTTGGTGCGACCAGTGGCGACCCACGCGGCCGGGTGGACACGAACAATCAACTGATCGACAACTTCTCATGGAAATTAAACAAGCATGACCTCAAGTTTGGTTTCGAGTATCGCCGTACCACGATTAAGCAGTATTTTGATAAATATTTCCGCGGGAAGCTGACTTTCAGCGACACGTTCGATCCCGTTACGGGCAACCTGATCGCAACAGCTCTTCAAAATTTCCTTTCAGGAACCCTGGACGACAGTTTCGGCTCAAGCTTCCAATATTCGGGTAACACGAGGCGCCACACCGCAGAGAATAATTATGGCTTCTACCTCCAAGATAGTTATCGGGTAACATCTCGGCTTACCTTGAACTATGGACTGCGCTGGGATTATTTCGGTGTGGTTTCGGAGAAGAACAACCTCTTCAGTAACGCAACCACGGCGGACCCGGCCACGAACACGTTTGTGTTAACCCAAGTGGGTCAGCCCGGACTCAGCCGGTTATACGAGCCGGATTACAAGAATTTTTCTCCGCGCGCGAGCATCGCGTGGGATGTAACCGGCCAAGGCAAGACAGTAATACGCGCCGGAGCTGGCATCTTCTATGATGCGTTCTCGCAAGACACCTTCCTGGGACATCTGCCATATCCGCCTTTCTACGATCCTGGTCCCGCTTACAACCCGATTGGGCCAGCCCAGATCATTCCAGCGGCGAATACAACGGGAAGCATTATTTCAGGACAGCCGGTCTTCGATACGTCGGGCTGTAGCACCGTGGAATGCGATATTTTCACCGTTGATCGCCACATCCGCACACCTTACATGGAAAATTACAACTTGAACTTGCAACACCAGCTTGCGAGTAAGGTGACGTTGCAGGTCGGGTACGTGGGGTCGCAAGGGCATCGTCTATTCCAGTTCACAGATATCAGTCAACCGAGCCAGGCGACGATTACGGCATCCGATCTGGCTAATGGAGTTAGCAGTTACGGCGTTCCTCGAGTGTTCGATTTCCCGTATGGTTCGTTCTACATCATGAGGGAGCAGTCGACTGCCAAATCGAATTACAACGCCTTGCAAACTAGCTTGCGCGTGAACGGGTGGCGCGGGATTACGTCGATTGTGAATTATACGTGGTCGCATTCACAGGACACTGCCAGCGATCTTGAAGATTTTGAGCCGAATGCGGCACAGCCTTATGACAGCACGCGTCCCCAACTGGAATACGGAAATTCAAATTTTGATGTGCGCAACCGGTTCACGTGGATCTTTGGTTATGAACTCCCGAAGCAGGGGGCTGGTCGGCTGAGGAACGGATGGGGCTTTACTAGTAGCCTCACGCTCCAGAGCGGTCAGCCATTCCAGATGAACTATAACTTTGAAGATGACTTCAGCGGAGCGGGAGAGGGCATCGACCGGCCCGATGTGGTTGGGCCGATTGTGTATCACAAGCGAGACCCGTTCAATTACGTCCAGCTCAGCTCATTTGCGATTCCTTGTACAGTTACTGCCGCCACCGGCAGTGCATCGGATTGCATCGCTGGCACGCGCCACTTCGGCAACGAACGGCGCAACTCGCTCATCGGGCCCGACTTCCGGCAGTGGGACTTTGCGGTCTATAAGACCACGGCGATTACGGAGCGGCTGAATATGCAGCTTCGGGCGGAGTTCTTCAACATTCTGAATCACCCGAACTTTGCCAGCCCGTTCTTGCCACTGTTCATAGCGGATCCCGGTGTGAACGGATTTGCCGCCAGTGGAAGCCGAGAAGTTGGAGTGGGAGGTTTTGGTTTAGGCGCCACTGGCGACGTCGGCATTGGCAATCCTTTCCTTGGCGGGGGCGGGCCGCGCGGGATTCAATTAGCGGCCAAGTTCACGTTCTAGCCCACACTACGGGATTTCTCTCAGCTCCTCTTGCCGATGGCAAGAGGAGCTTTTGTTTGCGACGATAATTGCCGAACTGATCGAGGTTTCTTACTATTCGGTGACGCAATGGATTTCCGCGACTTCACGTCGCGATTAGGCCCATCGCCTTCAGGTTTTCGAGCTGTGTAGAACGCTCCCATCCAGAATGTGGTACTCTCCCTCCTCCATGGCAGAACCTAAGTCTGAACGCCGGACGCAGAAGCGCCTAAGTCTTGCCCTGCCAGTCACGATCAAGTCTGAGCAGGGTACGATTGAAGCCAGCGGCTGCACGCGCGACTTGAGCAGTAGTGGGATTTTCTTGTACAGCGACGCGCATTTCAGCGAAGGAAGCGCGCTGGAGATGGTTCTGATTTTGCCGAAGGAGATGACTGGCGGCGAGAAGCGATGGGTGTGCTGCCGAGCATCCGTTGTGCGTGTGGAAGCGAGCGGCGAGCAGCGGTGCGGAGTGGCGGCGCGTATCCTGAGCATGGAGATACTCCCGGAAATTAGCGGCTAAATGGAAGATCTGGCTGAACTTTCTCAAATTGACTGGCAAAGGAGAGGAGGATCTGCCGGGAATCGGTTTCTTCATAAAACTTTCTTAATGCGATGCATCGAATTTGGTGCAATAATGCTGGCCCTTGAATTGCTCCCGTTAACAAATTAAGAAACTTCCAATCTGCGGGTGCTTCGAATATGTGGATGCAAAAGCTGTCTGACGGTGTGCTGCGCGTGCTGACACCGTTGGGACCGCGCTACATCAGGCCGACATTTCTTCAGCGAATCTACATTCTATGGATTTTCCGCCATTTTCACGTGCTGCCTTTGCAGGTGCTGAGTGGGCGGCAGCGCGCCTTGATCGAGTCGCTTTGCGCGCAGCAGCGTTTTGTCTCTCTCTCGCCGACCGACGAATTTGAGTACGCGCCGATTCTGGGCACCGTGGAACGCCGCCCGCCGGTGGAAGTAGAAAACCTGCCGCCGCGAAAATCGAGCGCTGGAGTTGCCGAAACCGTCTCTCCCCTGGTCGCGGATGTTCGGCAGGGGTCTTAAGGCAGAGCGCCGATTTTTGCACATCGTGACCTCAAGCTTCGACTCCATCGCGGCACACGTAGGGGCGGGTGCCCTCACCCCCACCTCAAATCCACCCAAATTTTCCTAAGCGACAGAACGGACGGGTCCACAGGGACGCCAGACGCCTAATATCTGATGCCCGAAGCCCGAAGCGTCCGCCAGCGAACAATCCTGCAACAAAATTTCTCTGCTGCCCCTCTAAACTGAGTTTCTGGATTAATATATCTGCAACATTCCTTACCGTTCCCGCCAGTAAGAGCCGCGTGTCCTGGGTTCAAGGATGTTTTTCCGCACTAGCTCAAACCTTTAACAGGGTTCATTGAGGAGGTTGCAGTGTACAGGTTTGTTGTTTTGTTTGCCGTTGCTTGCATCTGCCTGGTTCTGGCTGGATCCGCGGGTGCTCAGACGTTCTCCTGTCCGGCCGGCACAGAGGACATGCTGAATTATTTTGTGATGAATTATCCCGATCGCGCGGATTATCACATGGGACCGGGGAATGCGAATCCAATCTATTCGGCGATTTTTCCCGACAATGGACTGAGCTTTGCGACAACTGGATATTTTGTCTGGACCAAAGGCGCGAATGGATATCCGTGGGATGTCAAGACATTCGATCAGAATTTCGTGTATGACCGCAGTACGGAACTCACGTGGACCGATCCGCAGACGTTTAAGCGATTCAATGTGGATCTTCCAATGTCACCGCGTTGCGTTGCCAAGGGAGCGGCGAGTCCGGTGATTCAGATTCCGGCCGCGAATTCGAGCTACAGTTTTTATTCGGCATGCACGGCATACAAAACGGCCGGTTTGAAGAGTGTGCTGAACCAGATTTCCGCGCCAGCGCAAGTGAAGGCGGGCGGTAATATTGGCAAGGTCAAGACTCGACTGTTCACGTA
>Ga0209056_10006380_pt1 | contig 12195 bp, 10 predicted proteins | sample GraSoiAngelo_114_FD_185876 | JGI IMG/M metagenome (GOLD analysis project Ga0209056, IMG submission 185876) | Grasslands soil microbial communities from the Angelo Coastal Reserve, California, USA - 14_0903_13_40cm (SPAdes) (version 2) | ecosystem: Environmental > Terrestrial > Soil > Grasslands... | reverse complement strand
GCTCGGGGCTTCCCGCCGACCTGCGCGTCACCGCCAGCGCCGAGGACGGGGAGATCATGGCGGTGGAGCATGTGCGCGATCCAGTGATCGGGCTGCAATTTCACCCCGAGTCCGTGCTTACCGAGTACGGCTACGTCCTGATCGACCGTTTCCTGCACGGCGCGGCTATGCCGATCGAGGATCTGCCGCGCCGGGCCGACGGAGCGGCCATCGCGGAGCGTCCGGTCGAGCTGGCCCGATGATCATCGAATCCGTGCTCACGACGATGGACGCCCGCGGGTCGACCAACTTCGCCCCCATGGGCGTCGAGTGGGGAGAAGAAGAGATCGTGATCAAGCCGTTCCTCGAAACCACGACGTTCAAGAACCTCGAGGCGACGCGGGTCGCCGTGGTCAACCTCACCGATGACGTGATGCTGTTCGCGCAGGGAGCGATCGGGAACGTTCAGTTTCCGGCGGTACCCGCGGCCGTGGTGCGCGGCGTCATCCTCGAAGCGGCCTGCTCCTGGCGCGAGGTCGAAGTGCGCACGCTGGACGCAAGCCCGCCCCGGGCGCGGATCGTGACCCGCGTGGTGCACCGCGGCATGCGGCGCGAGTTCCTGGGCTTCAACCGCGCCCGCCACGCGGTGCTCGAGGCCGCAATCCTCGCGACCCGCACCCACCTCCTTCCCGCGGACCAGATCCGCGCGGAGTTTGCGCGACTCCAGGTGATCGTGGACAAGACCGCCGGGCCACGTGAGCTGGAAGCGATGGCGCTGCTCAACGACTATGTCCGCGCCCGCGAGGCCGCTCACGCATGAGCGAAGCGGTGTTCGTCGAGGCGCCGGCGCGGCTGCATTTCGGCGTGCTCGACTTGCGGGGCGACCTGGGGCGGCGCTTCGGCGGGATCGGCGCGGCGGTACCCGCTCCATCGCTCCTGCTCGAGGCCCGCCAGGCCGCCGAGCTCGAGGCCGAAGGGCCCGACGCGGCCCGCGCGCTCGAGTTCGCCCGCCGGTTCGCGCGGCACCACGGGCTGGACCTGCGCCTGCACTTCTGCCTGCATCGGTCCATTCCTCCGCACGCGGGGCTCGGCTCGGGTACGCAGCTCGCGCTCGCCGTGGCGCGCGCGAGCGCCGAGTTGTGCGGTTTGCCGACCGACGTGATGTCGTTGGCGCACGCGGTGGACCGCGGGCGCCGCTCGGGCGTCGGCACGTGGACGTTCGCGTACGGGGGCTTCGTGCTGGAAGGCGGACGGGCGGCGGGCGGCGAGCGCGTCGCCCCGCTGTTGGCGCGGCTCCCGTTTCCCGACGCATGGCGCTGCGTCGTCGTGGTGCCGCGGGGGAAGCCCGGGCTCGCGGGCGACGACGAGGCGGCGGCGTTCGCCCGGCTGCCGACCCCCGGCGCGCGCGATGTCGAGCGAGTCGCGCACCTCGTGCTGATGCAGCTCCTTCCGGCGCTCGCCGAGGCCGACCTGGCGGGGTTTGGGGCCGCGCTGGGCGAAGTCCAGCGCATCACGGGCGGCTGGTTCGCGCCCGTGCAGGGGGGGGTGTTCGCGCCGGGGGAGACGGGCGAGTTGGTCGAGCGGCTGCGGGCGTGGGGCGCGGTGGGCGTAGGGCAGAGTTCGTGGGGGCCGGCGGTGTACGGCATCGTGGGCGACCGGGGCACCGCCCAGGCCCTGGCGGAGCGTGTCCGGGGAGTGGTAGGCGCCGGGGGCTTCGTATATGAAGGAGGGTTCAGCGTGGGCGGCGCCCGGGTGTGGCGCGACAGCACCGCCGTTCCAAGCTGAAAGCCGGCCTGTTCCAGCCTGATTGACAGTCGCTGGCCTCGGGGATATAACCTCTATCCCCAAGAAGCAGTCCCGGTGTGGAGGAGTGGACGATGGTTGTCGCCTGTCGGGAACGCGGGCCCCCGGACATCGTGCGGGTCTCGGGGCTCTGACGGGCAAGAGATTTGTAGGCCTTTTTTTCACACCCTCATCCTCAACATGAGGTCAGCTATGAACCGCTTCAAACTGTGGTCCGGTGGACTCGCGGCGAGCCTGATGGTGCTCGTCACGGCGTCCGCCGTCGCCCAGGGTGCGGGCGAGTGGACGATGACGGGTCGGACTCCCGACCTGCAGCGTTACAGCCCGCTCACCCAGATCAACAAGGCGAACGTGAAGAACCTCAAGGCCGCCTGGACGTTTTCGACGGGCGTTCTGAACGGCCATGAGGGGAACCCGCTGGTGATCGGCAACGTGTTGTACGTTCACAGCGCGTTCCCGAACGTCGTGTTTGCGCTCGACCTGACCAAGGAAGGCGCACCGATGATCTGGAAGCACACACCCGCCCAGCCGGCCGAGGCCAAGCCGATCGCGTGCTGCGATCTGGTGAACCGCGGCGTCGCCTACCATCCGAGCGGAAAGCTGTTTATCGAGCTGCTCGCCGGCGATCTGCTGGCGCTGGATGCGAAGACGGGCAAGCAGCTGTGGCGCGTGCCGAACGCCGATTACAAGACCGGCTCGACCATGACGAATGCGCCGATCGTGATCAAGGACATCGTGATCGCGGGCATCTCGGGTGGTGAGTTCGGCGTGCGCGGTCGCGTGACGGCGTACGACGTGAACAGCGGCAAGGAGGTGTGGCGCGCGTATTCGACGGGCCCGGACGCCGACGTGAAGATCGTCGGCGACGCCAACCCGAACTATGCGTCGCACCGCGGCAAGGACCTCGGCGTCAGCACCTGGCAGGGCGACGAGTGGCAGCATGGCGGCGGGACCACGTGGGGTTGGTATTCCTATGATCCGCAGCTGAACCTGTTCTACTACAGCTCGGGCAACCCGGGGACGTGGAACCCCGATCAGCGGCCCGGCGACAACAAGTGGTCGATGACGATCTTCGCCCGCAATCCCGACAACGGGGAGGCGAAGTGGGCGTACCAGATGACGCCGCACGATGAGTGGGACTACGATGGCGTGAACGAGAACGTCCTCGTCGACCTGACGATCGGCGCGAAGCCGGTGAAGGCGCTGGTGCACTTCGACCGCAACGGCTTCGGCTACACGCTCGATCGGACGAACGGCAAGGTGCTCGTGGCTGAGCCCTACGGCCCGGTCAACTGGGCGTCCAAGATCGATCTCTCGACGGGCCTCCCGGTCCGCAATGCGCAGTATGGGACGACCTCGAAGAAGAACACCGAGGGTATCTGTCCCGCCGCGATCGGCTTCAAGGATCAGCAGCCTTCCGCGTTCTCACCGCAGACCAAGCTCTTCTACGTCCCCACGAACAACATCTGCATGGACTACGAGGGCGTAGAGGTGAAGTACTCGGCCGGCCAGCCGTACGTCGGCGCGATCGTGCGCATGTTCCCTGGCCCGGGCGGTAACCGTGGCCGGTTCATCGCGTGGGATCCGACGGTCGGCAAGGTCAAGTGGGAAGTCAAGGAGAACCTGGCGGCCTACGGCGGCGCGCTCGCCACGGCCTCGGGCATCGTGTTCTACGGCACGATGGAAGGCTGGCTCAAGGCGGTCGACGCTACGACCGGCACGCTCCTGTGGAAGTTTAAGGCACCCTCGGGGATCATCGGCAACCCGATGACGTATCTGGGTCCCGACGGCAAGCAGTACGTCGCCGTGCTCTCCGGAGTGGGCGGCTGGGCCGGCGCCGGTGTGGCGCTCGGCATCGGCCCCGAGGACCCGACCGCCGCGCTCGGCGCGATCGGCGCCTTCGGGGACTACATCAACATCAGCAACGCGGGCGGCACGCTGCTCGTGTTCGGGTTGTAAGCAGTCGAAGCGTATCACGAATCGCAGTCGGCAGATGCGTCGAGCACCCGGTGCCGGAGCGAACGCGCTCCGGCACCGGGTGTAGTACTTGGGCACCGCGCTCACCTTCTGACGGACCCGCACGGAGCATGCATGCATTCCATACGGAGTAAGCTCGCGGGGGCGTTACTCGTCGCCTCCGCCAGCGTGGCCCTCATGGCCAGTGCGCAGACCCGGGCGCCCTCGGACCTCCGGGTCTGCGCCGATCCCTACGACCTGCCCTTCTCCAACAATCAGGAGGAGGGATTCGAGAACAAGATCGCCCACCTCGTCGCGCGAGATCTCAACGCGACGGTCATCAACTACTGGTGGCCCAGCCGCCGTGGCGTCCTGCGAAACTCCATCCTCGGCGGATTCTGCGACGTGATGATCCAGGCCCCGGTGGGCCTCGACCCCGTGGCGACGACGAAGCCCTATTACCGCTCCACCTACTACTTCGTGTACCGCGCCGATCGCGGCCTCGCGGTGCGCTCGCTCGACGACACGGTCTTGAAGCGCCTCAAGATCGGCGTGAACATCATCGGCTACGACTACACCAACACGCCGCCGGCGCACGCGCTGGGCGCCCGCGGCATCGTGGGCCTGGTCGGGTTCGGGAACTTCCTCAATCCCGATCCCAAAGCCGACCACCCCGAAGACATCGTGCACGCGGTGGCGCGAGATTCGATCGACGTGGCCGTGATGTGGGGACCCCTGGCGGGGTATTGGGTCAAGCGCGAGTCCGTCCCGCTCACCATGGTCGCGTTGCCGGACACCGACGCCGTCTCGGGGATGCGATTCGCGTTCGACATGGCGATGGCCGTGCGGCATCGCGACAAGACGCTCAAGGCCACGCTCGATTCGGTGATCGACCGCCGGCGCGGCGAGATCACCGAGATCCTGCGACAGTACAACGTGCCCATGCTCGAGACGCACCCGTAGCGGCACTCGCCGGCGGGAACCGCAGCACCAACGAGGGGGACGGGACGTGAGGACGAAGCATTTCGTGCGGGGCGGCCTGATCGGCGCCTGGATCACGGCTGCGGCCGTCATGGCGTGGAGCCCACGGCCGGCGCGGGGGGGGGCGGCGGCCCAAGCAGTTGCCGCGCCGCGGGACACGGTGCGTGACAGCCTGCTCGTGTCGGACTCCATCTACCAGGGATGGAAGTGGTGGCATGTCTACTGCTACCGCTGTCACGGCGAGGACGCGATGCGCCCCATCCTTCCGACCGCGCCCGATTTGCGCTGGGCCGTGAGCCCCACCGGCGCGAACTTCCCGCGGGACAGCTTCTTTTACACCGCGTGGAACGGCCGGTCGGCGAAGGGCATGCCGGCGTGGAACGTGCTGCTCGACTCCGCGGCCATCCAAGAGGTGTACCTGTACGTGAAGGCCCGGAGCGACGGCTGGCTCAAGCCCGGACGGCCGCACCGGCTCTCCGACCTGCAGAGCAAGAACACGAGTCCGTGATCGGCCGAGCCGGGAGGCTGTCGGGCGTGCTCGTCGCCTTCATGGCGGCGACCGCCGCTCCCGACCCCGGCCACGCGCAGGCCCGTCTCACCCGCGAGCAGGTGCTCGCGGCGCTCGAGCGCGCAACCCCCCAGCAGCCCGCCGATTTTACCGGCCAGGACCTGGCCGGACTCAATTTGTCGGGGGTCGATTTCAAGCGCGCCAACCTCACGAAGTGTCGCTTGGAGCGCGCCAATCTGGCGCGGGCGCAGCTCTCGTCCGCCACGCTCACCGACGCTGTCGCGACCGAGGCCGACTTCACCGGCGCGAACCTGGACGTCGCCGTGGCCTATCGCGTCGACTTGCGACGCGCCGTCCTGCGCGACGCCAGTGTCTTCGCCGTCATTCTCTACGGCGCGGACCTCTCCGACGCAGACCTCTCCGGCGCCCGCCTGATCGGGCCGATGAGCAACGCCAAGGCGCAGCGCGCGAGATTCGTCAAGGCCAACCTGGGCGCGGATCCCGGCAACCAGTCGATGGGTATCATGCGCGTCGATGCCAGCGGTGTTGATTTCAGCGGCGCGGACTTCACCGGGGCGAACCTGCGCAAAGCCCTGCTTGTCCGCGCCGACTTGACCGGCGCCGATCTCACGGATGCCGACGTGACCGGCGCCGACCTGACGGGCGCGATCCTCAAGGGCATCCGGGGACGCGACCGCATCCGCGGGCTCGACAAGGCGCTGCACGTCGACCAGGCGATCTTCAACGACTGACCCGGCACCCCTGTGACCATGACGACTCGCCGGCGGCGCGCCGCCGCTTGGGCCGCATCGCTCGGCCTCATGAGCGCCCTCGGCGCGAGCTCCCGCGAGCCGCTGCTCTACGTGACCAACGAAATCCCCAACACCATCTCCGTCGTCTTGCCGCGCACCAACGCCGTCGTCGCCACGATCCCGGTGGGCAAGCGCCCCCGGGGCATGGCGCTGAGCCCGGACAAGCGGACCGTGTACGTCGCCCTGGGGCAGGACGACGCCCTCGGTGTCGTGGACGTGGCGAGTGGCACGATGACGCGCACGATCCCAGCGAACCGCGACCCCGAGCTGGTGGCGCTGAGCCCCGACGGCAGGGTCGCCTACGTGTCGAACGAGGAGATCGCGCACGCGTCGGCGATCGACCTCGCGAGCGGCAAAACCCTGTTCTCGACGGCTGTAGGCGTCGAGCCCGAAGGCGTGGCGATCACGCGCGACGGCACCAAGCTCTACGTCACCGCAGAGACGAACAACACCGTGTCCGTGCTCGACGCCAAGACGGGGCGCCTGCTGCACACGCTGCACGTGGGCGACAACCCCCGCACCGTCGCCTTCACCCCCGACGGCGCCCGCGTCTGGGTGTCGGCCGAGGCGGGGGGCAACGTCACCATCATCGACGTCGCCAGCGACAGCGTGATCGCCCAGTTCCCGATCCGCGACGGGAAGACCAAGCCGGTTCGTATCGCGTTCAGTCCTGACGGGCGGCTCGCGTATCTCACGGAGGGGGCCGCCGCGAGCGTGAGCGTGGTGGACGTCGCTCGCCGGACGGTGATCGATTCCATTGTGGTGGGGCGGCGGCCGTGGGGGATTGCGCTGTCGCCCGACGGACGATGGCTCTACACGGCCGATGGACGGTCGGATCAGGTCTCGGTGATCGATACCAGGAGCCACAAGGTGATTGCGGCCATCCCGGTGGGCGAGCGGCCGAACGACCTGCTGTACATACCCTAGCCGAGGGGCACGCGCGCCAGCCACCAGCCGGGGCGGTGGGCCCGCACCCACCCATCCACGCCCCACGTCCGCCCCGCGCGGGCGCCGAGAATCACCACCAGGGTGGTGATCAGCATGTAGTGGAACCCCTGCTGTGCGGAGCCCTGCCATTGCACCGCGAGCCCGTAGTTCACGACGAGCACCAATCCAATCGCCGCCGCGAGCGTCGTGCAGCACCCGAACACGAGCCCCAGGCCGACCGCTGCTTCGCCAAACGCCGTCAGCTGGGCGTACAGATGACTGTTCGGGACGACGGTGTTCAGCAGGAATTCCCGGAAAAAGCCGACGGGGTTGCCCTCCGCGTACTTCGTGACGAGGAGCGGCATGACGTGCAGCCAGCGATCCGATACGGTGGGAACGGGCAGGAAGCCCCAGACGAGCGTGACGCTCAGCTTGGTGAAGATGGCCTTCCCGAACCACACGCCCAGGGCGATCCGCAGGACCGTAAGCCAGCGTTCGGGAGATCGCATCGCGGGGGGAGGAGCCGTACCCGCCGGGACGTCCATCCGCTCGTATCCTCCGGGGTGGAAAAAGTCGGGCGGCGGTCCCGACTGGAGGCGGCCGCCGCCCTCGCAGAGAATGAAATCTAGGCTACTGGGTCACGGGATGGCACCGATCGCGCGTGCCACATTGAGTCGGCCCTTGCCGTAGAACGGCGTCGTGCCGTTGCCGGCCACATTGTCGGCCGTCTGCTGGATGCGCGCTTTGATCTGGCTCGGATTGCGGCCGAGGATCGACACGAGCAGCGCCGCGGTGCCGGCCACGTGGGGGGCGGACATGCTGGTGCCCCGTGCACCGACGATATTGATCGGATTGCAGAAGAAGCCGAACACCTCGTGCAGATACAGGGAGGTCTGGCTGCAGGCAGCCCACACGAAGACATCTCTGCTTGCCGGTGGCGAAAGATCGGGGCCGAAGGAGCCGTTGCCGCCCGGAGCGGCCACGTCGATGGCGCTGCGTCCGAAGTTCGTGTAGAACGCCGGCGCGTCCACATCCGTCCACGGACCGCTCGCAATCGTAAGCCCGGTGGCGTCGGTCGTCGGACCGGTGGCCGCGACGCAAATCACCGCCGGCGTGTCACAGAACGTTTGGTACGTGTTCCCGTTGTGGTCGAGGTCGATCCCCTCGTTGCCCGCCGAGACCACGGTCGTCACGCCCTTGCTCCGCGCGTAGTTGAAGACCTTGTTGATCAGTCCCACGAAGCGCCCGTTGCCCGCCTTTGTGAACGCGCCGCCCACGCTCAGGTTGATCACATCGGCGCCGTTGTCGGCGGCGTAGATCACGCCGTTGAGAATCGAGCTGAAAGGACAGTCGTTGATGTAGGCGCAGACCTTCACGGCCACGAGCTTGGTGCGTGATGTTACGCCCGCCGTGCGCGCCGCGTTGCTGCTCACGGTCGCGGCGGTGTGCGTGCCGTGGAAGAACAGGTCGGTGAAGGGCAACCGGTCAGGGAAGTAGTGTCTCACAGTGTCCGCCTCGACGAAGCGCACAATCACTGTGTCTCCGTTTGCGTTGACGACCGGAACGTACAACGTGTCGAGCAGATCGACCGAGCGGGTCAAGTCCACGCGCCCGAGGAGATCGGCGTGGAGGTAGTCAATCCCACTATCGAGCATGAAGATCGACACCGCGTCGGAGCCGAGGAACCCGTGCGACCAGGCCACGTCGGCTTGTACCGCCCGCATGTTCCACTGGCGCGAGTAGCGCACCGCCGCCGCGGGTGCTGCATTGCTCGCCACGCCGCCGCCCTCAGCCGTCGCGTCCATGGCCAGGCGCGGCACATCCAGAGCCAACAGGGCGTCGGCTTCCACCGCCTGAATGCCCTGCTTTCCGGCGAGCTTCGCGGCGGCGGATCCCTGGAGCCCCCTCACCGCGGCGAGGCCGGAGCCGGGCGAAACCCACAGGACCTTCCCGCCCAGTGCCGCCACCTGCGCGGCGAAATCCGCCGGTACCGAACCCTTGAAGGAGACGATGTGACGGTGGCTGGCCGCCGTACCGCCACGCGTTGCAACGGAGGCGAACTGCGGACCCCGAGCGGCCGCTGCCGGCTCGGTGGGTTGAGATGGCATGCGCGCGTCGTACGCACACGCGGCTGTTGCCACCAATCCAACGGTGGCAAGTCGTGGAATCGACCTGACAAGTGACACGGGCGCCTCGCAGCAACGGGAGATGGAAAACATGCCGCCGATTGGGTGGATCAGCAAGCAGCGTGCCGACGGGCTCACTTCCCCACGCAAAAGCTCGCAAACACGCGATCGAGGACGTCGTCGGGGGTCACGACGCCGATCAGGTCGTCGAGCGCTCCTACGGCGGCGCGCAGGTGCGTCGCCGCGACAGCCGCGTCCAGGCCGCTCTCCCGAGCCGTGTGGAAGGCGTCGACCTCCTCGAGGGCGCGCTCCAGCGCGCCGCGGTGGCGGGCGCGCGTCACCACCGGCTCCACGTCACCGAGCGCCAGCAGCCGACCGTACGCCACTTCCGCGAGCCTGCGACGCAGGTCCGCGAGGCCTTCCCCAGTCACCACCGACACCCCCAGGCGGTCGGGCGGACGGGCGGTCAGGTCGATCTTCGTCACCACGTCGATGACCGGTGCGCGGCACGATGCCAGAAATTCCTGGGACCCCGGATCCCGCATCTCGCATCCCGCATCCCGACAGAAGAGCACCAGATCCGCCGCCGCGAGATACTTGCGGCTCACCTCGATGCCCAGCCGCTCGACGCGATCGGCGCTCTCCCGCAGCCCCGCCGTGTCCACGAGCCGGAAGGGAAAGCCCTCGAGCACCGCATGCGCCTCGACGGCATCGCGCGTCGTGCCCGGGACCTCCGTCACGATGGCGCGCTCCGTGCCGAGCAGCGCGTTGAAGAGCGACGACTTCCCCGCGTTGGGGCGTCCCGCGATGACGAGCAGCGCGCCTTCCCGCAGGCGCTCTCCCTCGGGCGCCGTGTCCAGGAGTCGGGCAATCCGGTCGCGCGCCGCCCGCCACGCGCGCACGACGCGCTCCGGCGCCACCGGGCCTTCGTCCTCGTCGGGGAAGTCGATCTCGTAGGCGATCAGGGCCTCGAGCTCGAGCAGCTCCGTGCGGAGCTCGTCGAGCCGCGTCGAGAGCCCGCGGTCGAGATGCTGCAGCGCGCGGCGGGCCTGGGCCGGCGCACCGGCGTCGATCAAATCGGCGGTCGCCTCGGCCTGGAGCAGGTCGAGCTTGCCGTTCACCACCGCCCGGCGCGTGAACTCCCCCGGTCGGGCCGGCCGCGCTCCGGCGGCCACCAGCGCCGCGACCGCCGTCGCGGGGACGAGCAGCCCACCGTGGGTCGAGAGCTCGACCAGGTCCTCGCCGGTGTAGGAGCGGGGCCCGGGGAAACAGGCCGCGAGCGCGTCATCCAGCGGCACGCCGGTCGCGGGATGCACGACGTGAACGCGACGGACCGTGCGGGGCGGGTCGGGGTGAAACGGGTGCAAGGCGCGCGCGGCGACGGTGAACGCCCCGCGCCCCGACAGGCGGATCACCGCGAGGGCCGCGCGACCCGGAGGTGTGGCGAGAGCGACAATCGGATCAGACAGCACGCATCTCGCCTCCCGCTTCCCGCCTCGCGGTCAGGTTCGCTTCCCCTGCTCCCGCAGCCGGCGCTGTGCGATCAAATACTGTTGCGGGATGCTGAAAATGTTGCTCACGGCGTAGTACAGGTTCAACCCCGAGGCGAAGTTCAGGAACAGGAGCGTCAAGAACGCCGGCATGAAGTACAGCATCATCTTCGTCTGCGGGTTCGGCGGCATCCCGATCTGCCCGACCTTCGAGAGCACGAACATCGAGAGCCCCATCACGATGGGGATGATGTAGTAAGGGTCGGCGCGCGACAGGTCGGGAAGCCAGAGGAACGGGACGCCGCGAAACTCGATCGTGTTCGCGAACACGAAGAACAGCGCGAACAACACCGGCATCGGCAGGAGCATCGGGAGGCAGCCGCCGAACGGGTTGACGTTGTGCTCCTTGTAGAGCTTCATCATCTCCCGTTGCAGCCGCTCGGGCTCGTTCTTGTAGCGGTCCTGGATCTGCTTCAAGAGCGGCGCGACCGCCTGCATCCGGATGCTCGACTCCATGGCGCGCTGATTGAGCGGCCACAGGAGCAGCCGGACCAGGATGCCGAATATGATGAGCACCCAGCCATAGGCGAGCGTCAGCCGGTCGTGCATCCAGATCAGGATGTTCACGACCAGCACCGATACGGGCTGGATGATGGGCTGCAGGAACCCGCCGTACGGGTTGGCATCGTCCAGATCGTGCCCGAGCTGCGACAGACGCCGGAACTCGAGGGGCCCGACGTACAGCTGGTAGTCGAACCCCCCGGCGGGAGGCACGGGCAGCGTCACGGCGACGGCGGCCCGCGTCGCCACCGTGGAGCGGCCGAACAGCGACGACGTCGACACGGTGCGTGGGCCGCCCTCGACGAGCGCCGCGCCGAACCGCGGTTGGTTGTCCTCCACGACGAGCGCGGCGATGAAAAAGTACTTCGACTTGACACCGGCCCACTCGAACGGCCCGTCGAGGATCTTGCGCTCCGCCGGCTTGAGCGACCCGAAGTCCGTACGCTGCGTCTTCGTCGCCTTCGTGACCACGGCGTAGTGGCGGAAATCGTCCATCGAGTCAGCCTCGACCGAGCGCAGTCCATCCCCCAGCCCGAGCAGCAGCGTAGCGCCGGCGGGACCGAATCCCTCCATCCGCCCGCGCACGGCGAACCGATACTCGGCCGGGAAGAAGCGGTATTCGAGCGCCAGGCGCGCGCCGTCTCTCGCGCCGGTGAACGTGAGGGTCGCACCCTCCGACCCCACCTGCACCTGTGTCGCGCTCGGCGTCAGGCTCCAATCCGACACGCGCGTCGTGTCGCCGCCCCCGCCGGCCCCGCCGCCCCCCCCGCCCCCGGTGCGCCGATAGATCAGCAGCGGCACCCCTTCCCGGACCAGTTGGACGGGTCGTCCCGAATCCGCCTTGGCGAACGAGCGGTAGCCCAACAGCTCCGCGCGCACCAGGGCCCCGCCCCGCGTGGTGAAGCCGAGGCGATACAGGGGAGAGGTGACCCACACTGTTTCCGCGGGGGCGCTGGCGGACGGGCGGACAGTCGGACTCGCCGACGGTCGCACCGGAGCAGTAGCCGACTCCGCTGCCGCGGCTGCTGGCGTCGTCGTGCTGTCCGGCCGCG
>Ga0209056_10006378_pt1 | contig 12196 bp, 8 predicted proteins | sample GraSoiAngelo_114_FD_185876 | JGI IMG/M metagenome (GOLD analysis project Ga0209056, IMG submission 185876) | Grasslands soil microbial communities from the Angelo Coastal Reserve, California, USA - 14_0903_13_40cm (SPAdes) (version 2) | ecosystem: Environmental > Terrestrial > Soil > Grasslands ... | reverse complement strand
AGTCCGGATTCCGACTCGAGCCCCCCCTGCCCCTTCTCGGTGAACATCGCCATGTCAGTTCTCCTGTTTCACGACCGTGAGGGGATCGAGCGACTTGCCCTCCCGGCGGATCTCGAAGTGGAGGTGCGGCGCCGTGGATCGCCCGGAGTTGCCGGAAAGGGCGATCACCTGGCCCGCCTGCACCGAGTCGCCTTCTCGCACCAGAAGGCGCGAGGCATGCCCATACATCGTTTCATACCCGCTCGAGTGTCGCAAGAGCACGAATAGTCCGTACGCCAGGTCGGTACCCGCCGCCTCGACCGACCCGCCGCCGGCGGCACGAACCGGCGTTCCGGGGGGCACGGCGATGTCGATGCCGGGATGGGACTCGGCCACATCGCCTGGCCGCACCTGGCCCCGCGTGACAAAGCCTGCGATGTCGAGGGGCCAGTGCGTGGGCTCCGCCGGGCCCGGCTCGTAGCGCAGCGGCGCCGACGGTGGACGGGCGCGGACCGCGATGGCGCGCACGAGGTCTCCGGTCGGGGCCGCCGCCCCCTTTTCCCGCGGCCCTCGCACGCCCAGCATGGTGCGCAGCTCCTGGTAGTTCGCCTCGGCTCGGTTCAGCGCCGCGGCGAGCTGCTGCACGCGGCTGTTCTCCTCTTCGAGTCGCGCCACCTGGCGCTCGAGGCCGGGCACGCGGGCCGCCGCGCGACCGATCGGTCCGGCGAACGCGAAGAACAGCACGACCAACAGGCCGACGAGGAGCGCGCTCCACTTCCCCGCCTCGAACGCCCACACCGGGACACGGTACTGTCGGGAGGCGAGGTCTCCATCGGTGTGGAGGACGATGGTGACGTGGCGATCTTTCCGCTTCGTCATCCGTCGAACGGCGCGCCGAGAATCAGCTCCAGGAGCCGCGCGAGATCGTCGTTTGAGTAGAAGTTGAGATGGATCTGTCCCTTGCCCTTGGCGCGGAGCGTGACCCGCACGTCGGTGCCGAGGCGGCGGCGCAGCGCCTCTTCGATGGTCCTCCACCTCGCGCACCGAGAGCCCGAGGTCCACCGCCTCCTTGGCCAGCGAGGTGGCGACGCGCGCGTCCGCGAGCGCGAGCAACGCGCGCGCGTGCCCGACGGAGAGCCCGCCTTCGTGCAGCAGGGCGAGCACTGTTGCGGGAAGCTTGAGCAGGCGAAGCGCATTGGCCACTGTGGAGCGGTCGCGCCCCACCGCGTCCGCGACGTCTTGCTGCGTCAGGCTGAATTCCGCGATGAGGCGCTCGTAGCCGCGGGCCTCGTCCACGGGCGAGAGGTCGTCGCGCTGCAGGTTCTCGACCAGCGCGAGCGTCAGCACGGTGCGGTCGTCCACTTCGCGCTTCACCGCGGGGATCTTCTCCCACCCGAGGGCCTGGCACGCCCGCAGCCGCCGCTCGCCGGCGATGAGCTCGAAGCTGCCGTTGCCGCCGGGGACGGGGCGCACCACGACGGGCTGCAGCAGACCGGCCTTGCGGATGGACGCCTGGAGCTCCTCGAGCGCTGCGGGGTCGACGTCGCGGCGTGGCTGATAGGGGTTGGGGCGGATATCGGCGATCGCCAGCTCGACCAGACTGCCCTCGCGCTCGGCTTCCTCGCGCGTAGGCCCGAGGAGGGCTTCGAGGCCGCGGCCGAGACGACGGCGACCTGCGATGGTTTCCGTCATGCGGGCACCTCCGGCAGCGGTTCAGCAGCGGGCGGGGCAGGGGGGTGGGAGGGCACGGCGCCGTGCTCCACGCGCCCGATCAGCTCCTGCGCCACCGCCAGGTAGCTCTTCGCGCCTACCGATTGCACATCGTACAACAGGATCGGCTTCCCAAAACTCGGCGCCTCGGCGAGGCGCACGTTGCGCGGGATCGTAATACCGAACATCTGCGAGCCGAAGTATTCCTTGGCCTCGTCGGCCACCTGCTTCGAGAGATTCAGCCGCGCGTCGTACATCGTCAGCAGCACGCCATCGATGGCGAGCGCGGGGTTGAAGTTGCGTTGCACCAGCTTGACGGTGTTGAGGAGCTGCGAGAGACCCTCGAGCGCGTAGTACTCGCACTGGATGGGAATCAGCACGCTGTCGGCGGCCGTCAGCATGTTGAGCGTCAAGAGGCCGAGCGAGGGCGGACAATCGATCACGATGTACTGATACTGGTCGCGGAAATCCCGCAGGGCGCGTCGCATCATCGTCTCGCGCCCTTGCTTGGTGACGAGCTCGAGCTCGGCCCCCACGAGGTCCTGCGTGGCCGGCACGACGTCGAGATAGGGAAAGTGCACGTGGGTGAATCGCGCGTCGGAGAGGGAGCGACCATCGAGCAACGCATCGTACAGCGAGTGGCGGATGCGGTCGCGCTCGATGCCGACGCCGCTCGTCGAGTTGGCCTGGGGATCGGCGTCGACGAGCAGCGTCTTGCGCTCCGCCGTGGCGAGCGACGCGGCGAGGTTCACCGCCGTCGTCGTCTTTCCGACGCCGCCCTTCTGGTTGGCGATTGCGATGACGCGCGACATCTAAGTTATTGTATACAAATATGTTATATTGTTACTCGGCTCTGAGGGTCCCAATATAGGGGCTTGGTACCCCCAATGCAAAGAGTGAGTTTCACGTGAAACCGCCGCGAGTTTCACGTGAAACACCGGTTCCGGGGCTGTTCGGCCTAGGCCACCCGTCGGCGCCAGCGGGCCGTTTCGACGACGAGATTGTGCAGATCGCTCGGCGACACGCCGGGAATTCGCGCCGCTTGAGAGAGGGAGGTCGGTCGAATCCGATCGAGCTTCTGGCGCGCTTCGGTGGCGAGACTCTGGAGCTCGAGGTAGGGAAGGTCTGCCGGGAGCGCAAACGCCGCGAGCTCGGCCAGCCGTGCCGCCGCCTCCCGCTCGCGCGCCAGATATCCCTCGTATTTCAAGTCGATCGCGGCGCTCACCACGGCGGCGTCGTCCGCCGCCACGGTCACGCCGGCCGCCTCGAGCAGCGCGCGCAGCGACACGCCCGGCCGCCGGGCCACGCTCGCAACTCGCTCAGGCTCTCCCAGCGTCGTGCCCGTGTCCGCCAGCACGGCCGCGGCAGCGGCCGGCGTGATCGTCGTCATGCGCGCCACGCGCAGCAACTCCTCCTCTTCCTCGAAACGGCGCGCTGCCACCCGCCACTCCGCCGCACTCAGTAACCCCAGGCGCTCGGCGAGCGGCGCCAGCCGCCGCAGGGCGTTGTCCTGCCGGAGCGATAGCCGAAACTCGGAGCGCGACGTGAACAGCCGGTACGGCTCGTCCACCCCACGGGTCACGAGATCATCGACGAGGACGCCGATGTAGGCAGCGTCGCGTCCCAGGATCACCGGCTCCGCGCCACGGATCCGGCGCACGGCGTTGATCCCCGCCACGACGCCCTGGCCGGCTGCCTCCTCGTATCCGGTCGTGCCGTTGATTTGCCCCGCGAAGAACAGGTGCTCCACGGCCTTCGTCTCGAGCCACGGCGTGAGCTGAGTCGGCGGATAGTAGTCGTACTCGATGGCGTAACCCGGCCGGGTCATCTTGGCTCGCTCGAGACCCGGTACGGCGCGCAGGAACTCGAGCTGCACCGGGACGGGCAGGGAAGTGGACAGCCCGTTCACGTACAGCTCGTGCGTGTCGAGCCCCTCCGGTTCGAGGAACACCTGGTGCCGCTTAGCATCGGGGAACTTCACGATCTTGTCTTCGACCGAGGGACAATAGCGCGGGCCCCGTCCGCTGATCGCGCCGCCGTACAGCGCCGATTCCTTGAGATGCGCGCGGATGATCTCCTTCACTTCTTCCCCGGCCCATGTGATCCAGCAGGGCAGCTGACGTGGCAGCTCGACGCGGTCGTAGAACGAGAAGCGGTAGGGAGTGGCGTCTCCGTCCTGGCGCTCAAGCCTGGACCAATCGACGGTGCGGCCGTCCACTCGCGGCGGTGTACCGGTCTTGAAGCGGGACACTGTAAGTCCAAGTTCCTCAACGTGTTGTGCGATATCGACGGCCGGCTGATCGCCGGCGCGCCCGGCGGGGATCTGGGTGTCGGTCCCCAGGTGGATGCGACCGCGGAGGAACGTGCCGGCGGTGAGCACGACGGCGTGCGCGCGGAAGCTGCGCCCGTCGGCTGTCACGACACCCGCGGCGCGCGTGCCGTCCGTGAGCAGACGCGTGACCATTCCCTGCGTGAGGTCCAGCTGCGAAAACCCTTCGAGCAGTGACCGCACGGCGCGGCGGTACAGCGTGCGGTCGCACTGGGCTCGGGGCGCCCAAACGGCGGGACCCTTGGAGCGATTGAGCATCCGGAACTGGATCGTCGCGCGATCGGTCGCCCGCCCCATGATCCCGCCGAGGGCATCGATCTCGCGCACGACGGTGCCCTTCGCGATCCCGCCGATGGCGGGATTGCAGGACATCTGACCAATCGTGTCGAGGTTCGACGTCAGCAGGAGGGTCCGGGCGCCCAAGCGAGCAGCCATGACCGACGCTTCGGTACCGGCGTGGCCGGCACCTACAACAACCACGTCATAGTCGTAGGACATGCGGACAAAGTACGTGAATGGGCAAGGCTAAGGCTAGACGCACAGACGCAGCAGGGGAGAACAGTTAACGGGGCTTGGAGTCTCTCGATGAAGAATCGCTGATCTTCCGGAGCAATCCGTAGAGAGTCTTGCTGGTCTCAATGGCAAGCGCCTCAAGCCGCCCATAGTCAGCGGGTTCTACGTACCCAACGTCACGGGCGATCTCCAAAGCGGTCTGCACTTCGGCGAGCGATGCCCACGCTGTGTCTAGATAGCGTCGATATTCTCGCGTGCCTCGCCGTGTACTCCCCTCGGCGATGTTCAGCGGAACGCTGTAGCAAGCGCGCCGTAGTTGATCGCCGAGGACTTCCTGTTCGTAGTCGGGAAAGCTACGCGCTGCCTTGACACATTCGACGGCGAGCCGCTGGGCATGCTGCCAGGCCTTCAGCTTCTGGTGCAGTGGCATGGGGGCAAGTTAGGGAACGCGAAGCGCTCCAGGGCATCGTTTCTACGCGGCGAGTACCTCTTTCCTGCCAACCCCAACCTGTTCTCCCCAGTGCGTCTGCTGCGTCTGTGCGTCTAGCCTATCGTGCGTCTACTGCGCCTGGTGCGTCTAGCCTTTCGCGCTTCGGCGTCTCCCTCAACGTCTATGCTCTAACCCAGCGTATTAATTCGCGGAGATTCGGCCGTTTCCCCGTCATGAGGATCCCGACCCTGTATATCCTGGCAGCGATCCAGGTGACCGCCCCGATCCCCACCCCGAGCAGCGCCAGTGACATGACTAGCTCGCTTACGCTCACACTGCCCGCCGCCCAGCGCACGGGCATGGCGATCGGTGACGTGAACGGGACGAGCGACAACGCGACCGCGTAGGGGGAGCCCGGATCGTTCGCGAGCGCGAACACCGACAGGTAGGCGATCATGAGGAGGAAGACCACCGGCTGCTGCGCCTGGCGCGCCTCCTGCTCGCTGGAGGACATGGCGCCCACCGCCGCGAACATCGCCGAGTAGAGGAAAAAGCCGCCCAGGAAGTACCCGAGGAAGACCGCGACCGTCGTCGCCGGGACCGGCGGGAGCTGGAACGCCGCCTCCTGCCCGACATCCGCGGGCGCCACGTTGCCGATGAGCGCGGCGCGCTGCGACAGGACCAGCCGCCCACCCAGACCCCAGATCGCGAACTGGAAGATCGACACGGCCCCGACCCCGACGACCTTGCCGAGCATCAGCTCGAACGGCCGCAGCGATGACACCAGGACTTCGACGATCCGCGTCGTCTTCTCCTCCAGCACGGAGCTCATCACGTTCACGCCGTAGACGGCGATCACGATGAACAACACGATCGACATGACGTACGCGAGCCAGAACGATTGTGCCGAGCTTTCCCCCGTGGTGGCCGATCCCGAGATCTTCTTGGTCCGGAGGTCGATCCTGAGCTGCGCCCGGCCGACGGTGGCAGGATCCACACCCGCGCGCTCGAGCCGTGCGTTCACCGCGAGTCGACCGAGCACGCCCCGTAGCTCGTCGATGTCGCGGAACGAAGACACGTTCGCCGCGCGATACTCGGCCGCGCCCGTCTCCACCGTCCGGTCCGCCAGAATGAGGAGCCCATCCAGCCGGTTGAGGCCGACTTCGCGGGTCAAAGAATCCAACAGCCCCGCGCGCGGAGCGGATCGGGCGACGATCATGAAGGTCTTGCCTCGCGCCAGCGAGTCTGCCACACGGGCGCCGAACCCCGACGTCGTGCCGTCCACCACGACGATGGCCTTGGTACCGCCGGCGGCGGCAAAGTGCAGGGGGATGATGATGATCGCGGCAAAGAAGAGGGGGCCCAGGATGGCCGAGACCCAGAACCATTTGCTCCGTACGCGCTCGACAAACTCGCGCCGGATTACCGCCCGGATCTTACGCACGCACCGCCTCCGCCCCGACCAGGTCGATGAAGATCTTGTTCAACGACGCCTCTTGCAGCTCGAACCTGGACAGCCGCGCCCCCGATGCCACGAGTCGCTGGAGGATCTGCTGGGGGTCGGCGCCGGCCGCGAGCTCGACCTCGGCATATTGCCCATAGTTGTCCACGTTGCTCACCAGGGTCTGGTCGGCGAACACTTGCGCCGCCCCGCCCAGGCTCCCATCGAACCCGAGGACGAGATGGTGCCCACCATGTGTCCGCTTGATGTCCGCGAGCGCGCCGTCCACCAGCTTCCGTCCGCGCGCGATGATGCACAACTGCTCGCACAGCTTCTCGGCCTGCTCCATGATGTGGGTCGAGAACAGGATCGTCTTCCCGCGATGGCGCAAGTCGAGCACGGTGTCCTTCATCACCTGAGTATTGACGGGATCGAGCCCCGAGAAGGGCTCGTCGAGAACCAGGAGATCCGGGTCGTGGAGCACGGTCGAAATGAACTGCACCTTTTGTTGCATCCCCTTGGACAACTCGTCGATCCGTCGCAGTCGCCACTCGGTGAGGCCGAGTCGCGCGAGCCATTCCTCAGCCCGCTGACGCGCCCGCCGTCGATCGGTGCCTTTCATCTCGCCGAGAAAGACGAGAACGTCGAGCACCCGCATCTTGCGGTACAGGCCGCGCTCCTCGGGGAGGTAGCCGATCCGCTCCGCGTGGGCTCGCCCCCCGCCCGGCTCGCCGAATACGCGCACGGTGCCGCCGTCGGGCTCCAGGATGTCCATGATCATGCGAAGCGTGGTCGTTTTCCCGGCGCCGTTCGGCCCGAGCAGGCCGTAAATCACGCCACTGGGCACGGACAACGACAACTCATCGACGGCGGTGTGACCGGCGAAGCGTTTGCTGACCCGATCGAGGATCAGGATCGGGGTAGGGGAGGGAGAGGGGGAGGGGGAGGGCGCCGTCATGTGCGCGGCGCTAATCTAGCCCCGTGGGGGCTGGACTGCGTCGGTCAGGGCGTTCCAGGGAAGCAGGGCGCACTTGATGCGGACGGGGAACTTCGACACGCCGGCCAGGGCACGGAGCTCGCCCAGCGTCTTATCCCGCGCGGCGCCCTCGTCCCCCTGCATCATGGCGCCCATCCGATCGGCCAGGGCGAGTGCCTGGGGGATCGACTTGTCCTTGACGAGCTGGGTCATCATCGAGGCCGCCGCCTGACTGATGGAGCAGCCCCGGCCGATGAAGCGTGCTTCCTTGATGACGTCGCCGTCGACACGCAGCTGCAGGTCGATCTCGTCCCCACAGAGCGGGTTGTTCAGCGACACCGCGTGGGTCGCCTGCTCCAGCGTCCCCTTGTTGCGGGGCCGCCGGTAGTGATCGAGGATCAGCTCCTGGTAGAGGGCGCTGAGCTGCGGATCAGGCGGGGACGTATCCAAACAGGGCTCCCGCCTTGACGAGCGCGCCGGCGAGGGCGTCCACCTCGTCCAGCCCGTTGTAGAGATAAAAGGATGCGCGGGCGGTGGCGGTCACGTTCAGCCGGCGCATCAGCGGCTGAGCGCAGTGGTGACCGGCGCGGATACAGATGCCGTCCTGGTCGAGAATGGTCGCGATGTCGTGCGGGTGAATATCCCCGTACGTGAACGATACCACGCCGGCGCGGTCGCTCTTTCCGGGCGGGCCGTACACCGTCACGCCCTCGATCTGCGTCAGCTTGGCGATCGCGGCCGCCGCGAGGGCCTGCTCGTGCTCGGCGATCCGCTCCCGGCCGATGCGCTCGAGGTAGGTGATCGCGGCCGCGAGTCCGACCGCTCCTTCGACGTTCGGCGTCCCCGCCTCGAACTTGTGCGGAATCTTGTTGTAGCTGGAGTGGTCGTCCCACACCCGCGAGATCATCTCGCCGCCTCCGTGATACGGCGGCATCGCCTCGAGCAGCTCCGGCCTCGCCACCAGCGCCCCGGAGCCCATCGGCCCGAGCATCTTGTGACCCGACAGGGCGTAGAAGTCGCAGTCGAGCGCCTGCACGTCGACCTTCAGATGCGGCGTCGACTGGGCCCCGTCCACTACGACGACCGCGCCGACGGCATGGGCGAGCTTCGTGAGCTGGGCCACCGGATTCACGGTGCCGAGTGCGTTGGACACGTAGGGGAACGCGACGATCTTGGGCCGCCGCTCAAGCGCCCGGCCGAAGTCGGAAAGATCGATCCGCCCGTCCGCAGTGAGCTCGACCATCCGGAGCGTGGCCCCCTTCTCCTGACACAGGATCTGCCACGGCACGAGGTTCGAGTGGTGGTCCATGGCCGTGACCACAACGCCGTCGCCGGCCTTCACGCGGGCACGACCGTAGGAGCCCGCCACCAGGTTGATCGCCTCGGTCGTGCCCCGGGTGAATACGACGCCCTCCGGCGCCCAGGCGTTCACGAACGCGGCGAGCTTCGCTCGCGCCGCCTCGTACGCCTCGGTGGCGCGAATGGCGAGGTCGTACGCCCCGCGATGCACGTTCGCGTTGGTGGTCCGGTAATAGTCCGCAATGGCGTCGAGCACCACCTGCGGCTTCTGGGTCGTCGCGGCGTTGTCGAGGTAGACCAGCGGGTGGCCGTTCTCCCGCTGCGCGAGCAGGGGGAAGTCGGCGCGAAGGCGGGCGACGTCGAGCATCAGGCGAGCCGCTCGCGCACCAGGCGGTCGAGGCGGTCGCGCACGACCGGGTGCCGCATCCGGTCGAGGATCTCCGCGCCGAAGCCGTACGTGAGGATGCTCCGGGCGGCCTCGGGCGCGAGCCCGCGGCTGCGGAGATAGTAGAGCTGCATCTGGTCGATCGGGCCCACCGTCGAGCCGTGGGTGCATTTCACGTCGTCGGCGTAGATCTCGAGCTGCGGCTGGCTGTCGGCGCGCGCTTCGGTCGAGAGCAGCAGGTTGTTGTTGGTCTGCTTCGAGTCCGTGCGCTGCGCCCCGGGCCGGACGATGATGCGTCCGGTAAAGACGCCGTGCGAGCGCTCCGCCAGCACGCCGTTGAAGAACTCGTGGCTCGCGCAGTGCGGCTGGGCGTGGTCGATCACCGTGTGATGATCCGCGTGCTGCGCGCCGCCCAGCAGGTACAGCCCGTTGAGGATCAGCTCCGCCCCGGCTCCGTCGAGGACCGCGTCGATGTCATGCCGGGCGAGCGCCGCGCCCAGGGTCACGACGTGGAGACCCAGATAGCTGTCGCGATCCTGTCGCGAATGTGTCGTTGCCACTTGGAAGCTGTGCGGACCTTCCCGCTGCACACGGTACAGCTCGGCCCACGCGCCAGCTCCCACGACGACCTCGGTGACGGCGTTGGTCCAATACACGCCGTCCGACAATGCGGCGTAGGTCTCCACGACCGCGGCGCGGGCACCCCGCTCGACCACGATGAGGCTGCGCGGATGGGAAACGAGCGGGCCCTCGGACCGCGCGCGACCGGTGGAGACGAAGACCACCTCGAGCGGTCGCTCGAGCGTCACGTCGGCGGGAACGTGCACGAACGCTCCGTCCGCGAGGAACGCGGTGTTGAGCGCCGCGAAGGCGCTGTCGCGCCAGCGCGCGTGCCGCGCGAGGTGGGCACGGGCCAGCTCGCCGCCCGCGTCGGTCCGCAGCGCGGCGGCGAGGCTCCCCGCCCGCGCGCCGCCGACCAGGTCCGCCGGCGTGGAGAGGGTTGGGGCGTGACGCCCGTCCACGAAGACGACGCGCGGGCCCGCCCCGAGGCACAGGCGCTCGATGTCTGAGGGAGCGGGGAGCCCTACAGGAGTCCCTGACGGTCCCGGGGAGCCGGGAGCATGGGCAAGGATGAATCGCTGGTCCGCGATCGGCGCGACGCTCGTGAAGCGCCACTCCTCCTGTTTCATCGTGGGGAAGCCGAGCTCGGCGAACCGCCCGATCGCCCCCTCGCGGAGCTCCTTCAGCCAGTCGGGCGCGCCCGAGGCGCCGTTTCGCGCGAACGCCTCGAAGTCGGCGACGTACGGTGCTGTCCTGTCGGGGACATCGGTCATGTGACGACCGCCTCTTCGCGCAGCCAGTCGTATCCCTTCTCTTCCAGCTCGCGCGCGAGCTCCTTGCCGCCCGACTTGACGATTCGCCCGCCAGCCAGGACATGCACGACGTCGGGCTCGATGTGCGTGAGGATGCGGTCATAATGCGTCACGAGCACCGTGGCGTTGTCGGGCCGCCGCAGCTTATCCACGGTCTGGGCCACGGTCTTCAGCGCGTCGATGTCGAGCCCGGAATCGGTCTCGTCCAGGATCGCGAGCTTGGGATCGAGCACGGCGAGCTGGAGGATCTCGTTGCGCTTCTTCTCGCCGCCCGAAAACCCTTCGTTCACCGGGCGGCTCAGGTAGCTCGAGTCCCAGCCGATCGCCTTGAGCTTCTCTTCGAGCGCGTCCATGAACTCGACGGGCCCGAGCTCCTCAACCCCCTTGTGCTTGCGGATCGCATTCACCGCGGAGCGGAGAAAGTAGGCGTTGGTGATGCCGCGGATGGCCACCGGGTACTGGAAGGCGAGGAACACGCCCTCGCGCGCCCGCGCCTCGGGCGCCATGCCGAGGAGATCGTGCCCTTCGTAGAGCACTCGACCGGCAGTGACGGTGTACGCCGGGTGTCCCGCGAGCACCTGGGCGAGCGTGCTCTTCCCCGAGCCGTTCGGCCCCATGATCGCGTGCACCTCACCGGCGCGTACCGTGAGATCGATGCCGCGCAAAATCTCCCGGCCCTCGACCGAAGCGTGGAGGTCCCTGACTTCGAGCAGCAACTTTCCCCTTTCCCGTTTCCCCTTTCCCGTCATCCCACGCTCCCTTCGAGACTGATCCCGAGCAGGCGCTGCGCCTCGACCGCGAACTCCATGGGCAGCTCCTTGAAGACTTCCTTGCAGAAGCCGTTCACGATCATCGAGACGGCGTCCTCGGCCGAGAGGCCGCGTTGTTTCGCGTAAAAGATCTGGTCCTCGCCGATCTTGGAGGTCGAGGCCTCGTGCTCCATGATGGCGGAGCTGTTGCGCACGTCGATGTACGGGAACGTATGCGCCCCACACCGGTCGCCAATCAGCATCGAGTCGCACTGCGAGTAATTGCGAGCGTGCTCCGCGCCCTTCAGGATCTTCACGAGACCGCGGTAGGTGTTCTGCCCGCGGCCGGCCGAGATTCCCTTCGAGACGATCGTCGAGCGGGTGTTCTTGCCCATGTGAATCATCTTGGTGCCCGTATCCGCCTGCTGGCGGTGGTTGGTCACGGCCACCGAATAGAACTCGCCGATCGAGTCGTCGCCCTGCAGGATGCAGCCGGGGTATTTCCAGGTGATCGCCGAGCCCGTCTCCACCTGTGTCCACGAGATCTTGGAGCTCCGGCCACGACAGGCGCCCCGCTTGGTCACGAAATTGTAGATCCCGCCTCGCCCCTCTTCGTCGCCCGGGTACCAGTTCTGGATGGTCGAGTACTTGATGGTCGCCCGGTCGAGCGCGACCAGCTCCACCACGGCCGCGTGCAGCTGGTTCTCATCGCGCACCGGAGCCGAGCAGCCCTCGAGGTAGCTCACGTAGCTTCCCTCGTCCGCAACGATCAGCGTCCGCTCGAACTGGCCCGTGGACTCCGCGTTGATCCGGAAGTAGGTGGACAGCTCCATGGGACAACGCACGCCCTTCGGGACGTACACGAACGAGCCGTCCGTGAACACGGCCGAGTTGAGGGCGGCGAAGAAGTTGTCGTTGTACGGCACCACGGAACCGAGGTATTGCTGCACCAGCTCGGGATACTCCCGGATCGCGTCCGAGATGGCGCAGAAGATCACGCCGTGCTTCTTGA
>Ga0209056_10006374_pt1 | contig 12196 bp, 10 predicted proteins | sample GraSoiAngelo_114_FD_185876 | JGI IMG/M metagenome (GOLD analysis project Ga0209056, IMG submission 185876) | Grasslands soil microbial communities from the Angelo Coastal Reserve, California, USA - 14_0903_13_40cm (SPAdes) (version 2) | ecosystem: Environmental > Terrestrial > Soil > Grasslands... | reverse complement strand
GACGTTGACGATCTGCGTGGTCTTCTTCCCGGTGGTTCTGCTGGAGGGACCGGCCCAGTTCCTCTTCACGGCCCTGGCGCTCGGCGTGGTCATCTCGATGCTCGCGTCGTACCTGCTCTCGCGCACGCTGGTTCCCACGCTCGCCCGCATCCTGATGGAGAACGAAGAGCTGCATGCCGGCGGCGAGGGCATCGTGGCGCGGTTCAACCGCTGGCGCGACCGCGGGTTCGCGCGGTTCCAGGAGGCCTACGGGCGGACTCTCGGCGCCGTTCTGCACCATCGCGCGCTGGTGCTGATCTGCGCAGGTCTCGTGCTCGCATGCACGGCCTTCCTTCCTTTCGTGGTGGGGCTCGACTTCTTCCCGGCCGTGGACGCCGGCCAGATGCGGCTGCACTACCGGGCGCCGATCGGCACGCGGCTCGAGGAGACGGAGCGCCAGGTGGCGCGTCTCGAGCAGCGCATCCAGGACATCGTTCCAGCCGCCGAGCTGGAGACCATCACCTCGAACATCGGAATGCCGATCTCGTACAACCTGGCGTTCGTCCAGACCGACAACACCGGCAGCCAGGACGCCGACATCCTCGTGGCGCTGAAGCCGAAGCACGCTCCCACCGAGAAGTACATGGACCGGATCCGCCGCGAGCTGCCCGACGAGTTTCCCGGCGCGACGCTCTACTTCCAGCCCGCGGATATCGTCTCCCAGGTGCTCAACTTCGGCCTCAGCGCTCCCATCGACGTGCAGATCGACGGTCCCGACGTGGAGGCGAGCTATGCGGTCGCACGCGAGCTGGTGAAGAAGATCCGCGCGATCCCCGGCGCGACCGACGTGCGCATTCCCCAGGTGCTCGCTTATCCGGCGTTGCGGGTGGACGTCGATCGCAGCCGGGCCGCCCAGATCGGGATCACCGAGCGCGACGTGGCGAACAACCTGCTGGTGTCGCTCTCCTCGAGCTCCCTGGTTGCCCCGTCGTTCTGGATCAACCCGAAGAACAACGTGAACTACCCGGTCGTGGTGCAGACGCCAATCCGGCAGATCGACTCGGTCCCCTCGCTCCTCGGCATGCCCCTCGGCCGCGCCGCGCTCGTCTCTTCCTCGACGCCGGCACCCGGAGACACGCCCGCGGGCGGCGGATCGTACCTGGGCGCGGTGGCGAGCCTGCGGCCCGCGACGGGCCTCTCCATGATCAATCACGTGTCCGTGCAGCGCGTCGTCGATGTGCAAGCGAGCGCGACCGGGCGCGACCTGGGCGGCGTCACCCTCGACATCCAGAAGGCGATCGGCAGCATCAAGAACCTCCCCAAGGCAACCCGCATCAGCTTGCGCGGACAGAGCGAGAGCATGTTCGCGGCCTTCAACCGGCTCGGGGTAGGCCTGATCCTGGCGATCGCGCTCGTGTACTTGCTGCTCGTCGTGCTCTTCCAGTCGTTCCTCGATCCCTTCATCATCCTGGTCGCGGTCCCCGGAGCGCTGGTCGGCATCCTCTGGATGCTGGCGTTCACCGGAACCACGCTCAACGTCGAGTCCTTCATGGGGGCGATCATGGCGGTGGGCATCGCCACTTCGAACTCCATCCTGCTGGTCAGCGCGGCGAACGACGCTCGCGTCGCGAAGGGCGTCAGCGTACTGGAAGGGGCGATCGTCGCCGGAAAGACGCGCCTGCGCCCGGTGCTGATGACCGCCCTGGCGATGCTGCTCGGCATGGTGCCGATGGCGCTGGCCATCGGCGAGGGCGGCGAGCAGAACGCGCCGCTCGGCCGCGCCGTGATCGGCGGGCTGATCGTGGCGACGTTCGTCACCTTGTTCATCGTGCCTGCCGTCTACCCGCTGGTGCGCAAGGCTCCACCGAGCGCACACAAGCTGGACGCGAAGTTCGCCGCGGAGAGCCGCGGTGCCTCGGAGGCTGCGCATGCCTGAGACGCAACGGAATCCTTTCATCGCCGCCGGCAGCATCGCGGTGGTGATCGCCGCCGCGGTCGGCACCGCCGTGCTGTTCGTGCGCGAGCACGGCGCACAGGCGCGGCAGACGGAGGCGCTGCGGAAGGACCTTGCGGAGGGGCCGGTGATCCGCGTTGCGCGCATCGAGCTTGCTCCGGCGGATCGCGTGGTCTCCCTTCCCGCCGAGGTGCGCCCCGAGCAGCGCGCGACGCTCTACGCGAAGGTGAGCGGCTACGTGAAGAAGGTGCTGGTCGAGCGAGGCGATCGGGTGCGCAAGGGGCAGGTGCTCGCGACCCTCGAATCGCCCGATCTCGAGGCGCAGGTCGCCTCCGCGCAGGCCGAGCTGACCTTCCGCCGGCAGCAGCTTGCCCGGGTCGAGCGCCTCGCGCCCTCGGGCCGCGTTTCGGTCCAGGAGCGTGAGGCCGCGCAAGAAGGCGTGGAGGTGGCCCGCGCGGCGCTCGCGCGCGCGCAGGTGCAGGTGGACTACCAGGTCTTGCGCGCCCCGTTCGACGGCACCGTGACCGCCCGGTTCGCCGACGCAGGTGCGCTGCTGCCGGCAGCGACCGGCAGCACTTCATCGGCGCAGCCGCTGCTGGAGGTGGCGCAGCTCGATCGCCTCCGCGTCGCGCTGCACCTGGGCCAGGACGATGCCGCCCGCGTGCGCGTGGGTGACAAGGTGCAGCTGCAGACCTCTCCGGATCAGCCGCCGTTCGAGGCGCGAATCTCGCGGATCTCGCAGAGCCTCGATCCGCGCACGCGAACGATGATGTGCGAGATCGACCTGCCGCAGCCTCCCGAGGGGCTTTATCCGGGGGCGTTCGTGCAGACCCGGCTGCCGCTGCACGGACCGCCGCGGCCGCTACTGCCGAGCGAAGCCCTGCTGGGACAGGGCGGGCAGCTGCTGGTCGCGCTGGTGGAGGACGGGAAAGTGCATTTCCAGCGCGTGAAGCTCGGGGTGGACGACGGCGCGAAGGTGGAGGTGCTCGACGGGCTGCGCGGCGGAGAGACCGTGGCGCTAAGCCTGGGTCCGGAGGTGCCGGATGGGTCGCCGGTGCGGATCCAGCAGGAGGTCCGGCGCGAAGGGCGGTAAGTCACGGCGACTGGTCGGCGGATAATTCCGTCGGCGGCTCGGTCAGGTGACGGACGTCGCGATTGGGAGAATCCGGGCAATCTCTCCCCAATCATGCGGAATGCTCAATTGCCTCTCCCGATGCGGCGCTCAGTCCCTGGCCTGGTCTTCGCGCGCCATTTCAGGCGACACTGCGCACCTCGGAGACCCCCATGCTGAAGAAGATCGCCCTCACGGTGGTGGTCTTGCTCGCGATCCTGGCGATCGTGATCGCTACCCGCCCCACGGAGTACCGAGTCTCGCGCTCGCAGTCGATCGATGCCCCCGCGAACGGCGTCTACGCGCAAGTAGCCGACTTCCACCGCTGGAAGGCCTGGTCGCCCTGGGAGAAGCTCGATCCCTCGATGCAGACGGAATACGCCGGCGAGGCTGGCACGCCGGGGGCGAGCTACGCCTGGAAGGGCAACGACAAGGTGGGCGAGGGCCGCATGACGATCATCGACGCGCGCCCAGGCCAGCTCATCGCCATCAAGCTGGAGTTCATCAAGCCGTTCGCCTCCGTCGCCACGACGCGATTCGATTTCATGCCCCAGGGCGGAACCACGCAGGTCACCTGGACGATGGACGGGCACAACGACTTCGCCGGCAAGGCGTTCTCGCTGGTGATGGACATGGACAAGATGGTCGGCGGCGATTTCGAGCGCGGGCTGGCGCAGCTCAAGGCGGTCGCGGAGGCCGAGGCCGTGAAGTCGGCGCAGGCTCCCGCGCCTTCCTCGCGGTAGCTTCGACCCGAGGCCCCGTCAGCCGCCCGATGCCGGCGCACGCGCCGCGCTGATACCTCTTGCCGCGTGCACCCGCGCGTCGCCATCGCCGTCCTCGCGACGGGGTTCCTCGCTCTCCGCTGCGCCCCGTCTTGCCGGAGGGATGACGATTGCGCGCGCGATACCACACCGCCGACGGCGGTTCTCCTGGACATCGCTTCCGGCGCCCGGGTCACGGGAGAGATCCGGCTGACCGCCGGCGCCGACGACGACACGGACGTCACCTCCGTCGACTTCGCCGTGGACGGCGCAGTCTTCGCCAAGGCCGCAAGATCTCCCTGGAGCATCGCCTGGGACACGCTCGCCGCCGACAACGGCGCGCACACGCTTACCGCCATCGCGCACGACGCCTCGGGCAACATCGGCGCGTCCCCGCCGGTCGTCGTCTCGGTGCTCAACGCGCACGGCGCGTCCGTGAGCGTGCACACCGCCCTCGGCTTCCCGGGCGCTGCCCTCGGCACCATCGACAGCGTCACCGCCTACCTCTCCGTGAAGCCGCAGTACGTACTCTCCTACGACGGCGCACGCCGCGTCCCCAACTGGGTGAGCTGGGAGCTGAACAAAGCCTGGCTGGGCGCGGTGGCGCGCCAGAACGACTTCCGTCCCGACGATACGCTGCCGGACGAGATCCCACAGGCGCAGCTCTCCGACTATGCCGGCAGCGGATGGGACCGCGGACATCTCTGCCCTTCCGAGGATCGGACGGCGACGGTCGACGACAACCGGAGCACGTTCTATCTGACGAACATGGTGCCGCAGGCCGACAGCGCGAACGGCGGCCCTTGGGCGCAGCTGGAAAGTTACCTGCGCCATCTCGCCGCCACGGGCAAGGAGCTTTCCGTCGTCGCCGGTGGCGTATTCGCGGGCCCGACGAAGGCCATCGGCGCCGACGCGGTAGCGATTCCCTCCGCGACGTTCAAAGTGGTGGTGGTGCTCGAGCGGCCGGGCCAGGGAATTGCCGACGTGACGTTCCAGACGCGCGTGATTTCGGTGGTGATCCCGAACGAGGCTTCAGTCTCGAGGACCGCCGACTGGCGCTTGTTCCGCGTCCGCCCCCGCGACATCGAGATGGCGACGGGCCTGCGCCTCTTCGCCGACGTGCCTCACGAAGTCCGGGAAGTGCTCGTCGATCGGATCGACGTGGCGCCGTGACCAGCGCAAAAAAAGCAGGGGCACGCCATCACGGCGTGCCCCTGCGCGGTGAAGCGCTTAGAACAGTCCGGAGAACTGATAACCGATACCAGCAGTCACCATCATCGCGTCGCCGAAGTTCCCGACGTCGTGCGAGTGCAGGTTCACACGCGCGTTCCACTGCTTCATCTGCCAGCCGATGCCGATGCCCATGCCGAACTTCACTTCGTTCTGGCTGGCGGTCCCCACGCTCTCCATCAGGTCGAACATGCCGAGCTCGGCGACGCCGAACACGCCCTGGTGATCCGGCATCAGGTAGTACTTCGCGCCGAGCAGCACCGGCACGGAGTGCACGTGGGCGTCTCCCAACGCCGTCGTCTTGTCGAACTGATAGTTGAACCCGATACGGGCCGTGGCGCTCAGCAGCTCGATGACCGGGTACTCGGCCGTCAGCAGCACGCCGCCGCCCACGCTGTTGCCGTCCGCGTACGTGCCGATCGGAAGACCGACGTTGCCATCGATGCCGAGGAGCAACTTATCCGCGTGGCCGCTCGAGATGGACGTCGACCGGCGCGAGCTCTCCGCACGCGCCGAAATGGAAATACAGAGAACGAAAGCCGCCACAATCATCGTCAGCTTCTTCATTTCCACATCTCCTGGAGCGAGACCGGGCGCACCGTGCGCCCGTGCGATCGCTCGGTTGGTTGTCGAGAGAGTACGGACACATGAAAGGGGGCTTCAACGCGCGTAAGTGCTCGGAACAGCGGCCTCTGCGCCCTCTCTCGCACCCGTCGCGCGCGCGCGATATTTTGCACGACGTGGGACTCGCGTTCATCACGCATCCGGATTGCCTGCTGCACGAGATGGGAGAGGGCCATCCCGAGCGGCCGGAGCGGCTCGCGGCCATCGAGGACAAGCTGATCGCCTCGCGGTTGGATTACGTCATCTCGCGCTACGAGGCGCCGCTGGCGACACGCGAGCAGCTTCTGCGCGTGCACGATCCCGATTACGTGAATCGATTGACGGAGCTCGCCCCGTCCGCCGGCCTCGTGCAGATCGATCCGGACACCGCGATGAATCCGTACACGCTGCAGGCGGCGCTTCGCGCCGCCGGAGCCGCGGTGCTCGGCACCGATCTGGTGATCCGCGGGGAGGTCGACGCGGCATTCTGCGCGGTGCGGCCGCCGGGCCACCACGCGGAGCGCGCCCGCGCCATGGGTTTCTGCTTCTTCAACAACGTCGGCATCGGCGTAGCTCACGCGCTGGAGGCGCACGCGCTTTCGCGCGTCGCCGTGGTGGATTTCGACGTGCACCACGGCAACGGCACCGAAGAGATGTTCCACGAGGACGGTCGGGTCTTGATGGTCTCGACGTTCGAGCACCCCTTCTATCCCGGCAGTGGAGTCGAGGGCCGCTCGGAGCGGATGGTGAACGTGCCGCTCGCCGCAGGCGCGGGGAGCCGCGAGTTCCGCGAAGCCGTCGAGCAGGAGTGGCTTCCGGCGCTGGAGAGGTTCAAGCCGCAGATGCTCTTCATCTCCGCCGGCTTCGACGCGCATCGCGACGACGGGATGGCGTTTTTGCGCCTGCTCGAACCCGACTACGCCTGGGTCACGGCCCTCGTCCGGCAAGTCGCGGGGAAGCACGCCGACGGACGCATCGTCTCGCTGCTGGAGGGCGGCTACGATCTCGACGTGCTCGGCCGCTGCGTCGCGGCGCACCTCGGCGAGCTCGCAGTCTTGTAGCGCCGCTGTGGCGCCACCCTCTTCGAGCGCACGCGAATGTCGCTGTTCAGCGTTTCGCGCGCGAACCGCATTGGCACGCGCGGTGCTCCAGAGCGCCTCCGGAAGGAGGATAGTCAAATGCGGATAGTGCGCGAGTGGGGGTTCCCGGTTGCCTTGATCGCCGCCTGGGCGGTCGCCGCAGCCTATACGGTCTCGCTCTTGATCACGCCACCCGGACAGGCGACTCCGCCGGACCTGAGCGAACCCGCTGCGATCGCCGATACGAATGCGCCTACGTCCTGAGCCGCTCGTGCCGGCGCTTCTCGCGCCACGGCCGTTAATGGGTATCCACCGACCAAGGGGGGCGGGGGCGCGGAAGAAGCCCGGTCCGCGCCCCCGACGTTTGTGGAGCGCCACCGACTCAGTTCTTGTGCGGATCGCGAGAGGCGGTCTTGTCCGCTGTGGCCGGGTCCGACTTCTCGCACCCTGGCGGGTCCTTGTCCGCCGCCTTTGCCGCCCTCGGTTTCACCGGGCAGGGCGCCGCGACCGGTTTCGGCGCAGCCGGCGCCGTGATCACCGTGGTCGTCGCTGGAGGCGCCGCGAGCACGACGGTGGTTGGCGGTGCAGGCGCGGCGGGTTGGGCCGCGCTGCGCTGATCGCTCTCCGTCTTCGCCGTACCGGTGCTCGTGGCCGTCGCTACCGCGGAGGGCGGGGGCTTCTTGGCCGCCTCGCCGAGCGCCGTGACCATCTTGTCGCTGCTCTGCTCGATGAATTCGCGGTCCTTGTCCGTGGCGTCGCGCAGCTTCTCCCGATCCTGGCTGACGTCGGCGAGCCGCGACTTGAGGGCGTCGTTCTGGACTTCGAGCCCGAGCGCGGATGCCGCCTGGCCCATGCAGGTCCGCGCCACCTGGTCGTCCGAGTCCTGCGGCGGAATCGGATCCCCACGCGTCCACGCCGCGAGCGCGCGGTTTTCCCAGCGGTAGTCGGCTTGCGCCATGCACTCCTGTACCAGCCGCGCCAGCCGATCCTCGGCCCACTGCGGCCGCGCTCTCGTGCAGAATCCCAGCTCCTCGCTGCTGCCGCCAAAGGTCCGCTCCGTCTGCTTCACCCAGCAGCCCTCGCGCTGCACCATCTTCACCGACGTGCACGCCACCAGCGCGCCGCACGTCAACGCCAATCCCGCGATCCTGCGCATGTTTCCCCCTCGCGTTCTCTTGCGAACAACGATGGGGACGGCGGCGCGCGGGCGCACCCTCTGTCGGGGAGCGGACAGACTCAGCGCGGCGAACGCAACTCCGCGATGAGGTACGAGAGGCCGAGCGAGCGCCGTGGATGGTTTCGCAGGGCGGCGATGGCGGCACGGACCCGCTCGAGGGTCTCGGTGGAGGTGGCGTTTCTGCGCCTGCCGCTCGCGGGCACGGCGCTGCCAGGCAGGATCCCAGAGATCATCGAGATGCGTGAGCCATTCGGTGCTCGCGACCGCGGCCCACTCGCCTGCGTCGAACCATACGCCCGCGCACGCCGGGCACCGGTCGAGGTGGAACGGATGCGAGGCCTCTACCCGCGCCCGCACCAGCAGCCCGCGGCACCCGGGACAGAAGCCGGGGATCTCGTCGGCGCTGGTCGCCGCGGGTTCTGTGTCCAGCGAAGGCGGAACGACATGCTGGTCGACCGCACCGTGCGGCAGCCAGACGCCGCGACAACGCGTACACCGCGAGGGCGGCACGGTGTCCGGGTCGGTGACGCGGTCCTCGGCGAGGGGAGCGAGCGTCTGCGTCTTGCACTTCGGACACGTTCGCATGGGCCGAGGGTCGCCGCTCGCCCCGATGCGTTTCAAGTGCACGGTGTGGTCGCATGGAGGGCCGGGGTGCCCCAAGTCCTGGTGGGACGCGCGATAACAGGACAGGACCAGACTGTGCCGGGAGGAAGACGTGACAGTCGAATGACACCCGTGCTCTAAGATGGGTCTCTACCGAAAGGCCCCGATGTTACGCTACCGTGCCGACTGTAGGACGCTGTTCTATCTGGCGTTCACTACCGCGTTGACGGTGGTGAACTGGAAGACGGGCAAGGTGCATCCGGTCGTGTATCCGGTGACCCTGTTCATGTTCTTCACCACGGCTGTGATCAGCCACAACCACAACCACCTCGGGATGTGGCGCTCGAAGGCGCTGAATCTCTTGAGCAGCTACTGGATCGCGATCTTCTACGGCCACCCCGCCGTCGCCTGGGTGCCGACGCACAACCAGGTCCACCACAAGCTGAACAACAGGCCAGGTGACAGCTCGCGTTCGCCCAAGTGGTTCGAGGGCAACCACCTCGCCGCGCTCCTGGTCTACCCCGTGCTGACGAACCTCGCGCAGACCAAGGACATCAACGCGTTCCTCAAGGACCTGTGGCGGCGCGACCGCCCCGCATTCTTCTCCGCCGCCTCGGAATACGCGGTGTTCTTCGGAGCGATGGCAGGCCTTCTCATCCTCGACTGGCGCAGGGCGCTGCTGTTCTTCTTCGTCCCCCAGCAGGTCGCGCTCTTCAGCATCCAGGTGGTGAACTATCTGCAGCACATCGAGACCGACGCCTACAGCGACTGGAACCACTCGCGGAACTTCGTCTCGAAGACGCTGAATGTGCTGCTGTTCAACAACGGGTACCACACGGTCCACCATCTCAAGCCCGGGCTACACTGGTCGGAGCTGCCGCGGTTCCACGCGCAGCACGCCGGAAAGATCCATCCCTCGCTGCTCCAGGAATCGTGGCTCCGGTACGTGGGATACACGTATTTCGTACGCCCGTTCTTGCGTACGCCAGCGCCCGCGTTGCCCGCCGGCAACGCGTCGTAAGGCCAGCTTGCCGTGTGCGCAGACGTGCGCGGAGCAGCGGCATCCGCGCATGCTCCCCATGATTCCTTTACAGCTTCAGTGCTCAGGCTCCACTATCACTGGAAGTGTCCGCCGCGGCTTGTTCGCGGCCTTGGCGAGGTGGAGACCCTGGCGCGTTCACGCAGGCACGATCCCGAGCTGTTTCCCGAGGTGCGCGACGCACTCGAGGCGCTCGTCCCGAAGAAGCTTCGGAAACGGATCACGCCGGAGGCTTCCATCCTCGCCGACCTGGGGCTGGACTCGCTCAAGGTGGTCGAGCTGACCATGCTCCTCGAAAAGCAGCTGGGGCGGCCCGTCTTCCTGCCCGAATGGATCGCGAGCGTCGAAGATCCGGCCGACCTGACGGTCGCGTCGCTGGCCCGCTTCCTCGCCGATAAGCGATGATCGCGGGCTGCACGGGGGCGCTGCGCGGCGGCGTCCTCTACCTCACGCTCGACACCAGGGGCTCATCGGTCAACGTGTTCACGCCCGCGGTGGCGCTCGAGCTCGAGCGCGAGCTCGAGGCCGGACTGGCCGCGGGGGCGCGCGCGGTCGTGCTCCAGAGCGCGAAGCCAGGCAGCTTCGTGAACGGGGTGGGCCTCCTGCTCGCCGCCTCCTCGCACGCGCAAGGCGCCGCCATGGAGCGCGCGCACATCCTGCGGCGCTGCTACGAGCGCCTGGCTGCCGCGCCTGTGCCGACGATCGCCGCCATCGAGGGGAACTGCTACGGCTGCGGCCTCGAGCTGGCGCTGGCCTGCGATTACCGCATCGCGCGCGACAGCTACGACACGCACTTCTACATGCCGGAGTTGCGGGACTACGCCTTCGTTCCCCTTTTCGGCGCCACGCAGCGCCTGCCGCGGCTGCTCGGACTACGCCGCGCGATGGAAGTCCTTCTCGGCGAGCGGCTGGATGCGAGGCGTGCAGCGCGCATCGGTCTCATCGATCGGCTCGCTCCCGCGCAAGGAGTCGCCGCCACGCTGCGGTCTTTGCTCTCCAGCTTGCGCGCGCGCCACTGGCCGAAGCGGCCGCCGGAGCGCCATGCAAGCTCCGGAGCGACCGCGATCGACGCGCTCCCAGGCCCCGAACGGCGCCTGGCGCGGGAGTGCCTGCGGCTCGCGCGGCTGCCGTTCGCGCGGGACTACCGCCTCGAGGACGGGCTTCGCGAGGAGCTGGCGAGCTTCTGGAGCAGCCTCGGAACGAAGGAGTCCGAGCGGGCGATGTCCTTCTTCTTCGTCCGCCAGGCAGCGAAGGCGCACGGGATCGGAAGCGCCGCATATCAGCGGCCGCCCCGCCTCGCCATCGCGGTCGAGAGGCGGACGCCGGCGTTGCGCAAGCTGGCGCAGCTGCTCGTACAGCGCAGACTTCCCGGAATCGAGGTGAAGGCGCGGGGATCGATCGCCTTCTCGACGAGGAAGGTGCCCGGCGCCTTCACCTGCACGCTGGGCGGGCCGCGCACCGAGGCGGATTGCGCCGCCTTTCTCCCGCTCGCCGACGGCGCTGCGATCGAGCTCGTTCCCGGGGCGCCGGAACGGCCCTGGCGGCGTGGAGCCGCCCTCTTCCAGGTCCTCGAGCAGGCCGGACTCCAACCGATCGTGACCAGCGCGCGGGGACGATTCGTCAGCGAACGCCTCCTCGCTGCGTTCGCGAGCGCCATCGCATCCCGGCCGGCGCGCACCTCGCTGCTAGGCTTCGGCTATCGCCTTCCCGCGGCTGTTCGGCGACGGGTGCGAGCGGGCGCGTCGAAGGGGATTGCGGAGCACCTCTCCGCCGCTCTAGCGCAGGAATGCATCCGCGCGCTGGACGAGGGCGAGCTGACACACCCGTCGCAAGCGGATCTCCTGGTCGACGTCCTCTTCGGCTTTCCCGTCGTGCGCGGAGGACTGCTGCGATACGTGGCGTCCGGGACCTCGAGGGTTGCAAGCGATGCCGCGCGCGTGCTCGGGAGACCTGTACAGCCTAAAAGCAATAGTCGCTAAGCCGCCTCCGGCGGCCGCGACTAGTTTTCCGAAGCGCGCCGCCGGGCCATGAACCGGAACAGGACTCCGCGAGCAGCGTCGACCAGGCGCACCGGCAGCTTGGGCCGGAGGGCCTCCGCGCCCGCCAGGCCTCCCCCGAGGTAGCGTTCGCGCGCGTCGCGGCGCATCAGCTTGCCGCTGGAGGTGCGCGCAAGCGATCCGGGCTTCAGCAGGCATACGTCCTTGGGAGAGAGGCCGACCTGCTCCGCCACCGTTTCGCGCACCGATTCCGCCAAGGCCACCAACTCCTCGGGAGAGCGCGGCTGGACCTCCGCCAGGACCACCAGCGACTCGGTGCCGAGATCCGCATCGGCGACGCCGAACGCGACCGACCGGCCAGCGCGAACGCCTTCGACTTGCTCGGCCGCGCGCTCGATGTCCGAGGGCGAGTAGCTGCGGCCGGCGACGATCACCAGGTCCTTGAGGCGGTCGACGACGTACAGCTCGCCGTCCGCCAGGTACCCGACGTCGCCGGTACGCAGCGACGTGCGCCGCTCGCGCTGCGCATGGTGCTTCTCGAAGTACCACGGCGAGACGCTCGGTCCGCGCACCCAGATCTGCCCCACTTGCCGATCGGAAAGCGGCGTATGGTCCGGGGTGACGCTGACGATGCTGACCTCGTGGCCGTCGATGGCGGGTCCG
>Ga0209056_10006370_pt1 | contig 12201 bp, 16 predicted proteins | sample GraSoiAngelo_114_FD_185876 | JGI IMG/M metagenome (GOLD analysis project Ga0209056, IMG submission 185876) | Grasslands soil microbial communities from the Angelo Coastal Reserve, California, USA - 14_0903_13_40cm (SPAdes) (version 2) | ecosystem: Environmental > Terrestrial > Soil > Grasslands... | reverse complement strand
ATCTAAAACGCTTCGGCTCGGTGACGGTGCTAAACGGCCACATCCACCAGGTCCTCCAGAAAGTCGAAGGCAACGTCACTTTCCACACTGCGATGTCTACCGCTTTCCCGCAGCCCGCACCAGGAACTGCGCCGTCGCCAGGACCGATGAAGGTACCTGCCGAAAAACTGCGCAGCATGCTCGGCCTAACCAGCGTCCAGTATAAGCAGGGCAAGACTGCCCTCGCCGTCGTCGATTCCAACCTCAGTTAACCTAACCAAACCTAACCTAACTTAACTATGAAAACACTAACTCAGAGAAATAAGAAAATGGCAATATTATGCGCCATCAGTTTCCTCAATCTATCTATCTTCACACTCGCTGGCGAAATGAAGGAAGCCGATACCACCGGCAACCAGCAAAATAGAATAGAGATCAAAGACTTCGCCTTCAATCCCCAGATTTTGACCGTGAAGTCCGGTGAGAAGATCACTTGGATCAACCGGGACGAAGAACCTCACACGGTCGTGAGCGTCGAGAAGCAGTTCAAGAAATCGACGGCGCTCGACACGGATCAAGAATTCACAATCACAACGGGCGCTCCCGGCACTTACACCTACTTTTGCTCGGTTCACCCGAAGATGACTGGCACAATCGTGGTCGAGAAGTAGTAAGGCGCGATTGTCCCTTTCCATAGGGCCCGCTTTAGCAGCGATCTACATTATGAAATTATTTTTGCTGGCTGCTTTGAATCCCTTCGATGTTAAGGCCGCGCTCCTCGCCGGACACGCGCAGCATCCGGTGATCATTCATTTTCCAATTGCGCTCTTTATCGCTAGCGTTGTCTTCGAGGTAATGGCGGCTTGGCGCAAGCAACCGGTTCTCGCAGCGGTCGCCTATTACAATCTGCTAGGAGCGGCGTTAACCATCCCGTTTGCAATTGCAACTGGTCTGGGAGCGTGGCGCTGGCAGCTCGAAGGCGCGGCGCTAAAAGGCAATTTACGCCTCCATATGATTTGTGCGCTCACTTCCGCATTGCTGATCTTGTTTCTCAGCTGGATGCGCTCGCGCCTCCGTAGCAAGGGCAGGTCGCCGAGCGTCGCCTATTGGGCGGTGACGCTGATCGCACTGTTGATGATCACCCTCACGGGCCATCTTGGGGGAATCCTAAGTGGCGTTGAAATGTCCTGAGGGCGCCTCGCGAAAGCGGGTTACCAGCCGTCAGCGGATAATTCAAATAGCGAGAATTTTGAATCCAATCAGCACGCTCGCCGCATCTCACAACAAACAAGCAACTCTCCAAATGAAACCAATAACGTTAATAACTTCCAAGGACAGGCGCCGTGATTCATTGGATCGCGCGTTGGGCAAATGTCATCGTCAACCGTTCATAGATTACAGCTATCACTCTGGCGCGTTCGAACAGTCGAGCGCATATCATCTGCCTGTCTATGCGCGATCATTCTGGAACATCGCGGGCGACTACTTCAAACGCGAAGCGCGCCACGACTTCTGGAGCGAAGCCGCGCTTTTTGCATTCATTACGATCACCGCAGCTCTTGCCTTGATCAACAACCTGCACGCGCTGATACAATTTGTGCGTGCGATTACGTTTCAGTAAGAAGCTTAACTTTCGCCTGATTGTTGCCATAGTGCTGTTGTCGCTTGTCGGCTGCGGCTCGGAGGGCGATCGGGTCTCGGAAGAGACTTTCGAACGGCTCTACATCGTTGAACCGAACGCGAATATAACCATTCAGAACGGCGATGGTGCGGTAATGGTTTATGGCTCAAACACAAACGAGATGCGGGTGCACGCCGTTAAAAGGGCGTACCGACGTTCGCGGTTGACGCAGATCGCAATCAACGTTTCCACGAAGCCAGGCTACGTTTCCATCACCACCAAATTTCCTCCGAGACCCAAGTGGGGTCTGTTCGACCGTTCGGGCACGGCGGATTACACGATCGTTGTTCCGGCGACGGCCAACATCTCGCGACTAGACTTGGATACGGGCGAGATTCTGGTGGATGGAATGCAGGGCCGAACGACGCGCGCCCGGTTAGGCGAAGGCCGCATGTTCGCTCGCAACTGCTTTACCAACTTGGACCTCGGGACCCGGCGCGGAAATCTGATCCTGTCGTACGATTGGTGGGAAGAGAGCAGCTTCTCCGTTCAGGCGAATATCGGACAGGGAAACGCATGGGCGTATCTTCCCGGCGATGCCGCTTTCCATCTCCTTGCCAAAACGGCACACGGAATAATCGCCAACGATTTTAAAGGTGCCGCAGTTGCAGCCTCGCCATCTGCCGGCGGGATGAAGACCGACACTCTGGTGAACGGCGGAGGCGAGGCCACAATCAAAATGCGCGTGGTGGAAGGGAACATCAAGATTGTGGAGGCGAGTCCGTAATGTTGCCTTGCGTCCGATTCGGCATCGAGCATCAAGTATCTAGCATGCCATCGTTCGACATAGTCTCAGAAGTGGACAAGCAGGAGATCGATAACGCGGTTAATCAAGCGCGGAAAGAGCTCGCCACCCGCTTCGATTTGAAGGATGCAAAAACGGAAATCGTTTCGGAAAAGGACAACATTGTTTTGATCGCGGATGATGCAGCGCACCTGAAAGCGTTGCGAGACATTGTCATCGGCAGATTGGCCAGGCGCGGGATTGATCTGCGCAATATCGAACAGGAAGAGCCCGCCATCTCATCGGTCGGTCATGCCCGGCAGGAATTGAAAATCAGGCAGGGCCTCGAAGGGAACAAAGCAAAAGAGATTATTCAGGCGATCAAGTCCCAAGGGTTCAAGGTGCAAAGCCAATTGCAGGATCGGCAAATTCGGGTCACGGGAAAAAAGAGAGATGAACTCCAGGCTGTGATTCAATTCGTGCGCAGTTGTGACTTCGGTGTGGCGACGAACTTCAAAAATTTCCGCGATTAATCGAAAACCACGAATGAATACGAATCGATACGAATGGGGGACCTTCTTGTCATTTCGAGCGAAATCGAGAAATCTCTTGCGCTTGCTCTATGATTGGAGCGTGATTATCCGCCTTGCACCGGCGGCATGATGGAAATCTCCTCGCGCGGCTTCAGTTCGTAATTGCGATCGACAAATTCCACGCCGGCCCCAATCAAAATGCTTTTATCGTGCGGACGAAGCGCCGGTTGCTGCGAATAAATTTCGTCGAGCAAGTCATGCACGGTCGCGCCTTCGGCAAGATCAACATCTAACTCGCGCATTCCAACCAGATCGCGCAATTGCGCGTAAAACTGCACTCGCACTTTCATCGTGTCATTCCGCGGTTTTTCAGCGCCGTAGGCGCGACGATTACTTTACCACATAGTATTCTCGGTCTGAAAATTTATGCGCGTTCATCATGATCGATTTGAAGTTCGTACGAAGGGCAAGGGCCTCTACGAAATCACCGATGAGCTGCAGGCGAAGATCGACAGGTACGGAGTACGAAACGGGACAGTGACCGTGTTTGTTCAGCACACCAGTTGCAGCGTTCTCATCATGGAAAACGCCGATCCGACCGCGCGCCGCGACTTGGAAGAGTTTTTCGATCGCCTGGTGTTAGAAGATGCCGATTACTTCACGCACGGTTCCGAGGGCAGCGATGACATGCCATCGCATATCAGGATGGCATTGACGCGCACCAGTGAGACAATACCGATCGTCGATGGAAAAATGCAGCTCGGAACGTGGCAGGGCATTTTTCTCTTCGAGCACCGGCGCGCGCCACATCTTCGAGGAGTTTCCGTCACTGTTATTGGCGAAATGTAGCCGCTTCGCTGTGCGAAGCGCGATGCGTGTATTCTTATCTCGCGTGCGTTGCGCGCCTCACAGAGGCGCGGCTACAGATAAATCGCGTCCACCAGTCGCAGCGATTTTTCATTCGGCAAAAGCGATTGCTCCATTTGATTCATCACGTAGGCGAACGCGATTTTATTTTCAGGATCGGCAAAAGCGTGGCTGCCGCCTGCGCCGGGATGTCCAAAGGAAGTTCGTAATGGGCCCAACATTCTTCGCTCTGCATTTCGTGAATCCTTTATGAATCCGGCCGAAAACGCTGTTGGTATTTGTAAAACCCGATCGATGCCATCTGTGAGTGTCGCGCTCATCAATTCGAGTGTCTCTGCTGAGAAGAATGTCTGGCCATCTGCCTTTCCGCCGTTCGCAAGCACCGAATAAAATTTCGCTAATGCCGAGGCGGTGCCGATCCCGGCAAACGAGACAATCGGTTGGGCACGAATTGCGGGAGTATTCATCCCACTAATCGCTTGCAATCCGTACGGCGACGTGAATGTCTTGCGTGCGAGTGTGCCGAGCGTAACAAGATCCGCATAAAATTGTTTGGGTTCGGGTGGCTTGCCGCGTCTAGGCGGGTACATCGTTGCCACGCGCGAATTTTCCTTTTTTGGAAGCCCAATCCAAAAATCGAGATTGAGTGGTCGGGCAAAATGTTCCTGCCAATAATTCGACAGCGTCTGTCCGGCGATTCGGCGCACGAGTTCATCGAGAAGAAATCCAAACGTGCGCGCGTGATAGCCGTGTGCAGTGCCTGGTGGCCACAATGGTCTTTGCGCCTCCAGCGCCCGAATCACCGCATCGTAATCCAGCACATCGACTCGCCGATCCAAAGCACAAAGCCCGGCCTGATGCGAAAGCAACTGCGCGAGAGTAATTTTTTCTTTGCCGGCCTGTGCAAACTCGGGCCAGAACTCTGCTACCCGTTGGTCGAGGTTGATCTTGTGTTCCTGAAATACATGCAAGACACATGCACTGCCAATTCCCTTCGTCGCCGACCATACTAAAACAAGCGTGTCGCTCGTCCACGGATGTTCGCGACGCGCATCGCGAAATCCGCCGTAGAGATCGATGATCGGCTTTCCATGTTGCCAAACCGACACCGCAGCGCCTAACTCGCCGAACCTTTCGAAATTCTCGTGAAACAGCGGTTTCAACCGCTGCAGAAGTTGGCCGCTTTCCAGTTGCATTGACAGAATCTGTAGCGGCAGGCGTGCCGCCTGCAATATCTCAGGTGCAGCCGATGCGGGGGCCGCCAGAGATGAGAGTCCTTATTACAGCAAGAGCTCTTCCAGTTCTCCGAGCCGACGTTCGAACAAGCGCAATGTACTCTCAATCGGTGCAGGAGTGGCCATATCCACGCCTGCCGCCCTCAATGTCTCCAGCGGAAACTGGGAGCCACCCGACCGCAAAAAATTCAGATACGCATCCACGCTTCCCGACTCGCCGGCGAGTACGCGCTGCGAAAGCGCCACGGCAGCGGAAATTCCTGTCGCATATTTGTAGACGTAGAACGCATGATAGAAATGCGGAATCCGCAGGCATTCCAGATCAAGCTCCGGATCGATTACGAAGTTTTCAGCGAAATAAGTCTGGAGGAGCTTGTGATATTCCGATTTGAAACCATCGAGCGTTAGCGCATCTCCGCTTTCCTCGATGGCATGAATAATTTTTTCGAATTCAGCAAACATGGTCTGCCGGAACAGCGTGCCGCGCAGGTCGTCGATTTGCCTGTTGATGACATAAGCCCGCATCTTCGGATCGCGCGTTGTCTTGAGCAGATGATGCGTGAGCAATTCTTCGTTAAGTGTCGAGGCTACCTCGGCCAGAAAAATCGGATACTCGTAATCCTGAAACAACTGCGAGTTTTGCGAGAACCAACTGTGCATGGAGTGACCAGCCTCATGCGCGAGTGTGTAAACATCGGCGAAGACGTCCTGTTTGTAGTTCACTAGGATGTACGGTGGCGCGCCGTAACTTCCGGATGAAAACGCGCCGCTGCGTTTGCCTTTATTTTCGTAACGATCGCACCACCGCTTCGAGCGCAACCCTTCCGCCAGCACATCGACATACTCCTTCCCGAGCGGAGCCAGCGCGGCCAAAACCATTTCGACGGCATGATCAAAGGTGAAGCGCGTCTCGATTTCCGGAACGAGCGGGACGTACGTGTCGTAATGATGCAGTTCGTCCAAGCCAAGAACGCGCCGGCGCAAATCGAAATAGCGAAAAAGCGGCTCCAAATTCCCTAGGACCGAACTGATCAATCCCTCGTAAACGGAAACCGGCACATCGTCGGGAAACAGCGCCGCTGCGAGCGCCGACGAATAATGCTTTGCTCTTGCGTGAAACACATCCGCCTTGACGGAATACGCAAGCGATGCTGCAAGCGTGTACTCGTGGTCGCGAAATTCTGCGTAGAATTGATGAAAAGCGCGTTTGCGCAGCTCAGGATCGCGTTTCACCAAAAACGAGCTGAATGAACTTTGGGTAAGCGGTTTTTCGCGTCCGGTCTCATCCGTCAGAACACCGAACTTCATGTCCACATCGGTCAGTTGCGAAAACGTGTCGTCGTAACCGCTGAGGGCGACGCTGCCCAGCGCCAGAATGCGTTCCTCGGCTTCAGAGAGCACATGCGGTTTCATTCGCCGAAGTTTGTGCAACTTAATTCGCCAATCCTTCAACGCCGGATCGGCAATGAATTCCGCGAACTTCTGGTCATCGATCGCCAGGATTTCCGGAACGACAAACGCTGCCGCTTCACCGATCTTGGTGAGTAGATTCTGAACCTGCCCGATCCGCGCGAGGTATTCGTTGTTCGTGCTGTCCTCCGCCAGTTGCAGCGATGCGTAGTGATAGACACGCTCCATCTTCAGTTCGAGCGACTTCTCAAACTCAAGAATCTCGGCGAGCGTTTGGGCCGATTCGCCCACTCTGCCCTTCCACTCCTGAAGTTTCGGATACTCCCGCTGTACCCAGGCAAAATCCTCCTGCCATTTGCTTACATCGACAAACAGATGGGTGAGGTCCCACCTGTCGGAATCGGGAATGTCGGCGCGAGTTGGGACGTGTTCAGTGCTCATTCGAAATACGGGTAATCGACAGCAACCAGACGGTGCTGTTGTCAAAACGTGTAGTAAAGCACAACCTGCTCGCCCTCAACCAACGCCATTGGTATAGCCCAAACCCGTGGATCTTCGGTTTGCGATCCAATCAATGGATCGCGGGAGATCAGAAAATCGGCGGCTTCGACAAATTGATCGGCTGAGATTGCCTCGGCAATCAGTTCACGCAATTCCTCTTCAAAGCGACGTTCGCGAACGACTTGCCTGATGTATTCAGGCATTAGCGAAAGTTAGTGAGAGACCGCGACTTTGTCGGATTTTCGCGCCAGCAGTTCGGCAGCACGGCCGCCCAGCGACTTACCATGCGCCCGCTCAGCCGCCGTCAGTTTGCGGAAGGAGATCAATTTCATTCCTTTTGGGATTGTGCCGGGCTGGGCCGCCGTGATTACAACGCGAGCGCGTCGCTCACGCTCTTTCACACCTGTAGCTTTTTTCCGGCGTTTCATAGAGGCAAACTAGCACTTCGTGTCCCGCCCGGTCAACGATGGCGATGAATTTCAGAGCGAGTTGGGACTGTGGAAAATATTCGGAAACAAGATGAATCTGGAAACCAGGAAGCCAAGAAAAGACTCAATCAATCCGGCGTGAAAATTCCTGGATTCCTGGCTTCCAGATTAATTGTTGAGTTCACAGACAGCCGGATGACGCGCGATCAATTTGAGCGCGCGCTGAGTCAATTCCTTTCCTGGCGGGATCTTGTGCCATGGCGACGCACCCGAGGGATGCGGCAATGGAATTACATCAAAGCGGTGTCCCGCGCGTTCTACGCGAAATTTCCGACCAATCACTTTCTCCAATTTTGTGCAGTCGATGAATTGCACGATAGCCAATCTTCCGACGGGAATGATGAGACGCGGGTGCAAAATTCGGATCTCATTGTTCATCCATGACGAGCAGTTGCGAATCTCATCCGGCGCCGGAACGCGATCTGTACCGCCGGAATTTTTCCCGGGAAAACAGCGGCAGACTGCCGCAAAGTAAATTTTTGATCGAATAGCCGCTTCATTCATCCCGCAGAATTCTTCAAACCAGCGAAAAAGCGTTCGGCCAGCGGTATGTGCAAACGGTCGTTGCAAAACTGGCTCTCTGGGGCCGGGAGCCTGCCCAATAATCATCACATCGCTGACAATTGCGCCGCCTGAAACCGGCGTCGATTGCATGCGCGGGCAGCGACGGCAACGCAATAGTGCCGTCACATGTTGATTGAGCAGTTCCTGCCAATTCAACCTCATAAGTCCAAAAAGCGATGCGAGGACGCATCGCATTCCAAAAGCACTTCGTGCGAAACTGAGCAAGCTAATGATGCATTTCGCGAAGCTCTGGGAGTGCGCACGCGTCCTCGCATCGCTTTTTAGCGCCGGAAGATTGAGAAGATCGAGAATAGCAAGCTCAGGACGATGCTGAGAATGATGCAGGTGACGATGGGAAAATAAAATGCAGAGTGTTCGCGCTCGATCCGGATATCTCCCGGCAATCGTCCCAGCCATTTCGGAGCGAACCCGCTCGACATGACCAACCCTACGAGCGTCGTGATCACACCGATGATCACGACGAATTTGCCCAACTCGCGCATAATTCAAAAAGTTGCGCGAACTGAGTGAAGGCACAAGCTTGAGAGCGATGCCAGTACAGTTTCGAGATTATTACGAGACGCTCGGTGTTCCGAAAACGGCCACCGACGAGGAGATTCGCAGCGCGTTTCGCAAGCTGGCACGGAAATATCATCCCGACGTGGCCAAGGATAAAAAGGCCGCGGAAGAAAAATTTAAGGAAATCAACGAAGCCTACGAGGTGCTGGGCGACCCGGAAAAGCGCAAGAAATACGATCAGCTCGGCGCGGATTGGAATCGACCGGGCGGGTTCCAGCCACCTCCTGACTGGCAATGGCAAGGACAGCAACCCGGCGGCGGATTTTACCAATGGGGTGGCGATGGCGGCGGAGTTCAATTCGAGTTCGACGGAACGGGGTTCAGCGACTTCTTCGAAGCATTCTTCGGCGGCGGCCGAGGCCGCTCTGCTTTCGGCGGATTTGGCGGACGTCAGGCGACGGCGGAGCGTGGCGCAGATGTCGAAGCCGACATCATGGTCACACTTGAAGAAGCGTTGCACGGATCGACCCGAACAGTCTCTTTGCGCCGGGCTGGCTCAAATAAAGTGGAAAATTACCAGGTTAAGATCCCGCGTGGCGTCCACGAAGGACAGCGAATCCGGTTGCGCGGTCAGGGCGAAGCGGGCGCAGGCGGAGGAAAAAGCGGCGATCTCTTTCTTCGCGTGCGTCTGGCGCGACACCCGGATTTTACAGTCGAAGGCAGTGACTTGATTCACGAGGTGAAAATCGAGCCCTGGCGGGCAGTGTTGGGCAGCGAATTGCTTGTGCCCACTCTGGAAGGAAAGGTGCGCCTGAAAATTCCGCCAGGGACCCAGGGTGGGCAGCGGTTTCGTCTGCGCGAACGCGGCCTGCCTGGAGTCTCTGGTAAGCGCGGCGACCTCTATGTCATTGTCCAGATCAACGTGCCGAAGAAACTAACTGAACGCGAACGCGAGATCTGGAGCGAGCTCGCAAAACTGCACGGCGGGTAATGATTGTCATGTCGAGCGAAGTCGAGACATCTCTTACTATTTTCTTTTCTGCTGACGTGGTCGGATCAAGAATCAGAGATTCTTCGACTTCGCTCGGAATGACACATTCATGAAAATTTCCCTCGGCTCAGATCACGCTGGTTTTCGTTACAAGGAAAAGGTAAAAGAATTGCTAGGCTCGCTCGGGCACGAAGTAAAAGACGTCGGCACGTTCAGTGAAGAACCGGTCGATTATCCGCTCTTCATTCGGCCGGCAGCGGAGGCAGTGGCACGCGGCGATTGCGAACGAGGCATTGTGTTCGGCGGCTCGGGCAACGGCGAAGCGATGGTGGCCAACAAAGTTCACGGTGTGCGTTGCGCGCTTTGTTGGAACGAAGAGTCGGCCCGCCTATCCCGGCAACACAATGACGCAAACGTGCTTTCGATTGGCGAGCGGCTAATTCCTGAAGATCTGGCGCTAAACATCGTGCGTATCTGGCTGGAAACCGGTTTTGATGGCGGCCGGCACGAGAGACGCGTAGCAATGTTAAACGCGATGTAGGTAGCGGCGGTTCACCTGAACCGCCGAGGCGATTGGGGTCAATCGCCCCTACCACATCAATCGATCCACGCAAACCGCGACGAGGAATACCGCGCCCACGAATGCGTTGCTCTGAAAAAACGCGCGGTTGATTCCGCCGAGATCGAGTTTCTCGATTTTGTGTTCGTAAACCAGCGCCGCTGCAACCAGAGGCATCGACCAGTAATAGAACGCACCCAGCTTCGCTAGGAGACCAAAACCGATCAACGCAGCAAATGTGAGAAGATGTAATAGCTGCGCCAGACGTAGGCTGCGTGCGATACCCAGTTTCACGACAAGCGATCGAATGCCTTCGCGCCGATCGAATTCGTAATCTTGGGTCGCATAAATCACATCGAATCCCGCGACCCAACAAATCACGCCCGCCGCCAGAACAAGCGGCGTAAGATCGACGCGGCCAGTCTGCGCGATCCAGGCGCCAACCGGAGCGATGGCGAGTGCTAATCCAAGAAAGAAGTGCGTGGCGCTGGTGAATCGTTTCGTGACCGAGTAGAAAAAAATGACCGCGAGCGCAAGCGGCGCGAGGATGAAAGTCAGTTGATTGATTGCCGCTGCGGCCAGAACAAACCCGACAGAACTCAGAACCAGCAAAACCGACGCACCGGATTTGGAAATCAGCAGGTGACGAGAGGCCGTCCGCGGATTTCGCTGATCAAGCGACCAATCGACCAATCGATTGAAAAGCATCGCTGCCGTGCGCGCAAACACCATGCAGATGATCACCAGCAGCAGAATTCTCAACGACGGAATGCCGTTCGCGGCCACCACCAATACGCCCAGAGCAAACGGCAACGCGAAGACGGTGTGCGAAAAACGGATCAGCCGCAAAAAACGCGACACTGGTCCGCCAAGTCCGATCGGCTCAGCTTGTCGATCTTTCGAGGTCACAAACGCCATGATTCAACGCGGGACACATTTTCTCATGCTTTGATTCGTGTCTATTCGTGTCCATTCGTAGTTAACCGCCTTCGCTATCGAGCAAACCTTGCAACCGTTCACTCGCGCCGGACAAAATCGGCCTGCCGTGCGCGAAAAGCATTCGCTCTGCCTTGTAATCCAGAAGTTTTCGTAATGACCGCCGCATTTGTTTTTGGTTCGAGCAATACTTTGCAGGCAGAAAAGTGAATCCGTACGGTTCAAAATTGATCAGCGCATCGCCAACGATCAGCGTTCCGCCATTGGGCGTGTAGTGCAGAGTAATTTCACCGTCTGCTGCGCCCTCGATGCCGATTACCTGCAGACCGGCGCAGATCTCGTCGCCGTCCGCAACTTTTCTCAACCGCTTGGGCTGCTTATCTGGGAAGCCATCAGGATGCGCGACAATTGGGACCGCAAAGTCCTCGGCAAACTGAGCGGACGCCCGGTGATGATTCCCATTCGTCACAATGATTCCCGACACACGCTCGGAACCGATTAGTTCATCGACAGCTTCCTTCTCAAGAGGAATTGGATCGATCAGATAGCTGCCACCGGATGTAGTGAGACACGTCGAGTAAAGCTCCGCCTTCACGGCGGAATCATAGCCGTGCCAGATGGCGATATTCGAAGCGATACGATCGAAATCAGATGCCGGTCGCACCGGTGAACATCATCAGCGCTCAGCAAAAAATCTCGGCAGCTCGTCAAGCTCAAAATGAAAAAACAGTAACCACTAATGGACACGAATAAACACGAATCTTGCCCACTTCATTAGTGTCCATTGGTGTACATTCGTGGTTAGATCTTTGTTGCGGCCTTGCAGCGTTGGTTATCCCGTGGTTCTCCCATGCCGCGCGGCGGGGTGCCCGCCTTAGCGCTCTGGGTTTACCGGGAAGTGCTTATTCTTGAGGTGCTCCGGGACGCGCTTGGTTTGTTCCATTTCGATTCTTTCCGTCGCAGCATTTAGCGCGTCGTAAGCTTCGCGGCTTTTCGGCGCGCGGCACATGTAAGCGGTGGCATGCGCCAGAGGGATCCGCGCTTCGGGCATGCCGACAAATTCCACGGCTTGTTGAGTCGCAATGGCGAGTGGCAGTGCTTCTGGATCAGCAAGGCCGATGTCTTCACTGGCAAAAATGCCGATACGCCGCGCGATAAAGCGGAAATCCTCGCCGGCATGCAGCATTTTCGCGAGCCAATACCTCGCGCCTTTT
>Ga0209056_10006367_pt1 | contig 12204 bp, 12 predicted proteins | sample GraSoiAngelo_114_FD_185876 | JGI IMG/M metagenome (GOLD analysis project Ga0209056, IMG submission 185876) | Grasslands soil microbial communities from the Angelo Coastal Reserve, California, USA - 14_0903_13_40cm (SPAdes) (version 2) | ecosystem: Environmental > Terrestrial > Soil > Grasslands... | reverse complement strand
CCGAGCCGCATGTACAAGGGCGGCCTCACGCGCGAGGACCTGGTCTGCATCAAGCCCGACGGGACGGTCTGCGAGGGCACGAAGCAGCCCTCGGTCGAGTACCAGATGCACTGGGCCTCCTACCAGGTGCGTCCGGACGCGACCGCGGCCGTCCACACCCACGCGCCCATCGCCACCGCCTTCGGGATCACGAACCAGAGCTTCCCGCCGATCAACACCGACGCCATCTTCCTCGCCGACACGAAGATCGTGCCCTGGTACATGCCCGGCTCGAAGGAGCTGGCCGACGCGGTGGGCGAGGCGCTCAAGGCGAGCCGCGGGGCGATCCTCCAGTGCCACGGGCTCATGACCGTCGGGAAGACCATGCGCGACGCCGCCACGCGCGCCATGATGCTCGAGGAGACCGCGAAGATCCTCCTCTACTGCAAGCAGTTCGGCGGCGAGCTGACCTTGATCCCGAGCGAGTGGGTCGAGCGCCTGGCGGCGTTCGCGGAGTTCGTCTGACGGAACCCACCCTCGGCGTCCTCGGCGGCAGCGGGCTCTACGACCTGCCCGGGCTCGAGGGCGTGGAGCGCCTCGGCGCCGACACCCCCTTCGGCCCGCCGTCCGACCAGCTGGTTATCGGCCGCCTGGGCGGCACGCGCCTCGTCTTCCTGCCGCGGCACGGGCGCGGCCACCGCCTGCTCCCCACCGAGATCAACTTCCGCGCCAACATCTTCGCGCTCAAGCAGATCGGCGTGGAGTGGATCGTCGCGGTGAGCGCGGTCGGGAGCCTGCGCGCGGAGATCGCGCCCGGGCACGTCGTCGTGCCCGATCAGTTCATCGACCGCACGCGCCAGCGCGTGAGCACCTTCTTCGGCCGCGGCGTGGTCGCGCACGTGCAGTTCGCGGACCCGGTCTGTCCGAGCCTCTCCCGCGTGCTCGCCGAGGCGGCGCGCGCCGAGGGTGCCGTGGTGCACGCGGGCGGGACCTACGTGTGCATGGAGGGCCCGCAGTTCTCCACCCGTGCCGAGTCGCACCTCTACCGCAGCTGGGGCGCGCACGTGATCGGCATGACCAACCTCCAGGAGGCGAAACTGGCGCGCGAGGCGGAGATCTGCTTCGCGACCCTCGCGCTCGCCACCGACTACGATTGCTGGAACACGGCGCACGGCGACGTGGAGATCGAGGACGTGCTCCGGGTGCTGGCGGCCAACGTCGACCTCGCGCGGCGCACGGTCGGGCGTGTGGCGGCCGCGTTGCCCGCGCGCACCGGCTGCCCCTGTCCCACCGCGCTCGACCACGCGATCATCACCGACCGCGCCGCCATCCCCGCGACCGTGCGGCGCGAGCTGGCGCCCCTGCTGCGGAGGCACCTCTGAGCGAAAACCGGATCACGGTGGTCGGCTCGGTCGCCTTCGACACGATCGAGACCCCGGTCGGCCGCGCCGAGGAGGTGCTCGGCGGCTCGGCCACGCACTTCGCGGTCGCCGCGAGCTTCTTCGCGCCCGTCAGCCTCGTCGCCGTGGTGGGCGACGACTTCCCCGAGGCCGAGCGCGACTACCTCGCTTCGCGCGGCATCGACCTCTCCGGCCTCGAGGTGCGTCCCGGGCGGACCTTCCGCTGGAGCGGGCGCTACCACGAGGACATGAACGTGCGCGACACGCTCGCCCTCGAGCTGAACGTGTTCGCCGACTTCCGGCCGCAGCTCTCCGAGACGCTCCGCAAGTCCCCGTTCGTCTTCCTCGCCAACATCAACCCCGAGCTGCAAGAGAGCGTGCTCGAGCAGTTCGCCGACCCGACCGTCGTCGCCTGTGACACCATGAACCACTGGATCGCGAGCGCGCGCGGGCCGCTCGAGGCGCTCCTCCCGCGCGTCGACCTGCTGGTCGTGAACGACGAGGAGGCGCGGCTCCTCGCCGGCGAGCAGGTCATCGCGCGCGCTGCGCGCCGCATCCTCGAGCTCGGACCGCGCAGCGTGCTCGTCAAGCGCGGCGAGTACGGCGCCATCCTCTTCTCGCCCGAGTCGGTGTTCGCGGTCCCCGCCTATCCGCTGGAGGAGGTCTTCGACCCGACCGGCGCGGGCGACGCCTTCGCGGGCGGGCTCATGGGCTACCTGGCCGCCACCGGCGAGCGCTCGGACGGCGGGCTCCGGCGCGCCATCGTGTTCGGCAGCGTGCTTGCCTCCTTCATCGTCGAGGACTTCGGCGGGCAGCGCCTGCGCACGCTGACGCGCGACGACATCGACCGGCGCTACCGCCAGTTCGTGGCGCTGACCGAGTTTTGAGCACCCCGGCGCCCGCGCTCTCGATCGTCATCCCCGTCTACGACGAGGCGGAGAGCCTGGGGCCGCTGTTCGCCGAGCTGGGCCCGGCGCTGGACGCGCTCGACCGCCCGGCCGAGGTGGTGGCGGTGGACGACGGCAGCACCGACGGCAGCTTCGAGCGGCTGGTCGCGCTCGCGCACGGCGACCCCCGCATCCGCATCGTCCGGCTCGCGCGCAACTACGGCCAGACCGCCGCGCTCGCCGCCGGCATCGAGCACGCACGCGCGCCGGTCATCGTCTCCCTGGACGCGGACCTGCAGAACGATCCCGCCGACATCCCGCGCCTGCTCGCCGTCCTCGACGGCGGCGTCGACGTGGTGAACGGCTGGCGCAGCCCGCGGCACGACCCGTGGCTCACGCGCCGGCTCCCGTCGCAGATCGCGAACCGCCTGATCTCGCTCGTCACGGGCACGCGGCTCCACGACTACGGCTGCACGCTGCGCGCCATGCGCGCCTCGGTCGCCAAGGAGCTCCGCCTCTACGGCGAGCTGCACCGCTTCATCCCGGCGCTCGCCGCCGATCTCGGCGCCCGCGTGGCCGAGGTCAAGGTGAACCACCGCCCGCGCACGCTCGGCACCTCCAAGTACGGCCTCTCGCGCACGCTGCGCGTGCTACTCGACCTCCTCACCGTCAAGTTTCTCTCCGGCTTCTCGACCCGCCCGATCCAGCTCTTCGGGCTCTTCGGGCTCATCTGCGCCGCGGCGGGGCTCGGGCTCACGGCCTACCTGGGCTTCGAGCGCATCGTCCTCGGCGTGCGCCTCGCGAACCGCCCGCTCGTGCTGCTCGCCATCCTGATGGCGGTGGTCGGCGTGCAGTTCGTCTCGCTCGGGCTGCTCGGCGAGATGCTGGTGCGCACCTACCACGAGTCGCAGGCGAAGCCGATCTACCGGGTGCGCGAGGTCGTGCCGTGAGAGGCACGGCGGCCGCGCTCGCGCTGGCGGCGATCGCCGCGCGGGCGTGGGCGCTCTCCGGCCAAGAGATCTACGCCCAGGCGTGCGCCGCCTGCCACGGCGCCGACGGCCGCGGCGCGCCCGGCGGGAGCGGCATCACCGTCCCGCTCCCCGACTTCACCAACTGCACCGTCTCGACCGCCGAGACGACCGCCAACTGGGCCGGCCTCGTGCGCCACGGCGGTCCCTTCCTCGGCCTGTCGGATCAGATGCCGGCCTTCGGCGACGCGCTCGGCGACGCGGAGATCGCCGCCGTGCTCGGCTACCTGCGCGGCTTCTGCGCCGAGCCGCGCTACCCGATCGGCGACCTCAACTACCGCCGCCCGGTGTTCGTCGAGAAGGCGTTCCCCGAGGACGAGGCGGTGCTGGGCGGCGAGATCGAGTCGTCACGGCACGCGCGCGGCTACACGAGCGACCTGGAGCTGGAGACCCGGGTCGGGCCGCGCGGCCAGATCGCCGCGAGCCTACCGGTCGGCGCCGTGGACCCAAACGGCGCGCCGCTCCGCGCCGGGGTGGGCGACCTCGCGCTCTCCTACCGCCACGTGCTGCTCGCGGCCCCGCGCCAGGCCTCCCTCGTCTCCGCGGGCGTCGAGCTCGGGCTCGCGACCGGCAACCGCCGCCACGGCCTCGGCGCCGGGACGACCGTGGTCGCGCCCCAGCTCCTCTCGGGCCACGCGCTCGGCCCGCTCGTGGTGCAGACGCAGGTGCGCGCCGAGCTGCCGGCCGATCCCGCGCGCGCCGACCGCCGCATGCTCTACCGCGTGGCGCTCCAGCTGCCGCTCGGTCCGTACAAGAAGTGCCCCGTGCCGGCGCTCGAGCTCGAGCAGTCGCACGCCCTCGACGCCTCCGCGCACGCCGCCACGCTCCTCGCCCCGACCCTCTACCTCCCGCTCAGCCGCCGCGGCCACGTCGCGCTCGGCGCCGGCGTCGAGATCCCGGTCGCGGGCACGCGGCCGTTCGACTGGCGGCTCGGCACGTTCCTCCTCTGGGAGTACCGCGACGGGCCGCTCTGGGGGTGGTGAACGCGCGCCCGTGAATTGACTTCGCGGGGGGCCGCCGGTATGCGTGCCCGGTCATGAAAATCTGCGTCGTCGGCACGGGGTACGTCGGGCTCGTCGCTGGCACCTGCTTTGCGGAGAGCGGTAACGACGTCGTGTGCGTGGACAACGTCGCGGCCAAGATCGAGGCGCTCCGGCAGGGCCACGTGCCGATCTACGAGCCGGGGCTCGAGGAGCTGATCCGGCGCAACGTGAGCGAGGCCCGGCTCGCCTTCTCGACCGACCTGGCCGACGCCGTGAAGAAGAGCGCCGTCTGCTTCATCGCGGTGGGCACGCCCGAGGGCGCCGACGGCGCCGCCGACCTGAGCGCCGTCATGGACGTGGCCGCCGCGATCGGCCGTGCGATGGACGGCTACCGCGTGATCGTCGCCAAGAGCACCGTGCCGATCGGCACCGCCGAGCGCATCAAGCAGGCCGTAGCGGCCGCCACCCGGCATCCCTTCGACGTGGTCTCCAACCCCGAGTTCCTGAAGGAGGGGGCCGCGATCGAGGACTTCATGAAGCCCGACCGCGTGGTGATCGGCGCCACCAGTCAGCGCGCCATCGACCACATGCGCGAGCTCTACGAGCCCTTCGTGCGCACCGGGAACCCGATCCTGGTGATGGACAACGCGAGCGCCGAGATGACCAAGTACGCGGCCAACGCCCTCCTCGCCACGCGCATCTCGTTCATGAACGAGATCGCGAACCTGTGCGAGCGGGTGGGGGCCGACGTCGACCAGGTGCGGCGGGGCATCGGCTACGACCGGCGGATCGGCCATCACTTCCTCTTCCCCGGCGTCGGCTACGGCGGCTCGTGCTTCCCGAAGGACGTGAAGGCCGTCATCCACAGCGCGCGCGAGCACGGCATGGGGTTCGCGCTCTTGAACGCGGTCGAGGACGTGAACGAGGCGCAGAAGGGCCGCCTGGTCGAGAAGGTGGTCGCCGAGTTCGGCGCCGAGCTGCGGGGCCGGCGCTTCGCGGTCTGGGGCCTCGCCTTCAAGCCGCGCACCGACGACATGCGCGAGGCGCCCGCGATCGCCATCGTCGAGGGGCTCCTCGCGCGCGGCGCCGCGATCGCCGTCCACGACCCCGAGGCGCTGCACGAGGCGCGCAAGGTCTTCGGCGAGCGCGTCACCTACCATCGCGTCAACTACGAGGCCCTCGCCGGCGCCGACGCGCTCCTCATCGTGACCGAGTGGAACGAGTTCCGCCGGCCGGACTTCCCGCGCATGAAGCGGCTGCTCCGCCGCCCGATCATCTTCGACGGCCGCAACCTCTACGAGCCCGAGGTCATGCGCGAGCACGGCTTCACCTACTTCCCGATCGGGCGCGCGGTCGTACGCGCCGCCTAGGAGGCTGTCCGAGTAACCATGGCGGCTGCGGCGAACGATCCGGGGGCTGCGAGCGGCGTGCTCGCTCCTCCCTCCTGCGGCGACCAACACCCGGCGCGCGTCCCGCGCGCCGCGCCGCGTCGGTCGTCGCTGCGCTTGCCGCTCTCGCTCCCCGGCTCGTTCGCCTCGCTCACCATGGTTACTCGGACAGACTCCTAGCGTCCGATGGCGCGCATCCTCATCACCGGCGGGGCCGGCTTCATCGGCTCGCACCTCTGCGAGCGCTTCCTCGCCGAGGGCGACGACGTCATCTGCATGGACAACTTCCTGACCGGCACGCCCGACAACGTCGCGCACCTCTTCGCGGACCGCCGCTTCAGCTTCATCCAGCAGGACGTGACCACCTACATCTACGTGAAGGGCCCGCTGGACGCGATCCTCCACTTCGCCTCGCCGGCGAGCCCCGTGGACTACCTCGAGCTCCCCATCCAGACCCTCAAGGTGGGCTCGCTCGGCACGCACAAGGCGCTCGGCCTCGCCAAGGAGAAGCGCGCGCGCTTCCTCCTCGCCTCCACCTCCGAGGTGTACGGCGACCCGCTCGTCCACCCGCAGAAGGAGGACTACTGGGGCCACGTGAACCCGATCGGGCCGCGCGGCGTGTACGACGAGGCGAAGCGCTTCGCCGAGGCGCTCACCATGGCCTACCACCGCACGCATGGGATCGAGACCCGGATCGTCCGCATCTTCAACACCCACGGGCCGCGCATGCGGCTCAACGACGGCCGCGTCGTTCCCAACTTCATCTCGCAGGCGCTGCGCGGCGAGCCGCTCACCGTCTACGGCGACGGCTCGCAGACGCGGAGCTTCTGCTACGTGTCCGACCTGGTGGAAGGGATCGTCCGCCTGCTGCGCTCCGACCACAGCGAGCCGGTCAACTGCGGCAACCCGATGGAGATCTCGATCCTCCAGTTCGCGGAGCGGATCAAGGCGCTCACCGGCTCGAAGAGCGAGATCGTCTTCCGCCCCCTGCCGGAGGACGACCCCAGGGTCCGCCAGCCCGACATCACCAAGGCGCGCACGCTGCTCGGCTGGGAGCCCCGGGTCGCGCTCGAGGACGGGCTCCGGAGGACGATCGACTTCTTCCGCCCCGTGGTGCGCAAGACATGAAGATCCTGGTGACGGGCGGAGCGGGCTTCATCGGCTCGCACGTGGTGGACACCTACGTCGCGGCCGGCCACGAGGTGATCGTCGTCGATGACCTCTCGACCGGTCGCCGCGAGAACTTGAACCCCAAGGCCCGCTTCCACCGGCTCGACATCACCGATCCCGCGCTCGGCGAGCTGATCCGCGACGCGCGCCCCGCGGTGCTGAACCTCCACGCGGCGCAGATGGACGTGCGCCGCTCGGTCGCCGATCCGCTCTTCGACGCGCGCGTCAACATCCTCGGCACCATCAACCTGCTCGAGGCGGCGCGCAAGGCGAACGTCCGCCGCGTCCTCTTCGTGTCCTCCGGCGGCGCCGCCTACGGCGAGCAGGAGGCGTTCCCCGCGCCCGAGTCGCATCCCACCAACCCCGTCTCCCCCTACGGCGTCAGCAAGCGGGCGGGCGAGCTCTACGCCTTCTTCTACCAGGCCGAGTACCAGCTCCCCTTCATGGCGCTGCGCTACGCCAACGTCTACGGCCCGCGCCAGGACCCGCACGGGGAGGCGGGCGTGGTCGCCATCTTCACGGGCAGGATGCTCCGCGCCGAGCCGGTCACGGTGAACGGTGACGGCAAGCAGACACGCGACTACGTGTACGTCGGCGACGTGGCGCGCGCCAACCTCCTCGCGCTCGAGTCCACCGCGACCGGGCCCTTCAACATCGGCACCGGCATCGAGACCGACGTGAACACGCTCGCGCGCCTCCTCCTCGAGGCGACGGGCGGCCGCTCCGAGGTCCGCCACGGCCCCACCAAGGCCGGCGAGCAGCGCCGCAGCGTCATCGACTCCCGGCGCGCCGCCGAGGTCCTCGGCTGGCGGCCGGAGGTGTCGCTCGCGGACGGCCTCCGGCGCACGGTCGAGTGGTTCCGGGCGCGCGCGGCAGGCGCATGAGGACGGCCGCGGCCGGGCCAGCCCGCGCCATGACGCTCGAGGAGTGGGCTGCCCTCGAGGATGCCGTGACCCGACGGAATCGCTACCGGACGGAGAGCGCGAGGCGAGGGCCGTCGAGGAGCACTACCACCCGATTGAGGAGATCACGGCCGATGATCGCTTCGCCGTCGAAGGCGATCACACGTGCCAGACAGCTCAGCCCCGCCAGACGCACGCGCGCCGCGTGGACCGGCGCTGGCCGCGTTTGACCGCCGACGCCTACCAAGAGGAGCCGACCGACGAACGGGAGGGCGAGCCGGCGGACGATCTCCGCGGGAACCAGGGTGCAGTCGGCTCCGCTGTCGACGAGCGATGCGACGAGGACGTCCTCGTCGCTCCCCGGAGAGCCAACGTGGAGGGGCAGGACGGGCGCGGGCGGGTGCCTCTCTTGATCGTAGGCGAAGCGGCGCCTCATGCCGAAACGCGTCGGGGCGACCGCACGTGCACGCGCTCCTCACGCGGCTGGACGCGAGGCATGAAGATCGAGCGAACGCCCACCCGCTTGAACACCCGCTCCGCGAGGGCCCCGAAATCGCGGTCGTGGTCCAGTACCCTGCGGCCCAGGATGGCGACGAACTGGCCGTTGTAGCGACGGACGAGACGAGGTCGGTTCCTGGCGTACCACTTCATGGCGAGCTCAACGTCGTCGTCGAGCGGGTCTCCGCTCTTCCCGCGTAGCTGCAGTCCGCGCGCGAGGGCATCTGTGATGAGCGTTGTCAGCGTCGTCCCTCGGCGAGCGGCCTCGGCCTTCGCTTCGCGGACGAGCGACGTCGGCATCCCTCGGAGGTAGAGGGTCGTGGACTCGCGCGGCATGCTCACGCTGATAACCAATGTTGTCAATGTTGTCAAAGCGCCTTTGTCGGCGTGCGGCACCAAGGCGGGGCGGGCCGACGCTCCGGTGGCTAGCGCAGCGTCGAGTACGCGATGCCAGCGGACAAGTCCGCGATGAGGTGGACACCGACCACCGGCCACACCCGGCGCGCTCGCTGATAGTAGACTGCCAGCACACCGAACACGACGGCGTAGCCCGCGACGAACGCGATCCCCTGATACAGGTGGTATGCAGCCTGGGCCGACGCGCTCGTCAGGACGATGAGCGGCGCTCGCCAGCCGAGCTGTCCGAGCCGCGTCTGCAGGAAGGCGCGCATCCACAGCTCCTCGCAGAACGGGTTCACGAGCAGCAGGGCGAGGTACGGGACTGACAAGCGGCTGCGGAACAGTTCCACGTTGTGTGGCCGTGGGATTCGATCGAGAAGCGGCGTCCACAACCAGAGTGCGGCCATGACGAGGACGTAGGGCAGCCAGCTCGCGAGGAGCAGACCCACCGTCCTCGGAACGTCACCCCATCGCGCCGGCTTGGTGAAGTCGGCCAGACGCTCCCCGTTCACGCGCAGGACGTAGAAGAAGAGGCCGATCAACAGGAGCTCCTGCGCCACCCTCGAGGCGAAAAGCCAGCCGATGCCCACCGTCCCGTAGTGGAGCTCGCTCGCGACGTAAGCGTAGACGGCGTTGAGCGCTGCCGGGATCGCGAACAGGCCGACGGTCACCAGGAGCTCGAGGTAGGCGTCGCGCCGCGGTCGCGTCGACGTATCGCGCACCCGCTGCTCCATGGCGGCCTCCGCGCTGGCGACAGGTTGCATCGCGGGCGCGGTGATCGCACCCGGCGTGCGCCGTCGTCAAGCGGCGGCGCCACACCGCCTCGCTTGCGAATGGAGCGCGCGACCCGTAGATTCTCCCGATTCTGGACCCCACCCGCATCCGCAACTTCTCGATCATCGCCCACATCGATCATGGGAAATCCACGCTCGCGGACCGCATCCTCGAGGCGACCGGCGCGGTTTCGGCGCGCGAGATGTCCGCGCAGTTCCTCGACGACATGGAGCTCGAGCGCGAGCGCGGCATCACCATCAAGGCGCGCTCGGTCCGCCTCGCCTACCGCGCGCGCGACGGCCAGGACTACGTCCTCAACCTGATCGACACGCCCGGCCACGTCGACTTCACCTACGAGGTCTCGCGCAGCCTGGCCGCCTGCGAGGGCGCCATCCTGGTGGTCGACGCCTCGCAGGGCGTGCAGGCGCAGACGCTCGCCAACGTCTACCTGGCGCTCGACCACGACCTCGCCGTCGTGCCGGTCATCAACAAGATCGACCTGCCGAGCGCCGAGCCCGAGCAGGTGCGCCGGCAGATCGAGGAGATGATCGGCCTCGACGCCTCGCACGCCATCCTGACGAGCGCCAAGGAGGGCATCGGCACCGCCGACGTCCTGGAAGCCATCGTGCGCGACATCCCCCCGCCGCGGGGCGACCCCGACGCGCCCGCGACCGCGCTCATCTTCGACTCGTGGTTCGACCCCTACCACGGCGCGGTCGTGCTGGTGCGCGTCTTCGACGGCCAGCTCGCGAAGGGCCGGCGCATCCGCATGATGGCGACCGGGAAGGAGTTCCTCGTGACGCGGGTCGGCGTGCTCGCGCCGCGCGCGGTCGAGGTCGCCGCGCTCGGCCCGGGCGAGGTCGGCATCCTCATGGCGGCCATCAAGGAGGTGGGCGACACCAAGATCGGCGACACGATCACCGACGCCGAGCGGCCCGCCGCCGCGCCGCTCCCCGGCTTCCTCCCCGTGAAGCCCATGGTGTTCAGCGGCCTCTACCCGGCAGAGTCCGCCCAGTACGACGCGCTCCGCGACGCGGTCGAGAAGCTCCGCCTGAACGACTCCTCGTTCACCTACGAGCCCGAGACCTCGCTCGCCCTCGGCTTCGGCTTCCGCTGCGGCTTCCTCGGTCTGCTGCACATGGAGATCGTGCAGGAGCGGCTCGAGCGCGAGTTCGCGCTCGCGCTCATCACGACCGCACCCACGGTCGCCTACCGGGTCGTCAAGCGCAGCGGCGAGGCGGTGGTCATCGACAGCCCGGCCAAGCTCCCCCCGCCGCTCCAGGTCGACCACATCGAGGAGCCCTACATCCGCGCCTCGATCCACCTGCCGGTCGAGTTCCTGGGCAACGTGCTGGCCCTGTGCGAGGAGCGCCGCGGCCGGCAGACGGAGCTCCGCTACCACGGCGAGACGCGCGTCCAGCTCGGCTACGAGCTGCCGCTCTCCGAGATCGTCGTGGACTTCTACGACAAGCTCAAGTCCATGACCCGCGGCTACGCCTCGATGGACTACGAGTACCTCGACTTCCGCCCCGGGGAGCTGGTGAAGCTCGACATCCTCATCAACGGCGACGTCGTGGACGCCCTCTCCGTCATCATCCACCGCGACCATGCCTACCTCCGCGGCCGCGAACTGACGCAGCGGCTGCGCGCGCTGATCCCGCGGCAGATGTTCGAGGTGGTGATCCAGGCGGCCATCGGCGCCAAGGTGATCGCGCGCGAGACCGTGAAGGCGCTGCGCAAGAACGTGACCGCCAAGTGCTACGGCGGCGACATCACGCGCAAGCGGAAGCTCCTCGAGCGGCAGAAGGAGGGGAAGAAGCGCATGAAGCAGGTGGGGCGGGTCGAGATCCCCCAGGAGGCCTTCCTCGCCGTGCTCAAGGGTGGCGGCTGATGCCGCGCTCGTCTATCATGCGCCCGCATGCCTAGCCCCGAGCGCCGGCGGCGGGAGGCGGCCCCGGCCCTCGAGCGGGCGGTCGCGAAGCCGAAGTCCCAGGTCCGCGAGTACGCCGAGGCGCTCGCGGTCGCGCTGCTCCTGGCGCTCGTCATCCGCACCTTCGTGGTGCAGGCGTTCAAGATCCCGTCGGGCTCGATGCTGCCCACGCTCCAGATCGGCGACCACCTGCTGGTCAACAAGTTCCTCTACGGCGCGCGCCTGGAGATCCCGCTGACCGACGTCTCCCTCGGACGCCTCCCGGGCCTGCGCAAGCCGCGCCCGGGCGACGTGATCGTCTTCCTGGCGCCGGCCCGCGCCTCGGCCGACCGCCAGCGCCGCGACTTCATCAAGCGGGTGATCGCGGTCGAGGGGCAGACGATCGAAGTGCGCGCGAAGCAGGTCTACATCGACGGCAAGCCGTGGGACGACCCGCACGCCACCTTCCTCTCCAGCAAGCCGGACCCGACCGTGGAGCGCCCGGCGAACCCGCAGCTCCGGCCCTGTGGCAGCCTGGAGAGCGGCGGCATCGGCCTGAGCTGCGCCCCGTTCACCGTGCCGCCCGACCACGTCTTCGTCATGGGCGACAACCGCGACCAGAGCTACGACTCGCGCTTCTGGGGCCCGGTGCCGATCAGCGACATCAAGGGGCAGGCGCTCATCATCTACTGGTCGTGGGACGGCCCCGACCGCTGGGTGCGCTGGGACCGGATCGGGCGCCTGGTGTACTAGGAGCGTGACCCGAGACTGCCGTGCACGGGAGCGGGGGCACCGTCTCCGCTTCGATTCGGCGCCGCTGGGCACGGGTCCGGGAGCGGCCGACCCGTGCGGCGCCTCATAGGCGCCCCGACGGCGCCCCCGCTCCC
>Ga0209056_10006366_pt1 | contig 12204 bp, 9 predicted proteins | sample GraSoiAngelo_114_FD_185876 | JGI IMG/M metagenome (GOLD analysis project Ga0209056, IMG submission 185876) | Grasslands soil microbial communities from the Angelo Coastal Reserve, California, USA - 14_0903_13_40cm (SPAdes) (version 2) | ecosystem: Environmental > Terrestrial > Soil > Grasslands ... | reverse complement strand
ATTCATGAACCGAGACCTTGAACGCGCCTGCGCCTATCCCCAGCATCCCGGCGGCAATCCCTGCCACGAACATGCCAGCCCCCCCAAGCGCGGGTCTCGTGAGCTTGTAGTTGACATCCTTACCCAGACTCTTATCGTGGTAGCTCCCTTCCAGTTCCAGCCATCTCGCCAGCCCGTCCTGAACCACGGCCTGCGGAACCTCATCTCTGCCAAGCCTCCCGATTCCGAGGAAGGAGGTGAGGAGAAAAGCAGCGAAGAAGAAGTACAGGAACTTCGCGGGAACGACGCTCGTGATGCTGGCCCCAGCGATCGCCCCCACGATCGTGAACATCTCCAGGTACATCGCGGCCTTGACGTTGACTATTTTCTCCTTCACGTAGGAGGATGCCGAGCCGCTCGATGTCGCGATAATCGTCACCATCCCCGCCGCGATCGCGAACTTCACGGGAACCCCCAGTGCGACCAGGGCAGGCGTCGTGATGAGGGAGCCACCCAGGCCGACGAGCGAACCGAGGAGCCCCGCCAAGATGGAGATTAGCAGGACGGTTAACACGTCAACCATGTTGGAGAGAGCACAAACCCAGCCATGCTAGTCGTGGTGTTAAGCCTCCGCCCGCCCGCCCGCCCCGTGACCATCCCTCGGATTCGCTGCTAGCCCTGGAAGCGAGACCTGAGATTTCCGTTCCAGATCCGGGCGGCCAGATAGGCAGCTGCCGCTCCGCTCACGACGCCGAAGATTAGGATTGTCAGCGCGATGCTCAGGTCGCTGGGGACGAGTTTCTCGACCACGGCGGTCGCGTAGTAAGCTACCACGCCGGTCGTGGCGGAACTCAGCGAGAGGGTCGCGACGAGTCGCCCCGCCCTCGCCTCGGAGTTCCTGACCCTTAGCAGCGAAGCGTAGGCGTCTACCTGGACTCCGAAGAAAAGCGCGAGGAGGAGGCTGAACGGCGCGAGCGAGAGCTTGACCGGCGTCTGGAGTAGCCCGTTTACCAGCTCGACGTACGTCGCACCACCCCTCCCCAGTATAAGGAAGCTCAGCCCGACAAGGAGCGCCTCGAAGATAACGAGGAAGTCGGCCGTTGGGCTAGGAAGGAAACCCTTCACGAGGAAGATCATCACGCCGAAGAGGCTGGCAGTCGCGACTCTCCTCGACCTAGTAGCCAGTGAGAATCACTCCAGAGGACGGGGACATGCTCCCTTGCGGCTCAGCGTGGATGATGAGCGTTTGATTAACGTTAGTTAGAACACGCAGCCTTAATAAATCAAGGCAGCCACAAGGTGGTTCTTCCGTGCAGGCCCAGAAGGAGAGAGTTAGCTCGGGGAGGATACTTGAGGTGGCGAGCAGGCTCTTTCGCGAAAAGGGATACTCAAACATCTCGATACGGGACGTCTGCAGGCAGGCGGGGACGACCCCGCCGATGATCTACTACTACTTTGGAAGCAAGAAGGGGCTATTCAACGCGGTCGTCAGCCACAAGCTTACCGTGAAGGAGTTCGTCGACAAGCTCAGAGAAAGGACGACGGTCGGTAGCCCGAGGCGGGGGATAGTCAATTTCATAGAGACCTACCTGACCTCTTTCCCGGAGGGCGCCTTCGACCCCGGGCTCTACATGAGGGACACGGGGCAGCTGGACCGAGAGAGCGCCCAGCGGATAAACAAGGAACTGGACGAGATACACTCTATCGCGACCTCTCTCGTGGAGACAGGCGTGAAGAAGGGAAATTTCAGGACGGTCGATGCCTCCGAGGCGGCGGACTGCCTGATCGGGATGCTCAATCATGTCGTCTTCCAGAAGATTCACTTCTCAAGGTCATCGGACCTCGATGCGGCTCAGAGTTTCATCTCCGACTTCTTCTTCAAGGCCCTGAGGTAGCCTGTCGCGGCGGCAGAGTCCCCGTCTCGACGAGACAAGCGCGGTTAACTTATAAGACGTCACCGGAGCGCCCACGAAAGGTCGGCAGACCGCTTGACGAAACAGATCACGACCTTCGAGGATTTCATAAGGCAGATTTTGAAGATAATTTTCTGGGTCCTCCTCTTTCTACCTCTGATAGGCGTGCCCGTCTACTATCTCCTAGACACCGTCTTTCATTTCGGGGTCGACGTATTCGGCCTACTGACGGTGCACCCGGAGCAGATGATCAACCTGATTAACATAGAGCCCTTCCACAGTCTCTTCATCTGGACCACCTTCCCGGGTTTCACCTTCGCGGCCCTCTTCGTGACCTTCTTCGCGATGCTCTGGGAGAGGAAGCTTCTCGCCAAGATCCAGCTCAGGGTCGGTCCCCAGTACGCGGGCCGGTACGAGGGTTTCCTCCAGATGGTCGCGGACCTCCTCAAACTACTCTTCAAGGAGCTCGTGACGCCCAACGCCGTCGACAAGCCGATTTTCTGGTCGGTCCCCTTCGCCTCGATGGCAATTGCTGGAGCCCTTCTCTCGCTCGTCCCTCTCGGACCCACGACCTACTTAGCAGACCCGCCTGTGGGCGTGATCATGATCTTCGCGATCATCGGATTCTTCCCCATCGTGACCCTTCTCGCTGGTTGGGCGAGCAACAGCAAATACCCGTTCTTGGGCGGACTGAGGGCTCTGCATCAGCTCGTCTCCTACGAGATCCCGCTCGTCCTCTCGCTACTCGGCGTTGTAGTTCTGTCTGGCACGCTCGACATAATGAAGGTGGTGACCGCCCAGTCGGGAGTCTGGTACATTCTGCTGCAGCCTCTCGGCGCGATCGTCTTCTTCATCGCTGCCCTCGCCGAGCTTGAGAGGATACCCTTCGACCTCCCCGAGGCCGACACGGAGCTTGTCTCGGGGTGGATCACCGAATACACGGGGATGGGCTTTGGTGCCGTCTTCCTCGGTGTTTACATCAAGCTGTACGCGCTCTCCGGACTCTTCGCGACCTTCTTCCTGGGCGGGTGGCTGGGGCCCTCCTTCCTCCCTCCCGAGCTCTGGTTCATAATCAAGACGTTCATCGTGATGACCGCGATGCTGCTCCCGAGAGGAGTCATGCCGCGGGTGAGGATCGACATCTTGATTCGCGCCGGCTGGGGGCGCCTGCTTGTCCTCTCCTTCGCCAACCTCTTCATTACGATGTTTCTCGTTTCGCTCGGCGTCCTGCACATCGGGGGGCTCTAGGTGGGCACAGCCTCCTACGTCAAGGGCGTTCTCGTCGCCACATGGAGTGCGGTAAGACACATTTTTCATCCCAGGATGACACTGAGGTACCCCGAGCAGAAGCTCGACCTCGAGGGGCCGGGGTATCGCTACGACCCCAAGACGGGGACGGGGCTGCCCGGCTTCAAGGGGAGGCATATCCTCTACATGGACAAGTGTACCGGCTGCCAGCTCTGCGCGATCGCCTGCGACGGCGTCGCGGTCGCGATAGAGATGCAGCACCTCCCGAAGGGGAAGCCGCAGAACAAGAAGGATATCTGGCCCGCGGTTGACTACGGAAGGTGTGTAACTTCGTCAACTCCGATAATCACGATGACTGGAATCAAGCCTATTTCCGAAGTCCAGGTCGGGGACTCTGTCCTTACTCATACCGGCAAATTCAGAAGGGTCACGAAGCTGTTCAATAGGAAGTATACCGGAAAGCTCTACAAATTCCAAACATTGGGGAACTTTGAGCCCCTGACAACTACGGAAGACCATCCAATCCTGGTCTCCGAAAGGGCGGGCTTGACTTGGAGGTTCGCCAACGAAATCAGTTACCGTACCTACCTCACAAGGCCCATAATTCAAGAAGAGCTCCGCCAAGAAGAAATTCAGTTCAGTTACGAACTTTACCATCCAACAGGTAAAGGCGGCTCGTTCACAAGCGAGCTAGTTTCTCTGAGAAGTACGCCCGAGCTCATGCGATTGGTGGGTTATTACCTGGCAGAGGGCGCATCGGACCGCTATAGGGTATCATTCGACATTCACAAGAAAGAACAGACTCTTAAACAAGATATCATGGTGTCTGCCAAGAAGGTATTCGGGGTTGATGTTTCAGAGAAACCGGACCCAGATTCTAATGGGTTAAAGCTCTGTATCGACTCTGTGCGAGTTGCGTCGTTCTTTTCGCAATTCGGTCACCATTGCGACACTAAACAATTGCCTTGGTGGATGGTCTTGCTTCCGAAGGAGGACATAACGGAAATCGTGCGAGCAGAGTTCTGGGGGGATGGCCATTACTCTAACAAACGATACCGCTACGTCAAGGCTATGCATTCGAACTACTTCACTACTCGAACAACGTCGAAGGTCCTCGCATTAGAAATGCAATACATGCTCGGTCGCCTCGGAATAGTCGCCTCCGTGAGCACCCACAAACAGAAGGGCAGAAAGCTCTGTTTCTCTGTTACAGTCCATACACCGTATGTCGAGGCGATGGGTCAGCTCGTCGGCGTCGTCGCAAAAAACAGCGAGGTGTCCCACAGTTACATTCACCTGAAGGATGGAATGATTGTATCGCCTGTAGTCAAAATTGAAACCCAGGACGTGAAGGACTTCCTCGTGCAGAATTTGGAAATAGATGGAGACAATAGCTATATTGCTGCAAATATTAGCGTCCATAATTGCGTGTTTTGCGGTTTGTGCGTGGACGCCTGTCCTTTCGACGCTCTCTTCATGACGAACGACTTCGAACTTTCTACTTACGACAAGCCGAGCCTCAAGTATTCCCCCGACCAGCTCGCCATCCCTCCGAAGACCGAGGGCTTCACCTTCAAGGTCAAGATAGATCCAGAGAAGGGGACGACAACTCATGGCTGACATTGTCTTCCTGGCGATGATGGCCGTGACTGTGGGGGGCGCAATCGTCGCCCTAGAATCGAGAGAGATAGTCTACGGAGCGGTCGGGCTCGCAGGCTCGCTCTTCGGGGTAGCGGCCTTCTTCTTCCTCCTTGACGCACCGTATGTCGCTGTCTTTCAGATTACCGTATACGTCGGCGCTGTGGCCGTACTGATAATTTTCACCGTCATGCTGGTGCGGCACGAGACGTGGATGAAGGAGGTCACCTACTCCCTCGGGAGGCTGGTCGGGATCCTGACCGCCGCGGCGATAGCCGTCTCGCTCACCTTCGCCTGGGCCGCATCCTCCGCCCAGCTCGATATCGTTCCACTTCCCAGCACTGTAACCTTCCTGCAGATCGGGCAGCTGATCTCGACGAGCCTCTCGCCCGCTCTCGAGGTATTGGCCCTCGTTCTCTCGGCATCCGTCCTCGCTGCGATAACGCTCGCGAAGGTGGAGAGAGAGGAGGATTAGATAGATGAACACCCTCGCCGACTTTACATTCGTCTCGGGCCTTCTCTTCGCGGTAGGAATCTACGGTCTCATCGTCAAGAGGAATGCTCTGAGGATGCTCTTCGCCGTCGAGATAATGATAAACGCCGCAAACCTGAACTTCATCGCCTTTGACCGATTTCTCTGGTCGAATTTGCCGCTTCCGCAGGCAGCGCTTGGGCAGACGTTCGTCCTCTTCTCGATAGCCCTCGCGGCCGCCGAGGCCGCAGTCGTCCTAGCGATCATAGTGGTGGCCTACAGGCTGCACAAGAATGTGGACGTGAGCGAGCTGAAGACGCTCGGAGGCTAGCGAAGTGAATCAGCAGGGGCCCCAAGGCGATTCGCGCGAATAGGTCGTGACCCGATGAGCATACCCTACATTCTCCTACAGACGATAGTAGTCCCTCTAGTCGCGACGGGCGTCGTCTATCTCCTCCACGCCAGGCTTGGGAGGAGAGTCGGATGGGTAGCTTTCGTCGCCCTCCTCTACACTTCAGCGCTCTTGGTTCTCGTCGGCTCCGGAATCTATGCAGGGGGGAAGCAGGTGGAGGAGTATTATCCTTGGGCACCCAGCGTCGGGTTGACCTTCGGGTTCCTGGCCGACAACCTGAGCCTTCCCGTCGCTCTGATAATGAGCCTCGTCTGCACTGCAACAGCCGTCTACTCGATGCCTTACATGAAGCACAGGCTCGAGGTGATGTTCGGCAAAGAGAGGAGTCAGCAGTACGCTCTCTACTACGTCAACTTCCTCCTCCTCGCGGTGGGGTTGATCGGGGTCTCCCTCTCCACCAACCTGATCGAACTCTACATGTTCGTCGAGCTGATGCTGATTCCCTCCTTCTTCCTGATGAGCCTCTTTGGCTACGTCGACAGGGAGAGGATCGCCGTGATGTACTTCATCTGGAACCACCTCGGGGCATTCCTCTTCCTGGCCGGGGTCATCCTTGTCTTCGCCGTGACGGGAAGTTTCGACGTCACGGCCCTCGCTGATCCAAGGCTCGTTGATCCGAGGCACGGCACCCTCGGATACTGGGTCGCCGGTCTGATCCTGGTCGGTTGGCTCGTGAAGATGGCGGTCTTCGGGCTGCACATGTGGCTTCCGTACGCTCACGCGGAGCACCCCACTTCTTTCGCCCCCATAATGGCGACGATAGTCGGGGTCGGGAACTATGTCCTAGCGCGCCTCCTCCTCAGCGAGATGCCGGGCTTCTTCCAGCCGTTCGCCTTTCCCCTCATGGTCATGGCGCTGATCACGATGGTCTACGGCGGGGCCGTCACCCTGGTTCAGGACGACGTCAAGTACCTCTACGCCTGGTCGACGATAAGCCAGAACGCCTATTCCCTCCTCGGCCTCGGGAGCTTCACCGTCTTCGGCGTCTCGGGCGGAGTCTTCTACTTCCTCAGCCACATCGTGGGCAAGTGCGTCCTCTTCTCCGTCGCGGGGATTGTCCTCGCACAGACGGGAGTGAGGGACATCAGGAAGATGGGAGGGCTGGCCTCGAAGATGCCCCTCACCGCAACCCTCTGCGTCCTCGGAACCCTGATCCTCTCCGCAGTGCCGCCGCTGAGTGGCTTCCAGGCCGAATGGATCATGTTCGTCGGGATCTTCACCCAAGGCACACTTGGGACATCCGCCAACTTGACAGTCGCCGTCCTGGGGATAATCGGTACCACATTGACTGTCGGATACACCTTCTGGCCCCTCCGTAAGATCTTCTTCGGACCTCTCCCCCAGACTCTGGGCGAGGTTCACGAGGCGCCAATGACGATGATCGCACCGCTCTTCGCACTGACCGTGATCATGGTGGTCGTGGGGATCTACCCGGACCTCCTTCTGAAGTTCCTCTCTTCGTACGCTTCGGGTCTGCCCCTCAGGGGAGGTCTCGCATAGATAGATGAGCGAGGCGGTCTCCGCCTACTTCATCTGGGGAGTCTTCGTCGCGCCCTTCGCAGGCGCGGTCTTGGTCCCGCTGCTCCAGAAAGCTCCGAAGATGAGGGATTATGTCGCGGTCCTCTTCTCTTTCGTATCCGCGGTCTTCGCCCTCAGTCTCCTCGTCCCCACGCTGCAGGGTCAGACTGTCGCCCCGAGCGGCCCGACGAGCGTCCCTTGGATCACCGCCCTCGGCATCAGCGTCGGGGTCCTCTACGACCCCTTCACGATAATCCTCTCGAACGTCGTCGCTTGGGTGAGTTTCCTCATCATGGTGTACAGCCTCGAGTACATGAAGGGCGACAGTGGCCTGACACGCTACTGGTTCTTCATGAACTTCTTCATAGGCAGCATGCAGCTGGTCGTCCTCTCCGACAACTTCCTCTCGATGTTCGTCGGGTGGGAGGGCGTCGGACTCTGCAGCTTTGCGCTGATCGGGTTCTGGTTCACCGACGAGAAGGAGAGGTGGGTGGGGACCGTGGGGAGCATGGCCCTCGGCGAGGCGCAGGCCTACCCCCCGTCTCACGCGGGGATGAAGGCGTTCGTCATGACCAGGATAGGGGACGTCGCCTTCCTCATCGGGATAATCCTCCTCTTCATCTATTCCGGGACCTTCAGCTTCACCCAGATGGCGCAGAATGCGGGCTGGGCCACGAGGCTGGCCCAGTCGGGGCTTCTCGTCCCGACCGCCCTCCTTATCTTCGGGGGAGCGGTGGGGAAGTCGGCGCAGTTCCCCCTTCACGAGTGGCTCCCCGACGCGATGGCCGGTCCTGCCTCCGTCTCCGCGCTGATTCACGCCGCGACGATGGTAAAGGCGGGAGTCGTCCTGGTGGCGCGGGTCGGCCCCCTCTTCTACTTCGCACTCGCCTCGAATACCTCGCTCGTCCAGCCTTTCTTCGTAACGGTCGCCTGGATCGGCGCCTTCACGGCCTTCCTCGCGGCGACCCAGGCACTCGTCGGCTTCGAGCTCAAGAAGATACTCGCCTACTCGACGGTCTCTCAGATAGGGTACATGATGATGGCGCTCGGGCTGACCGGGCTCTCGACCGACTTCGCCCAAGGGCTTTCCGCGGGGCTCTACCACTTGATGAGCCACGCCATCTTCAAGGCGAGCCTCTTCATGGGTGCCGGGGCGCTCATTCACGTTTCGGAGTCGAAGTACGTCAGCGACATGGGCGGCCTGCGCGCCAAGATGAAGATGACGTTCGCGGCCTTCCTTGTTGCGGCGGCCTCGCTATCCGGCATTCCTCCCTTCAGCGGCTTCTGGAGCAAGGACGCCGTCCTGGCAACGGCGTGGGATTCAGGACAGACCGGGCTCTTCCTCGTCGGCGCGATGACCGCGGGGCTCACCGCCTTCTACTCATTCAGGATGCTCGGGATCGTCTTCTACGGAAAGCAGAGCATGAAACTGGATGAGCTCGAGAAGGAGGGGCATCCGGCGCGAGAAGTCCCACGGCTGATGTGGGTCCCCTACATGATACTCGCGGTCGGGACCGTCCTCATCGGGGTCCTCTCCGCCCCACTCGGTCTAGAAAACGGGCTGGAGTGGGCCTCCAACGCGTACCTCGTCAGCCTCTTCCCGCGCCTCTCAGGTCTGACGGGAACCTCGGCCGGGTTTAACGCGGTCTCCTCCCTGATAGCCCTCGGATTCGTCGGCATCGGCTTCGCGATCGCCTGGACGCTCTACGTTGCCAAGAGGTACAGCGCTAGCAAGCTCGTCCACGAAGAGGGGTTCATTCACCCCATCTACACCTTTCTCGAGAACAGGTGGTACATCAACGCGGTCTACTACAGGGTCTTCGTCGATGCCCCCATCAGAGCCTCCAGGTGGCTGCTCTCCTCCTTCGAGATCAGGGGGCTGGACAGGGTCAACAATGCGGGCGCCTATCTGGGCATAAACCTCTCAGCGGCGGGTAACTGGATAGACGCGCATGTCATCGACGGCGTCGCCAATGGATTCTCACTCGCCGGTCAGGCCTTCTCGAGGACGATCCGCAAGGTTCAGACAGGGATAACCGAGCAGTACATCTTCGTCTTCGCCCTCGGGCTGGCGCTCTTGATACTGGCGCTCCTCCTCGGAGCGGGAGTCAGGTTGTACTGAGCTATCTTCTCTCCCTCCTGATCTTCGTGCCTCTCGGTGGGACGCCTTTCGTTTACTTGCTCACCAGGACAAACAGGCGAGCCGGGATCTACCTCGCCGCGGGAGTCTCCTCCGTGACCTTCCTCATCGCCCTCTACTCCTACTGGCTCGTTTCCGCGAGCCCGCCCCTGGCGGGGCAGTATGCCCTGATGGAGAGGTACACCTGGTTCAACTTTCAGTTCATCAGCCTCGACTATCTCCTGGGACTCGACGGCCTGAGCGCCCCGCTCGTGACCGTCTCAAGCCTCCTCTCGATCCTGGTGATAATAGGCTCGCGCAGGCTCATCAATCAGAACGAGGCGGGGTACTACGCCCTCCTCCTCCTCTTCGAGGGGTCGATCATGGGCGTCTTCACCTCCCTCAACCTCATAGTCTTCTACATCTTCTGGGAACTCGTCCTGATCCCGATGTTCTTCTTCATCGGCATCTGGGGGGGACCGAGGAGAAAGTACGCGGCTCTGAAGTTCATCCTCTTCACCTACTCTGGGTCTACCATCATGCTACTGGGCTTCCTCGCCGTCTACTTCGGAGTCCCGAGCCCCAGCTTCGATATCCCCGACTTGTCGGGCAAGATACCGGTCGGGCTGCAGTACCTGCCGCTTCTCGCGTCGTTCATCGGGTTCGGAGTCAAGCTACCCGTCGTCCCCTTTCACACGTGGTTGCCGGACGCCCACGTAGAGGCTCCGGCACCGATCAGCGTCCTCCTCGCAGGCGTTCTCCTGAAGATGGGTGGGTACGGATTCCTGAGAATCAGCATCGGGCTCTTCCCCCAGGCCTCTTTCCAGTACGCTTGGGTTTTCATGACGATCGGGGCAGCGACGATGTTCTACGGAGCCATCGTGGCACTCCTGGCGCGCGACCTGAAGAGGATGATCGCCCTGACGAGCATAAACCACATGGGCTTCGTTCTCTTCGGCGCCTACGCCACCGTGGTCTCCGCCAACCCGCTGGGTGTCGAGGGCGCCATCTTCCAGATGTTCACGCACGCTCTCGCGATAGGCGCGCTCTTCATGCTCTCGGGCTACGTGCACGAGCAGGCAGGAACGAGGGAGATACCTCTCCTCAAGGGATTGAAGGTCACTATGCCGAGGACGGCGGCCCTTCTCGTGCTGGGGAGCGGCGCGGCGATGGGTATGCCGCCCTTCGCGAGCTTCCTGGCCGAGCTGATGGTTATCGCCGCGGGGATTTCTGCTTACTCGATCACCGCCCTGACGATACTAGTCCCCGTGATTACGAGCGGCTACTTCCTCTGGATGATCAAGAGGTCGATCCTCTCCCTTCCCGAGGGAAACAGCAAGGCACAAAGCGACATCCCGAAGCCCGACGCGCTGGCGATCTCAGTCTACTTCGTCCCGCTGGTGATATTGATCGTCTTCTCTTTTCTGATTGTTGCGCCAGCCGTTAACGTCGCGCAGTGGCTCATCAACCTCAACCCGAGGGGTGGCTAAGAAAAAAGATGGACTTTCTCTCGCTCACGATCGTCCTCCTGGCCGCGTCCTCTCTTGCGCTCCCCATCTTCCAGTTGAAAAGCGACAAGCGGTCGAAGGTTCCCGCATACATCCTGCTCGCCGTTCTGTCCGCCTCCCTCATCCTGCTGGGGGCGAACACGCTCACGCCTAGCTCAGGCACCTCCTTCGGCGGTCTGCTGAGTTCGGACGTACTCGGTGGCTTCTTCGCTCTGGTTACTGTCGGGGTGACGCTGATGGTTGTCCTCGCCTCCATCGAGTACATTCGCGGCGCGAACCGCCCGGTCTACTACAGTCTCCTCTCCTTCACCGCCCTGGGGATGGTCCTCCTCTCCTATTCGCAAGACCTGCTGATGCTCTTCATCTCCTGGGAGCTGATGAGTCTGCCCACCTATGCGCTCGCGGGTTTCGACAAGAAGAGAGTCCAGTCGAACGAGGCTTCAGTGAAGTATGCCATGATCGGGGCGATGTCTTCCGCGATAATACTCTACGCGATCAGCCTCACGTATGGGCTCACCGGTACGACCCAGATTATCCCCGCGGTGAGGGCGATCGCCGCCCCAGGGTCGTTCAACCTCGTCGCCAGCGTTGCGGTCCTCCTCTTCGTGACCGGCTTCGGCTTCAAGATGTCCATCGTCCCATTCCATATGTGGATCCCCGACGCGTATGAGGGAGCCCCGGCGACGGTGAGCACTCTCCTCGCCGCGGCGACGAAGAAGGCCGGGTTCATCGCGGCTATCAGGGTCCTCCTCGCCGTCACGACGCTCTACGTGATAACCCAGAACCCGATGTTCACGATCGCCAACGTTCTCGCCGTCCTCGCCCTACTCACGATGACCCTGGGGAACGTCGCCGCCCTCACACAGAAAAGCATGACGAGGCTCCTCGCCTACTCCAGCATAGCTCAGGCGGGGTACATCCTCGTGGGGTTCGTGGCTTACGCGTACAGCCAGCAGACAAGCTCCGACTTCGCCCAGGCGACACTTGGCATCACCGGCTCACTCTTCCACGTCCTCAATCACGCGATCATGAAGGGGGTCGCCTTTCTGGGTGCCGCCCTGGTCGTGCTCGAACTCAAGCGCGGAGACGTGCAGGCTTACGACGGGCTGGCCAAGAGGATGCCCTTCACCGCCTTCACGATCGCGGTCGCCTTCCTGGCTCTCGCGGGAGTCCCGCCCCTGAACGGGTTCTGGAGCAAGCTCCTCCTCTTTCTCTCCGTCATAAACGGGCCGTTCGCCTGGCTCGCGGTCGCCGGCATTCTTAACAGCGCCTTCAGCCTCGGTTACTACGCCTGGGTGATACGGAGGATGTACATCGACGACCCCGAGAATCCACAGCGGGTCAACGAGCCGACAACCTTCATCGTAATCTTCGGCGTGGCGGTGGGGCTGATAATC